>Ga0210407_10000136_pt1 | contig 92518 bp, 81 predicted proteins | sample IncBWC27MmetaG_FD_150860 | JGI IMG/M metagenome (GOLD analysis project Ga0210407, IMG submission 150860) | Forest soil microbial communities from Barre Woods Harvard Forest LTER site, Petersham, Massachusetts, United States - Inc-BW-C-27-M | ecosystem: Environmental > Terrestrial > Soil >...
GACCGAGTACGGCGAACGCTTGACGCGTTCGGTGAGCTGGCCGCCTTCTTCATATCCGACATATCCCGGAGGCGAACCGATCAGCTTGCTGACCGAGTGCTTCTCCATGAACTCAGACATGTCAAAGCGGATCAGCGACTTGTCGCTGCCGAAGAGGAACTGCGCCAGGGTGCGCGCGACTTCCGTCTTACCCACGCCCGTGGGACCCAGGAACAGGAAGGAACCGATGGGCCGGTTGGGAGACTTGAGCCCGGCGCGCGAACGCCGGATGGAACGCGCCAGCGCGCTGATGGCTTTATCCTGCGAAATGATGCGCTTGTGGAGCTCTTCTTCCACGCGCAACAGTTTCTGCGTTTCTTCCTCTTTAATGGAGGTGACGGGAACGCCGGTCCAGCGGCTGACTACCTCTTCGATGTCCTCGCGGTTGACCACGCCGGTAGCGGATTCGTCCAGGTGATATTTTTCCCGCAAGCCGCGCAGATTTTCGCGCTCTTTGCGTTCTTCGTCGGAATAGAAGCGGGCCTTCTCGAATTCATGGTTGGCAATCGCGTTTTCCATGCGATGGACTATAAACTTGATCCGCTTCTGGACTTCCGTAATGTCTTCCGGCAGCGAAGTCTGGCGCAGCTTGACGCGCGCGCCGGCTTCATCGAGCAGGTCAATGGCCTTGTCCGGCAGGAAGCGGTCGGGAATGTAGCGGTTGGAGTGGTAGACCGCGAACTGGATCGCGTCATCCGTATAGCTCACCGCATGAAACTTCTCATAGCGCTCCTTGATGCCGTAAATAATCTTGATCGCTTCTTCTTCATTCGGAGGCGGCACTTTCACTGCCTGGAAGCGGCGTTCCAGCGAGCGGTCCTTCTCAATGGACTTGCGATACTCGCCGGGAGTCGTTGCGCCGATGCACTGAATCTCGCCGCGCGATAGCGCCGGCTTCAGGATATTGGCCGCGTCGAGCGAACCTTCGGCGGAGCCGGCCCCGACCAGAGTGTGCAGCTCGTCAATAAAAATGATGGAATTCTGGTTTTCCATCAATTCTTTCATGATGGTCTTGAGGCGTTCTTCGAACTGTCCGCGGTATTTTGTTCCCGCCACGATCAGCGAAAGGTCCAGGCCAAGAATGCGCTTCTCCGCCAGAAAAGAGGGAACGTCACCTTCGGCAATACGCTGGGCCAGGCCTTCGACAATCGCTGTCTTGCCCACGCCCGGCTCGCCGATCAGCACAGGATTGTTTTTCGTCCGGCGGCAGAGGATCTGGACTACGCGCTCGAGCTCGCCTTCGCGTCCCACCAGGGGATCGAGCTGGTTGTCCATGGCGGCCTGGGTCAGGTCGCGGGAAAATTCAGAGAGCAGAGAAGACTCGCGTGACTGTCCGCGCTGGGGCTGGGCTTTTTCCTGTGTGCTGCGGGCCAGTTCTTCACGAATGGCGCTCAGGCGCAGGCCGCGTTCGTGCAGAATTTCCGCGGCAAAGCACTTTTCTTCGCGCAGAAGTCCCAGCAGGAGATGTTCGGTGCCAATGTGTCGGTGACTCAGGCGTTCGGCTTCCTCGGCAGCGTAAGCCAGTACCCGCTTGCACTCATTGCTCAGAGGAAGGTCGACGGAAGTGGAAACTTTTTCCCGTATCGTGGTGTGGCCCTCGATCTGCTTGCGGATGGACTCGACCGAAGCATGCGAACGCAGGAACCGGTTCGTCAATGCCTTGTCTTCACGCAGAAGGCCCAGAAGCAGGTGCTCCGTTTCAATATACGGAGAACCAAACTGACTGGCCTCATACCGCGCAAAGAAAATCACGCGTCTGGCTTTTTCTGTATACCGCTCGAACATGTCCCTTCACCCCGATGCCCCCGGTCACCTCCGTCAGAAGCATCTTTCTCTCCGCCCTGGAATACAGCCTCCAGGGAAGAAGTTCTTCTCCGGCCAACCCAGCCGGACTCACAAGCTCAAAATGTCCCCGCCACCTCGTCGCTAGTTGTTGAGCGATTGGGGCGGCACCTCTTCCACCCTTCCCTGATGAAGGCGCAGAACACGGTCGCAGCGGCGCGCAAAATCAAGGTTGTGGGTGACGATGAGGGAGGTGAGCCGATAGTCGCGATGAAGTCTTTGCACCAAATGAAAGACCAGTTCCGCGGTTCGATTGTCCAGATCGCCAGTCGGTTCATCCGCCATCAGGATATTCGGTCCTGTTACCAGCGCCCGGGCCAAAGCCACGCGTTGTTGTTCGCCTCCGGAGAGTTCGCCGGCGCGATGGCTGCTGCGGTCTTCCAACCCAACTTCGCGCAGCCACTTCGCCGCTTGCTCTCCTGCCTGCCCGTAGGATACGCCCCGCATCAGGAGCGGCATAGCCACATTCTCCTGGGCGGTAAATTCCGGCAACAGATAGTGAAACTGCCAGACGAAACCGATCTCGCGATTGCGAAAATCCGCGGCGGCATCGTCTGTTAATTTCCCCACTGGAATCTGGGCGCAGTATACGTCACCCGCGGAAGCCCGATCAAGAGTTCCGACAACGTGCAGCAGACTGCTTTTGCCTGACCCCGATTCGCCTACGATGGCCAGCATTTCTCCCTTCCTCACCTGGAAGGACAAATTTTCAAAGAGCACTAAATCCGATTCGCCTGAGCGGTAAACCTTTTTCAGTCCCACGATCCGCAACACTTCAGGTTGCTGTTCCACAGGTTGCTGTTTTATTGGATGCACTCTGTTACCTCAACGGTGCATTTGCCCTCCGGCGAGCAACCTCTTTCTCCTTCATTAGAACCCCCAGAGGGGAACTTAGGAAGCGTCTGCCCCATTACTAAAGTGTCCCGACTGTACTTTCCTACTTTATCGGGAATTTGTGTAAAGCAATTAATTTTTTTACTTATATCTTTACTCATAGCGCAACGCCTCCGCGGGAAGCACCCGGGCCGCTGACCACGAAGGATACAGCGTGGCCACAAAGGAAATGAGCAGGGCCACCGCCGCGACCAGCATTCCATCCATGAGCGTGGGCGCAAACGGAACGTAGTCAGTGGGATACACTTCCGCGGAGAGGGCGATGAAGTGGTACTTCGCCCCCGCCAATGAAATTCCATATCCTGCTATGAGTCCCAGAAGGGTGCCGATCACTCCGATCAACATGCCTTGAAAAATAAATATTCCGCGGACTTGCCTGCGGCGCGCGCCCATGGAAACCAGTAACGCAATGTCCTTGGTCTTCTCCATCACCATCATGATGAGCGAAATCAGGATGTTGAGCGCGGCGACAAAAACGATCAGTCCAATAACCAGAGAAGTGACGAGACGCTCCTTGCGTAACGCCCGAAACAATTCCTTGTTCTGGTCCATCCAGTTGGTGGCCATAAATCCCTGACCCGCCGCGTGCTCCAGCTCCCGGCTGAGCTGCGGGGCCTGGTAGATGTCATCGAGCTTGAACTCCATGACGGAAATGATGTCGCCCAGGCTCTCCAGGCGCTGAGCGTCACTCAGTCTGGCAAAACCCCATGCGCTGTCATAGTCGTGGGACCCGGATTCAAAGATGCCCTCCACCTTGAAGCGTACGAACTTGGGGAGGATGCCAAACGGGGTCAGTTCGCCCTGCGGACTGGTGACCATTACCACGGACCCGACGGTGGCGCCCAGATTGTTGGCCAGGTCTTTGCCAAGAACGATTGGGAGAGTTCCGTTCTGGCATCTTCCTTCCTTATCGTCGCAAGGAGATTGTTTAGGATCGAGACCTGTGGCTGATCCCAGCTCGACCTTTTTCAGCAGTTCGCTGACTTTGTTCTCATAGCTGGGAATCACGCCCTTCAGGTACATGCCGCTGGCCCGCGCGCCGCGGGAAACCAATACCTGGTCATAAATCGCCGGGGCCGCGGCCAGCACGTGGGGTTGTTTCTCCAGGCGCGCCAGCAAGGCCGGCCAGTCGCTGATGCCGTCATTTTGCACGCGCATCAGGTTCACATGCGGTGTTGAACTGAGCAGGGTCTCTTGCAGTTCCCGCTGGAACCCGTTGTTGATGGCCAGAGCAATGATCAAAGAAGCCACGCCCGCCGCTACTCCGACAATCGAAATGGCCGTGATTACGCCGATGACCGCCTGGCGTCGTTTGGCCCGTAGATATCGCGCGGCAACAAAAAGCTCAAACCTCACGACGGGTCCTCCGTGCCGGGAAGTCTCTTCATGAAACGTGCCTGCGGAAACGGAAGACTGGAACCAGAGGGACCTTCCTTTTGTAGTCCGTATAACTTTGGCCGAATCGTTTTTCCAGTTCGCGTTCTTCCATCCAGATCATCAGGGGAAAAGTGCACACAACGCTCACCGCCAGCAGGACAAGATTTATAGTCAGACCACTCACCAGGGTCCAGGCGGCCATCATCGTGAGGTGGGCAATGTAGATCGGATGTCTCATGCTACCGTGCAGGCCGCTGGTGACCGGACTCTGCGGTGCGTCCTGCGTCCGCAACTCCGCTTCACCGCTAAGGTTGCGCAAGCCGAACTCCGGTCCAATACGGCGGTACGTTCGTGCGCTGATCACGAACAATGCCAACGCTGGAACAGCGGCCAGGGCGGTCCACCAGCCGGAGTAGAGCTGCCACTCGCGCCACGGCCAGGCAGCAACGCCAAGTACAGCAATAATCACTGCCCAGATTGGAAGCAGAAAGAAGTACGGCGATCGCTCCGCTCGCCGCCATCGCGCGGCCGTCGGATGAATGGCGAACCAGAACAGCGGGATACTGCTATAGAAGATGCCCATGAGCCAGGGAACCAGCAGCAGCTTGCTCGCCATGAGCCGATTGTAACAGCGATTACAATTGCAGCTTGGCCTTATCGAAAATCGTGGGAAGAAAAAATCCGGCGGATCATGCTCGCAGCAGAGAGACCAGGCGGCCTTTGGTCCGCGTTGTCATCTTCGACCTGGATGACACGCTCTACGACTGCATGAGACAGCGCGTGCGTCCGGCGCACTATCACGCCGCGCAAGCCATGGTTGAAGCCGGTCTTCACGCGGACGTTAATACCGTCTATCGCGCCCGCATGCGCGCCTTCCGACAAGATCCCATGCTTCGCTACATTGACGCAGAAGTCTGCCGGCAGTTTCATGCCGGCGACACCGAACGCATCAGCCGCGCGGCGCGCGACGCCTACTTCCACTGTCCTGTAGGCAAACTGAAACTGTTTTCCGGATCGCTGCCGCTGCTGCGTTTTCTGCACCAGCGCGGCATACGAAACTTTGTTGTCAGCTTTGGCGAACCGGCGATCCAACGTGCCAAGGTCAAGGCCCTGGGACTGGACAAGGAGCCGGCCGTGGAGGCTATTTTGTACGCCGACCGGGAGAATGTGCTGACCAAAGAAGCGGCGTTCCGAAAAATCCAGAGGAAAAACGGAGTGCTCGCAAACCAGATACTGGTCGTGGGCGACCGCCCCATGAGCGAAATCCGCGCGGGCAGGGAATTGGGCATGCGCACGGTGCGAATTCACCGAGGGGAGTTCGCCGCGCAAGCGCCTGGTGCGGCTGCGGAGGAACCGGATTACGTGGTGCGGAATATCTCAGAAGTGCGGCGGCTGCCGTTTGACTTCGGACCACCTTTGAAACACAGAGGAAAGGAGTGAACAGAGGAGATTGCCAAGATTGATAGTTGCCAAAATCACCATAATTGAAAAACAGTACTTTCCCGCAATTATCTTTCCAACTCTGTGTCCTCCTTTCCTCTGTGTTTCAAAGGTTTCTACCGCACCACGTACTTCGCGGTCGCCACGTTGTCATAGCGATCGTAAACCCGCACCACCACCACGTGCTCAGACACCGGCGCTTTGGATTTTGACGAGCGTGGTGGCTCGGGGAGGGGCGCGTTGAAATCATAGCTCTCGGTCTTCGAGTCCGATATCTCGCCAACGGGACCAACATATTGCCATTCGCCCGCGTCTACCGAGTACTCGGCGCGTTTGATCGGAGAAGAGTCATCGCTGGCGTGAAAGGTCACGCGCAATTGTCCGCCGTCAACCTTTGCGGTGAGGCCCTCGATGCGCGGGGCCGTGTTGTCCACTTCGAAGAGCTGGCTCTGCTTCTCTGCGGCGAGCGCGTCTGGTGGAGTGTGGGAAGGAGCGTCGCTTGCCGTCACTTTTACTGTGTAGCTCCCGTCCGGCAGCAGGGCTGATTCGAACGAATGGAACTTGTCGGTCAATCCTGCTTTGAGCAGCTTCCAGTCTTGTTCGCCGGCTCCGCGGTAGTACAGCGAATAGACGAGTTCGTCATCGTTTTCGTCGTGTGCGGTCCAGCGCACAGCGATATAGGCGCGGTCGCGCGCAGCTCCTGGTGGCACGTCAACATGCGATGCAGGTTGAGGGGAAGGCGGGCCTACAATGACCGTCTCCGGGGCGGAAATACGCGGCTGTAAATTGAAACGCGCACCCACCTGAACAAACACTTCGTCCACAACCGGAGCAACGTTCTTGGGAAGATAGTTTATCGCGACTTCCTCCAGCCGGGTCGGCGGATTTGCCGGCTTCAGCACCGCCCGCCACTGCACAAAGCGCGCCGACGGGACCTGCAGCTGGGCGTCTTTCCTCAAATCAATACTGGACCATGGACTCCAGTTGCGGTCAGGATTGTCCACGTTGCCGCTGCGAGCAAAAAGCTCGAAGGTTCCCCAGCCCCGGACTTCAGCGCGTCCCCAGCGGGAAAAAACGTGCGCATCCTGAGCGTCGCTTTCAAACGTGCCTTCCGCTTCCGGCCGGCTACCGACGAGGAATATCTTCCCCAGATTGCTGCTGGCACAATAGAGGCCACCGCCGGGGGCCTTTCTGAAAGCCGTGACATGGTTGGCCGTGGCCTTCAGTAAGTCGGCGAAAGTCCCGTCTTTCTCAATTGCGTAAATCCGACCACGGTTTCCTGTGCCCGCCATCAGACGTCCCGCGGAGTCGAAAGCCAGGGCGTAGACAACGTCTTCGTGCGAGGACCAAAGCTTTTTGGGTGAACCATCGGGCGGGATCAAATAGATGTCAGACCCGGCAAGGTTCACGATGCTCAGCAGTGGCGGTATTCCCGGGAGCGTTCCCGGCTGCAGCGCAGGCGGAGACGGGACCACCGTCGCGACGGCCGGCGCCCGTTTTTCACCTGCACCCGCCGGCATAGATGTTCCCTTCACCATCTACCGCGAGCGCCGTGATTTCTTTTTTGGGAGCGCTGTAAACAACGAACCCTTCCCCCGCGGGAGAGATGCGGTACACCAGACCGCTTCCGTCCGAGCCGGCAACGAGGTTGCCTTTGGAATCGAACACGAGAGCGCGAATATGCGCCTCGTCGGATTTAAAAAAGACCGCCCCCCGCCCTTCTTTGCCCACGCGGTAGATTTCGCCGTTGTCACCGGTGGCCACATAAAGGCGTCCTTCCGCGTCAAGGGCCAGGTCCCAGATGTACTTTGTTTCCGGGTCGAAGAAAACACTGGCGGTGAATTCCTGTCCGCCGGCGTTCCCCTTCGTGGCAGACCGCGTGATCTTGTAGACCTTGCCGTCCGGAGAAGTAGCGGCGAAAATCGCGCCGTCCTGCGCCAGCGCTATGGACTGCACCTGCAGCTCTTTGGGCTCGAAGATCGTCGTGGCTTTGCCATCAGCAGTGATGCGATACACCCGGGCCGGAGCGCCGGCAGCGGCATAAACCGTGCCGTCTTTGCCGGCGGCAATGGACCAGATGTATGCCGAAGGACTGGTGTAGATCGTCTTGAAAGCCGGCGCCAGTTCCAGCCCTCCGGTACTGCGGATGGCCACGCCGTGCGCGGTGCCTCGGGAAAAGTCTTCGTAGCTGGATTCCGTCCAGAGACGCGTACCCTGGGCGGCGGCGCTGGCGGCGATCATCAGGGTCAAAACGAACGGTTTTTTTTTCATCATCACTCGTCAGGCCAGCGGCGTGCGCGGCACGCGGCTTGAATTGTATTTAAATGGATCTCTTTCGCAGATGCTTGAGATGCTCAGCGTCGCTGGTACGGCCGGACGCCTCTTTGTTGCGGATCAGATCCTCGAGAGATATAAAATGTGCTTCCACGCCGGCGACGATACCCTCCACACGTCTCGTCCAGGCCTCATCAAAGAGAACGCCGTCGATGCGCGTCATAATATCGACCCTCAGAGGAGACAATCCAATTTGGTATGTAATGTCTTCGCTTGTGAAGTCTTGGGGGGTTAATTTGTCGGTCTTGAGCGGGGCCCCGAATTCAGCAAGAGCGGCATACACTCTTTTCGCGTTGTCTCCGGTGTTACGAATCCAGATGTCCAGGTCCTTGGTGAACCGTGGTTCGGCGTAGTTCACCACAGCATAGCCGCCGACAATCAGGAACTCAACTCCGTGCGCGCTTAACTTTTGTAACAGTTCTCTGAAATGTGGGTTGCCTGCCATGTTTGATTTCCTCTGCCAGGACGATCATTTCCCATACTGCGTCAAATCTTGCTTCGGCGCTTTGCTCTTGCCAGAAGTTGATGTCAAACTCCCGGTCCGCAGGCTTACCCCGCACGACCCGAGTCTTGAACCCTGGTTTTACAGTCGCCGCTATCTTGTGGTCTTTGCCGTTCACAACTCTCCCCTGCGTCTTCCAATTCTATGTCAGAACGATTTCTATGTCAGAACAACGAGAAGGCTACTTGATGGCAATGCTGATGACCAGCGAGCCGGTCACCACATACCCCACGGGCGCGGAAGATTCGTTCACCGCGGACTCGCCGAAGACCACCATTTCCTGCGTGGCGCGCATGCCTTCCATCACGTTTACGATGGAAAGCGGCACCGCCGGCATGACTTTGTCTTCGACTGTGGCCTGCGGGTTGGCTTCCAGCAACGAGACATACAGATGATCATTGAGGTGCTCTTTATTGAGCAACGCAATGGTCGAATTCAGGTCCAGGCGCTGAAGAGCGGCGGGATTCAGGCGGCGGGGGCGGTCCAGAGTTTCCGCATCACTTACCAGAATTCGCAGCGGGCCTTTGGGGATCGAGGCCGGCACGCGCACTGGTATCTTGCGGACGATGCGCTCGCCCCGGTACGGACGCAGCACGGCTTCAATCATGATCTGGTCGCCGGGACGCGCCTCGGTGACATCGGTGCGCGCGCTCTCCAGCACGGCAGAGTGGCGGTCGCGTTCCAAATCGAACTCCAGCGATACGCCCTGGATTTTCGGCGTCGCAAAAGGATTCTCAAAGATCCGGCCAAAGTGTTCCCCCAGCGATACGGCCACGGTGTAAGCGGTCGGCTGGGTGTCCACCGGGGAGAACATGTTGGTCAGCCGCACACTGGCATAGCCGTCCACGCGAATGCTTCCGTTCATGCGGTAGGTGGTCTCTTCCCCATACTGGTTCATTCCCTGCAGGGCGTTGAACACCGTGGCCATCATCATGAGCGGCGTGAGCTTGGGATTGTTCAGGACTTCGTAGTGATATACCTGCGGGCCCGCCGCGCCATCAATGCCGTGAATGTTGAGCGTGACCGGTATCATGTCGGGTTGGCGGTCCATCCGTCCCAGGATCCCGGTGTGACGGTCCTGCACAAAGGCGCCAACCGCCTCCGTGGTGTTGATGATCTTGAAAGCGTTGAGTGGCGAAGGCAGCGTGGCCACCACGTTGGCTTTGGTCATGGGCATGTCCACCTGACCGTACTGCAGCAGCGGATGGCCGCAGGCCAGCAGGCGGCCCTGGTCCATATATGTAACGGTGCAGGTTGCGGCCACATCCATGTCGCCGCGGACCAGAATGGCGCTGACGGCTGACCCCGGAACAAGCGGTTCGGGCTGCTTTACTTCGCTGGATGAGCCCACGCCCATCACGGGATCAATGCCCGCCGCTGCAAACTTGCTCGCGAACTGCTGGATTGCTGACTCGTTGAATCCGCTGAAGACAAACGGCGCGTCAATCGGCTGCAGGTATTGCGCGTACTCCTGAACGTCCGCGCCGCCCTTGCCGGGGCCGCTGGTTCTCTCCGTAACGCCGCGCCGGGTTGCGGTGAGCGGGGGCGGAATACTCCGGTCAAATTCGTTGATTTCCAGCATCTCGGTGATCGGAGTTACACCGGCAATCGGTTCTTTGGAGAAAGAGCCTATCTTGAACGCCAGCGCTCCCAGAAGCTTTCCGTCGATATAGACCGGGCTGCCGCTCATGCCGGCCACGACGCCGGTGTATTCAGGTTTTTCGCCAAGCAGGCGGACCAGAATCATGCTGCTTCGCGGACCGTTCAGATTTCGCAGGACGCCCAGCACTTCAACCCCCATCGATTCAGGATTGGTCCCTGAAAAAACGGTGTAAGCCACGCCCTTCATGCCGGGACGGACTTCATCCGGCGACATGATCTGCGTTCGGGCAACATTGCTTCCGGCGGCAGGTCGTTGAATGTCTCGGTCCTGGGCGCGTCCCGAAACCAACGAAAAGAAGACGGCGGAGAATAAAAATGCAACTCTTCTCATGACGAAGTACCGCATTGGGTCCCCGACGAGCCCGATAAAATGGCTGAAAAACCCAAGTCCTTGCATCTATACTATATGGAGAAATCACAAAAGGCTGTCTACAAATGTGCTTAATTCATACGACAAAATCAATAAATACTCTTTCGCTGTCCCGGTTGTCGAAATTGGTGTTCACTCTAGTGGCTGTGCTGGCTCTGCAAACCGGTCCAGTATCCGCCCAAAGCCAGCCGCCGAACTCTCCGCAAAGCGGCGCCCAGGACCAGAATAAGCAGCAGAACTCTACCGGCGAGGCCGGTGGCCCGCAGGGCGATATCGGCCCCATTGCGATTCCCAAGAAGAAGGACGAACAGCCCAGGAAGGAAGAGACTCCCAAAGCGCCCAGGAAGATCGAAGGGATGCCTGAAAGCGACACCCTGCGCGTTGCGAGTACGCTGGTGAACGTGGACGTAGGTGTCCTCAGCAAAGACGGCATGTTCATTCCGGGACTCAAACAGGAGAATTTCCGCGTCCTGGAAGACGGTGTGCCGCAGACCATTACCAACTTCACTCAGACCCAGGCGCCGATCACCGCGGTCATACTGGCGGAGTTTGCCAACAACGACTATTTTTACTCCTTCGAGTACGACTCGGTTGTTGCGTCAGCCACATTTGCCAGTGGTCTTAAGAAGGACGACTGGATCGCCCTGGTCACATTCGATATCAAACAACGCCTGCTGCAGGACTTTACCCAGGACAAAACGGCCCTCATGGGCAGTCTGCGCATGCTCCAACCGGGCATGTCGATGTCCTCGGAAACGAATCTTTTTGACGCTCTTTATGACACCATCGACCGCCTGGAAGGCGTGGAAGGGCGAAAGTACATCATTCTGATCGCCAACGGACGCGACACGTTCAGCAAAAAGACCCTGGACCAGGTGCTCAAAAAAGTGCAGGGCACCAAGGACATCGTGATTTATGCCATCGGCACCGGACAGGCATTGCGCAACTATCTGGAAAGCCGGGGCGCTCTTCGCTTGCTTTGCCAGATGACCGACTTCAGTTGCAGCACGACTTTTGCCCAGGCCGACAACCAGATGCAGTCCTTTGCCAGAATGACCGGCGGCAGATTCTATCACCCGTTGTTCCAGGCCTCATTCCGGGACGCGTTTATGGACATTGCCCAGACCATCAGAAACCAGTACACCATCTCGTATCACCCGACGAATCGAGCCCAGGACGGGGCGTACCGTAAGATCAAGGTGCAATTAGTCGGTACTGATGGCAGCCCTTTGATCCTGAGGAACGAAAAAGGCAAAGACATCAAATACCAGATCGTTGCCCGTGAAGGTTACAAAGCGAAACCGGAAGTTGAGTGAGCGGCGGAAGAACGGCCGTTTCACGGCGTGAAAAGGGAATAGTTTCAGAAAACGGGCTTCGGCCCCGGCGGTCACGGCCCTGAAAGGGGCCGTTCTTTCACCTTAACCCAAATTTCCTTTTTTGAAGTTGGCGCATGTGCGTATGATGGCATCAACGCTAGGTTCATGCGGTTTCTGAGCGCAGAATCAACTCTTGGAGGTCCTGTATCCAATGGGTGAGAAGCAAAATCAGTTTTTTCAACTGTCTTTCAACAGCTCTTTGAAATTCCGGATGAATATTGTATTGGTTTTTGTTTTGCTGGCCTTGGGATTGCCACTTCAGGCGTTTGGGCAAGAGACTTGTGCTCAGAAAATAAAAAACTGCAGGGACGACTGCAAGAGTTTGGCTGATATAAAAAAAGTAATAGGGTGCCAGAAACAGTGTCCTGTTACGACGGGGTGTGCCACGTCTACTACCACTCCTCCCTTGGCTGGCGCCATGGATGTGGTCACCGCGAACGGGCTGGATGACAATCGGTTCCCTCACAATCCTAAGTGGCGTTCTGTGCAGCTTGGCAACGCACCGCCCGACCCGTGTAGTTTCTGTCCGTGCGGCGCAGACGATACGCCAGGGACTTGGAATTCGGAAGTGACCTGTACAAGCCAGTCTCTTCGTGAGAATAGAAACGACCCAGTGTGTAGGGTCAATATTCCGGGGAAGAGCACGGGTATCCCCTACCATATGAACTGGTTCCCGGTCGAATACGAAGGCACCTTGACCAGCTTCGAGAAACAGCCTCCGGTCGTTCAGGATGATGAATACAATTTCTTTATCACGAGTCCGGGTGGGGAACTTTTTACAAGTGGCAAGGTCAGCATCGAGATCGAATTCAGCCCTTCGGAAACCGTGAATCACTGGGACGATACCCACACCTGGTGGGATGCCTTCCATCACCATTTTGTCGATACCAACCAGGGGGAAGCATCGAAGCTCATCAAGGACAAAAACGCCATCGTAATCGGTATGCTGGGACTCGATCTCGCGCACCCCGATCATCAATCGGAATTCCATCCGGTATACGCCATGTTCATCAACTTGCCTCCGTCGCCAACGGAGGACAAGTGGGCCTTCTTTGTGAGAAATTGGGGGAATGAAGGTTTTTGCGGGCCGAACGACGTCCCCATCGGGGAGAAATCGATTCAAGTTCGGCTCAAAAAGCCACCCGGGTCTCCCGGGTTCATTCTTAACACGCCAAACGTCCACACGTACTCGCACAAGAACGCGGATCAGTGTTCAAACAACGAGTGGAGCCTCGCTACGACTCTAGACGGTGTTCTGTTGACGTTCGACCTCTCCGATGCGTCCAACCAATGCGGGTTTGTCGGCGATTTGACGATCGACTGGAAGGTTCCGCACTAACAGCAGACTGGCGGCGCTTGGTTGGCCATGCTGCCGGCGTCAAGTCACGATGACGTCCGAGTGCAGTGGCTCTTGCCACTGCATTTGAAAGATGCCTATCCAACGCCGGGATGCTAAGCAGATGTAGAGCATCTCCGCTTAATCTCGTTTAGATCTCCGCAAAGAAGTGGTGCAGCACCAGCAGGATTCCCGCGCCCAGAAGCACCAGTGCCGCCATCTTGATTCCCGGTTCGCGGTTGACCTCCGGCACCAGGTCCGAGGCCGCAACATAAAGGGTCACGCCGGCAGAGAGCGGCAACCCCACCATTACCGAACGGGAAAAGACGGCCATCGCCAGCACGCCGGCAATCGTGGCCAACCCCAGGACCCCCGATGCGCCCCAGGCCACGCGCTTGCTTTGTCCGCTGGCCAGCATGACCGAGGCGACCGTAAAGCCCTCCGGTATCTTGTGCAGGAACACCGCTACAAATATCACCCAGCCCAGCCATGAGGACACCAAAAATCCCGAAGCAATCGCAATGCCATCGAAAAACGTGTGGATGATCAGCCCAAACAGAACAGAGTAGCCTTTGTGCGCATGGGCAAATTCCTCGGTATGGATCTCTTCGCCAAAATGGAAATGCGGAGTGACGGTGTGCTCAAAGAGATGCACCAGCAGATATCCCGCGAGTACCAGCAGCGGCGCGTACTTGCCGGCCAGTTGTACGCTTTCCGGGACCATCTCCAGCAGCGCGGTGCCCAGCATGAACCCGGCGCCCAGAGCGACGAAATATCGCAGATAGGTGCGGTCCCAGTCCTTGTTGACCACCACCGCGCCGCCAAAGGCGTTGGCCGCGGCCGCGGTCAGGCCAAGCAGGACGCTAATGACGATGGGATTCATGGGACAAGCAGCCGAGCATAACAGGAATCAGCCGCTGTGGCGAACGTGCAGCACGTCGCCGTCCTGCACGATGTAGTCTTTGCCTTCCAGCCGCAGAATTCCCTGAGAGCGTGCATTGGCCTCGGATCCGGCTTCGAGCAGTTTGTCCCAGTGAATGGTTTCCGCGCGGATAAAGTGCTTTTCCAGGTCGGAGTGAATGGCCCCGGCCGCGGCCTGGGCGCGTGAGTTCCTGGGGACAGTCCAGGCACGGCATTCGTCGTCACCGATGGTGAAGAATGAAATCACTCCCAACAGCTCATACGTTTTGCGGATCAGCCGCGTCAGGCCGCTTTCCGTCAGGCCGTAGCTCGAAAGAAATTCCGCTGCCGCTTCGTCGTCCATGTCAGCAAGTTCAGCCTCGACCTTGCCGCAGATCGCTGTAGCGCCCGCGTTTTTGCGTCCCGCGATCTCTGATAAGTCGTATTTCGCGACCGCCTGCTCCAGGTCGGCGCCCAGGGCCGGCGACTCATTAATGTTCAGCACGTAGAGCATCGGTTTCTGGCTCAGGAACATGAAGCCGCGAATGCGCTTTTCGTCGTCCGCGGCAATTTCCATTTCGCGCAGAGGCAGCTCGCTCTCCAGATGGGCCTTGGCCCGTTTCAGCAGATCGAACTCGCGCTCCAGTTCCGCTGTCTTCATCTTCTTCAGGTCTTTTTCCACGCGCTCCATGCGCTTTTCCACCTGGCCCAGGTCGCTGACGATCAGGTCGAAATCCACGGTCTTGGCGTCGCGCAGCGGGTTGACCTCGCCCACATGAGGAATGGAAGGATCGTCAAACGCGCGCAGCACGTGGGCCAGAGCGTCCACCGTGCGCAGAGCGGTGAGGAATGCGGTTTCCTTCAGCGCTTCCTGGCCGATCGCCGCAACATCCGCGTATTCCACGGCGGCGTGGGTAAGCTTTTTAGGGTTGTAGAGCGCGGCCAGGCGGTCCAGGCGGTCGTCCGGTACTTTGGCTATGCCCAGATGCGCTTCCCGCGGATTGGAGTGCGACCGGCTGGAAACGTCAACCTTGGTCAGAATTTTGAACAGAGATGTCTTGCCCACCTGCGGCAGGCCGATGATTCCAGTTTTCATGAGAGAAGCCGTTAGTAATTAGTTCTTAGTATTTAGCCAGCATGTGCTGGCTTGCGGCAGAGCATGCATTTGGGCTTTTCCGTTTTCGGATTGGCTAAATACCAACTACTAAATACTAAGTACTATTCCGCCGCGCCGTCAAAACGACCAGGACGAGTCCGAGGAAGAGGACGCCGCCCTCAGTCCGTTCTGACCACTTGTGGAGACGATCAAATTCCGCTCGGGCAGCGGAATTGTCCATGCCGGCGCGCACTTCGCGCATGCGCGGTGTGATGCAAAACTGCGAGAGCAACGTCAGCGCCAGCATCAGCACTACGAACACATGGGAAGCAGAGAACAAGCGCAGCTGATAATTCGATAAGTAGTTCAGCGTGATCGAGGACAAAAGAAAAATGCAGGCGGAAATGATGCCCATGCAATGAAGAATGGTCAGGCTCCGGCCGACAACCAGTCCAGCCAGATGCTGATCAGGCAACACCTGGAACGCACTTGGCGCTTCAACGAAAGCCAGGAACGCAATGCCGCCCACCCAGACCACCAGCGCGAGCAGCATCAGGCTGCGCAGCCAGCTCATACCGGGACCGTCACGCTCTGGGCGATCTCCTGCAGAATGGTCTCGGCCTGCTCGGACTTCTTGAGCGTGGAGGAATACTGCGCGTTGACGACCACACGGTGGGAAAACACCGGCAGGATCAGGGTCTTGAAGTCGGCCGGCGTGGTAAACATGCGGCCATCGAGAAACGCCATGGCCTGGGCCGCGCGGTACAGCATGATGGAGCCGCGGGGTGAAACGCCGAGGGAGAGCGCGTCGGTCTCCCGCGTGCGCCGGACGATTTCCAGCGCGTAATCCGCCAGCGAGTCGTCCACTTTCACTCGCGAGACTTCCTCCTGCATGGCGGAGACGTCAGCACCGGTGGCCACCGGGCGGACATCGTCGAGCCGTGCAGCTCCGGCTTGTGACCGCAGGATTTCGCGCTCACTGCTCGCCTGCGGATATCCCATGTTCGCGCGCAGCAGAAAACGGTCCAGTTGCGACTCCGGCAGCGGATACGTCCCGTGGTGCTCCACCGGGTTTTGTGTCGCGATCACCAGAAACGGACGGGGCAGAACGTGCGACTGCCCGTCTACGGTGACCTGGCCTTCATTCATGGCTTCCAGCAAGGCGGACTGCGTCTTGGGCGTGGTGCGGTTGATTTCGTCCGCCAGAAGCACGTTGGTGAAAATCGGTCCGGCCTTGAACTCAAACTGCTGCTCGACCGCGGAGTAAACCGAGATGCCCAGCACGTCGGAAGGCAGCATGTCACTGGTGAACTGAAGGCGCTGAAAGGCGCAGTCCAGGGCGCGGGCCAGCGCGTGCGCCAGCGTGGTCTTGCCCACTCCGGGGACGCCCTCGATCAGGAGATGGCCGCGGGCCAATACCGCGACCAGCGCCAGACGCACAACCTCATCGTTACCGCGGATGATGGACCGTAAAGCGTTTTCGATGGCCACTGCGCGAGAGCCTATGGATGACTGTAACTGGGTCGGAACCATGACTCTCGATTCTAATTTATGTGCAGCACGCTGGATAGCGTATGGCACAATCAAAAGTCATGCCGACTCAAAAGCCTGCTCGTTTGACCTGGAAAATCATCCGCTGGAGCGTGGTCGCCGTGCTGGTTCTGGTGCTTGCCCTTTTGTTGAAGAAGCCCGTTCCTGTGGCTGCGCCGATGACTGCGGCTGAGGTCAAACAGAACGCCGCAGAATTTCAATCCAAGCTCATTGAGCTGCAGGCTTCCCACAATCGCGGTGAACCTGCAGAGGCCCACTTCAATGCGGATGAGGTCAACGCCGCATTTCAGCAAGGCGCTCAAGAACAGGTGGCCACTCCGGCCCAACCCGCAACTCCGCCCGGGCAGTCTGCCGCAGCCCCGGAAGCCCCTCCTGAAGTGAAGACGCTGCAGGTCGTCTTCGTGGACGACTCCTTTACGGTCCAGTTCGCGATCAACGTCTATGGCAAAGACGTTTATCTGACAATTTCCGGCAAACTGGGAGTTACCAATGGATATGCGACGTTCGAATTCACGGAAGCCAAGATCGACGACTTGCCGGTCCCGGTGTCACTTCTGAATCCAAGGCTTCAGGAAAAACTGCAGGAGCCCGAGAACCGCGAGAAGCTGAAACTGCCGGCGTACATCGCCGACTTGCGGGTAGAGAACAGCCAACTGGTGATCGTGGAAAAGTAGCGCCAAACCTTACCACTGATGACACTGATAACACCGATCAAAATCAGGAATTCTTGCGCGTATCCGACCTCAGCTTGTCGGGCTCGTCTTAATCTTTTCAAATCAGTGTGATCAGTGTCATCAGTGGTAAGGTTTAGCGGATGGCGTTTCGGATAGCCAGTAATTCCGCCAGCAGCGGCTCAAGGTCCTTGAGGTCGAGGGCGTTCGCGCCGTCTGATTTGGCCTGGGCCGGGTGGTCATGGACTTCCATGAAGATGCCGTCCACACCGGCAGCCACGGCGGCGCGCGAAAGTAACGGGATAAACTCCGGCTGGCCTCCGGAAACAGCTTTCCCGTCCGCGCCCGCGGAGGGCAACTGGACGGAATGGGTGGCGTCAAAGACCACCGGAGCAAACTGGCGCATGATGGCCAGCGAGCGCATGTCCACCACCAGGTTGTTGTAGCCGAACGAACTGCCCCGCTCGGTCAGGAAAATGTTTTCGTTACCGGACTCGCGGATTTTTTCCACGGCATAGCGCATGTCCCAGGGCGAGACGAACTGGCCTTTCTTGATGTTGATGGCGCGTGCATGTTTGGCGGCGGCAACGAGCAAGTCTGTCTGACGGCAGAGGAACGCGGGAATCTGCACCACGTCCAGCGCTTCCGCGACGGCCGGCACATCCACGGTCTGGTGAACGTCCGTCAGCACGAGCACGCCGGTTTCTTTCTTTACTTTTTTGAGAATGCGCAGGCCTTCTTGCAATCCCGGTCCGCGAAAACTCTTCAGCGAGGTGCGGTTCGCTTTGTCGTAAGAGGCTTTAAAGATATAGGGCAGATGCAGTCTGCGGGCCACGCTGCTGATGGACTCAGCCATTTTTATCGCGTGGGCTTCGCTCTCTATGACGCATGGCCCGGCGATCAGGAACAGGCTGGAACCAATATGCACGTCGCCGAGATCGAATTGATGCTGCGCTGACACCACCGAGATGATAGGGGCTTTGTGGAAGAAAACCAAGTACCCGTGCTCCACCTCAGTGTTCACGAGCGCCCGACGCTCCGCCATGACCGATGACCAATGGCCGGTGACCAGTGTTTGCGATAAGAATTGTTGATGACCGCTATCAATAGTTTCAATTTTCCCTGCGCTTCGCCGGACGCTAAGCTGACTGCGTACGAGTTCGGTCTGCCGACAAAACTAAGATTGAAGGAGGGCTGGCAATGCCAAGGACAATGACGCGGATTACTTCTGGCAGTCTGGCGCTGGTCGCACTGGCGTCGTTGCTTACGGCGGTGCAGGCAGCCGCGTTACCCGGCGATAACACGCGTTCTGCCGTCGCGCATGCGAAGGGCGTGAACCTATCCGGCAAAGTGAGCGACGACGGCCAGACTTTCTTGACGGACGATGACAACAAGTGGATTGTGAGCAATGCAGGTGCTTTGAAGGGACAGGAAGGCCGTTACGTGACAGTGAAATGCCGCATGGACTTGACCAGGCGCGCAATCCACGTTCTTTCTGTGCATCAAGACCAGGCTGAGCTGAAATACACCGGCGATTCCGCGTTTCACCGCTAGCAGCCTCGAAACCCGCGTCAGCAGGGAAGACGTACCCTCTTCGTCACAGTTTTCCGATCTTCTCCGGCCGGCGGAACATCTCAATTTCCTCGTGAACGCGGCTTTCCTTGCGCGCGAGCCGGTTCGCATAGGCGGCTTCCACGAAACTGCGGAACAGCGGATGCGGCTCCAGCGGCTTGGACTTGAACTCGGGATGGAACTGGCAACCCAGGAAGTAAGGATGGTCGGGAATCTCCACGATTTCCACGTACGTTCCGTCCGGCGTGCTGCCGGTGATACGTAATCCGCCACCCGTCAGGACCGCTTCATATTCCCGGTTGAATTCGTAGCGATGGCGATGGCGCTCGCTGATCTCGGTCGCGCCGTAAGCTTTGGCCGCGTGGCTGTTGGGTTCCAGTTTGCACGTCCAGGCGCCCAGGCGCATGGTGCCGCCCAGTTCGTCAATGCCGCGCAGCTCGCGCAGTTTGTAAATTATGCGGTGGGGTGTAGCGGGGTTGAACTCGCTGGAGTCCGCGTCCGCCAGACCGCAGACGTTGCGCGCAAACTCGATGCACGCGGTCTGCATGCCGAGACAGATGCCAAAGTACGGAATTTTCTTTTCCCGCGCATAGCGTATGGCAATCAGCATGCCCTCGATGCCGCGTTTGCCAAAGCCCCCGGGCACAAGAATTCCATCAAATCCCGCCAGTTGGTTCTCCGGGCCGAGGGACTCGCCTTCTTTGGCTTCCAGCCCTTCGGCTTCCACCCAGGTAACCTCCAGCTTGAGATTGTTGGCGGTGGCCGCGTGGACCAGAGCTTCTTTCAAAGACTTGTAAGAGTCTTCATATTCCACGTACTTGCCCACGATCCCGATATGCACTTCGTCCTTGGGGTTATAGATGTTATGCACCAGCTGGTCCCAGCGAAGCAGGTCGGGCGCTTTGGCGTCCATCCGCAGATATTTCAAGACTAGCGCGTCGACACCTTCGCGGGCGAACACCAGCGGAACCTCGTAGATAGACGCCACGTCCTTGGCCGTGATGACGGCTTCGTTTTCCACGTTGCAGAAAAGCGCAATCTTGCCCTTGAGTTCGCGGGAAAGGAAACGGTCAGTGCGGCAGAGAAGAATGTCCGGCTGGATCCCGATGCTCAACAGTTCTTTTACCGAATGCTGCGTTGGTTTGGTCTTGAGCTCGCCGGCGGCGCCGATCCAGGGCACCAGCGTGACGTGGATAAACAAAGTATTTTCGCGCCCCAGCTCCTGTCGCATTTGGCGGATGGCTTCAAGAAAGGGGAGTGATTCGATGTCGCCCACCGTGCCGCCAATCTCCACAATGACCACATCCACGTCCTGCGCGACCTTCTTCATGGCGGCCTTGATTTCGTTGGTCACGTGCGGAATCACCTGGACGGTCTTTCCCAGATAATCGCCGCGGCGCTCCTTGGTGATGATCTGCTCGTAGATCCGGCCGGTGGTCCAGTTGTTGTCGCGAGAGAGCTTGGCGTGAGTGAAGCGCTCGTAGTGGCCCAGGTCCAGGTCGGTCTCGGCGCCGTCGTCGGTCACAAAGACCTCGCCGTGCTGAAACGGCGACATGGTGCCCGGATCAACGTTGAGATACGGGTCAAACTTCATCAGATTGACCTTAAGCCCGCGGCTCTCCAGCAAACAGCCGATGGAAGCGGCTGCCAGGCCCTTACCCAATGAAGACACAACACCGCCGGTCACGAAAATATATTTCGCTGCCATGGACTCCTCGCCTCTTGTGGGAAATTGAATTTGGGGGGTGGTGCTCCCCGGCCTGGAAGCGGCTTGCGCCACGTGCCGTGGGACCTTATGGGGTGCACAATGAATTATACAAAAGACCGTGTGGAAAGCGCGGTTTAATTTTTTGGTGCAGTGGACTTGTTCCCTCACTTGCAACGGCAATCCGCATCCCGGCCCTGATGCCAGGGCCTCCGCCGTGACGGCTCGCGCTCCTGCGCAGATTGCGGGTGGCATTCTAATCGTTGAGTTAATGAGCCATTGCTCAAGGAAGCCGATTTGTTAAACCATGCACCCAGCTGCGATACGCGGCGCATGGGGAAGCATAAATTAGCGCAGGTGTTAGGGTTCAGAGATCAGGGAACAGAAATCAGGAATCGCAAAATTCACACTTGACATTGACAGACAATCCACTACCATATGGTTGTGGATAAATTGGGTACAACATTTGCTGCTTTGTCTGATCCAACCCGGCGGGGGATGATCGAACGACTCTCCCATGGGCCTGCCTCTGTGCATGGATTGACGGAACCGTTTGCACTCTCGCAGCAGATGATTTCAAAACATATTGCCTACCTGGTGCGGGCGCGGATTGTGATCAAGACGAAGCGTGGAAGAGAGAGCGTGTGCACGCTTAGGCCAGAGGCGATAAAAACAGTCAGCGACTGGGCGATCAGCTATCGCCGGTTCTGGGAAGAGAGTTTCGACAAGCTGGATGTGGTTGTGAATCAAATGAAAAAAGCGGAGGTCAGAGATGACAAAAAACACGGTTAACGAGACAGAGCGGATGGTTGTCACAAGAGTTTTTGATGCCCCACGCGCATTGGTTTGGGAGGCGTGGACAAACCCGAAATATGTGATGCAGTGGTGGGGCCCGAAGGGTTTTACTGCGCCTTTTTGCGAGATGGATTTTCGCGTAGGAGGAAAATTTCTCTGCTGCATGAGAGCGCCGGATGGGCAGGAGGGCTGGAATGCTGGGGATTACCACGAGATTGTTCTGCACGAGAAGATCGTTTACTCCATGTACTTTTCCGACTCGAAGGGAAACAAGGTTGAGCCTGCGCACTATGGAATAGAACATGAGGCCATAGACGATGCGCACGACGTGGTTATTTTTGAGGATTTTGGAAACGGCCAGACGAAACTCACCTTCATTGGAAATGAACCCATGGAGAGCGCAAAGAATAGCGGGCAATTGGAGGGCTGGAACCAGATACTCGATAAAGTTGCCGCAGTTGTTGCGGGGCTAGCGCAGGCGAAATAAGAAAGTTGAAGTTTTGATGATCGTCATGCGCAAGATACAGCTAAGGCTGGCGGCGGAGGCTTAGTTAGAACGGGCTTCTCGTCGCTTGGCCCATTCTCAGGCGTTCGAAATCGGCACCGGATGTCCTGAAACGCACGGCAGCCAAAAGCATATCGTTCCTAAGTGATTTAAAATACGCGCTTAACATAACGAGTCTCATGCAGACACTGAGATAGATAATGGAGAAGGACAATGTCATTCATCCGCGACCTGAGGTTTGCGATCCATTCCCTCATGCGCACACGAGGGCTTGCGATCACCGTGGTCCTCACGCTGGCGCTCGGCATCGGCGCCAACACCGCTATCTTCACGCTTGTTCGTGGCGTCCTTCTCAAACCACTTGTCAACCGCGACGAGGACCGGCTGGTCTATATCCGGCAGAGTGCTCCCGGCAATGGCGACGAAAATAGCAATTTTTCCGTGCCCGAGATCAAGGATTTGAGCGCCGGCGTGAAGACCTTGAATGCGTTTGGCGACTTCTCCGTCATCAGTTTCACCATGGTGGGCCTGGGTGAGCCTCGCTCGATCCGCGGCGGTGTTGTCGGCGGCTCCTTCTTCGAGGTGATGGGCCTTCACCCTGTTCTGGGGCGTCTCATCGGGCCACAAGATGATGGTCCCAACGCCGCTGGCGTGGTCGTTCTCACGTATCGTTTCTGGACGACCGCTCTTGGGAAAGATCGTTCCGTCATCGGCCGAAAGATTCGCCTCGGTAGCATAGGGGACCGGTTTGCAACGATCATAGGCGTCCTCGAACCCTGTGTTCCATATCCACAAGACACGGAAATCATCGCCAACGTGGTCACCAGCCCGCATCATCTAGACGCCACCATGGTCACCGGGCGCGTCCATCGCATGACGGAGCTCTTCGGGCGTCTTGCTCCCGGAGCCACCCTGGACCAGGCCCGGTCCGAGTTGCGCACTGCCTACGGAGCCATGCTTCAAAATCATCCCGAAGCGTATCCGAAGCAAGCGGACTTCCAGATTTCAGCCAGGCCGTTTCGTGACGAAGTCACGTCGGGCGCAAGGACCGTGCTGCTGGTACTGCTGGCGGCTTCGGTCCTGCTCTTTATCATCGCGTGTTCCAACGTGGCCAACCTGATCCTGGCGCGGACGGTCCGACGGGAAGGCGAGCTGGCGATACGGGCGGCGCTGGGCGCAAGCAAAGGCGCCCTGCGCCGGATGCTGCTGGCCGAAAGCCTTGTGCTCTGCGGGGCTGGGGCCCTGCTCGGTGTCGTGAGCGCACAGCCCTTGGTGGCCCTGCTGGCTCGCTACGCCTCCCGCTTCTCGGTCCGCGCCCTGGACTTGACCGTCGACTTTAGCCTGCTGTGGGTAGGGGCGGCGCTGGCTGTCGTCGCCGCGGTGGCATTGGCGTTTGTCCCTCGCCTTCCCTCGGGCGACGCGTCCCAGGGTCTCGGTCTGTCGGGCGGCGGCGTGCGCATCACCGGCAGCACGAGCCGGCGCCAGCGGATCTTCGCGGTCACGCAAATCGCCGCGTCCTTTGTGCTACTGGCCGGCGCAAGCACGCTGACTGCCACGCTGATCGCACTGCAGAAGGCGCGGACGGGTCTGGACACACATCACGTCCTGGCAATCGACGTTCCTGCCATGTCCTATGGAAAAACGCCCCAGCAGGTCCTCAACTTCTACAAGGAAACGATGCGCCGCATTGAGGCGCTTCCGGGCGTGAACAAGATTGCATTCGGCGATACTGTTCCCTGGCGCGATCGCGGCCAGACTCCTAGGTTTCAATTCTCCGCGGACGGTCACGTTCACACGCCCGGCGTAGAGGATCCGCGAGCCGAGTGGCACGTCATCTCACCCGGATTCTTTGCCGCGCTCGGTGTTCCCATCATCGCCGGACGCGACTTCAACGACCTTGACAGCCAGGCCGACGAGCCTGTCGTCATCGTCAGTCAGACTCTCGCCCAGCGCATGTTTCCCAATCAAGACCCCATTAACCGTCATGTCTATTGGACGGACCCTGTATTGCAGTTCGTCCCCGGGACCGATCGCGAAAAGTCGCGTCTTACGGGGCCGCATCGTATCATCGGCGTCTCCGCCGATATTGACTATGGAAACCTTGTTCCTGAGCCTACTGTCACTGTTTATGACCCCCTGGAAGCGGGGCCCCTCTTTGGCGGCCGCCTCTTCATCCACACCGGCGCGAACCCATATGGGCTGGTCACGCCGGTCACGCGCATCATTCGCGACATGGCCGCCGACCAGCCTGTCGAGCACGCCGCCACTCTCGAAGACGTGCGGGCGGAAGTGCTGGCACCGGACCGTTTGAACTCCCTGGTGTTCGGCTTGTTCGCCGCTGTTGCCTTGGCGATTGCAGTGGTCGGTGTAGCAGGCGTACTCGCGTTTTCTGTTAGCGCGCGGACACGGGAGTTCGGTATCCGGCTGGCGCTGGGATCGCAGCCGCAGCATCTCCTGCGGCGCGTGCTCGGGGAGGGCGCCGTCATGGCTGCGGCCGGCGTCGTCGCTGGCGCGGCGTTTGGCTATGCACTGACGCGGTTGGCCGGCAGCTACTCCTCCGATGTGAAGATGCCGGGCGCCTTGTCCGTCTGCGGCTCCGCGTTCGTGCTGGTGACGGTCGCGATCGTCGCGTCCATACTGCCGGCGGCACGCGCTGCACGCGTCGATGTTATAGAAGCACTCCGCTCGGAGTGATCGTGGTCCCGCAAGAGTCGTGACAAGCTCCGGCTTAACCACGACTCTGGCGCCGGCAAGTAGAGGGCTGGAATCAGATACTCGATAAACTTGCCGCAGTTGTTGCGGGGCTAGCGCAGGCGAAATAAGAAAGTTGAAGTTTTGATGATCGTCAGCGCGAGATACAGCTAAGGCTGGCGGCGGAGGCTTAGTTAGAACGGGCTTCTCGTCGCTTGGCCGAATAGTCGCATTTTCCTGCTAAGTTACCCTTGGTTCAACTGTTGCCTTCAGGCCAATGCGCTTAGCGACCAATGTTTACCGAACTCAACATTAGTCCTGTGAAACGCGCTTGTATTAACTGGTCTGGCCGCCTTCCGGGTGGTCGGCAACACGGAAAGCAAGCGACCTGGCACAAAAGTCGCCATATCGGAGACAGCGCCGCTAACTTTCTTAGACTAATGAGCGTCTCTAAACCTTGGTCACGATCAGCTTTTTGAGTTTTGTAATCCCCGGCTCATTGCGTTTGTAGAAAGTCCACTTTTTAATTCGTTTCCCGCGTATAAGCCCGGCCAGGGAGAGAATGCGCAGGTGCTCGCTGGCCGTGGGTTGACTGACGCGCAATTTTCGGGCGATGAACACCGAGCAGACGCCGTCCCTGACCAGATCGCCGTCCCTCTGGGGTGGAAAATGCCCGACTGGGTCCTTCAACCATTCCAGCACCTGCAAGCGCTTGCCGCTGGCCAGCGCCCGTATTGCGAGTTCGGGTTTCATATAGACAATTAGCCAACTGACTAAGTATAATCTAGCACAGGAGCCAGGCAAGTGAAACCAGTAATTCATGGAGTCAGTCCAGAGCGCATTCAAGCCACTGAACAACTCATTCGTCCTTATATCCGGCGGACGCCGGTGATCACGTGCAGCGGCGCGGATTTCGGGCTGGATTCCGTCAGCCTGGTTTTCAAACTGGAACTGCTCCAGCACGCCGGTTCGTTCAAGGCGCGGGGCGCGTTTGCCAACCTGCTGCGTCGTCCGGTGCCGGAGGCGGGCGTGGTCGCGGCCACCGGCGGTAACCACGGCGTGGCCGTGGCGTTTGCCGCGCGGAGCCTGAACAAGCGGGCCACCATCTTCGTGCCCGGCGTTTCTTCCGCCGAGAAGGTCGCAAAGATTCGCAGTTATGGAGCTGAGTTGGTGATCACGGGAGAACGCTATGCGGACGCGCTTGCCGCCAGCGAACTCCATGCGGCAAAAACCGGCGCGCTGCGCGTCCATGCTTACGACCAGGTCGAGACGCTGCTGGGACAGGGAACACTCGCACTGGAATTCGAACAGCAGGCGCAGGATCTCGACACTCTGCTGATCGCCGTTGGCGGTGGCGGCTTGATCGGCGGCGTTGCAGCCTGGTATGCCAGCCGCATTGCCAAAGGCGAAATCAAGATTATCGGCGTGGAACCGGAGACCGCGCCGACGCTCACTTACGCATTTAAGGCCGGGCGTCCGGTGGACAGCCCGGCGGGTGGAATCGCCGCGGATTCACTGGCCCCGCGGCAGGTCGGCGCATTGATGTTTCCCATTGCACAGGAATTCGTGAGCAACGTGGCGCTGGTAACGGACGAATCGATCCAGCAGGCGCAGGAAGCGCTGTGGTCGGTCTTGCGGGTTGCGGCCGAACCGGGCGGCGCGGCCGCGTTCGCGGCGTTGCTTTCCCGGCGTTATGTACCGCGGCCCGGAGAACGCGTTGGCGTGGTGATCTGCGGCGGCAATACGACCGCGGTGAATTTCAAAACAACACCCACAGCTTCACTGGAGCCGGCTGAAGCCGCCGCGCGATAACATTCCTAACCTCCCGGAGAAAAACATGTCCGTTTACAAGAAACTTGACGCCTTGCATATCACTCTTCCCACGCCAACGCCGCCTATGGCGGCTTTTGTTCCCACGGTCCGTACGGGCAATCTGGTCTTCGTCTCCGGCCATATCGCCAGGAAAGACGGCAAGCCGTGGACCGGCCAGCTCGGCGCGAACGTCACGGTTCCACAAGGCCAAGAAGCCGCGCGCGGAATAGCCATCGAACTCATGGGCACTCTCCACGCCGCTTTGGGCGACTTGAACAAGATCACCCGCATCGTGAAGCTGCTGGTTCTGGTCAACAGCGCGTCGTCGTTTACCGAACAACATCTCGTGGCAAATGGCGCTTCAGAACTGTTCAAAGAAGTTTTTGGCGACGCTGGCGCCCATGCCCGCAGCGCCGTCGGCATGGCGCAGCTTCCCATGGGATCCTGCGTGGAGATTGAGATGATAGTCGAAGTCAGGTAATCTCCCGCAAGCCCGCACAAAAAACCCTGCAAGAAACCACCTGAATTCGTTCTTACAACAGCGATCGCCAGTGGGCCACAGGGAAGCAAGTCTTTAGATCTGATATCAAGACTTCTGACCTTTGGACTACGCCAGGGCGGTCGTGTCCTTACCGGCAGCCGACCGTCCCCACTGGCTGCGTATTTGCAAAAACACAAGTTTTCAGAAATGAGGGCCGTTCTTTTATGAGAAGGTCAACCAACTCTCTTATTCCGCCGAACCGTCACGTGAAGTTCTGCTGCACGTGCATCGTGGCCGTTCTTTTGTTGTGCGCCCATCCATCTTCTTTTGCGCAAGATCCCGCACGCGCCCCCGGATGGGTCGTGCTGCCTATTGACGAATACCAGGCGCTCCGCAACCGGGCGTTTCCCGCCGAGCGTGATCCTGATCCGCCTCCGGTGGAAGCTACGCTTTCGCGCGTGGACTACGACCTGCGGGTCATCGGCGACCTGGCCACCGGCCGAGCCAGCCTGACCGTGGACGTCTTGAAAGATGGCTGGGTCCGCGTTCCCATTCCGTCCGGTCTGCTGGTGCGCGAAGCCCGATTGGACGGCAAGCTGGTGTCGCTGGTTTCCGGCAACCCAGGAAAGGGCGGCAATCAACTTTCTGCCGTGCTTTCGCATTCGGGACGGGCCATCCTCCTGCTGGATATTGCTTTGCCGGTGGCCGCAACTGCCGGTGACGAGAGCATCTCTCTGCCTTCGACCGCATCGGGCGTCACGCGAGCGCAGGTACAGCTGCCGCGCCAGGGCGTTGACGTGAAACTGAGCGGCGGGCTGCTGGCGTCACAAACAGAAGCCAATGCGGAAAGTACGTGGCTGGTCTACGGCCGCGGCAACGAGCCGCTGACCTTCACATGGCACCGCAAACTCGACGACCATCATGTCACGCTTCCTCTTCGCATGCGTGGTTCGCTCACGCAACTACTCGGCCTGGGAGAGGATTCGACTTCCGTCTACGCCGAAGTTGACTTGGATGTGATTCAGGGTGAGGCCCATGCCGTGAAAGTCCTGCTTCCTGAGAGCATCACGGTCAACCAGGTTTCCGGGGCCATGGTCGCGGACTGGGAAGCGAAGAACGGCGAACTGGCCGTCACCTTTCTGGAACCGGTCGAACAAGGGACGCGGTTTGTGATTACCGGCGAAACCCGCATCGCGAGAGAAGGAAAAATCGAAGCGCCGCTGCTCCGCCTGCTCAACGCGGAGCGCGAGACCGGCGGCATCGCGGTGGAAGTCCTGGGCGCGGGAGAAATAAAAGACGCGAAGTCGCAGGGCATGGAGCCGGCGGACGCATCGGACCTGGGCGAGATGGTGGGCAGCCGTCAATCGCCGTCGCTGGTTGCGTATCGCTTCCGTTCGGGTGATCCGAAACTCGCGCGGTCGCTCAACCTGGACGTTGCGCGCTACGCGCAGCAGGCCGTCCTGATGGCCAACATCGAAGAAGCCCGCTACCAGGTGCTGATGAGCAAAGAAGGGAAGACGCTGATCCAGGCACGCTACGCCATCCGCAACAACCAGAGGAATTTCCTCAAGATCAAGCCTCCTCCGGGCGCGGTGGTCTGGAGCGTCTCCCTCGCTGGACGGCCGGTTCGTCCGGGCCAGGCCCCGGACGGGGGCCTGCTGCTTCCATTGGAAAAAGCGAAAGCCGGAGACGATACGCCGGCCTTCACGGTGGAGGTCATCTACCTGAGCCGGGACACTGTTTGGACGGAGCGCGGCAAAGCGAAACTCACATTACCCACGGTTGATCTTCCCATCTCACGCACCGGGCTGTTGCTCTACCACCCGCCATTGTTCAAAGTCGCCGCCGATCCCGGAGCATTCCGTACAGAGACATACGAAGCGCCATCATCCGCGGCTTTCAATCCTGCGGTTCCTTATGGGCCGGTTTCAGGGGATGACAAGGACTTGCGCGGCCGCGTCGCCGAAAAGGGTTTAACCCAGTTACAGAACATGGCGCCAGGGATACCGGCAAATGGGTCGCAGGTCCTGGTGGACAACTTCCGCAAGGAAACTCTCGGTGGACGGAGCGCGCGGGTGCTTCCCATCAGCGTCTCATTCCCCGCGTTTGGGCCTTCGATTTTCCTGGTTTCCGAGCTGACCGCGGAGAATCAGCCCCCAAGTATCGAACTGAGCTATCAGCATGACAAAAAGGAAGGTGGAAGATGAAAAAGCTACTTGCGATGACATTGTGCATGGCGTTTGTTTTGGCGCAAGAAAACGCGTTCGCGGAAGACAGGACCGCGCTGCCGCTGCCGGGTTCAAGAAGCGTCACCCTGACACTCGCAGAGTACGACCGGCTGGTCGACCTGGCGAAGAAATCCGCGAAGACGCGCGAGCTGCCGCCGCTTCCTTACGCGCTCAAGCGCGCGGACATGAAGCTGAAAGTCACCAACCTCTCCGTGCTGGGCACAGTGCAGTTGGAAGGCGAAGTGTTCAGCCGGGGAGCAACCAAAGTCCCGCTCGCGACCGGATTGACGATCATCAACGCGCATCACGAAGGCAAGGCCTTACCGCTAGAAGAGGAAGGCCAGACATCCGTCGCCATCCTGCCCGGCCAGTCGGAGTTTGCGTTAACGCTCGACACCGGACTGCAACTCTCGGTGGAAGCCGGGCGCGCGTCTTTCACCTTGCCGGTCCCCGCGGCAGGAAGCGTGAAACTGGCGCTGGTGATTCCAGGCGAACACACGAATGTGCGCATCAGTCCGGGTTTGATCACCGGCCGGACGTCCGAGAACGGGCAAACAAAGGTTGAGGCAACATTAGCGCCGGGACAACCGGCCAGCGTCTGGTGGGCTACGCGTGAAGTTGCCACGCCGGTGGTGCCTCGCGAAGTGCGCTTTCTTTCGGACGTAAAGACGCTGGTCTCCGTGACTGAATCAGAGATGAAGATCGCGGCGCTGGCCGACGTGACCGTGGTCCAGGGCGAACCCGCGCAATTCGCTGTTGAGATACCGGCCGGCTACGAGGTCACCGGGGCAACGGGCGCGGTGGTGGAGTCGAGCGAGATCCAATCCGGAGCTTTGGTCCTTAAACTCAGCAGCGGAGCGCCACGCAGCTACCAGTTCCTGATCTCCATGGAGCGGCCGCTCAGCGCCACCAAGGCAGACGCTCCTTTCCTCAGCTTTAAAGACACGCAGCGGGAGACGGGAGAAGTCCTGGTGGAGGGCGCTGGCGCCATGGAACTGACGGCCACCGAAGGCGGCGGCCTGAAGCGCATGGACTTGAAGGAAGTCAATCCCTACCTGCGCGCGCTTTCGGGCTTCCCGTTGCAGGCGGCGTTCCGGCATCACCGGCAGCCGAATGAAACGCCAACCCTCGCCCTGGCCTGGACGCGCTTTCCCGACAGCACTGTGCTGGCAGCAGTAGCCGAGTCGGCCATTGTGACCACGCTGGTGACGGTGGAAGGCAGGTCGCTTACCGAGATAAAGCTGCTGGTGAAGAACCACGCGCAGCCGTTCCTGAAAGTGGACCTGCCGGCCGGAGCAACCATTTTGTCGGCGGAAGTGGCGGGCGAGAAAGTGAAACCGGTGCAGGGCGCGGACGGCAGCCGCGTGCCGCTGCTGCGTGCTGGCTTCCGTCCGACCGGCCCGTACGAAGTCTCGTTCGTGTTCATGCACTCCGGGACGCCGTTTGCCAAGAAAGGCGGATCGGAACTTTCTCTGCCCAGCATGGACGTGCCAATCAGCGTGTTGCAGTGGGAGGTCTTCCTGCCCGAGCAATACAAGGTGAAGGATTTTGGTGGAGACACCATCGCCATGAACCTGCTGCCGGTGCCGATGGTGGAAACCGATGGGTCTCAATTTGCCAACGTTAACGGAGGCTTTGACCGTGGGCAAATGGGTACGGCGGCGAAAGCCGACAGGATCAGCCTGAGTTCTGAGTCACTGACTGCCGGCCAAATTGGCGGCGTTGTGGTGGATCAGACAGGCGCCGTGATTTCAGGAGCGCAAGTAACCGTTACCAGCCTGGACAATGGGAACACGCAAAACACTGCTACGGATTCGTCGGGGCAGTGGGTGGCATCAGGGCTGCCTTCCGGGCGGGTAAAGATTGAAGCCCATGCCCAGGGCTTCAAAAAAACGGTTTACACCAATACGCGCTACGATGCGCGGCGTCCATCACAGTACAGCCTTACGCTCCAAGTGGCTTCGGCATCAGAAACGGTCGAGGTCACCGCGGCGGCGCCTTTGATTGAGACAACCACTGCGCAAGTGAGCAAAACCTTCAGCGGGACTAATCTGGCGCTGCTTGCTCCGGGTGTCGTGAATACGAACGGAGCTGACAACTCGCGCGACGAAAAAAGGCAACACGCGCAGTTGCAGAACCAGGCTTCCGCCAACGTGTTCAACCTGCAAAAGCGTGTTGCGGGCGTTCTTCCTGTCCGGGTAGATGTGCCCCGGGCCGGGACGTCATATCGCTTCGCGCGGGCGCTGGTGCTCGACGAGGAAACCAAGGTCAGCTTCAACTACAAGAGCAGGTAAAAACCATGGGTCGCGAATGCACGCGAATGAACACGAATCAGAAACAAAATTCGCGTCATTCGCGTAAATTCGCGGCCCAGTCCTTCTCTACTTCACATATTTCGGCTGTTCACCTTTGCTCCACGGATCATACTCATGGGCAAAGCGGACACGGTCGGAAATCGGCGGGTGATCGTAGTACCAGAACACCACAAACTTGCCGGGATAGGGATAAGCGAGGCTCAGTTCGCCCAACACCTGGAAGGCGTGGGCGCCGGCTTCCTGTGAGTTGGCGTTGAGGCCGTGCGTGACCTCCAGGCCGTAGACATCGGCATTGTGTTCGATCTGGCGGCTGAACGTGCTGGCGATGGGCTGCGAAACGAGGCTGAGAATCGAGAAAATCAGGATCATCATGAGAACAGCCGCCCAGTCGCCCAGCTCGCGCATGCGCCAGCGCTGCTGCCAGCGCGGAAAGGCCCATTGCGAAAGTAAAAACAGAAGATAGAAGCCAAAGAACAGCCCTACCGACGTGGCTGCAATGCCGATCACAATATGGTTTAAGACATAGTGGCCCATCTCATGGCCGTATACAAACAGCGTCTCCGGCGTGCTTGCTTTCTGGATGGTAGTGTCCCAGACAACGACGCGTTTGGACGGACCAAAACCGGCGACGTAGGCATTCAGCATGGTCACCTTTTCGCTGGCTTTCATCAGGAACATGCGGTCGCGTGGAATACTGAGCCCGCCGCGCTGCGTGACCCTCTCAATTTCCGTCACCAGTTGCGGATTGCTCTTTTCCAGCGGCTCGAATTTGTCGAAAAGCGGATCAATCACGATGGGCGAGAGGAAAATCAGGAAGACAACGCATGGGCAGGCAATGATCCAGGAATACAGCCACCAGAGGCGCGGGCTCTTGCGAATCAAGGTGGTGAATAGCCAGAGAGCGGGAATGGCCAGGACCAGGAAGACGGCTTGGGCCATGAGAAAATCGCTAAACCACGAACCCCAGCCCTGCACGGACAGGCCGTATTCACGACTAATGCTGTGCTGGTAGGCATCCAGGGGCAACCCCAGCGCGGCAATGGTCAGCAGAAAGAGCGGGACAAAAACCAGAGCTTGAACGAAGCGGTACCTGGACACCTTCTCCGCCCAGTCGCGATACTTAGCGGCGATTCCCAGATACAGCAAGGCCAGCAGAATGATCAGAGAATAAACGGTATCAATAATTCGTAGCTTTCCGCGCAGATCATAGAGGGCCTTGGACTTTTCCAGCTTGTCGGGCGACAGCGTGTAGGCCGTCGTGGGAGCTGACGGACCCTGGCTCGCGGAAGCAGTCAGCGTTCCTGCATTGGCGCCGCTTTGGCTGACACCGGTTCGTGCCGCGACTACCAGGCAGAGGAACAACAGACCAATTAAACTCAGTAGCCTCATGAGACAGGTCCTTTCCGGAATAGACTTCCGAGAATGAGGCACGATAACAGAAAATCATAGCGGCGGCATAATTTTGCGGTCTTAATGTTGCGTTTTCGTGCATCTAAATCTAATTGGTGACAGGGACGTTCATCAGCTTATGCGGCATGTTCGACATATCTGCCTGCTGGCAATAGCTCTGCTCGGCCTTTCGGCCTGGACGCAGCAGAACCCTCAGCGGCTCGTTCTGAAGGACGGTACCTACCAGACGGTTATCAAGTGGGAGGTCAAGGGCGACCGGGTGCGCTACTACAGCGCAGACCGTTTTATGTGGGAAGAGCTTCCCAAGGACCTGGTGGACTGGCCGGCCACGGGAAAATACAACCAGGAGCGCGGCGCCCGTCGCGCAGAAGCAGCGGGCCAGCTGGTGACGCTGGAGAACGCGGACCGCGATGCGGAAAACATGCGATCGCCGGCGGTCGCTCCCGGATTGCGTTTGCCCGATGATGGCGGCGTCTTCCTGCTGGACGACTTCCATACCGAAGCTCAGCTCGTGGAACTGGCCCAGACCGGCGGCGAGGTAAACCATCAGGCCGGAAAGAATATTCTGCGCGCTGCGATCAATCCGCTGGCCCTTTCTTCCAAGCAGACCATTGAGCTGAAAGGCCCGCGCGCGCCAGTCCAGTCGCATGTGCCGCAGCCGGACATCTACGTCAACGTCGCCCCCACGGACGACGTTGCCGCCCAGGTGGTCAATGACAACAAGGACAAAGAAGCGGCCCCGCCCGCGGAGCGTTACCGAATCGTGCACCTGCAAAAAAAGAAAGACTCCCGTGTTGTGGGGAACCTGAACATTGGCCTGACCGGGCACGTCAGCGAGAAAGAAAGCTGGATAGCGACCACCACCACCCGGGTAGGAGACTGGGTGAAAGTTTCTCCCGCGCAACCGCTTGATCCCGGCGAATACGCGGTTGTCGAGATGCTCGACAGGAAGCAGGTCAATACTTATGTATGGGACTTTGGCTTTGATCCCGACGCCGCTCCCAACCCGTCCGCCTGGACGGCGCGCAAGCCAGCACAGCCGCAGAACAGCGGGCCACCGACGCTTAAGAAACCGCCGCAGAAATCTTCAACCCCCGACCAAAACCTTTGAAACACAGAGGAACAGAGGGAACAGAGTTGGGACGATTGCCAAAAATGCCAAGATTGCCATAATCTCAATTACCCGATTTTGGCAAGTGCGAATCCTCCGCTACCTCTGTTCCTCTGTGTTTCAAAGGTTTTCGCAGGGATGGGAGGGGAGTTACTTCAGCACGCCCTGCTGGGCCACGGCGATGTTGTCACGGCTGGAGTTTTTGACCATGTACATCATTTCATCGGCCTGGCGGATGATTTCATGCGAGCTCTTGGCGTCTTCGGGATAAGTTGCCACGCCCATGCTGCAGCGGACGTTCAGGTTCAGCCGTTCTTCCGTGATGAATTGCGTCTTGCGCATCATTTCCTGGATGCGGCGGGCCACGACCAGGGCGGAGCTTTTCTCGGTTTGCGGCAGCAGGATCACAAACTCGTCGCCGCCGTAACGGAAGGCATAGTCAATCAGGCGAAGCTGGGACTTGATTTTAAAGCCGATCTCCTGCAGCAGCTTGCTGCCGATCAAATGCCCATAGGTGTCATTCACCCGCTTGAAATGGTCCAGGTCCAGGAAGATCACGCTGAACTCATAGCCGAACCTGGCGGAGCGATAGACCTCCGCTTCCAGCGTCTTGTAGAGATGGCGGGCGTTGTACAGGCCGGTGCAATCGTCGGTGATGGTGAGTTCCTGGATCTTTTCCACGGCGCGGGCGTTATCAATGGCAATGGCCGCGTAGTCGCAGAGCGCGTGCAGAAAAAACATCTCCTGTTCGCCGAAGCTCTCCATGGCGCAGTTGATGAGCTGGATCACGCCCAGGACGCGGTGCTTGGATTTCAGCGGGACGCAGATAATGGACCGCGTCTTCCACTTGGTCATTTCATCAATGCGTTTGGCAAAGCGCGGGTCGTTGTACACGTCAGGGACGATCAAGGATTCGCCGTGCCGCGCCACCCATCCGGCAATGCCTTCTCCTACCTTCAGGCGCACGGTTTTGAGGGTGTCCGCCGCATCGCCGACGGCAATCGCGAAGTAGAGTTCGTCTTTTTGTTCGTCCACCATGAGCAGAGACCAGGTGTCCGGGCGGAAGAATTCCGCCATCTTGTCCATGATGGTCTGCAGGATGGAATCCAGGTTCAGAGATGAGGTCAGCGTCTTGGCCACATCATTAAAGATGGCGACTTCCTGCATCTGTCGCTTGGTCCTGCGCTCCGGTACTACGGGGTCGCTCATCTTTAAGTGGTTCCTTGTGTTTAAACGGGAAAAGTTTAAAACTTCTGCATATTATATGCTGCCGGTTTTCCAATCAGCAACACGAAGTCTTACCCGGTAGTCCAGTAGTAATGATACTTGAGTGCGCCCCCGGGAGCCCAAGGACCTCGGGAAATGAAGGATTTTTTGGGTTTGACACCACGGCCGCATCTTCCTATGATGGCCGCCTTAATGAGTTCAGGAACGAGTTCGTTTGGCGAGCGGCTCCGGCGTGAGCGGGAGATGCGGGGCATCACGCTGGACGAAATAGCCCGGTCCACGAAGATCGGCAAACGCCATCTGGAGGCCCTGGAACGCGAGGACTTTGATGCACTGCCCGGGGGCATCTTCAATAAGGGCTTTGTTCGCGCTTACGCGCGCTTCCTCGGGCTGGATGAGGACCAGGCCGTGGCGGACTACGTCGCCGCGGACGCCCAGCAGGTGCCTGCGCTGGAGAAATTTCCGCTGGACGTTCATGTGCGCCCCGATCCCACGATGAATCCGCGGCGCTCCTTTGTGCCTGTTGTTTTGGCGCTGCTGGCGCTTGCCGGAGTGCTGGCCGGCTGGACTTACTGGGTCAAGCACCGGCCAAAACCCCCTGGAAATACAGGTACTTCGGAAGGCTCCAGGCCGGCCCCGTCGCAATCCGCCGCACCTTCCAGCCAGACGCCGGGCGCCGGTGCGGAGGATGCGCCAAAGTCCGCTTCCGGTCAAGATCAGGTTCAGATCCAGGCGCAGACCCATGAAGGCTCTTTCACCGTCATCGTCAAAGCGAACGAAAAGTCCTGGATATCCTTAAAAGCTGACGGCAAGACCGTAGCCCAGCGCGAATTGAATGAAGGCGAAGAGCAGTCCGCCAGCGCGGCAAAAGAAATCACGCTGATTGTGGGCAACGCCGGTGGGGTGGACGTCAGTTTTAACGGGAGCCCGCAGGGAAGGCTGGGAGAGGAAGGAGCGGTCCGCATTGTCACCTTCACCCGCCAAGGGAGGGAAATAGCCCCTGTACCTTCCACTGGTCCCCAATTACAATAATCTCCAGCCCCTTTCACAGCGGAAAAAGCCCCATTCAGGTGTTTTTCCACTCTGGGCAACGCCAGGGCGTTGTCCGTGGGCGAATTCCCAAGTAGTCTGTGATGGTTGTCTTGAGTTGTCTCCATGGGTCCCCAAAACGGGGAAAATGATCTTTTGAGGAGGAAGCTACCTTGGCTTCACGGAAAAATTTCTTATTTACGTCTGAGTCGGTCACCGAAGGCCATCCGGACAAAATTGCCGACCAGATATCCGACGCCATTCTCGACGCCTGCCTGACTGAAGATGCCTACAGCCGCGTAGCCTGTGAAACGCTGACCGCGACTGGCCTGGTGGTCATTGCCGGCGAAATTACTACCAAGACTTATGTGGATTTCCAGAAGATCGTCCGCGGCGTGGTCCAGTCGATTGGTTATGACAACGCGCTCTACGGTTTTGACTGCAACACCTGCGCCGTGATCTCCAGTATCAACAAGCAGTCGGGCGACATCGCCATGGGCGTGGACACCGGCGGCGCCGGCGACCAGGGCATGATGTTCGGCTATGCGACCAACGAGACAGAAAACTACATGCCGGTGGCCATCGATCTGGCCCACAAGCTGACGATGCGCCTCTCCGAAGTCCGCAAGAACGGCATGCTTCCTTATCTTCGTCCTGACGGTAAATCACAAGTCACCGTGGAATACGGCCCCGACCACAAACCTGTTCGTCTTGATGCCGTTGTCATCTCCACCCAGCATGCCGATCACGTTGACAACGAAACCCTGCGCGCCGACATTCTGAAACACGTGATCCAGGCCGCCATCCCCGCAAACCTGCTTGACGCCGACACCAAATATCACATCAATCCCACCGGACGCTTCGTCATCGGCGGTCCCATGGGCGATACCGGACTTACCGGGCGCAAGATTATCGTTGATACCTACGGCGGCATGGGCCGTCACGGCGGCGGCGCTTTCAGCGGTAAAGATCCGACCAAGGTTGACCGTTCCGCCTGCTACATGGCCCGCTACATCGCCAAGAACATCGTGGCCGCCGGCCTTGCTGACCGTTGTGAAGTCCAGTTGGCGTACGCCATCGGTGTGGCTGAGCCGGTCAGTGTTCTGGTCGACACGTTCGGCACGGGCAATGTGGACGAGAACCGCCTGGAACAGCTGGTTCGGGAAAACTTCCAACTCACTCCCAAAGGCATTATTGAGTCCCTGAAACTGCGGCGTCCCATCTACAAGAAGACGGCGTCGTACGGGCACTTTGGCCGCAAAGACCCCGACTTCACCTGGGAAGCCACCGACAAGGCCGCGAAGCTGCGCGAGCAAGCCCAGGGACAAACGACTGCAAACAGCAAGGTGGGTGCGCGCAAGTAATTATTTGGAATTTGTTCCGAAATGCCCCCAACAAAGACCGTGGCACTGCCACGTCTAGGCTTGAATGAATCCATGGCAGCGAAACCAACGGAGCCAGGAAAAAAGGAAAACATGTCAACATCTGTAATGAACACAGTCAGTTCCGACATCAAGAGTATTGACCAGGCAGACCTGGGGAAACGCCGCATTGAATGGGCCAACCAGTCCATGCCGGTCCTGCAGAGCATTCGCAAGGACTTCATCAAGAACCAGCCGCTGAAAGGCATTCGCATTTCCGCGTGCCTGCACGTGACCACGGAGACCGCCAATCTGGCGATTACCCTGCGCGACGGCGGCGCGGACGTGGTTCTGTGCGCCTCCAACCCGCTCTCCACGCAAGACGACGTGGCTGCGGCACTGGTGCGCGACTACAGCATTTCCGTCCATGCCATCAAGGGCGAGGACCATGACACGTACTACAAGCACATTCTTTCGGCGCTGGACCACAAGCCGCACGTGACCATGGACGACGGCGCTGACCTGGTCAGCGTTGCCCTGACCAAGCGCCAGGACGTGGTCGAAGGCATTATCGCCGGGACCGAAGAGACTACCACCGGAGTGATCCGGTTGCGCGCCATGGCCAAGGACGGCGCGTTGAAATATCCCATCATCGCCGTGAATGACGCGCTCACCAAGCACATGTTTGACAACCGCTACGGCACCGGGCAATCCACCATGGACGGAGTCATCCGCTGCACCAACATGCTGATTGCCGGATCGAAGTTCGTCATTGCCGGATTCGGGTGGTGCGGACGCGGCCTGGCTTCACGCGCGCGCGGCATGGGCGCCGACGTGATCGTCACGGAAATCGATCCCACCAAAGCCATTGAAGCGGTGATGGAAGGCTACCGCGTCATGTCCATGGTCGAGGCGGCCAAAATCGGCGACATCTTTGTGACCGTTACCGGCAACAAGAACGTCATCGCGCGCGAGCACTTTGAGCACATGAAGAACGGCGCCGTAATCGCCAACTCCGGCCACTTCAACGTCGAAATTGACATCCCAACGCTCGAGAAGATGGCCTCTTCCAAACGCCAGACGCGGGAGTTCGTGGACGAGTACGCCATGAAAGACGGCCGCAAGCTCTATCTGCTGGGCGAAGGCCGCTTGATCAACCTGGCCGCCGCGGAAGGCCATCCGGCTTCCGTGATGGACATGAGCTTTGCCAACCAGGCGCTGTCTTGTGAATTCCTGGTCAAGAACTACAAGACCCTGGAACACAAGGTTTATCCCGTGCCCGAAGAGCTGGATAAAAGGATTGCCCGCTTGAAGCTGGAGTCCATGGGCGTCAAGATCGACCGGCTTACCCCGGAACAGGAAGAATACCTGGCCAGCTGGTCCGAAGGAACGTAAAACCCAGTACTTAGTCCTTAGTAGTTAGCTTTTAGCGAACGGCGGCCCGTATCCCGGACCGCCGTTCGTTTTGTTATCTCTTTTTATCGCTGGCCTCGCCCGGCGTTGCTTCTTTGCTTTCCTTATTTCCTGTGAGCATGTCGCACGGCTTATGTTGCGCGATGTCCGAGATGCATTTCAGAAATTCTTCTTCGCTCATGGGCTTCCTCCCAGGCCCGGTCTTGAGGGTGCCTCCGCTTTCCAGAGGCGGACCGAAGGCGCTCTTGATGTTGATATCCACAAACGGTTCCCCCAGGACGCCGGCCTGGTCTACGGAGACGATGGCGTCGTTGGGGATTTTCAGTTCGTAGGAGGTTTGCAGGTTCATGATCACTTCCGCCGGATACTCGCGTGATTCAGGCCGCGCACGCACGTCGATGACATGACCTACGTCCACGCCCGCCAGGCGCACTGGAGCGCCGGCGCGCAGACCTTGTACGTTTTCAAAATACGCTTTGACCAGAAGCCGATTGCGTCCCCTGGGCCTGGTTGCCGCGAACCATATCGCCGCGACCAGCGTAAGAATCAAGATGGCGATTTGGAGATACCTGCTCATGACGTATGCCTGCGGCAGGTAATCATAGCGTAACCCGCACCGCCAGTTTTTGTTTTGAAGAGAGCGCAATTCACGATATCATCTGCCAGCTTGAGGTGATCCATGGCATCCTTCTCTCCCGTGTCCGCTCCCGCCGCATGTTGTGATGGCGACAAGCTCATCGTTCCCCAAGGCGCCGCGTTGCCGGTCAATATCTGCATCAAGTGCGGAGCGCCGGCCAATGGCAAGCCGTTGAAGAAAATGCTGGGCTGGCACACGCCCTGGCTCTACATCTTGATTGTGTCCCCCATCATCTACGTGATTGTTGCCCTGATCGTGCGTAAGCAGATGCGGCTCGCCATTCCGCTGTGTGATGAACACGCGGCCCGCCGCAAACGCATGATCCTGATTGGCTGGGGCCTGGCCGTTGCGGGCATCGCCAGCGTTATCATATTGGCCAACGTAAGCTCGGACGCCGCTGGCATCGGAGTGCTTCTGCTGTTCGTGCTCCTCTTTGGCGGACTGATTGTGGGCGTGATCGGTGCAAGGATCATTACTCCAGCGTACATTGATGCCAGCTACGGATCGTTTAATGGCGCGTGCCGCGCTTTTCTTGACCAGTTGCCGCGCGCGGTCAGCGCCGCCACGATTCCTCCGGGCAGCTTTCCGCCCGCTGGAAATTTCCCGCCGGGAAATTTCTCGCCTCCCAGCGGCACGCCGCCACCGCCCAGAATTGGCTGAAAAAGATCGATTGCAATTCCGAAGGAGATTATGAAATTCGCGAAAATTGTTTTTTGGATTGCAGCGATTTGGGGCGTGCTTATTCTCACGCCCTTGTATTTCATTTTCGACAGCATCGGCCGCAACGACCCGCCGGCCATCACGCATCCCGGGTTTTACTATGGCTTTGCCGCGGTGGCCCTGGCCTGGCAGATTGCCTTCATGGTGATCGCGACCGACCCCGTGCGCTTTCGTTTGATGATGATTCCCGCCATGCTGGAGAAATTCAGCTATGCGGCGACGCTGGCAGTGCTCTACCTTCAAGGCCGGGTGCATCCCACCGAGCTGACATTTAGTGGGGCCGATCTGCTTCTGGGCGCGCTCTTTGTCGTCGCTTACATCAAGACCGGGCCGGCCGCGCATTCCTGATGGCGATTTTCGAAGGCTACAGCAGCACAATGCTGATGCCCTTGTTGCCTCGTCCCAGGTCGGAATCCTGTTTCCATTCAGGATAGCGCTTCAGCAATTCCCAGGTCGCTTCATCGGAAATGCGCCAGTCCTCTCCGGCAATCACCGCGCGGATAGTCTTCTCCTGTGCTGCCTTGCGCAGTTCTTTCTGCAGCTCATTCCGCAACGCCCCGCCGGCGCCGGAGGAGCCGTAGCCGTGGACCAGTTTGACCGCCTTGTATCCCTGTTCGCGCGCGCGATGCAGTTCATGCTGCATGCGCAGCCGCGCTTCTTCCACGCGAGGCATGCCTTCTTCCACGTCAACGATCTTGATAGGTACGGCTTTGCGCGACATTGTTCCGAGTGTACTCTGATTTAATTACGGAAATTCGCCCTGGTTTCCTCAGGTCATCACCTGCTTACTTCGGTCATCTTTTCGATTCCTGAGTTCCACGGTAGAGTGACGGTGATGAACTCTACAATTGGACCCACGACGCAGATGTCTCCCGCCCGCGCGGCGGCGGCTGGCCGGGTGCTCTTCATCCAGCACAGGGGCCGGCAAGTCCTGTTCATTGATTACAGCCGCTGCGACGTGGCCATGCTGAAACTGGTGGCGGAAGAAGGCCATCGCGTTATCTCCCATGAATTGCCGAATTCCGTGCTCACGCTGAACGACGTGAGCGGCTCCAGCTTTGATGTTGAATCCGTGGGTGTACTCAAGTCCCGGGTCGCAGCCAACGCTCCTTATGTAAGACGCGGCGCCGTGATCGGAATCAGCGGACTGCAGGCCTTGATCTATGAAGGCGTGCAGGCGTTTTCCAATCGCAAGATTCCTCTGTTTTCGAGTCGCGAGGAAGCACTGGATTGGCTGGTAAAGGACTGAGGATATCCTTCCAGCGTTCTCCGCGGTTTACGCTCCCAGGTTTGCGACGCTCGACGGCCGGCGCTGGTGCGCGTGCTGTCCTCTTGCGCTCTGCAGCACGGTCAGGGGAATACGCAGTACGCGGATGTTTGAATTGCTTTTTGTAGTCACGCGAACGGCAATCCCATCGGCTTCAAAAAATGGATCTGAAACCACTTCAAACTCCTCGCCATAGAGTCGAAGGTGCCTGGAGGCTGCGTACCCAAGGTGTTTAACACGTGCACAGATTTCCGAAGCTGAGGGAGAATCGCTGGGGCTGGTCATGAATTGGCTTCTGGTCTTACGGATGACGTCCTGCGGATAATGTCCTGCAAACAATGCTACGCGCTGGGAAAGTCAGTGTCCGAGCAGTAAAGCTCACTTCAGGCAACGCCCTCGCTTTATGAGCTAAGGCCTTAAGGATCAGAAGCTTGGGTCAGGCGCCCGCCTGTTCCCGGGCGTGGATCTTGCGGTCTATTTCGGCTTCGGTTGCGACCACGGCGGAACGATGTGGTTCACGCGCGCATAGGCAATGGCCTGGCCCACATGCTGGTTCAGGTGGTTGCCCATAAAAATCAGCAGGCCCCGCTGGGTCATGGGACGCCCAAAGAATGAGATGGACTTCTCCAGATCGGCTTCCGGCATGTTGCGGATCATATCGCGGCCTATCTGGAAGGATTGCTCCATGATCTCCAGGACTTTGGCCTTGTCTTTGACGGCGGCTTCGGCGGCAAAAAGCTCCGGCACCTCGAACCCGCGTTTCATGTAGACGGTGGCCAGATCGTGCGCCGGCCCGTCGGGTATCTTCATGCCCGTCATGGAGCCAAACAGCAGCGTGCTCCCGGCCATGTGCATAAACACTTCGCCGAAAGAACGGACGCCTTCCATCGGCCGCCAGGAATATTTGTCCTCGGGCACGGTCTTGGCCAGCGCCAGGGCCTCTTGTGCGCCATAGTCAAAAGCGCCCAGAATCTCCTGACGCAAGGGCGACATCGCTGGCGAAGAAGGCGCCGCAGGAGTCGGAGGCTTCTGCTGGGCTGCGAGGACCAGGGGAGCGAGGACCAGGAAAGCGAGTAATCTGAGTTTGCGCATGCCCAGCTTTATATCACGCGCAGGACGGCTCGGCCAGAGATTTTCTCTGCGCACTCTGCGTTCTCTGCGGTGAAAAGCTTTGGCCAATTGCTAATTGCTAATTGCCAACTGCCAATTGCTTCTTTCCGTCACATATTCCCATAGACCGGAATAGCGGCGCCGTGAATGAGGCGGGCGTCGTCGCTGCACAGGAACAGGACCACGCGCGCGATGTCCTCAGGTTTCGGCCACTTTGCGAAATCCGCCTTGGGTATGGCTTTGCGGTTGGCCTCAGTGTCAATGATGCTGGGCAGGATTGAGTTCGCGCGCACCCCGGTGCCTTTGAGGTCGGCGGCCAGGGAATCGATCATGGCCAGCGCGGCGGCCTTGGACGCGGCGTAAGCGGCCGCTCCGGCAGCGTGGTCCACTGCCGCCTGCGAGGCCACGTTCACGATCACGCCGTGTTTCTGCTGTATCATAACCGGCGCCACGGCGCGTGCCAGCGCATACCCGCTCCGCACATTCGCCGCCAGCATCCGGTCCAGAAGCCCGGAGTCGGTTTCCCAAAGCGCCGTGCCTCCCGCGTACGCGCCTACGGCGTTGACCAGGAAATCCAGACGGCCGTGCCCGGCAACCAGCTTCCCGGCCAGCTCCCGCGTGGCCGGATCATCGGTGACGTCAACAGCCAGGCCCTCCAGAGACGCCGCACGCGCCCCCGCCGCGTTCCGCAAAGCGGCAAATTCCTCCTGCGCGCGATACGTCACGGCCACCGTGGCGCCTTCGCCCAGAAACGCCAGGCTCACCGCCCGTCCCAGTCCGCCCGTACCGCCGGCGATCAGCACGACCTTGCCTGTAAAGTTATTCGTCATGGGTTGTTCGTTCTCCTCATCGCAGCACCCGGGAATTCTACTCTCAGGAGCATTTGCTGCGGAACTTTTGAAGTTAATACGTCTGAAGCGGGAATACTTGGAAAACGTCGGGTCTGTCCCGGAGTTTACGCGAGTTTACGCAGAAGCCTATCCTATTCCCTATGACGCCATGGTTCATCGTGACTAAACAGTTCACACCGAATGACGGCAACGCGTGGAGCAAGTACATCCAACGGTCGGGGCTTACTCAGCTTACGGAGTTGGTGTCGCTCGATACCATGCTCTGCCCGACGCTGCTGCCGAAAATCAAGGACGACTATTGGGCGCACATCGTAAACGAAGACTTCATGATCCGGTTCTTCGTGGATTTCGATTTTCTGATGGAGCAGGTCGCCGGTATTGAGAAGAAGAATGTTCTATGTGTCTTTCGCAATCCAACGCAACAGCCGATGGCTCCTCCGGTAGCGAACTTTGAGTTTCTCGGCTTTGACCTCCTTGAGACTTACGGCAGCGACACAAGCGCACTCACCAACTGTGAGGGATTCCCAGATGTTTTCGCCAACTCCGAGCTCTCCAGTGTCGGCCTGTTGCATGAATTCGAGCGGGCCGTCGATGTACAAACGCGACTGCGCTCAATGCATCCAGAGGAACCCCACGCCGACTGCGATTTATGGGCAATATTTCGGGCAGTTGGGATTTAACGACAGGCGAGAAAGCAATAAGGAAGGAATCGCTTCCCTCATGTCGCTCGGCTGGCGCTGCGCTCCGGGGCCTTCGGCAGGCGGCCAATGGCGATGCCGCGGGATATAAAATCGGACCGTGGCACAATGTCCCTATTGCGAACGGGATCTGCCTGGGACCGAACGGCTTTGTCGCGCTTGCTGGGAAAAACAATATGCAGGCAAATCCCCACGTCAATGGTGGAGGTGGAGATTCCAGGAGCTGTGGCCAAGCCTGGCGATAGCGGCCCTCATCTGGGCTGGAGCGACGTTACTGCCGGCATCGGTCATCAATGCACTGTTTGCGTTCCGCAGATTTGTTCTTACTACGTCAGATGCCGTGGATTTTCTCCTGATTGCGATAGCCGCCGGATTGGCCATTTGGGATAGCTGGCGAAACCGGAGCTGGCCGAGATTGGCTTTCTGGATCACTGGCATCTTCGCGGTCGTTGCGTGGGCGCTGTGGATCGCCAACGTTGGCCGTATCTGGCAGATTGCCAGCCTGGTTAGTACTTTGGCGTCGGTATCGTTCAGGATTATGAGTAAGGCCAGGGAACTGTGGCAGGAATGAGTGAGAACTCATTCACGCGCAATTTTGCGGCCTTAAGCCGGATACAATTCCTTTGGTGAAAACAGTTCTTGTGCAAATCGCAGCAACCAGCTGACGAGTGAGAATGAAGAGGAGGGTCCGATGCCACGCGCCAACAACCATCCTATGACCCGACGCGATCTGCTTCGTGGTGCGGCCACCGGGATGATCGCCCTGGCTATCGGCGATATCCAGGGTGCGCACCCGAGAAAACCTCCCAACATCGTCTTTATTCTCGCGGACGATCTCGGCTATGCCGACGTCGCTTGCTACGGCCGGCCGGACCTGAGCACGCCAAATATCGACCACATCGCCCGGCGGGGCATGCGCTTTCTGCAGGCCTACGCGAATTCGGCAGTGTGTACCGCCACGCGAACGGCGCTGATCACCGGACGCTACCAATATCGGCTGCGGCTCGGACTGGAGGAGCCTTTGGCAGGCAACCCCGGTGTCGGTCTTCCCCCGGAACACCCGACTTTGCCCTCTCTGTTGAAAAAGGCCGGCTATAGTTCGACGTTGGTGGGCAAGTGGCATTTGGGCGTTCCGCCAAAGTTTGGTCCGCTCCAGAGCGGTTACGATCATTTCTACGGATTTCGCGGCGGGGCAGTGGATTATTTCTCCCACACTGGCGGAGGAGCGGGCAAGGAGGATTTCTGGGAAGATGAGGTCCCGATCCATCGCGCCGGCTACCTGACTGATTTGCTGGGCAGTCGCGCCGTGGACGTGGTGAACGGGTATGCCAGGTCGGATCAGCCATTTATGGTCAGTCTCCATTTCAACGCGCCGCATTGGCCGTGGGAGGCCCCAGGCGACGAGGCGGAGTCGGAGCGCTTGCGACAACCGGGCAGCGGAGGCCTCTTTGACTTCGACGGTGGTTCGCAAAAGACCTACCAGCGAATGATTGAAGCCATGGACGCGCAGATTGGCCGTGTGCTGAAGGCGCTGGACGCGCATGGCCTGACCGAGAACACCATCGTTATTTTTACCAGCGACAACGGCGGCGAGCGCTTCGCCGATACCTGGCCCTTCACGGGAAAAAAGACGGAATTACTGGAGGGCGGGTTGCGCATTCCCGCGATTATTTCCTGGCCGGGACGCATTCGACCGGGCGTGACCACCGACCAGGTCTCCATCAGCATGGACTGGGTGCCAACGCTGCTCGCGGCTGCGGGAGCTCAGCCCGATCCGGCCTACCCCAGCGATGGCATGAATCTGCTGCCGGTGCTCACGCAGAATGCCGCCCCTGTCTCGCGCAAGCTGTTTTGGCGCTACAAGGCCAACGCGCAACGTGCGGCGCGCGACGGCAATTACAAGTTCCTCAAAATCCTCGACAATACATTCCTCTTCAATGTCGTGGAAGACCCGCTGGAGCGCGCCAACCTGAAGGAGCGCCAAAAGGATGTTTATCACCGGCTGGTGCGGGACTGGTACGACTGGAACAGCTCGATGCTGCCGGAGATCAAGGAAAGTTTCACTCACAGCTTCACCGGCCAGGAGCTTGCAGACCACTTCGGCGCGAAGGCCCCGGACCAGAAGCCGGACATTCCAGTCCCGCCCGACGACTAGAAGGAAGGCTGCGATTCCCGCCATGTTTCTGCCGGACCATGACCGGCGCCACGGCGCGTGAGCCCTCGGAGTTCAGCCGCGGTGGAGTCGCGTCTAGCGGCGTAACCGCAGGAAAACTTGTCGTTCCGACCCTGAGCTTGGCGAAGGGGAGGAATCTGCTTTTCCGCCACGACTTGTCGTTCCGACCCTGAGCTTGGCGAAGAATGTTCAAGTTCTTGCCATTCCGAACGGAGTGAGGAATCTGCTTTTCCTCGACGACTTGTCGTTCCGACCCTGAGCTTGGCGAAGGGGAGGAATCTGCTTTTCCGCCACGACTTGTCATTCCGACCCTGAGCTTGCCGAAGAATGTTCAAGTTCTTGTCATTCCGAACGGAGTGAGGAATCTGCTTTTCCCTCGACGACTTGTCATTCCGACCCTGAGCTTGCCGAAGGGGAGGAATCTGCTTTGCGCCGCGAGTGGAAATTCTATGTCTACATCATGTCCAGCAAATCACGCAGAATTTATGTCGGCATGACCAACTCCCTGTTCAATCGCGTGATGCAGCACAAAGAAGGCAAGATCGAGGGATTCACCAGGAGATACACGATCAACCGGCTGGTGTATTTCGAACCGTTTCAATATGTGAACAACTGCATCGCCAGGGAAAAGCAAGTGAAACGCTGGGCACGGGCCAAAAAGGTCGTTCTGATCGAGCGCTTCAATCCCACATGGGAAGACCTGGCAGAGGACTGGGGTAAGCCGCTCGATCCACCACCACCGAAAGGCTAAAGGAAAGCGGATTCTCGTAAGGGGCCGGCATTCTCAAAGGGCTAAAGGAACAGCAGATTCCTCCCCTTCGGCAAGCTCAGGGTCGGAATGACAAGAACTTAAGGTTCACGATCACGCCATGTTTCTGCCGGACCGTGGCCGGCGCCACGGCGCGTGACAGCGCATAATCGACGCCCGCTTTGGCTGATTACTGATTGCTAATTGCTGGTTTCCCTCGCGTAACATCAGTCTGCCACATCTGTTCTTGCGTTTCGGCGGAGACGCGGCCGCTTCAAACCATCTTTGACCGTCAATACATCCGAAGCGGAAATACTTGGAAAACATCCCGTCTGTCCCCGTCCGTCCCCCCGTGAGTTCCCCCGAGTTGACCCTGTCCCCGAGTTTCCCGCCCGTCCGAAAGAAATCTCCTTGACACTAACCGTGATTTAAGTCCATAGTATGGACATTATGGCGGAATACTCCACCGGGGCGGTGGCTCGAATGCTGGGCATTTGCAAAAAGACGCTGCTGCGCTGGCTTTACGCCGGCAAACTAGCAGAGCCGAGGCACCAAAAGGAGGGCGGACAAGATGTGCGGCTCTGGGTTGAGCAGGATATTGCGAGGGCCCGGAAATACAAGAGAGAGAATTTCCGGAAGGGTCGAGGACGCAAGAAAGATGGTCGAACCGGAACGGTTTAGCGGCTATTCCGAATTCGCTCTTGCGCGAGCACGGCTAAATGGGGCGCGTTTGTGCAAAAAAGGAACGCTGAATGAGAAAATATCGAGTAGTGGAATTGTACGCCGGAATTGCTAGGACCTGGGAGGCCTTTCGCGCCTGGAGGCGTTGTGAATTAGCGTTACTCACTGACATTAATCAACTCGCCGTCGATAACTATACGGACAATTTTCCTCACGCACCTTATTGGAGGCGAAGCCTTGTTGGGGTTTCCCCAAACGAAGTCGAAGTTAAAGCGGGCGGAAGTATTGACATTTTGCTGGGATGCCCGCCCTGTCAAGGTTTCAGCGATACGGGAAAACGTGATCCAGACGATCCCCGCAACAGCCATATCAGCCTTTTTGGGCACTTAGCTTGCGCGCTGAAGCCTCTTGCTATTGTGCTGGAAAATGTTCCTTTGCTCCGGGCGTCCGATCAATACCGTAGGTTCACTCGGAGATTAGACAGGGCTGGATATAGATGGACAGATGCAATAATCAACGCAGCGCTCTACGGCAGTTGCCAGACACGCCAGCGCCTTCTTCTTGTTGCCTTGCACAAGCGAACAAGAGCGTGGCCGACGCTGCCACAACCAACCCACGGGGGCGAACGGCTTTACTTCGGGTATCAAAGCAAGAGAATGTTACGTCTGTCTGAGTCTCCAGCCGAATTGTTTGGAATTACACCGGCCACTTTCCAACTGCAGGCTGATCATGCCACCCAAAACAACCCGGGATCCAAACCAATACCGACCATTGGCGATGTTCTTTCCGGTCTTCCCCCCATTGGGAGTGCGGAAGCGAAGATTCTGACCCACGAACCCTGGCATACTGGGGACAAAATGGTGCGCAGGATGGCGCGTGTCCCTGAAGGAGGCCGCTGGTATGGTGGCGAAGAGCATTTTTCCCATGCATACGGACGCTTGCATCGGCGCGGACTGGCGCGCACTATTACTACCTATTTTGCGAATCCCGGGAGCGGGCGATTTTGGCATCCCCAGAGCGAGCGTCCATTGACGGTTCGGGAGGCGGCTAGGATACAAGGTATTGAGGATGATTTCCTTTTTCATGGCCCACTCTCAGGTATCGCTCGGCTCGTAGGCAACGCCTTGGATTTTGCAATCGGTGACGTCGGAAGGAGGTCGGTGCAGGAGGCTCTTGATTAGCGCCGAACCTCGTTTCTTCATTCGTTAGTCATTGCATCCCGTAACATAATGAATATAAACGGCAAATACCTGGTTGCGCGCTAACTGATAACATGATATTGTTATCAGTTATACAGGAGGTTTCCCCATGGCAGCAGGCGCAGCGCAGGACAAAGAACAAGTACCCACCCTAGTAAGAGAGAAAGATGGCGAACATGTCGGCTTGCCGGTGCCGGCAGAATTTGAGCGCATTGGCAAAGTGGTGCACTGGCAGGGAACGCCATCTTTCACCGACGCATCTGCGCTTTTGAATGCCAGTGCGGAGGTGACGCCCGGTCAGTTTGTCGGCGTTTGGCATGGAAATCGCAGTCAGTCAGTCTTCACCATTCTCCAAGTGGCCAATTGCCGGGAAGTGAATCCGAACGAGGATCCTGAATTGGCCGTCGCACGAGACCGGCTCGGCCTGGGGACCGCCTACGCACCGGAGGGAGTCTCAACTCGCATCTTTCGGCTTCTCGAAGGGACGACTATCGAGGAACTTGAAGTTGAAGTAACTCCGGAAGGCTGCACGGTGAAAGGGGCCGCAAGCGCCGTTCAGCGGCTCGTGCGCGCTGGCGATCCTGTCGTTCTGTTAAGCACGCAGATTGTCAGCATGATCATTGGCTCGCTAGGCAAGCCTGAGGAAGGCTTGCACCTGGGCGATGTCTACGGCGACAAGCCCATCCCTGCAACCATGCCCACTGAAATGTTCCAAATGCACACGTTCATTTCGGGAAATCCCGGAAAGGGCAAATCTTACTTAGCTGGAGTACAAATGGAGGAGGCGCTGAAGTGGAACATTCCGGTGCTGCTGCTCGATATCAACGGCGAGATGGTGCAGACGGCACAATCGCTCGGCGGATTGGTTATTACGCTTCCTGACCCCGCGAAGTTCGGATTGTCGCTAGCGCTGATCACTCCGTCCGAACTGACACAGGTCATCCCAAATGTCCAGGAAGGCACAGTATATTCTGAGCTGATCGAGCTTGCGCACGAGCGGATGCGGGCGGCAAAGAAGGGGCTGCATTTCACGTTCGCTGAACTCCAAAAGATGATTGATGAGGTTGCTGTGCTACAAGACGTAAAAGGCAGCAGTTTGGGCATCGCCAAAAGCCGACTGCGCGCTCTAGAACAGGATCCCATCGTTGGAGGCGATTTTGACTTCATCAAGGAGCTTCAGAAGCATCGCCTTGTGGTGCTTGATTGCCGCTTCTTGAGCCTGCGCCAGACGCGATTGATCGCCGCTGCCGGCGCCCGAGAGCTGCAGCGCTTTGGACGTGAAATGTCTCAGAAGGCCGCAGCCGGCGACAAGGACGCAAACAGTTGGTTTAGTTTATTTATCGTGGACGAAGCGCACCAAGTTGCGCCAAACGACGAGAATGTTGTCAGCTCGCAGGTGATGTTCGAGCTGGCCCGCATGGGCCGACACGTTCGAACAGGATTGTTGCTGAGTAGCCAATCGCCGGCTGATTTGAACTCCAGTGTCTTGAAGCGGATGCAAACCCGGTTTATTTTCGCGCTGGAGAAGGACCAGATCCGCGCCATCCAGGGAGTGACCGCTGATCTGGATGAGCGGTTGCTCGCTCAACTGCCAAAGCTCCCGCGCGGCGTCTGCGCCGTTTCGGGTTCTAGTGAAATCATCCGCCACGGTTTCCTCATGCGGGTTCGTGAGCGCGAGAGCCCCGTTGGCGGCAGCACGCCGAAGGTTTTTGCGGGCAGAAAGAAGACGACCTTAAGCATTCCTAAGGGGAAATAGGATGGCCACGCAGATAACATTCACGAAGCGGGAGCGACAGGAACTATTCCTTAAGATGGCCTCCCGGCCTGAAGGTGCAACCGCTCCAGATGTATACCAAGCCGCTCTACAGGCAGGGGACACCGTCACTCCAGAGGCTTACCAGAATCTTGCGCGTCGGCTTGTCCACCGCGGAGTGCTTGTCGCCGACGACAGCGCTTCCCCAATCACCTATCGGATCGGGCAGGCGGTGGACAGTTCCTGGCTGGATGAGGAAGAGCTAGCAGGCATGGTTAGCGACGAATATCCGTTGTTGGCATTGCCGATTTGGAAGGAGTCACTTCGCCAGATTCGCCAAATTCCGGAGGATTGGTGGGCGCTCATCCGTGCAAAGCTGATGCAGGAACCGGCACGGCAGTTATTTGAACGGGCAATTACAAGCTATTGCCAAGATTTGAAAGATGCTATCGACGGTCTTGTTGAGTACGAAAAGAGTGGGGCCGCCACTGACCTGGCTCGCACACGGGAATTGGCCCGGCTGCGTGAAGAAGCTCGAAATGATTTGTTACTGCTGCAGGGCCTCGTCCGCTTTGGTCTCGGTATTTCTTCAGATGCCGTTCGCCTTCCTGGCGCAATTGAAGAGGCCGTGGCTGCAGCGCAGGCACCCTCAATCAACTCCCAAGTGGCGCCGCATCCGGTCGGCTGGGACGTGGCGGCATTACATCAGGAGCTTGAGCGGCGGATCTCGGACGAGCCATTTGTAGCTAAAGACGATTCAAGCGACCAGGAATTTCTGGTTGCCGCCGTGGATGGATCTACGCGCAGTGGAGTCATGTCGTTTCTTGGCGAAGAAGACGACTTTTATGTTGGGCATGCCCCGATGATCTCGATCAACACGTCCGTTGGACAAGTCAACCGCCGGGTGAAATCGGGAACGGATGAGTTCCCAGTTTTTCTGCGTCTGCCGGAAAAGCCTGAAGACATGCAGCAACGAGATAACAAATACACGGTGATGGCAAAGCTCTATTACCCTGATTTAAGCGATGCCGAGTATATGCACTCGTTGTGGAACGCGATGGATGTGCTTGAAGCACGGACGACTCTAAAGGTCATGTCGCCGTGGTTGACATCACACCTAGGCGTCGAGGTCCCGCCCTCTGACGTCGTCCTCCGCGACGGAACCGTGGTTCCCCAGGACAGAGACTTCAGCCACTACCGCGATTCTAATCGCTACGGCGAGATCGTGAGGGATATGGTGGCCACTAATTGGGAAATTGCCAAGAAGTGTAAAAGCGATTCCCAGACCGTCTCCGGTGTAGTGAAGTCCGCCCACCTGCGCGTGTTTGGCCCCGTGCTCAATTGGTACGTGAAGGATCTCGCAGCGCACAAGCAAGTTGCGCCCGTCGAAGCCTGGCCCATGGATTCGATGAACATCTTGCCCGACCAAATATTGGTTACCCGCCTTCTTACGGCCCGTCGTGGTCAGCGAGACCCTTGGACTCGGACATGCTTCGTCTTGCGTCCTTTTCACGCAACCACCAACTTCTCGAAGTCATACTCCATCAAGCGCAACCCGATTGATCTTATTGAGGCCATGAGAAAAAGAGATGTGGCTGCGTTCGCTAGCGGCGAGCACGTGGAGAACATAGGCTTTTGGCAAAACTACTATCGAGGTAACGGCGACTCCTACGTGCAGATGCTTAAGAATGTCTGGTACGGAAGCTGTTTCATTGCGACGGTGCCTAGGTTGGACTTTGAACGGTACCTGCCACGGATGGAGTTCATGGTGCCTGCGGAAACCTTCTCATCTTCATCCGATCCTATTGCCATCGGGCGAGAGCATTTAGATCGCCTGTGCGCGGCGCTTCACCAAACGGGATTCGAGGTGTCAGCCGAGCACTCGATGTTTAACGACAAAAGCACACTCGAGGTGCTTCCAGAGCTTGTCGCACGGGCTCACGACACTGTCAAGACATGGGCGCGGGAACTGTTGGTTCGTGTCGACGAGTACTTGTCTGCGATCATTGGACGATATATCGCAGCCAAGCGCGCGCGTGGTATCCGAGTCCGGCCGTTTACCAAACAAGAGTTGAAGCTGCTTCACGATGCGCTCGAAGCGGAACGTAAACGCTTGGGCGGCGCGGCGCCCGACAAGCGCTTAAACTCCTGACCGGGACAAAGATGACTGACGTTATCAGTAAGACCGAGCGTAGCGCGGTGATGCGCGCCGTCAAATCGAAGGATACTGGCCTTGAAATGGCTTTTCGCAAAGAGCTATGGAATCGCGGCCTGCGCTACCGGGTCAATTATTCATTGCCGGGCAAACCCGACTTGGTTTTCATTCAACCAAGGCTGTTAGTTTTCCTGGATTCGTGTTTCTGGCACGGCTGTCGCTGGCATTGCAGGATGCCTAAGAGCAATGTCAGATACTGGAACGGGAAGATTTCCGGCAATCGCCATCGAGATCGGTCGATAACTACGGAGTGTCGGAAATTGGGATGGAAGGTACTGCGACTCTGGGAGCACTCAATTCGAAATGATCTGAGCTGCTGCATAGAGCAGGTGATAGCCGCGTTGGGTCAAGCTGGACCACCAGTACTGTGACGGGCAGCTTTGCTCCCAAAACATGGAATGGGGAAATACAATGACAAGTACAGCTCATGCTCGTGACGTGCTGCAAGATTGCCGCGTTGCTCTTGCCCTGTTAGAGAGTGAAACTCGAGATTCTGAGTGGCGAGTGCACTGGGTGGCTGCCGTGACACTCCTTCGGAGTGTCGGGCATGTCTTGGCGAAGGTAGATGGTGGCGTAAATCCGAATGTACGAGCTGCTGCAGATTCCCTCTTTATGGAGTGGAAGGGGACCGCCCCCGAACACGAAATATTCAGAGAATTTATCGAAGACGAACGCAATAACATCCTGAAGCAGTACTCGTTCGCCGTTTCCGAGGGCCCGGTTGAACTCGGCATTGTCTTTGGTGAGGTGGATGGTTCTGTTACGACGGAGCCCGTAACGATTCTCGAGAATATTTATCGTCCTATGTCTCATGGCTTTTACGAGGGGGAGGACGGAAGAACATTGATCGAGATGGCGATCGATTGGTGGGAGCAGCAGCTTGCAGCCATCGAAGAGGCGGTAGCGTGACATCCGGGACGTTTCCCACGTAGTCAAGTGTTTGTCGCGTAACATCAGCGGTGACACGAGCACAGACGGCCCCGGTAGGGCAAAATCACAGAAAACGTCCTGTCTGTTCCCGCTTTGCTCCGGTGGCGGGCTGAAGTGCGGGATTGAAATCCCGCTCTGTGCCAGCCGTCCCCTGCGGGGACTCGAATCGTTCATTCGCTTCCCCGCCGTTGAAACGGCGGGCTACTGCCAGCCGTCCCGCTTTGCGGGACTGGGGCCCTCGATTCCTTTGCGCTCAACTGCTCGCGACCCGGCATCAAAGACCAGAAAAAAGACCATCGCGTAACCTATGGAACCCGGGGGCAGACGGGACGTTTTCTCTGGTTTGTGGCCGATACGCTACCATCCGATACAGCGCTCCGGTTTCCTCGTTAAGGATTTGTTCCGCTCTTCTCCCCGCTCTTGTCCCCGGAAGAGTTTCTCAACTCGACGATCCGATGGGTGAAGGCCTGGACCTTGCCATCCAGGGAGTCTCGAACCTCAACACAGGCTTTCAGAGCTTCGTGAAACTCCAGATTGTTGTATTTTGTGCGCCAGCGATCGGCGCATTCGGCATACGCCTCGGCCGCATCGCAGGTTTCCTTCCAGTTCTTCAGCAATGCCGCGTCGTTATTGTGCTCCAGCTGAAGCAACATCCCCAGACGCAGGCGGTTCGCGTTCCAGTCTACGGTCGCCAGGTTGTACCGGTTCACGACCGCCTGGACCTCAGACATATTACGCTTCGACCCTCCCCCGCGATCACATTTCTCACAGAACTCCTTGCGGGACAATGTGCTCAGATCGCGTGAAGCATCAACAAACTTGCCCAGCCGCAGAAACATCTCGTCGACCACTTTTCTCTCCCGGTCCAGATGTTCCTTGAACGCCGACATGGAGCGATCGTGTTCCAATCGGGCATCCGCCGCCTGACGCTCCCGGTTCCTGGCGTACTCCTGCAGCTCAAAGGTGATGAGTCCCCCGGCGATTCCACCGATGACCACTGTGACCAGCGCGGCAAAACCCGCTGACTCAAATAACTGCAGCCATGCCGGCTTTCGCTCCGAGTGCTCCTGCCCGGCCGCGTTTTGGCGATACTGCAGGTAGTCGAGACTTACGGCCTGCGCCACCAGGTCGCGCAGTTCGTTCGTTGGTGAACTTTGGGGCGGTGGGGTTGGAGGCGACGGCGCAGCCATATTACGTCTTACTTCTTGGGCCCTAGTTTGAGGTCTTGTCTGGTGACTGCGTTATTGGATACTTTGATCTCGATTAAATCCGACTGCCGCCCGTCGGCTTCGGCCTGCAGGGTGTATACGCCCGGTTCGAGCTTGATGATCTTGTATGCGCCCTTCCTGCCCGATACGAAAGTTGACACTTCCTGGGTCACTGAATCCGTGAGTTTCACGGTCGCCTTGGCAACTGGTTTACCGGATGCGTCGATTACCTTCCCAGCTATTGAGCCGTTGTGTTCGCGGATTGGTTGTTCCGGCGCGGGCCTCTGCCCGGCGGCTGAAACCGAAAAACCTGTCACACCTGGAAGCACCACGGCCGCAAGAGCGAGGACGCGGAGGCTGTTTGGCATTTTGCGGCACCTCCTGTTGAGTAGTGTCAGACATACCATTAACGTTGCAGGAAAAATCAAACATGCTCGGGCATAACACGTAGCCGATAATGCGCAAATCCTACCAGCGCCGCGCCCGTTCCAGCGTTTGTTCAAAAAACATCGCGAGCGGTGCCCGTGTAGAAATCCCGCTCTATGCCAGCCGTCCCCTGCGGGGACTCAAATCGTTCATTCGCTTCCCCGCCGTTGAAACGGCGGGCTACTACCAGCCGTCCCGCTTTGCGGGACTGGAGCCTTCGATTCCTTTGCGCTCAACTGCTCGCGACCCGGCATCAAAGACCAGAAAAAAGACCATCGGGTAACCTATTGAAAACACAGGGAAATTAGCTCTTGCATTTCGCTTGAGTTTCGCGGTACCATGCGCGCCGCATTCGGAGCAATTAGCAGTTAGGCAGATCGCCGTGATCGCCGTCATCGCGCGTCATCGCCGTGATCCCACCCCAACACGCGAAAACCGTGGTTGTCGGGGACCCCGGTGATCGGGAAGCCAACCGGCCCGCCCAGGCGGGCCGTGGAACGATCTTTGAAAACCTAAAGCGAGGAAAACCATAGAACCTTACCACTGACGACACTGATTCTGACTGATCAAGAACATCAGCGTTATCAGTGTTATCAGCGGTATGGTTTTCCGATCGCGGCGATCACCGGGGTCCCCGACACGCGCGGTTTTCGCGTGTTGGGGTGGGATGACGTGCGATGACGGCGATTCTCCCCTGTTCCTCCCCTGTTCCTTCCCCTGTTCTTCCCTGTTACGACTTGACTCCGTCCGGGAAAAGGTTCACGAAAGGCCCGTGGAATCGAGGTTTTGAATGTTTGGAGTATCCAAGCGCTCGCGTTCTCCCCTGTTTTTTTCCCTGTTACCAGGGAATTTGGGGCAGCAAATCTTCCCTGTTAACGGGAATTTCAGAGCAGACCAGCTAAAGTCCTTTGGAATCCCAATTGACGGACAAGGGAGGGGGTACCCCACGGATCGCCGTGATCGCGCGTGATCGCCGTCATCGCCGTGATCGGAAAACCAACACCTTCACAGCAATCCACGGCCAGCCGGGACGGGTCAGCGGTAAGATTCTGCCTCTCCGATCACGGCGATCACGTGCGATCACCAGATCACGGCGATCCCCACATTCGGTTATTATCTTTAATTCGCCATGACTATGAAACATATCGCTGATTGGGCCCTTGATACCGCAAACCAGCGAGGCGCCGGTTACGCCGACGTCCGGATTGTGGACGACCGCCACCGCTCGCTGGCCACCAAGAACGGCAAGGTTGGCCATGCGGCCAGTTCGGAATCGCTGGGCATCGGCGTCCGGGTGCTGGTGGACGATTCCTGGGGATTTGCCGCAACCGACGGTCTTTCGCGCGAGTCGGTGGAACGGACGGCCGCCCAGGCGGTGGAGATTGCCCGGGCTTCGGCCACGGTCAAGGAGAGTCCGGTGCGGCTGGCGCCGGAGCCTGCGGTGAAGATTGAGTGGTCGACGCCGTACAAGATTGATCCGTTCTCGACTTCGATTGAGCAGAATCTGGACTTGCTGACCAGCATTGACCGCGAGTTGCTGGCGACCAAAGGCGTGACGCTGGCGGAAAGTGGAATGAACCTGGGCCGCTACGAGCAGTGGTTTTACTCGTCCGAGGGCTCGGACATTCGCCAGACGAAGATGATTACCGGCGCCGGATTTGGAGCGTTTTCGTTCCATGGCACGGAGATACAGAAGCGGTCGTATCCCAACTCGTTCGGCGGCCAGTACCAGACCAAAGGTTATGAACTGATTGACGAATTGAAGCTGGTGGAAAACGCCCGGCGCATTGGCGAACAGGCCGTGGATCTGCATTCCGCGGAACAGTGTCCGCAGGGGAAGATGAACCTGGTGCTGGATTCTTCGCAGATGGGGTTGCAGATACACGAATCCATCGGACATCCGATTGAACTGGACCGCGTGCTGGGCATGGAAGCCAACTTTGCCGGGACATCGTTCCTGACTTTGGAAAAACTGCGCAGCCTGCGCTATGGCAGCGATCTGGTGAATGTTGTGGCCGACGCGACCGAAGCCCACGGTCCTGGACTGGGAACGTTTGCTTATGACGACGAAGGCGTGAAGGCGCAACGTACGCCCATCATCACCAACGGTTTGTTTACCGGATACATCTCGTCGCGCGAGACGGCGGATTCCATCGGCGAGAAGCGGTCGAACGGGACCATGCGCGCGGAAGGCTGGAACCGCATTCCGATGATCCGCATGACCAACATCAGCATTCTGCCGGGCGAAAAGCCGCTGACGTTCGACCAGCTTATTTCCGGCACCGACGACGGCATCTTCATGCAGACCAACCGCTCGTGGTCCATTGACGACAAGCGCTACCACTTCCAGTTCGGCTGCGAAATCGGCTGGGAGATCAAAGGCGGCAAACTGGGAAGGATGTTCAAGAACCCGTCGTACTCCGGCATCACCACGGAATTCTGGAATTCCATGGACGCAATCTGCTCCCGCGACCAGTGGACGCTCTGGGGCACTCCGAACTGCGGCAAAGGCCAGCCCATGCAGACCATGGGGACGGGACATGGAGCGTCGCCGGCGCGGTTTAAGGACGTGAAGATTGGGACAGCGTACAAGGGGAATAGCGAGTAGGAAAACAGCAGTCAGCACTCAGCACTCAGCCCCGAAACGGAGTGCAAAGTTAGCCGCAGATTTCCGCAGATGGACGCAGATTGTATTGATGGAGTCCACGCCCAATGAGGTCGCGACAATCAAGCGCCGGAGGCGCGAAATAGCCTAGCCCAGGCCCGAAGGCCTGGGTATGTGGTTTGTGAGCGGAAAAGCCCCGGAGGGGCGACATCGATTTTGATGATCAAGGAACGATGCCCAATATTTTGCAGAAGACCCGAGTGTCGCCCCTCCGGGGCTCGAGAGTTGTAATGACACATCTACCCAGGGCTTACGCCACTGGGCTAGGCTGTTTCGCGCCTCCGGCGCTGCGTTACCGTTCATACGCAGACCAGAGTCGCGGAAAAGATTCAAGAATCGGTAGTTGAGTGGAGAGAGTGTACATGCTGGATCAGACCAGAGCCGATGCAATCTTCAAAACCGTCAAGAAGTTCGCCACCACGAGTGAGCTGGAGATCATTTTTTCGTCTGCCAACTACGCGCTTACGCGCTTTGCGAACAACACGATCCATCAAAACGTGAGCGAACTGAATGAAGTTGCTTCGATCCGTGTTGCTTTTGACGGCAAGACGGCTCGCGCCACCACCAACCGTTTTGATGACGAAAGTCTCAAGCGCGCGGTGCAATCGGCCGAGAGTATTGCCAAAGTACAGGGATCGGACCCTGACCGGTTGCCGATGGCCAAAGCGGCAGAAGCCCGGGCCGGCGAAAAATCCCCCATGCGCTGGTTTGAGAAAACGGCCGCGATTACTCCGGCGGAGCGCGCCGAAGCGGTCGGCAAAATTGTGGGAATTGCGAAGAAAAACAAGCTGACGACCGCGGGGATTTATTCCAGCTCGGACGGCGCGGAAGCCCTGATCAATTCCAACGGGCTGAACGTTTTTCACCGGCAGACGTCGGCGGAAGTCTCCATCACCATGCTGGGCGGGAACTCCTCGGGCTGGCAGAAAGCCAACTCGCCCGATGTCAGTTATCTTGGTGCGCCGCGGCTGGCGGAGGTTGCCGCACAAAAAGCGCGGGACTCGCAGGGTCCGCAGGAACTGGCTCCCGGAAAATACACGGTAGTGCTGGAACCTGCAGCTGTACTGGACCTGGTTGGTTTTATGTTCTGGGACTTCGGTGGACTGGCCATTCTGGACCAGCGCTCGTTCCTGAACAATCGCATCGGGACGAAGCTGTTCGGCGAAAACGTGACCATCGTCGACGATGTGCACCATCCGCTGCAGTCCGGCGCGGCGTTTGACGGGGAAGGCGTGCGCCGGCAGAGCGTGGGCCTGGTGGAAAATGGAGTGATCCAGCGAGTAGTGTACGCACGCGCCACGGCGGAAAAGATGCGCAAGTCGGAATATGCGGGCAAAGTAGGTGCGATTACCGCGACCGGCCACGGCTTTCCGCTGCCCAACGAAGTGGGAGAAGCGCCGACGAACATAGTTTTCGTCACGCCGGGCGGCGAGCAGACCGTGGAACAGATGGTCGCCGGCACGGAACGCGGCGTGTTGATCACGCGGCTGTGGTACATCCGCGAGGTTGATCCGTACGAGAAAATCCTGACCGGCATGACGCGCGACGGGACCTTCCTGATTGAAGGAGGCAAAGTGAAGCACGGAGTGCGCAATTTCCGCTTCAATCAGAGCCTGGTTGAGCTGCTCAATAACGTGGAAGCCATGGGCCAGGCCGTGCGCGCCAGCGGAGAAGAATCGTTCGATATGGTCGTACCGGCAATGAAAGTGCGCGATTTCAACTTCACGGAGGTGACCAAATTCTGAGAAGAGCTCAACGTTTGTCCAGATACGGGAGCGCATGTCCCTTAGTGTCTGTGAAGATACCAAAGTAACTTTGGGCGGGAGCAGTCACCAGTGTATAAAATTTTATAGAGGTGAATGAGTGACAGTGATCGCATCAACGAGGTCTTCGGTAAGATTCCCCATTAAACTCCCCATCACGGTGCGAACGGCGGACTCGCGCGAACAGTTTGCCGAGACAGCCGATATCTCTTCCGGTGGCGTGTTATTTCACAGCAATGCCGCCCTGAAAGTAGGCACCATCATTCGCTTTCGCATCGTCCTGCCCGCGGGTGTTCTGGGCACCGAGACCGATGTGCTGGTCAACTGTACGGGACGAGTTGTCCGCTGCTCGGAAGACGTGGAACGCGGCAAGAAAGCAGTTGGCGCGGTCATCGATGAGTATTGCTTTGAGCGCGTGTTAGCCCACGCTGGATAGACGACAAACGACAAGCGACAGGCGCAGTTCGTCCGCCCTTTATGGCCTCAATTCCGCAGAGACCGCAAGCCGGTTTTGTTAGAATCAAAACAGCGTGGATAAACCGGAAAAACCTGTGGTGATCTACGACGGCACGTGTGGCATTTGCGCCGGAAACCTGAAATGGCTGCGTCGCCTTGACTGGCTCAAGAAATTTGACGATATGCCGTATCAAGCCGCTGAGCTTGCCCGCATGTTTCCTCACCTGAACACGGAAGAGTGCGAAAAGGCAATGCACCTGGTATTTCCCAACGGCACAACCTATACCGGCGCTGACGCGATTCGCAAAGTCTTCTTGCGCATGCCGGTAACGTTTCCTGCAGGTGCGATCATGTCAGTTCCGCCGCTGCCGTGGATGTTGCGCAAACTCTATCCCGTATTGGCGCGGAATCGTTACCGCATCGGTGGGACGTGTGAAGTGCACCAACGAAAAGCGGAGTAAATAGTTGCCATCGGACGCGGGGCAGCATGTTGCTGGTTCGCTATATATAATGGTATCTCCGTTACGCCGGAGAGATGGCCGAGTGGCTGAAGGCGCACGCTTGGAAAGCGTGTATACCTTAACGGGTATCGTGGGTTCGAATCCCACTCTCTCCGCCAGAAACGTCAAACGCCAGGTAATAGATTACACCGTGCCTTCGGGACCAAAGACAGACAGCAAGTGTCCATCGGGATCGCGAAAGTGCGCTGCCCAGTCCGTTGGCGTGACTTGGGCTGGCTCTCTAAGGAAAGTCACGCCCTGCGCGACCAGGCTCGCGTGGGCCGCGCGCACGTTCTCAACCTGGAAGACGATTTCGGTCGCGCCGGCCTTTTGTAGCGTTGCCCGGGAGAGCGCTTGAGTGATTCCCAGCGTGATGGTCCCTGCGTCCAGCAGGGCCAGCTCTTGCAGTCGCATCTTTACCGTGAGACCCAGAGTGTTGCAATAAAACGTGAGCGACTTGTCCAGATCGCTGACACCCAGCATGACAGTGCCGACGCGGGAAAGACGAAATTCAGGCTGCATAAGCCCCTCCGGATAATTAATTAGCAAGGCTAAGTAATAATCCCAGGCGTTGACGTTTGTCAAGGCAATAATTAGCCTAGCTAATTGATGGCCCAGCATTCCCAGCTTGAGCACCTTGCGGACCGGCTCCACAGCACGTCCATCCATCTTCTGCGCCTGGTCCGGGGGCAGGACACAGCCGCGGGAATTGGCCCGGCCCGGCTGTCCGCGCTTTCGGTGGTGGTCTTTGGGGGACCGATTTCGCTGAACGATCTGGCCCGGGCTGAGCAGGTGCGTCCTCCGACGATGAGCCGCATCGTGGACGCTTTAGAAAAGGACGGCCTTGCCCGGAGACGCGTGAACGCGGCCGACCGCAGAGCCGTAGTGATTGAGACCACTGCCAGGGGCGCCAGAGTATTGCAAGAGGGAAGAAAACGCAGAGTCAGAATGCTGGCGAAATCGCTTTCTGGTTTGAAGCGGTCTGAGCTCTTACAAGTCGAGCGCGCAGTTCGAACCCTCCAGAAGGCGTTGCAACGGCAGAGCGAGCAAGGGTAGCGGACGTGTGCAGGGCGCTTTTAGACAGTCCGGGTTGGTCAGCCGGTTGCGGCCGGCCCGGAAGTTTAAGGTGTTGCTAACAGTTGTTCCGGCGGGGGCGCCAGTGGTTCGCCGGCAGGCACAGCCGGAAGCTGCCGTTCGAGCACGGTCGCAAGTTCTTTCCTGCTGATGGGCTTGGAGATGTAGTCGTCCATGCCCGCCATGAGGCACCTCTCGCGGTCTCCGCTCATGGCATGTGCGGTCATCGCGATCACCGGCATGTGCTTGCCATTGTGCTGCTCTTCGGCCCGGATCTTTGCCGTAGCTTCAAAACCATCCATCTCCGGCATCTGCACGTCCATGAACACGAGGTCGAAGTGCTCCTCACGGAGAGCTTCCAGCGCCGCAAGGCCGGTCGAGACAACAGTGACCCGATGTCCCATCTTCGACAGTAACTGTTGCGCGAGCTTTTGATTCACGCGGTTGTCTTCCGCAACCAGGATGGTGCGGCCGCCTGGGGCACTTTCCCGGTGGACAATGGCCCGGTCGCCGCCCGCGGCTGACACGGTTGTTTCTCCAGCGTCGGCAACAGAATGGTCTCTGACCATCTGCGCGGTGAAGTGGAAGGCGCTGCCCTTTCCGGGCTCGCTCTCCACCCAGATGGTCCCTCCCATCATGCCCACCAGGCGCGAGCAGATGGTCAAGCCCAGGCCGGTGCCGCCGTACTCGCGGGTCGTGGATTTATCGGCCTGCTCAAAAGCTTGAAAGATGGTCTGCAGTTTGTCCTTCGGTACGCCGATGCCCGTATCACGTACCTTGAAGTGCAGCATGTCAAAGTCGGACGTGCCGTGGTCCAGGGCGATCGTCACGGTGACCCTTCCCGCATGGGTGAACTTAAGAGCATTGCCAATAAGGTTGACCAGAATCTGGCGGAGCCTCGTCGGATCTCCGATGTACCTGGCCGACAGCCCAGGCAGCAGCTCAAAGGAAAGTTGCAGGCCCTTCTCCCGGGCCTTAATGTCCAGGCTCCGGACGGTTTGCTGAACCAGGTCGCGCAGATCGAAGGGCGCCAGGTCGAGGTCGAATTTGCCGGCTTCAATCTTCGAGAAATCAAGAGTGTCATTGATGATGGCGAGCAGGGACTCTGATGAAGACTTGACCATATCCATGAACTCGCGCTGTTGCGGAGTCAGGTCCGTTTCCAGCGCCAGCTCGGTCATCCCGATAACTCCATTCATGGGTGTCCGAATTTCATGGCTCATATTGGCCAGGAACTGGCTCTTAGCAAGGCTGGCTGCTTCAGCGCTGATCTTTGCTTTCTCCAGGGAGGCGTTCGATTTCAGAAGCTCGGCCGTCCTCTCGTTCACCTGAGATTCCAGATTGTCGCGATGCAGCTCGAGTTGATGGTCACGGTCAGAGACCTGCTGCAACATGTGATTGAATCCGCGCATCAACATCCCAAGTTCGTCGTCACTCTTGGGGACCGTTCGCAGAGAATAGTCCTTGTTGCTGGACACCTGCCTGGTAACGGCTGTCAGCTCCAGGATGGGGCCGGAAATCAATCTCTGCAGACGCGACGCCAGGACAAAGGCTGCCAGCAGTGACACCAGCAAGACTCCCATCACAATGAGACCGTAAAGCTCCAACCGCTGGTGCATTTCCGTGAGGCTCGATTCCAGGTAGACGGTGCCAATTCGTTCCTTATTGAACACGATTGCCTGGAGGCTCTTTACGGAATTGCTCGAAAATTCCATGGTTGCAGGTTCGTCTGGCCGCACAGCGCCGGGCGATGTGCCGGACTTTGAATAGCGCGCAAATGGCGTTCCCTTCCGGTCGTAAATACAGGCATTTTGAATGGACGGCTGCGAGGAGAGCGAGGCGAGCAATACTTCGGCGGCGCCAGGGTCGTTGAAAGTAACGGCGGCTGTACTGTTGGCTTCAATCACTTCTGAAAGCTGAGTCAGATTCTGCCTTATGTGCTGCCGGAAGGACATCACTTCCGAGGCAACAAAACCAACAGCGGCCAGACACAACGCCACGCAACTGGTCAGCATGATGATGACCAGCAGCTTCTTTCTGATCGGCGCATTCCTTAGAAAGTTCATGATTTGTCGTGGACCACTCGGGCCACTTGCAGCAGCTTGGAACTGATGCTGATTCCAGAGCGGCCGGCGGCGTCAATGTTGATTTCAAACCTCAGCTTTTCATCTACGGGAACAAAGTTGATCATTCCTCCGCGACGGAGGAACTTCTCGTCTTCACCCACGGTAACAATAGGGTATCTTGCTGCCTCCGCCAGGATTTCAGATGTCTTCTTCGCTTGATTACCGACATAGAGGATCTGGCAGGTTGCCACACCCGCGGGCGAATCGAGTTTCCGGATCGCGACCGGGTGCGAGTCAATCAACTTGCCTTTCGTGGCTGCTATCAGGGCTTCAGCAATCGGGTCGGCGCCGGCCACGCAAATCTCCAGTGTGGCCGTGGAGGCTTTCGGCGGCCACGTAATGAATTTGGCGAAGTTAAAAAGAAAAGCCGCCTTCACCTGGTCTGCGTCCATCGTCTGGCCTTGCAACCGGGCCCCGTTGCTCGTCAGAAAGATGCACAAGACCAGCAAACAGCGGCAGGAGGCGCGTCCGGCGCCTGTACGGCCCGATCTCGAGTTGGTGTTCAGAAACGCCAAGTAATTTTCCCGAAGATACTGCGCCGCGGTTCTGTTTCGCGAAACAGGTTTGCGTCTGCGAATTCCAGGGAACGCGGTCCTAGAAGGTTTTGGCCCACCAGACTGAGCTCAATCTTTTCTCCGGGGCGCCACGCCAACCGGCAATCCAGTCTCTCATGGGCTGGTACGCTCCCCTGGGTCAACTTCGTCACATAGTACAAAGAACTGTCAAACTCAAAATTCCTCGGGAGGTTCAGCGAAGAGCGTACCTGGAACATGTGCTTGGGATTATCGCCGGAGTTATCGCTCGACGCAGCGACATGGCTGAATGGCTCGAGCGTTGTCTTCATAGACAAATACGAATATCCGGGACTGATTCTCCAGCGGCGTATCGGCTGCCAGGTGATGTAGGCTTCGCCTCCGTAGCCCCGAGCGTCGGCACTGTTCTGGTAAATGAGCGGGGCTTCAATTTGAAGTCCGGAGGGCAATATGGTGGTGACGATGGGCTGCGGTTCCGGGTTAATCAGGTTGCGGTAATAGCTCAGAAAGCCGGTAACGTCGAGAGAGAGCGTCTTGCTGAGTTGGCCCCGATATCCGGCTTCCGCATCGCGCACCTCTTCGGCATGAATACTCGGGTTTCCTTCCAATCGGACCACTTCTACGATGTTGCTGGCCACGGGAAAGCTGGCAAGCTGCGCATCCACCTCCGTGTCATTCCGGGTAGGTTGCCGGATGGCTCTGGATGCCGCCACCCAAACAGCGTTGTGCCGATTGACCGCCCAGGCAATGCGGGCGCTGGGCTGGAATTCGAATCCGGTGAAACGGTTGTGCTCAAACTTGGAACCGACCGTGAGCGAGACGGAATGAGTCAGCCGGATTTCGTCTTGCACGAAGCCGCTGAAGAGATCTTCCGTTCGCGACGGGGGATCGAGCGCTATGAATAGCCCCGGCGCCAGGGCTATGCTGGCCCTTCTGTATCCCAGTCCCCAAACCACGTCATGCCGGCCGCTTGTAGTCAGATGGTCCTCGAAATCAATGTCAAAAGTCTTATTGAGTTCCGGGATGCCCAGCTCGGTCCGCTGGAATTGGTCATAGTACATCTGCAAGGACGTTTCAGACCCTCCCGCAAAAGCTCTCTTCCAGCGGGCAACAACGTTGCCGCCAGTGGCTTCGAAACTCTGGGGGAAGGTTTGGAGCACCGGTGATGCAATCAGTGAGGTCCGGGCGGCCTCGCTTTCCCAGTTTTGGTAGATGTCCCCCGAAACAGTGACCGAATCCCGAGCGGACAGGTCCCAGTCCGAGCGGAACCCGCCATGCAATTGCGACCAGCCATCCGCGCCATTTCTTCCGTCGCTGAAAGGCAGATCAGCCCGCTTCGAGAATTTGCCGAAAACACGATAGGAGCCGGATTTGCCGATCTTGTCTCCATAGCGGACCGACTCTGATGCCTGGTCTTCTGAACCGCCACCGACGCTTATCAGGCCGCCTTTGGTTGCCTTTGCCGATTTCGTAATGATGTTGATGACGCCATTGACGGCGTTAGCGCCCCAGATCGTTCCGCCAGGTCCGCGAATGATTTCAATTCGTTCGATGTCTTCCAAGAGAACGTCCTGCTGGTCCCAAAAAACGCCCGAGAAAGTGCTGCTATAAACGGTGCGCCCGTCAATCAGCACGAGCACGTGGTCGGAATAACGGGCGTTAAAGCCGCGGATACTGATCGCCCAGGTGCTGGCATTGATCTGGGCCACCTGGACGCCCGGGGCCATCCGCAGGACATCAGGAATATTGGTGGCGCCGGAACGGCGAATGTCCTCCTGGGTGATCACAAAAATCGCCGCCGCCGCACTCGACAGTTTCTGTTCCTTCTTCGAAACGGAAGTGACCTGAACGTTCAGGAGATCATCTAACGACATCGCCGTGAGGTCTTTCGGCTTTTCGGTTGTTTGTGCGCCTGCGCCGGCAAGCAGAAAGAACCCTGCCAGCGCCGAAAGGCGTCTAAATTGTTGAATCATCGAGATCACAGAAGCAACTCCAAGAGGTCGCAGGTTGGGTAACCGCGCAATCCCCTAGTCCGTTTATCGGCGATCTGCGGGAAGGGGTTTAGCAAGGGAAGACGAGAGGCTGGCGCTGCCGGAAATGTTGCCCAGGAGATGGGGCAGTACATCTGTTTCGCGGTCTTGCTATTACTCGTATCTCAAACACTCAATGGGATTGAGCTGCGCCGCTTTCTTTGAAGGATAGTAGCCGAAGAAGATGCCGGTGGCCGCTGCGAACAGGCAGGCAAAAACCATGATCTGCGGCGAGAGCTGCATCTGCCAGTGCAGCGTGCTTTGCAGCAGGCCTGCGCCCAGGATCCCCAGAAGCACGCCGAGCACTCCGCCCAGAAAGCTGATGGCCACGGCTTCGCTCAAAAACTGTAGCTGCACGTCAGCTTCCGTGGCCCCGATGGCCAGTCGGATGCCGATCTCCCGCGTGCGCTGCGTGATGGATACCAGCATGATATTCATGATGCCAACTCCGCCTACAATCAGCGAGAGGGAAGCTGTGCTGGCCAGCAGCAAGGTCAGCAGGTGGCTGGCCTGAAGCTGGGCGCGGACCAACTCCTCCGGCGTGCGCAGGTTGAAGTCGTCCGGCTCGCCGGCGTGCAGGTGGTGGCGTTCGCGCATCATTCCCACGATCTGCCGTGTGGCTTCCTGCATGCCCTCGCGCGAAGCGGAGGAGCAATAGATGTCGTCCAGCCAGGAAGTTCCGGTGAGCCTCTTTTGCGCGGTGCTGAAGGGCATGACAATGAAGTCATCCTGGTCCTGGCCGCTGGCGGACATACCTTTTGCCGCAAACACGCCAATTACCCGGCAGGGCAGAGTGCTTACGCGGACAGTCTTTCCCACGGGGTTTTCGTCCTGGAAAAGCCCGTCTACCACGGTTTGACCCAGCACGCAAACGGCGGCTGAGCGGTCAACGTCGTCCTGCGTAAAGAAGCTGCCGCGGGCCATGTCCCAGCGGCGTACCTCGACATACTCCGGACTCACGCCGCGATACTGTGAACCCCAGTTCGAGTTTCCGTAAACGATCTGGATGCGGCCGTCCACATTGGGGGAAACGCTCTTGATGCCCGGCACCTGGTCGCGGATTGCCCAGGCGTCTTCCACGGTGAGTGAACTGGTCCCGCGCGAGCCAACCCGAATGCCGTTGGCGGTGCGGCTGCCGGCCTCAATCCAGATCATGTTATCGCCCAGATCGTGAAGTTGCTGCTCGATCCTGGCGGACCCGGCGTTGCCGATGGCGACAACACACATAAAAGCGGCAATGCCCACGGCAATCCCCAGGATGGTGAGCGCGCTCCGCACCTTGTTGCGGGACAACTCGCGGAAAATTGTGCGCGCGTGGGTGAACATGAGGGGCCGCAACCATTAGACGACAAGTTGCCAGGTGAACGCAAAGGACATCACCGATCACGGCGTCGGTCCCCCGACTTGACGTGGCCGCGGAAACCAGATTAGATAGCTCCTCATCAGGGACGCGGCCCCGCATATTTGTCCAACGAGAGCAAACTGGTTCGTGGTCTTTCGCTGACTGACTCCATCCTGCTGCTGGCGGGTGGGATCATCGGCTCCGGCATCTTTCTCACGGCCAAAGATATCGCGATCAACACGCGGTCTCCCGCTTTGTTTCTTTCCATATGGACAATCGGCATTGGCATCACCATGCTCGCTTGCTTCGCCTTTGCCGAAATGGGCGCGATGTTTCCGCAAGCTGGCGGGCAATATGTCTACGTGCGTGAAGCCTATGGCGAGTTTGCAGCATTCTTGTATGGGTGGATGATCTTCACCGTAAGCGTCGCCGGGACCGTGGCAGCGCTGGGAGCCGGCTTTGCCGAATATACTGGGAAAATATTCCCCGCGCTGGCGGCCGACCGGGCCGTCTTTTCTCTGCCTGAGGTTATTTGGATCTCCGGACACCGGGTCCATCAGCTGGGTGGCTTCACTCTGACCCGTGGACATCTTGTCGCGGTGAGCGCCATCGTGGTCCAGACGCTCGTCAACATCTTTGGAGTCAGGCCGGGGGCGATATTGCAGAACATAGCCACCTGGGCCAAGTTCGCGGCGATTGGCGCTTTCGTCATTTTAGGACTCGCGTTTGGAAAGGGGTCATGGAGCCACTACTCCGTGCCCCTGCCGCCATCGACTGACGCGCGTTCCTTGCTCAGCGGCATCGGCGTGGCCCTGATTGCGGTCTTCTGGGCCCTGGATGGGTGGGTGTACATCACCTGGTCCGCGGGGGAGGTCAAAAATCCGCAGCGCAATCTTCCGCGCGCCATGATTCTTGGTCTGGCCATTGTGGGAGCCATCTACCTGGCAATCAACGCTGTCTATCTCTATGCGTTGCCCATGAGCGGCATTGCCTCAGAGACGGCGGTGGCGCAAGCGGCCGCGGCTTCCATGTTCTCCGCCGGCGCGGCGCGCTGGCTGGCCCTGCTCATTGCCATCTCCTGTTTCGGCGCGATGGCGCCGTGTATCATGAGCGGCGCGCGCGTGTACTATGCCATGGCCGAAGACGGAATCTTTTTTCGCTCTCTGGCCAAAGTCAGTCCACGCTGGCGAACGCCGGTAACCAGTCTGGTGGTGCAGGGAATCTGGTCCATAGCGCTGGTGCTCAGCGGGGGTTACGAGCAACTCTTTACGTATGTAATGTTCATGATGGTGCTCAGCTACGTGCTCACGGTGGGCGCGGTGTTCGTGCTGCGCTGGAAATTGCCCGATGCGCCACGGCCCTATCGCTGTACCGGTTATCCGTGGGTCCCGGCGTTGTATATTTTGTTTGGAATCGCGTGGGCTTTTATCGCGGTGCAGGAAAAACCGATACAAGCTATCTGGGGGATCGCGATTGTTTTGCTGGGAGCACCCTTGTATTTCTATTGGAAGACGCAGAAGCGGCGTCACCAGCGCGTCATTACGTGAGCTTCTTAGAGGTCCCTGTCAGCCGGGGCCGGTGAACTCAGCTGTTCGACTTCGTCGAGCCTCCGCGCAAGGTATTGCCGCTCTGGACCGCTCATGTCCAGCTTTAGTGCAGAGCGATAGGCCTCGGCTGCTTCGGCCCAGCATGAGCTGCGACGCAGCAGATCGGCGCGTGCCGCCGGAAGAAGATAGTATTCACTGAGTTCGCCACGCTTTTCCAATTCATCCAGCAACCGCAGTCCCGCGTGCGGTCCTTGTGCCATGGCGATGGCCACTGCGCGATTCAACTCCACCACCGGGGATGGATGGACGATCAGCAACAGTCGATACAGTGCCGCAATTTGTTGCCAGTCGGTTTCACCCGCGGTGCCGGCCTGGGCGTGCAGGGCCGCAATCGCGGCTTGCAGAGAGTATGGGCCACGGTCGCCCGCGCGCAGGGCAGATTCCGTAAGGGCGACGCCTTCGCGAATCTGCTCCCGGTCCCAGAGCGAACGGTCCTGCTCTTCGAGAGGAACGAGCAGGTTCCCGTCCGTAGACCGCGCGTTGCGTCTGGAATCGTGAAGCAGCATCAGCGCCAGCAGGCTGCGGGCCTCCGCATTCGAGGGCAGGAGTTCACACAACACGCGGCCAAGGCTGATTGCGTCGTGGCAAAGCTCGCGGCGGACCAGGCTGTCTCCGGACCTGGCCGCGTACCCTTCGTTGAAAATCAGGTAGATGACCAGGAGTACGGCATCAAGCCTCTCCACCAGTTCCTGCTTTGCCGGGATGCAGTACGGGATGTGAGCGGAGCGAATCTTGTTTTTCGTGCGCACCAGTCTCTGCGCCATGGTGGGTACTGGCACCAGGAACGCCTTGGCGATTTCTTCTGTCGTCAGGCCACCGAGGGTGCGCAGGGTAAGCGCAACCTGCGACTCAACGGCCAGCGCCGGATGACAACAGGTAAACACCAGGCTGAGCCGTTCATCGCGCATCGTTTCTTCTTCCTGGATTTCGCCACTCCCGCGCTCGTCCGCCAGCCGGACCAGTTCGTCGCTCTCTTTCAGGTCCATCCGGCGGCGCAGGTAGTCTATGGCCTTGTGCCGGGCCGTGGCGATGAGCCAGGCGCGTGGGTTCTGTGGAACGCCCTCGCGCGGCCATTGCTCTAAGGCCACGGTGAACGCTTCCTGCGCCACCTCTTCCGCCAGTTCGAAGCTGCCAAACTGGCGGATCAAGATGGCCAGGATGCGTCCCCACTCTTCCCGATAGATATGCGCCAGGTCCATGCAGCAGCCTGGCTCAAGTATGCCACCGCGCTGCCGCTGTCAACAATTTCAGCTGCTGTGTTTCACCAAGGGCCTGACTTCAATGGAACCCGTTTCAGCCGAGGGAATACGGGCAGCGATGGCCAGCGCATCATCCAGGTCCTTGGCTTCAACCAGATAGAAACCGCCCAATTGCTCTTTGGTCTCGGCGAAAGGGCCGTCGGTCACCAGCTTTTTTCCGTTGCGGATCCGTACGGTAGTTGCCGTGGAAATAGGCTGCAACTGATTGCCGCCCAGCATCTTGCCGGACTTTTGCAGGTCCTGAGTCAGCGTACCGTACCGCTGGTAAATCTTCTGCTGTTCGGCTTCAGGCATTGTTGCCCATTGGGTTTCCTGGTCGTAGATCAACAGTAGATATTGCATTCGACACTCTCCTTATTTTGAAGATTTGATGATAAGTCGAACGGGGTGACTTGAAATCGACAGCTTGGTGGAGAATTTTCGGGAATTGTTGCGAACGGGCAACAAGGACTCCCTGGCGACCTCCCGGGAAACACGAGATATGCGCCTTTCGTCTCATTTCACGTGAACCGGCGCGGCGCGGATTTGGTAACCTAACTGAAGAACCTCCCGTTACAGACCATGCTCGCTGTCCGCGATAATCTTGCCGAATGTTTCGCCGCGTTGCGCGTCAACCGGTTGCGTACCCTGCTGACCATGCTCGGGCTGACCATGGGTGTGGCCACGCTCATCACGGTGATGACGATCGTCCAGGGCGCCAATGTCTTCGTAGAGCAAAAGATCGCGAACCTCGGTACAAACGTCTTTCAACTGGCGCGCACTCCTTTTGCCGTGACTGACTTCAACATCATCGTGAAGGCGCTGAAATACCGGAAGATTGAGCTCGAGGACATGCATGCCGTCGAAGAAAAGTGCTCTGCGTGCGACGAAGTCGGCGCCAGCGCCAGCGCTACGGTGCGCGTCCGGTATGGCGACAAAGAAGCCGCGGACGTCAGCCTGGCCGGGCAAACCGCGAACATGACGGACATAGACACGCGTTCTGTCGAGTACGGGCGCTTCTTCACTCAATCGGAAGCCGAGCATCGGGCAAACGTGTGTCTGATCGGGAATACGCTGGCGGAGCAGTTATTCCCTACGGTAAACCCGCTGGGGAAGGCGGTCCGTATTGGCAGCGAAGAATTCACTGTGGTTGGCGTTATGGAAAAGATCGGCCGCGTTCTGGGCCAGGACCAGGACAACTTTGCCATCGTGCCTCTACCGGTCTTCCTGAGCATTTATGGCCCGCACAGCAGTCTCACCATCAATGTGAAGACGACCTCCCGACAGTTTGAAGCCGCGCAGGACCAGGCCCAACTGGTTCTCCGGGCCCGGCGGCATCTCACGGGCAACATGGAGAACGACTTCTTCGTGGGGACCAAGGAAAGCTATATGGCGCTCTGGCGCAGCATCAGTTCCGCTTTCTTTGCTGTATTCATCATGGTGAGCGTGATATCCGTAGTCGTAGGAGGCATCGTGATCATGAACGTGATGCTGGTCAGCGTGAGCGCGCGCAAGAGGGAAATTGGTGTCCGCCGAGCGGTGGGTGCAACCCGGTTCGATGTTGTCCGTCAGTTCGTGGCGGAAAGCGTGGTGCAATGTCTGGTGGGGGGAACCATTGGCATTGCTCTGGGATTTCTGGTAGCGCTGGCCTTGCGGACTTTTACTCCATTCCCCGCGGCGGTTCAGGCTTGGGTGGCTGTCCTGGGCGTGCTGATGAGCTCGGCTGTCGGCTTATTTTTTGGAATTTATCCCGCAGTGCAGGCCTCCCGGCTGGACCCGGTGGTTGCTTTGAGGTCTGACTGATGGCCTTGATGACTCTCTCCCACGCGCGGGAAAATTTCTGTGCCGCACTGACAACGCTGCGGTCCAGCAAAGTGCGCGCGGCCCTGACTATCTCAGGCATCGTGATTGGCGTGTCGTCGGTAATTTCCATGGCGTCGATCATCCAGGGCCTGAACAAGTTCGTGCAAAGCAAAGTCGAGGGATTAGGTTCGCGGACGTATTTTGTTTCGCGCTTCCCGCCCGGTACCGATCCCGCACACTGGCCGGAGAAGATCCGGGTCCGGAAATACCTGCAATACGACTATGCCGATTACATCCGCGAAGCCGCTCCGGACGCGCAGATTGTGACCACCATCGGCACGCGCGGCTTCATCTTTGGCGACACCAACCTCATCACCAGCGGCGACCGCAGCGTGGAGAACGTGATCGTGCGCGGCGCAGAGCCCCAGTACACGGAAGCCATCCCCTTGTTTAATGTGGCACGCGGCCGTTTCATCAGCGCTTTTGACGAAGAGCATGCGCGCGCCGTCGTGGTGCTGGGCGCAGCCATCAATCAATCGCTGTTCCCTTACATCGACGCCATCGGCCAGACCGTGCGGATCAACGGCATGCCATACGAGGTCATTGGGGTCTTTGAGCATGACGAAGGCCTGTTCATCGGTCCCGGAGTGGACGCGTTCGCCATCATGCCGCTGAGCAATTTCAGGAAAGTGTACCCGGAATCCAAAGAATTGGTTATGGCTTTCACCGTCCGCCGCGACTCCAATCTGGAAACGGCGCAGGATGAAGTCATCCAGGCCTTGCGCCGTCTCCGCCACGTTCCCGCCAGCAAGGAAAACGATTTCGAGATCAGTTCGCCGGATTTTCTCAGCAATTTGTGGAACCAGCTTACCGGCGCCCTGGTGATTCTCACGACGGTAATCAGCTCCGTGGGGCTGCTGGTGGGCGGCATTGGCGTAATGAACATCATGCTCATTTCCGTGACCGAACGCACACAGGAAATCGGCGTGCGCAAAGCGATCGGGGCGCGCCGCTCCGACGTTCGCCTACAGTTCCTGCTGGAAGCCGTAGTGGTGACACTGGTTGGCGGGACGATTGGGATACTGATCGGCGCGGGCGTGGCGACGCTGGTGCGCAATCTTATTCCGTCAGTCCCGGCAACTCTTTCTTATCTTTGGGTGACCATCGGGTTCGGAATTTCGGTCGGCGTGGGCGTGCTGTTCGGCTACTACCCGGCCAATATGGCGGCCAACCTGGATCCGATTGTGTGCTTGCGGTATGAGTAGCTGACCATCGCTGTTGTCCCGCGACTGGTTTGATGCAACCGCCCGTGTCGTTATTTGTCGTTGGGATCGATTGCGCCACGAAACTAGTGGGAATCATGCACTGGCAAGCACTTCCCTTATTCGGCGTCGCAGGGCAATCCCGGAGAAGGGTTTCTGCAACAATCTGTTTTGCAGGTCTGCCATCCCCTTCCGGTCGATCAAATTAGCCGAGTAGCCCGTCATGTAGAGTACCTTGAGCTTCGGTCGCAGAGAACCCAGACTGGCAGCCAGCTCCAGACCGTTCATGGTGCCGGGCATCAGCACGTCAGTGAGCAGAAGGTCAATACTGCCGCTATGTTTGCGCGCGATTTCAATTGCCTCTGCGGTGCCATGTGCCTCCAGCACGGTGTAGCCCACGCTTTCCAGGTTGATGCGGATGAATTCAGAGAGTAAAGGTTCGTCCTCGGCAATCAGGACCGTTTCGTGGCCCCCGGCAACACTACCTGTTTCGGCAGGTTCCGCAATCGCCTTCGGGTGACCTTCCGTCCGGGGCAAGTAGATCGTGAACGTGGTCCCTCGGCCCGGTTCGCTGCTCACGCGGATATGCCCGTCACTCTGCTGCACGATGGCGTAGACCATTGAGAGCCCAAGACCCGTACCCCGGCCGTGTTCCTTCGTCGTGAAGAAGGGCTCAAAAATATGATCCATAATTTCCGGCTTTATTCCGCTGCCCGTATCGCTCACAGAAAGCGTCAGGTACGAACCGTCGGGGACGGATGGATGATCCTCAAGGTCTTCGCCAGTGCCGCTCTCAATTACGATTCGCCCCCCGTGGGGCACGGCATCGCGCGCGTTGACGAGCAGGTTCATTACCATCTGTGCAATCTGCCCCGGATCGGCCTTGACGTAACCCAGTTTGTTGCCGGGACGGATAATTAACTCCACGTCGTCGCCCACGAGGCTGCGGAGCATCGAACTCATTTCACCTATCGTAGCGTTGAGGTCCAGAGTTTCCGGGAGCAGGACCTGTTTCCGGCTGAACGCCAGGAGTTGACGCGTGAGGTTGGCGGAGCGCAGAGCTGCCTCCTGGATCTTTTCCAGCCGCTTTCGCAATGGGTCCTGAACGGCAAGTTGTCCTTCCAGCAATTCGCAATGGCCGAGGATCACGCCCAGCATGTTGTTAAAGTCATGAGCAACGCCGCCGGCCAGCCGGCCCAGGGCCTCCATTTTCTGCGACTGGCGCAGCTGTTCCTCCAAGGATCGTCGCTCGGTGATGTCTTCAATGATTTCCATTCCGAACCTGGGGACCGTTTTCGTGCCGGGTGCAAGCGAAACCGTGTTCCTCACCCAGATCAGCCGGCCGTCCTTGCGGCGGAAACGCTTTTCATGCTGGAACTGCTGGAGTTTGCCTTGCCACACCTGCGCGTCCAGATCCAGGCTGGCCGCACGGTCTCCTTCGTACGTGATGTCAATCGAAGACAACGACCGCAGCTCTTCATCCGTGTAGCCTACCATTCGCTGATAGGCACGATTCGTCGCCATATAACCGCCGTCTGGATCTGCCAGGGCAATACCGACGACGGAATTCTCAAAGATTGCGCGCCACCGATCTTCGCTGGCCCGTTGCGCTTCCTCAGCCTGCCGCTGCTCGGTAATGTCCATCACCATTCCCGTGGTTTGGGCCGGCTTCCCGGCCTCATAACGCGTCACCTGGCCGCGATCATAGACCCGTCGCACGGAACCGTCAGGGCGGACAATCCTGTACTCCATCTCGACCATGCCGTCACTTGCCAAAGCCTCGACTTGCATTGCTCTCAGTGCCTCGCGGTCATCGGAATGCACGAGTGCTAAGAAGCTGGCCATGTCGCCTCCGAAGGCGTCTCGTGTAATGCCAAAGATCCGGATCGTTTCGTTGTCCCACACCAGGCGATCATTGATGATGTCGTATTCCCAGCCACCCATCCCTGCGATCTGAGCGGCACTGGACAGAATCGCCTGGTGGCGGCGCTGCTGGTCTTTCGCCTGCTCTCGCTGGGTTGCAATCAGTTGGCGGGCACGGGCGCGGTTATCAATGAGCCATGAGATCATCCCCATGACGAACCCGGCAAGCAGCAGCCGGAGCAGGACGACAGGCTCGGCCACAAAGTTCCGCGGTGTGATGAAGCAATACTCGACCGCCACAGCCGAAACAACACTCGCCAGCAGGCCCGCGGGGAAGCCGCCGAACCACGCCGCCACAATCGTTGCGAGATAAAATGGGGCAATAGGAGTCTGGGCGCGGAACCTCGGGAAGACAAAATCGATGCCGGTCGCCAGCCCACACAGAAGCAATGCAACGCCATATCGCAGCACGGGAGACCGTGTGCGCGAACCAATACCTAACGATTTCCGAGGGTCTAGATGCATTTCTCCAGGACCTGGAACATAGGGGGAACCTGGGTGGCACTGGGCGATGCCGCTTTTCCGCGTCCCTTATGTTGTGATCAAAAAGACTCTCGTGACTGAAAGAATCTTAATGTTGTGCTCAATAGAAATGCAACACATTAAGTCCAAGAAAGGGATTTCAAAATCGTTTACGCCTGTTCTAGACGCAAATCATGTCTGAATCGCGTGCAAAACGGAGTTGCGATTGGATGTGAATTGGTCGGGGCGAGAGGATTTGAACCTCCGACCCCCTGCGCCCAAGGCAGGTGCGCTACCAGGCTGCGCTACGCCCCGACAAAACGGTGAACCGGATGGCTTCATTGTAGCCGACTTTACGCCTGCCACGCACAGGCCGACAGGCGTGGCAAATTGAAAACCGGCAATCTCTTCTGCCAGGGGTTTTTGAAAAGCCTTGAGATGCGTTGTTCTGTTTTCCGAACAAAGGCAACTTGCCTAAGGACAAAAGTGCTCTAAAGCGTTGTCCGCCGTGAGTGACAAAAACCATAATTTGCCCTCGGCGGCCTCGCGGTGCGCAGCTTCGCTTCCTTACGGATTGTTAGGAATGGAGCGGGTTTTCTTCCCGGTTTTGCGCGAAGACCCTCGCCAGCACCGCTTCCTGGCGTGGGGCTAGCGAACCATGGTAATTGGAATTTCTTAAGGTCCGTCGGTGGGCAACAAGCTGCCGCGGTCGGGGTTCCTTTTTGGTAAGGCCAGCTTAAGTCTGTCCCAAATCCGGAAAGTGGTACGAAAATCATTATTTTGTTAGAGATACATGGACTTCTGCAAAACTCGTGTTGCTGGCGGCAGGTCGCCTGAGGAGAAGAAGATCATGAGAAACGCTATTGTAAGGATTATCGTACTGGTCGCCTTGCTGGCTTCCGCAAACACCTTAAACGCTTCAACTGTGAAGTTTGATGGCTGGCCTTGTCCGATTGGGTTCCCGTGCTCCAAGTGACACAAGTAATCTAGAGAGAAGCCGCGCAGAAGACGATACTTGTTATTGAACCAGAGAGAGGCTATCCTCTGGGGGAGTTTTTCTGCTGCGGGGCGATAAATGCAAGCTGAGCAAGTTATATATCTGTTGTGGTTCACAGGCCTGGGCTTGCTCGGGACATTGACGGCAACGCTTGTCGCCAAACGAATGTGGAGAAAATTTCCTTTCTTCATGACGTGGGTGCTGGTTGATCTTTTGCAGGGCATAGTGGATTATTCGCTCTACCAGTTGCATGACCCTGTGGCGTACATGTACACGCACTGGACCTTCGAGTTGCTAACAATGTTTCTCGGGCTAGGTGTGGTGTACGAGATCTTTCAACATCTGTTCGCAGCGTATGGCTCGTTGAAGAGGCTGGCGACCACACTGTTTCAGGCCGCTGTCGTGGTGCTGGTGCTTGCGGGTTGTGTCGTAATGTACACGCACTCGCCGGTAGCGGGCAACCGTTTCGTTGCTGGCTTCGTCGTAGTCGAACAAGGCATACGGATTGTTGAGCTCGGGCTGCTGGTGTGTTTGTTCATATTGTCCAGCGCTTTCGGATTGCATTGGCGGCAAAGCATTTTTGGAATCGGCCTAGGCCTGACGATTTTTGTGGCGGCGCAGCTTGCCGGCATTACGCTTCGGGCTTATTCCGGACCTGGCGCGGTGCGGATCATGGATTTGTCGCGGGTGCTGTCGTTTAATCTTAGTTTGTTGGTGTGGCTTGGCTACCTGCTCGTGCCTGAGCGCGTAACCAGCACTACCGGGGCCCTGCAAAAAGGGCAGTTAGAGCAGTGGAATCAGGCAGTAAGGGAGTTAATCTATCAATGACCATTTACTTTGTTGTGGGGCTTGTCCTCTGCGCCATCACGGTCTTGTTCGTGGCGGTCCGCAGCCGTAGCAACCATGCAACCGTGCGTCCGCTGGATGTGGCGGCCTTCCGCACGTTGATCGACCGCGACGATGAGCTGTTCCTGCGGGAGAAGCTTTCCCGTAGCGCGTTCTTTCGGCTGAAGCGAGAGCGCATCCGCGTGGTCTTTAAGTACGTTGGGCGTATTTCCGGTAATGCTTCCGCCATCATGCGCCTGGGCGCCACAGGGCGCATCAGCGATGATCCGGAAGCCGCACTGGCTGCGGTGCAGATTGCGGACCTGGCAACGCAGATCCGTCTTCAGTGCCTGATGGCTTTTGCCAAGTTGAGCGTGGAGTTTGCCTTCCCCTCGCTGCAGCTTACTCCGGCCATGCTGGCGCCAAAATATCAGTCGCTGCGCGAGAGCGTCCAGCGACTTGGGGTCCTTCAACCTCAGAGTGTTGCCGCGCTGGTTTCGGCAATTTAGTCAAGACAAATTCGTCCCTTGCTGCAAAGCCCTGTGGAGACACGGGGCTTTTTGTTGCCCGCTGTGCTCCGGCGTCCATTTGTTAGTTACAATCCTTTCATGCTCTTACAAGGAATTTTCCCGGCCATGACCACGCCGTTCTATCAGGATGGAGCGGTGTATTACAAGAAGATCGAACATAACGTTGACCGCTATTCGCGAACGCCGGTGGCGGGCCTGGTGGCGCTGGGCTCAACCGGTGAAGCGGTAATGCTGAGCGACGAGGAACGCCGCGAGGTGCTTCGTGTCACCGCAGAAGTTGCCGCGCCGGAGAAAGTCCTGATTGCCGGCACTGGCGCGGAGTCCGTATTAGAGACATTGCGGATGACTGAGCATGCGGCCAAACTGAATTATGATGTTGCCCTGGTGCGCACGCCGCATTTTTTTCGTCCGCAAATGACGCCGGACGCCATGCTCGGGTTCTATCACACGGTGGCTGACCAGTCTCCATTGCCCGTTCTGCTTTACACGGTTCCGCCCTACACTGCATATGATCTGCCCTTGGAAGTGGTCTGCGCGCTCGCCGGGCACCCGAACATTATTGGCATTAAGGAATCGAGCGGCAACGTGGAAAAGGTCGCCGCCATGGTTCAGGGCACGCGGAGCATCAAGCGGACTGCGGCGGTAACGGAGCTGCAGCAGGCTGTAACCGGCCGAATGGCGGCCCAGGCACCTTCTCCTGAGCTGGTGACCGTGGGCGCGGCGAGCGGGAGCGCGGCAACCCGGTCGGCAGAACCAAAGTCCAAGGCGCGTATCTTCAAGACCCGCAACAAGGAGGTAGGTTTCCAGGTCTTGGTTGGTGCGGCGCCAACCATTCTTGCATCCTTCCAGGCCGGCGCCAGCGGTGCGGTACTGGCCCTGGCTGCTCCGGCCCCCACAATCTGCTTTGAAATCTATTCCGCGTGGAGAGACAACGATCTGGAATTGGCCCGGACCAAGCAGGAAAGCGTTGGCGCCGCGTCTCGACGCGTGGTTTCTGAGTTGGGGATACCGGCTGTCAAGTACGCCATGGACATCAACGGGTACTACGGTGGGCCTCCGCGGCTTCCTCTCCTGCCTCTTACGGAAGCGCAGAAGACCTCAGTTACAGCGGTCATGGCTTCATGCCGAAATTAGGGCCCACGCGCTTCCGGAGTTCGGTGATACATTACAGAGCACTATCTCCGTGGAAACGCAGCAGATGTTGATTAGAATCTCTACCCGGAGAGCTACACCTTCTTCTTCGCACCGGGAAGGGACTGTGTCAGGTGACGGCAACATCTGTTGACCGAAATCTGGAACGTGGCAGATACGGAAGCAGTTTTGCTCTGGAAGCAGATAATCTCAGGCGGACACACGTGTTTTCAGCCGGCAAAAAGCTACGTGAGATGCGGGAACAGATTGGACTCACTCTGCGCGACGTGGAGATTTCGAGTACCGCCCTGGCCCAGGCGCGCGGGATCGATGAGTTCGTCATCAATCCCAGCCGTCTCTCCGATATTGAAACCAAGGGCCTGGTGCCGAGCATTTATCGTCTCTATGTGCTCTCCGTTGTCTACCGGGCCGCGTTCACGGAACTGATCAAATTGTATGGGGTGGACCTCAGCGACGTCGTGAGTGATCTCTCGATTTCCCGCCCGGCAAAGACCCATCGCATCGCGACGGCCGGGCAGTCCGGCGAGGTTCGAATGCCGGTAAAGCTCGATCCCAGTTTTGATCCCCGCACCACCGCCAATCTGGGCAGAATGATCGAACACTGGGGTGTCGTCCCGCTCCAGTACCTGAATGAACTCTCCAAGCGAAGGTATACATACGCCTACATTGGCACCGAGGACCTGACCATGTATCCGCTGTTGCTGCCTGGATCGTTTGTCCAGGTGGATGAATCGCGCAACCAGGTTGAGGGAGGGGTTTGGCGCTCGGAATACGAGCGCCCCATGTACTTTATCGAAACTAGGGAAGGCTATGTTTGTTGCTGGTGTGCGCTGCATCCGCAAAGAAAAGGCGAGATCGTACTCCAGCCACACCCACTTGCGCCCGTGGTGCCGCGGATACTGAAACACGGGTCGGAAGCGGAAGTACTGGGTCAGGTGGTGGGGATTGCTATGCGTCTGGAGGGCTGGAACTCTCCTCGCGGGCCAGAGAGACCACGGAGTCCTGAATCAGGCGAAGATGGGCCGAAAGAAGACCGTCGTCCGTAACCGGTGCCTTGAGCACAAAACTTTCGGGTTTCAGGGAACTTGCGCTCAAAGGCCTTTCCATTGCACCCACAAAGTCCTTGTAGACCTCGCGCACCGGGAGCCTTGCCAGTTCAACCGCCGTTTCCGCGTGCGCCGCGCCGATGGCTTCCTGGGCCTGTCCCTCGCCGAACACGCGGGTCAATCCCCAATGTTCATACGTGCCTTCGGCCGTTTGCAGAGAGCAGATGTAGGCCAGTTTTTCCAGCAGAGTCGGCAGCGCAGCCAGCGTGCGCGTTTTGAAGTCATCCTTTGCTTTGTGGATCATGTTCTCTATCTTGCCGCGGCTGTTGAGTATATCCGCGAATCCCGCCTTTAATCTGTCCTGAAGTTAGCACAAATCTTCCAATGCTTTCTGGAATTAAGTTTTCGTTCGGGAATCCGGAAATTCAAAAGATGACAATAGTACATAGTGCTTGCGCCACTTGTGGTCTCAGCAGGGCTTCCAAATACACGACCTGATGACTCCGGGACGTACCGAGCGCATCATCGGCGCAAGCTGCTTGGGGTGATGCAGGTCACAGATTCGTCGAGTAAGTGTTTTATAATGTGCGGAGACAGACCCCGCAATGAGCTGATCACTGGCCAATCGGACGGGCCAGCAACGGGAAACTAAACAAATGGCGACAGTTGACTTAAGTGTGCAAGACCGCGCGGCGCGGACTCCTGGAGAAACCCTCGTGGTGAACGACTTCAGTATTCAGGTGGCTACGGTAAACGGCTCCGGCTCACAGTCGGCCAATACGGTGCTGCTGCGCAGTATTTTTCAGATGGGCGTGCCGGTTTCCGGCAAGAACCTGTTTCCCTCCAACATAGCCGGTTTGCCGACCTGGTACACCATCCGGGCGAGCAAAGACGGCTATATTGCGCGCAAGAAAGAGATTGATTTCCTGGTGGCCATGAATGCCGAAACCGCGCAGGAGGACGTCATGTCACTGCCGCCGGGAGCGGCCTGCGTCTATGACGAACCGCTGAACCTCTCCGCGCTGCGCTCCGACGTGGTTTTTTATCCTGTTCCTTTTGACAAGCTGGTGGGGCCGGTCTGCCCTGAAGCCAAGTTGCGCCGCCTGGTCAAGAACATGATCTACGTCGGCGTCGTGGACGCGTTGCTGGACATTGATATCAAAGAATCAGAAAAGGCGCTGGTCAAGCACTTTGCCAAGAAAAAGAAAGCCGCGGAATTGAATACGGCGGCAATTCGCGCCGGTCACGACTACGCCAAATCCACCTTCACAAAAAAAGACCCGTTCTGCATTGAGCCCATGAATGAGAACCAGGGCAAGCTGATCATTGACGGCAACGCCGCCGCCGCCCTGGGCTGCATGTTTGCCGGCGTTACCGTCGTGACGTGGTATCCGATCACGCCTTCCTCGTCTTTGGTGGAGCAGCTCATTGATTATCTGAAGCAATACCGCGTGGGCGCGGACGGCAAAGCCACATTCGCGGTGGTCCAGGCGGAAGATGAACTGGCTGCGGTGGGCATGGTCTTTGGCGCAGGCTGGGCCGGCGCGCGCTCCATGACCTCCACTTCCGGGCCCGGAATCTCGCTCATGGCGGAGTTTGTGGGACTTGGTTATTACGCGGAGATCCCAGGCGTAATCTTCGACATTCAGCGCGTGGGGCCATCCACAGGTTTGCCCACGCGCACCATGCAGGGTGACGTCCTGAAATGCGCGTTCCTTTCTCATGGCGACACAAAGCACATTCTGCTGCTTCCGGCTTCGGTGGAAGAATGCTTCACGATGGCGATTGAAGCCTTCGAGTTGACGGAGAAATTCCAGACACCGGTCTTTGTCCTTTCCGATCTGGACCTGGGTATGAACAACTGGATGGCCAATCCGTTTGCCTATCCGGAGAAGCCCATCGCCCGTGGCAAAGTATTGAATGAAGAAGATCTCGCGCGGCTCGGCGGTTTTGCCCGCTACAAAGACGTGGACGGCGATGGCATTGCCTACCGCACGTTGCCTGGCACGGACCATCCGGCGGGAGCGTACTTCACCCGCGGCAGCGGGCACAATGAAAAAGCGGCCTACAGCGAGCGTCCGGAAGATTACGTCCGCAACGTAGACCGCCTGGCGAAGAAGTTCAACACAGCGCGCTCGTTTGTGCCGGCTCCGCTGCGGGAGATTGACCGGACCTCAAAAATCGGTGTGATTGCGTACGGCACTTCCCATTGGGCGGTGACGGAATCCCATGACCAGCTCAGGCGCGAGCACGACCTGGAAATCGATTACATGCGTCTCCGGGCCTATCCATTCAGTCAGGACGTTCATGACTTCATTCGAGAGCATGACCGTATTTACGTCATTGAGCAGAACCGTGACGGTCAGATGTTCTCGCTACTGAAGCTGGACATTCCGCCAGAACAGACCATAAAACTCCGCAGTGTTCGCCACTACAATGGCTTGCCGGTTGACGCTCGTTCGCTTACTGACGAAATCATTTCCCAGGAAGGCAGGTAAGAATGTCATCCACTGTTACCCCGGCCCCAAAAACGAACCACATCGGCCTGAGTGTGCTGGACTACCGCGGCGGCAAGACCACGCTATGCGCGGGCTGCGGCCATAACGCCATCTCGGAGCGAATTATTGACGCCCTGTACGAGATGGGAGTGCGGCCGGAGAACATCGCCAAACTCTCTGGAATTGGCTGTTCTTCCAAGAGTCCCGCATATTTCGTGAACCGTGCGCACGGATTCAACTCGGTGCATGGCCGCATGCCGTCGGTGGCCACAGGTGTTGCTCTGGCAAACCACAAACTCATGGTACTGGGAGTCACAGGCGATGGCGATACGGCCTCCATTGGCATCGGGCAGTTTATCCACCTCATGCGGCGCAATCTGCCGGTCATCTACATCATTGAAGACAACGGTGTATACGGCCTGACCAAAGGACAGTTTTCCGCAACCGCCGATCGGGGCTCCAAGCTAAAGACTGGAGTGATCAACGATCTTCCCCCCATTGACACCTGCGCGCTGGCCATCCAACTGGGCGCGACTTTTGTGGCGCGCTCGTTCTCCGGGGACAAGCGGCAGCTGCTGACGCTGCTCAAGGCCGCGGTGGCCCATCGTGGGACGGTAATGATTGACGTGATCTCGCCCTGCGTGACCTTCAACGACCATGACGGTTCCACCAAGTCGTACAAATATTCCAAAGACCACGACGAGCCGGTCCAGGAAGTCGGGTTTGTTCCCAGCTTCGAGAATATTGACGTTGATTACGATCCAGGGACAACCACTTCCGTGCGCATGCACGATGGATCGGAACTGCGTCTCCGCAAGCTGGATCGCGACTACGACGCCACCAGCAAAGTCGGTGCGTTGCACCTGCTGGCGGAGTCCCACGAGAAAGGCGAGATGCTGACCGGGGTCTTTTACGTCAACACCACCACCCCGACCTTCATGGACCTGCTGAACGTAGCCGACGAGCCCCTGGCCAAGCTGAAGCAGAACGTGATCCGTCCTCCGAAACAGGCGCTGGAAGAGATCATGGAATCGCTGCGGTAAGGGCCTTTGGTAAACAAGAACCTGCGCCTGCGCGAAAGATTCAACGTAGAGACGCGGCACTGCCGCGTCTAACTGTTGGCGCCACGATTCTCTCCGCCCACGCATCTTTTGTGAACGGTACGATTCTCGCGGTCGTCGAGAGTGAGACGTGGCATGCCACGTCTCTACTGCGGAATTCTTCTTACGTTGCGATATGACGCGATCTAATCCGCCTTGTGCGCGCAGATTCCGGCTGCCAGCGCGAGAAACGCCAGAACGTTGTTCAAAGCGACATTGAGTCCCAACAATACCATTTGGCCGGCGTGCCAGTACGCCATGGTTTCGTAAGCAAAAGCGGAAAACGTAGTGAAACCGCCGCAAAAGCCGGTTGCGGCCAGCAGCCGCCAGCGGTCGTGCGAATGGTCAGTTGTCCACGTCAGAATGTAGCCCACCAGAAATGAGCCAATCACATTCACCACCAGGGTCCCGTAAGGAAAGCCGTGATGGTGGGAGTACTCAGAAGAGAAGTGAGTTACAAGATATCGGGCGGCCGCGCCTAAAGCTCCACCCAGCATGACCAGCAATAACGCCTGCACCATGGCAAACGCCTCCCAAAGAGATTTGTAGGAGTCATTAGCCAGAGCGGCGGTTAAAGGCGAACTCCATCGCCTTGTGCGTCTGTTTTATGCTACAAGAAGAGCGCAATTGATCAAAACCGGTTTGATGTCTTCCCTCCAGAAATGCTCTAGAATCTCGGCATGTCCAATCCCGGGCTGCTGTTCCGGCCTTTTGACAAGCTGGTCAAGATCACCATCGCGGACAAGGAATTTGAAGTCCCGGAAGGCAACATGCTTTTGCGGGCCTTGCAGTATCTGTCACCGGAAGACGTGGCCCACGGACGTTTCTGCTGGAATGAAGAATGCCAGTACTGCCGCGTCAGTTTTGATCTGGGTGAGGGAACACAAACTCGCGTGGCGCTCTCCTGCAAGCTGATGGTGCAGGAAGGCATGCGGGTCACGGAGATGGCGCAGGAAATCCGCTATTGCCTGAGAAGCCTTGGGTTGAAAGCGAAAGAAGAGAAATAATGGCCAGGGATTTACGGATGGCGTGGAGAAGGCCGCGGTCGTTCACTGGAGGCCGCTCCCGCGACCCCCAGCTTGCTGAGACGATCTCTGGCTTGCGAAGCCTCCGGGCTCTTGGGATACCGAGTTATCAACGCGCGCAGCTCTTTCACTCCGGCGTCGCGCTGTCCTAATTCCAGCAAGGCAAAGCCTTTTTTCAACCGCGCGGCGGCTTCTTTGTTCCCGCCCGGATACTGGTCCAGCACCTTGTTGTAGTCGGCTACGGCAGCCTGAAAGTTGCTCCGGCGATAGTCAATCTCACCCACATAAAACTGGGCGTTGCCGGCCAGATCCGTGTTTCCGTAAGCCTGCAAGTACTGGGCAAATTCCTGCGCCGCCAAATCGTTCTTGCCGCTGTTGAAGTCACCCAGTGCGGAGTTGTAAAGCACATCCGGAGGCGGCGCCTGGTTTTGAACGCTCTGCGCGCCCTGGGGCGCGGCGCCGGGCTGGCCACCGGCTGGCGTGTTGATGTTCTGCAGGGCTGCCTGGATGTCGTCCAGTTGTTTCGTGGTCTTTACCAGGCGGGCCTTCAGTTCATCCACGGAATCATGGAGGGCCGTGACCTGTCCTGAGAGCTGGTCTACCTTGTTGGCGGAGTCCGTGCTTTGCTGGCTCAAGCTTTTTTCCAGGTTCTGTACGGAGGCCCCCATCTTGTTGATGGTGTCCGTCTCCTGGGCAAGGAGGCTTTTCATGACGCCCATGCTCTCGTCAAACGACTGCTGCATCTTGGCCATGTTGTCCTGAAGGAGTTGGACCGTGGTTTGGAGCTGAATGAGCTGCTCCTTCGTGCCTGCCCGTGCCGGTGGCGCCATTAACAACGCCAATGCTGCCAGGGTGAGCGTAGCGGGGATAAAGGTTTTTTTCATAGCGTCACTCTTTTAGATGCAAAATCGCCGGATGTTGGCGCTGCCTGATTGAAAAGACTAAAGGCCTAAAAATAATAGTGCTTAATAAATGAAAAACAAATGCCGGACGGGCCCGGGGTCCGTCCGGCATGAGCGTTTAGTGCTGCAGCAGCGTGAAGTGATCGTGGCGGTTCTTCTGCCAGCAATCTTCGGTCGCATCATTGCACACAGGCTTTTCCTTGCCATAGCTGATGGTGGTCAGCTGGTCGGGGCCTACACCGGCCTTAGCCAGCGCGTCCTTGGCTGCCTGGGCGCGATTGGATCCCAGGGACAGGTTGTACTCGGTGGAGCCGCGTTCGTCACAGTTGCCTTCAATCCGGACCTTCCAGTTCGGATGCTGGCTGATGGCCTGTGCCGCCTGGTTGAGCGCTTGTTGCGCGTCGGAACGCAGATCGTACTTGTCGTAATCAAAGTAGATATCTACCACGCTCTGCGCGAAGAGCTGCTCATCGGTCACCGATGGCGGCGGTGGGGGTGGGGGTGGCGGAGGCTGGGTGACGGTCACGGTCGCATCGGCCGACTGATTTCCACCCTTGCCGGTTGCGGCAAGATGGTAGGACGTGGTTTGCGTTGGCGAAACGCTCTGCGAGCCGTTGGGATCGACCGCCTTGCCGTTCAGGGTTACCTGATCGGCATTTTCCGCGCTCCAGGTCAGGGTTGAGGATTGGCCGCTCTGAATAGACGCGGGATTCGCTGACAAAGTAGCAGTTACAGGTTTTGCCGGGGGCGGCGGGGGCGGCGGGGGTGGAGTCTTTTTGTTACCGCAGCCGCTGATCAACGCCAGAAACAACAGCGTCGCCAAGACGAAGGTCAGTTTTCTCTGGATGTGATTCACCTGATGTCCTCCAAAACAGTTTCGAGTTCTGTCCGAATTTGAAAATATGAAACCATGATGATTATTTAAAACTCCAGTTAGGCTGTGAATTCCGGCCTTCCCTAGTGAGCTGTTGCTGGTGCGTTCCATCCGCCAGCATGGTCCAGATCTGCTCGCCGCCGGCGCGCGTTGACTGGAAAATAATATGCCGTCCGTCCGGTGACCAGGAAGGGAAGTCATTCGTGCCGGCGTCGTGCGTCAATTGTACAAACTGTCGTGATGCGATATCCATTATATAAATATCCTGCTTTCCGGGAAGACCCGGGCCGTAATGACGCGTCCAGGCAAAAGCCAGCAGCAGCCCATTGGGCGACCATGCGGGCGAAACCGCGTAGCCCTGGTCCGTGATTTTCTGCACGTTGCTTCCATCGGAGTCCATGATGTAGATCTGCGGCAGCCCGCTGCGGCCGCTGACCCAGGCAATCTGTCCATTGGTCTTGGGGTTGAATACTGGAGCAACATCCGGCCCTTTGACTGCGGTCAGGCGTTTCAGTCCACGGCCGCCGGCGTCTACAGCAAAAATGTCCGGGTCGGCGCTCATGGTGGAAGAAAACGCCAGCCGGCTGCCGTCCGACGACCATGCCGGGCTGAAGTTGTCGCCGCCAAATCTGGGGAACGCGACGGTCCGCCCCAGGTCCAGCGAGTACATCATAATCTGCCAGGAATCGCTGGTAAGCGCGCTGAAGGCAATGCGGGAATTGTCCGGAGAGAGACGCGGAGAGAGCGCAATGGAACCGGTGTGCGTGAGCTGGTGCTGGTTAGCGCCGTCATAGTCCATCGCCCAGATTTCCTTGTGTCCGCCACGCGTGCTCACAAAGACAATCTTGGTTTCGGCAATGCCTTGGAGGCCGCCGCCCAGCCGGAAGATGATTTCATCGGCAAAACGGTGCGCGATCAGGCGTGCATTGTCCGGCGTGGCCTCCTCGTTGTACTGCTTGCCCAGAACCTGAGGAGACGCGGCATTCTTGGTGTCAAAGAGCCAGCCTTGCACGAGCACCCGTCCCTGGCTTACGCCCAGGTTCCCAAAAGCGACCATGGAGGCATTTGGCGGGGGATTGCCCCAGGAATCCAGGGTAATGTCACTCGGCGAGCCCGGGGTCACCAGCGGATAAAAACTCTTGGACACCATCTCAAAAATGCCGGAGTTGTCCAGGTCGTTCCACAACGTCTGGTTGAACACTGTGTTCAGCGGCGCGGTCAGCGGGTCGGTGTTGGAGGCCTTGAAATCGGGCACGGCCAGGCGGATCGGCGCGCCCCGGTTGGTGCCCGTTCGAATCCAGTCTTGCGCCGCGGCTGGCGCGAGTGAAACTGCCAGCAGTATTACGAACGCTAAGAGATTTTTTCCTGCCGTTTTTATCATGAGTCTGCTACCTCTGATAGTCGAACCAGAATTCTACTGAGACTCTGCCGCCCGTTGGCGTAGGACCAAAACCGTCAATGCGCTGGATGGCTCGGACGGCTGAAACGTCGAGTGCCGGGACCCCGCTCGATTGTTCAAGGCGCACGTTGGCCGGCGTGCCATCCGGCATGATGTCAAACAGAATGTAGGCGCGGTGTCCGGTGGCGCTCGGGCCGACCTCTACTGTGTACCAGTTGTTCGTGACCTTGGCATTTACTACTTTCACATACCAGCCATAGCGACTACCGAAATCGCCGCCGCTCTGGAAACTAAATCCGCCCTTGGTTTGCGCTGCGGAAAATGTGCCGAAAGGCCCGCTTACCGGTCCACCTTCACCGTACGGGACAACGTTGCCTGGAGTCGGCGGAGGCTGTGGACGGTTGTGCACCGGCGGCGTGGGAACCTTGTCTATTTTGTGCTTGATGTCTTTATCGGGAATAGGGACAGCGTCTTTTTCTTCGACCGCGGGTTGGGGGACGGACTGCGTGAGTCCTTTATTCTCCGTCGCCACAATATTGTCCGTCGCCGGTTCAGGATGTGGCAACGGGACACCGGCGTTGCTGACTAACGTAGCGTTGAGCGCGTCGCCTGTGGCGCCTCCGGCGATGTCTCCGCCCCAGTTACTGGTGGATATAAGGCCGAGGGATCCGATGACGACGATCACGGCGGCCAGAAGCGCGTGAAAAGCCAGGGAAACGGCCACTGGGCCCTTCCAGTCGTCCCGCTCTTCAAAAATGTCCGCGCGTATCATTTTCTACAAACCCGTTTCCTCTATTTATTGCTTTCCTGAATCGGCTGGGTCACGATGCTGACATTACTGATACCGCTGCTCTTGACCGCGTCCATCACCGTGGCAAATACGCCGAAGGAGACGTTTTCATCCGCCCTCACGTAAATGGATTGACCTTGCGGGTCGCGGATCTTCTCCCGCAACTTGTCCGCGATCACATTCACGTTGATCTGATCATTCCCCAGAAACACTTCCTGCTTGCTGTTGATGGTAATGACCAGGCGCTCTTCGGCGATCGGCTTTACCGTCCGCGTCCTGGGGATGGCAACTTCAATTCCCGATTGCAGCACGGGCGCAGTGAGCATGAAGATGATCAGCAGCACCAGGACCACGTCCACCAGCGGCGTGATGTTGATTTCGGAGAGCGATGTTTGCGTGCGGCCGCGGGCGTTGGTAAAGGCCATCAGCGCCCCTCCGCGCCTGGGCTTCGTTCCAGATTTCGCTCGATCATGTTCAGCAGTTCCAGCGAGAAATCGTCCATGCGGGCGCCGAACTCGCGCATGCGGTGCGTGAACTGGTTGTAAGCGATCACGGCAGGAATGGCCGCGGCCAGGCCGGCCGCGGTGGTAATCAGGGCTTCAGAAATTCCCGGCGCCACGGCACGCAGGGTGGCGGCGCCGGCGTTTCCCAGTCCGTGAAAGGCGTCAATGATGCCCCAGACCGTACCGAACAGCCCAATGAACGGCGTGACCGAGCCGGTAGTCGCCAGCCACTGCAGACGGCGCTCCAGACGAGTGAGCTGTTCGGAAGCAGCGATCTGCGTAGCGCGCTGGACGGCCGTGACGCTGGGTGTCCCGGGGCGGCGCAGTTCGCTGTATGCATTTTCGAACACCGGGACCAGCGGGCTGGGACTGAATTGCTCCGCTACCGCGGCCACATCCTGGAGCCGTTGGGCCTTGCGAAAAACGCGCAGGAAGCGCCCGCTCTGCGCCCGCGCCCGGCGGAGAGATGCCCACTTGGAAAGAATAATGGACCAGGAAAGAATGCTGAAAGCAAGAAGGATAAGCAGGACGGCCTGAGCCACCGGACCGGTTTCCCGCACCAGGGAGATGATCTCCCCGCCTATGAACAGAGCAACCAGCGATGTTTGCATCATTGTAAGGTCAACCGCCTCTATCAGTTAACCCCTTGACCGTAACATCATGCACTGCCTGCGTCAAACGTCTGCAATGCTTGCGGCATGGTAGTGGGTTTGGAAGCAGAGTCAAATAGAGATAGATGAAATTTTTGATGACCGCGTCTATGTGTCGTCGGGGGGTACGCACAGAGTTCCACCCGGGTGTGCTATCCTGCGCTGAATTCCTGCGAAAGGCCTTTCCGGTGCTGCTGGAGCTGCGCGTCGAAAATTATGCCGTCATTGACAGCCTGGCCGTGGAGTTTGCGCCGGGGCTGAACCTGCTCACGGGCGAGACTGGCGCCGGCAAGTCCATTCTTATTGACGCGTTGTCGCTTCTGTTAGGCGACAAGGCCGTCACCGAGATGATCCGTCACGGGTCGGACAAAGCCGTGGTCAGCGGGGTGTTTGAGGCCGAAGGCCCCGCGGCAATGAAGGTCCTGGTTGAAAACGGCATTGAGCCTGAAGATGGACACATCATCGTCAAGCGGGAGATTGCGCCCGGCGGCAAGGGCCGCGTCTTTGTGAACAACCAGCCGGCGACGGTGGGGTTGCTGCGGCAGTTGGCCTCAGCGCTGGCGTCGGTCCACGCACAAAATGAGACCATTTTGGCCTTTGACGCGGCGGCGCGGCTGACCCTTCTGGACAGTTTTTGCGCCCAAAGTAAAACCGGCCACGAACTGGCGGAACTGGCGGACAAATACGCAGTATGGGCCGCCGTCCGCGACCGTTTGGCGGACATGGGGCGCGACGAACAGGACCGTCTGCGCATGGTGGACCTGTGGAGCTTTCAGAAAAAGGAGATTGAAGCCGCCGATCCACAGCCGGGCGAAGACATAAAACTGGAAACGGAAAAGCGCGTCCTGGCGAACGCGGAAAAATTCCGCAGCGCCGCCATGGCTGCCTACGAGGCGCTCTATGAAGCCGATTCTTCGGTGCTGGCGAATCTTTCCGCGGCGCGCCGGAACCTGGAAGAGCTGGCGCGCGTTGATAACAAATTTCAGGAGGCGCTGGCGTCTCTCGCAACGGTGAAAGCCGCGATTGAAGACGTGAGCGCTACGGCCCGTGACTATGCCGAAGCCATTGATGCTTCTCCGGAACGCCTGGCTGAGGTCGAAGACCGGCTCGCGTTGCTGGACCGTCTCAAACGCAAGTACGGCGCCACTGTAGACGACGTTGTTGTGTATGGTCAGGAAGTCGCGCGCAAGCTCAATGAGATTGAAAACCGCGACGAGATCACCAGCGAGTTGAAAAAACAACTCGCGACCGCAGCGGAGGAATACCTGACAACCGCGCAAGCCGTTTCCAAACGGCGTTACGCCGCGGCCAAGGAACTGCAAAAACTGGTGGAAACAGAGATCAATCAGTTGGCCATGAAAGCGCATTTCAAAATCGAAGTATCCGGATCGGACGAACCCGCCAACTGGACGGCATCGGGCTTTGACAGTGTGGCCTATCTCATCTCTACCAATCCCGGCGAGCCGCTCAAGCCGATCGAGAAAATTGCTTCCGGCGGCGAACTCTCCCGCGTGATGCTGGCGCTCAAAGCCACGATCGAAAGCGGTAAGAAGGCCAAAGCCGGTGTGCAGCGCACGCTGGTCTTCGATGAAATTGATTCCGGCATCGGTGGACGCGCGGCGGAAGCCGTAGGCCAGAAGCTGAAGTCCCTGGCCAAAGCGAACCAGGTCTTGTGTATCACGCACCTGCCGCAGATTGCGTCATTCGCCGACCATCATTACCTGATCGAGAAGCTGGAATCCGGCGGACGCACTAGGACCAAAGTCAGGCTGCTCGATGCGG
>Ga0210407_10000138_pt1 | contig 92418 bp, 78 predicted proteins | sample IncBWC27MmetaG_FD_150860 | JGI IMG/M metagenome (GOLD analysis project Ga0210407, IMG submission 150860) | Forest soil microbial communities from Barre Woods Harvard Forest LTER site, Petersham, Massachusetts, United States - Inc-BW-C-27-M | ecosystem: Environmental > Terrestrial > Soil >...
CTAGCACCACCCGCCAGTCCTCGGTCCCACATACCGAAATTGGCGGTCCCACAGAGGAGGGTCGCTCTACCGTAGCGAACTAACCCTCAATCTCTGAACCAAGGGAATGTCCGCGTCCTGTGTCCTCCGTCAAGAAGTCTTGGACACAGACGCGGCTATCCCAAACTCCGACCTCGCAAGCTTTCCTTAGCGCTCACCCAGAATTAGCTCAACCGCGTCCGATCAGAGTGCACCAGGGAACAATATGCGTACCGGTACCTACCTCCGCAACCTCCTACACATCCTCTATCTCGTTTCTTTTCTTCGTTCCCCCACTTCTTATAGATCTCAACTCATTTGGCATTCTCCGTGCCCTTCCTTTCCTACCCAGTCGAAACTCATGATATTGGAGGTATATTCCATCATGCGTTTTCGCACTGCCGTATCCATCGCCACTCTTTTCTTGGTCTGTTTCACCATCTCCCTATGGTCTATTCCCGTAACGGCACTGACCGCACTGCTCCCCAATTCTCCAGAACCTTCTTCGGTCTCGGGGAAAATTGCCGCCGTCAATGATTCGCAATTTACGCTTTCTCTGAATCGCAACCAGAACTCTCACAAACTCGAGTTCGTCATTGACAACAACACGAAGATAGAAGGTAAACTCGCTGTCGGGGCTCAGGCCACTGTCGACTACCGCGCCCAAGGCCAGCACCTCGTCGCCACGCGCGTCGTCGTTTTGCCTGCTTCGGGTATTCAGCTTTACTAGCTATTTCGGTACATCAGCACGAAGGCTCTGCTCTTTGATTAAACGCGTGCCTTTGCCATGGAGCTCCCAGCCGGCTCCGCATCTTCCCAGCGTTTTCGCCGGAGCCATTCGACTACCGCCGGCCGCAGCCTGGCTCCCGCTATGCAATTTGTACTTCGCGGGAAACTTTCCTCAGGCTCAGGAGGAACGGAATTGCGAAGGACTCTAAATCTTGTCTTGCCCTTGGCCATCAGCGTCGCGTGCGTATCTCTCTGCTATACCTTTCTCCAGATCCGGACTGAACGCCGGAATCTGCGAAACGAGCAGACCCGCCGCTCCGCAATCGTCGCGGAAAACATCGCCGAAACCATCGAATCGTCTCGTGACAAAGTCACTTCGAAAAACTTAAGCCATCTTCTCTATCGTTATGTGCCCCGCGAAAGCCTTAGCGGAATCGCGGTTTACGATCCCTCCGGCGCCGTCCGCGCCATTACCCCGGGACTCCCTGTGCGATTCGATCAACCGCCTCCCGAAGCGCTTCACGCGGTAAAAATTGGCGCGCCAGCCAGTGATTTTGTGGGTGTCGAGGGTTCTAGCCTGAATATCTATTCTTTGCCCGTCGTCCAGGATGGAGAACTTCTCGGCATCGTCGTGGTCATTTCCGATGCCAGCTATATTCAGGCCCGCTTGATGCGCACGCTGCGCACTTCGTCCTTCACCGCCCTGGTTCAAACCATTTTCATCACCTCGTTGGCCTTCATCCTTGTGCGCTGGAATTTCATCTCTCCCCTCGCCAACACTGCGCACTGGCTTCGCACTCTCCGCTCCGGTGTTCCAGACAGCTCCGGCGCGCTCCCCAAGGACGAAATGTTCGAGCAGATTCATACGGAAGCGCGCCACCTCGCCCAGGATCTGAATTTTGCCCGCGCCGCCGCCCAGGAGGAGGCGCAGTTGCGCGAATCGCAATCCTCGCTTTGGACCCCCGACCGTCTCCGCGTAAGTCTCCAGAGCAAACTGCAAGACAACTCGCTCTTCGTCGTTTCCAATCGGGAGCCATACATGCACGTCTTCAACGAACGCGACCATTCCATTCAAATGCTCATCCCCGCCAGTGGCGTCGTCACCGCACTCGAGCCCGTTCTCGACGCCTGCCACGGCACATGGATTGCCAACGGCTCCGGCAACGCCGATCGCGAAGTCGTCGACTCCCACGATCACCTCCAAGTTCCTCCCTCGCGCCCTACCTACACGCTCCGGCGTGTCTGGCTCACTCCTGAGGAAGATCGCGGCTACTACGAGGGCTTCTCAAACGAAGGCCTCTGGCCGCTATGCCACATCGCCCACACGCGGCCCATCTTTCGTCCCGAGGACTGGAGCGAGTACCAGCGCATCAACCAGCGCTTTGCCGACACCGTCGTCCAGGAAATGAAGGACGTCGCCTCTCCCGTTGTCCTCGCCCAGGACTATCACTTTGCCCTGCTTCCGCGAATGGTCAAGGAAGCTCGCCCCGATGCGCGCGTTGCGATCTTCTGGCACATCCCCTGGCCGAATCCCGAAGTTTTCGGAATCTGTCCCTGGCAGTCCGAACTCCTGGACGGTTTGCTCGGCGCCGACCTGATTGGTTTTCACATTCGCACTCACTGCAGCAACTTTCTCGCCACCGTGGATCGTGCCCTCGAAGCACTCACCGATTGGGACCGTTTCGAAGTTTACCGCCAGGGCCGTGTCACCCGCGTCCGTCCATATCCCATCAGTGTTGCGGCTCCTCTCAACGGAGAAACGCCTCATCCACTGCGTTCTTCGGGCGAAGAGCGCGCCGCCCTCTGCGAAGAGCTCGGCATCGAAGCTTCTCTCCTGGGCGTCGGTGTGGATCGCGTGGATTACACCAAGGGAATTCTCGAGCGCTTCCGTGGAATTGAACGCTTCCTGGAAAATTATCCCGCCTATCTTCAGCGTTTCAGTTTTGTCCAGATCGGCGCTCCCAGCCGGACCGACATTCCCCGATACAAGCAATTTCTCGAGGAAGTCGGCGTCGAAGCGAACCGCATCAATGCGCGCTTTCAATCGGGGCGCTGGAAGCCCATCGTGTTTCTCCAACGGCACCATTCGCACGAGGAGATCGGGCGCTTCTATCGCGCGGCCTCGGTCTGCCTGGTCACTTCTCTCCACGACGGCATGAATCTTGTAGCCAAGGAATTTATCGCTTCTAGGGAAGACAATCGCGGCGTGCTTATCTTGAGCAGTTTCACCGGCGCGGCGCAGGAGCTACGCGATGCGCTGCTCGTCAATCCTTACGACGTGGACCAGCTTGCCCGCTTCATTCGCCAGGCTTTGGAGATGAGCGAAGAGCAGCAGGGAGAGATCATGTCGCGCATGCGCAAAATTGTTTTGGAAAACAACGTCTATCGCTGGGCCGCCAACCTCATTTCCGACCTCAGCGAGATCCGCCTCCAGAGTTCGGAACACCAGGAGGCCTTGCACGTGCGATGAGGCTCCCCTCGGCTCCGTTCCCGCATCTTCTCTGGCATCGGCCTGAAATTGCCCCGCGAATCCGCGCCGCCGTCCGCCGCGGCCTCCCCGTGTTGGTGGACAGCAATCCGCCTACCCCTGCCCCCCACCGTCATCGTAATCCGGCCGAAGCTGTTCCGGCCTTAAATCGACTGCAGGAGGAATCATCGTGAACGTCGCCGAAACTCCCTTTGAGTTCTTCACCGTCGCTTATCTCACCCGCATCGGCAATCAATCGGCCGGCAATCTGGAGGAACTCCTCGCGGGCCTCGAGCAATGCAGTGACGCCTCGATCTTCCACCATACCTTCCAGACTCTAAGCTCCCATCACTTCCTCACCGAAGGTTTCTCCAACGACTTCGCCCAGTGGGCGCTCGCCGAAGCCAATCGCGACGCCCTCGCCGAACAGTTCGCCGCGCTCGATATTCGCGATTACACTTCCATCGCCGCCCTCCGCGCCGATCTCTGCCGCGTGCTCCGCGATTTCATCGCTGCCTTTCCTCAATTCAGCCGCCAGGAAGCCCTCGACCGTTTCTATTTTTGCGAAAGTGTCGAAGAAACCATCCCCTTTTCCCTGACCGCAACCACCCTCGACGAATTTCGCCACGGTGTCGCGTCCATCAGCCACGCCAGTTTCCATTTCCACTTCGTCACCTCTCGCCTTCGCCTGCAATTCCGCAGCAATGATTTTTCGCACTGGCTGGCCGGCAGCCTCGGACTCACCTCCCTTGCCGAGACCATCAATCGCATCGACATCTATACCAACACTCTCGACAGCGCGCGCGCCAAGATGCTTCGCCTTGTGGACCGTGAAAGGAGAAAGTATGAGCACGATTCAAATCCCAAGCAGGATTCCGCTGGATGACTACTCCTCCGTCATCGGCGCTGGCGAAGTAGCCGAACTCCGCGCCCTCGCCAAACCTCTTGCCGGCCGCTCGGTGGTTATGATCAATTCCACGGCCGTCGGCGGAGGTGTGGCTGAAATCCTGAATCGTCTCATCCCGCTAGCCGAAGAACTCGGCATCAACATTCGCTGGGAAGTCATGACCGGCGGGGAGGATTTTTTCGAGGTCACCAAGTCCTTCCATAACGCGCTGCACGGCGCTCCGTACCATCCAGAGCCGCGCCACTTTGAAATCTTCCGCGCTTACAACGAAAAAAATGCCAAGCGCCTCCCGCTTGACGCGGAATTCATGGTCATTCACGACCCTCAGCCTGCCGGCTTGATCTCCTACCGCGAAAAAAACGGCAATCACTGGGTCTGGCGCTGCCACATCGATTTGTCTCATCCGCATCCCGCCGTCTGGAATTTCCTGGAAAACTATGTCCTCCATTACGGTGCGGCCATCTTTTCTTCCCCGGAATTCGCCAAGCAGCTTCCTATTCCCCAATATCTTTTCTATCCGGCGATCGACCCGCTCTCCGAAAAAAACCGTGATCTGCCGCCGGAATTCATCCTCGACGTCTTAGCCCGCTATGGCATCGATCACTTGCGCCCCATCCTCACGCAAATCTCCCGCTTCGATCGCCTCAAGGACCCCGTCGGCGTGATTCGCGCCTACCGCATCGTGCGCCGCTACTTTGATTGTCAGCTTGTTCTCGCTGGGGGCGGCGCTTCGGACGATCCAGAGGGCGCCACGGTTCTGAAGGAAGCACAACATGCCGCCGAAGGCGATCCCGACATCAAACTGCTCGAACTCCCCGCCTGGGCGCCTCTCGAAGTGAACGCTTTGCAACGCGCTTCCACCATCGTCATCCAGAAAAGCCTGCGCGAAGGATTTGGCCTCACTGTCTCCGAAGCTCTCTGGAAAAAGAAACCCGTGGTCGCAGCCGCCGTCGGAGGAATCCCCACTCAGATCATACACAAACATACCGGCCTGCTCGCTCATTCCGTCGAAGGCACGGCGTATCAGATTCGCTTCCTGCTCTCCCATCCGGATATTGCCGGGCGTCTTGGCGAACACGGCCACCAGCACGTAAAGGAAAATTTCCTGATCACGCAAAACCTCAAGCGCTATCTCACCCTGTTTCTCAAGCTTGCGAAGTCTTCGTGATTCCTGAGCCTTGCGACCACAGAAACACGGCAGCGACACCAAATAGTTTCATGGAGACAAAAAGAGGAGAGTGGGGTCTCCCCGTCACTGTCCGTACTCTCCTGCCGAGCGCTCTGTTTCTCAACCGAAAATTGTCATCCTGAGCGCATCCGACAAGGATGCGTGAAGGACCTCAACTTCAAACGTTTGCTCGAATTTCAATTCAGAGGTACTTCGGGAATATTCCCAATCCGGCCTTCACCACAATCTCTCCCTACTACCGTAACTCCCCCGGCTCAATCCCATCCTTCTTCGCCCGATTCTCCAGATCCTCGATGCTCGCTTCCAACTGCTTCTTTTTTGCCTCCAGTTGTTTCACCCGTTCATCGAGCGGGGTCATGTTGTAGCCCCGATTTGGATTGATGCCGCCGCTCGGGCTGCTGTCCTCCGCTTTGAAATTCTTCAATTGAGAAATTCGCTGGTCAGCGGCGTCAATCTTTTTTCTCAACTCTGCAATTGCTGCGCGATATCGTTGAATTTTTCCACGGCGTGGATCCGTCGCCGCATGAGCTTCGTTCTTCAAAGATTGCCCCTGGCCTTCCGCCGAACGCTTCGTCCCTACTACCGAAACGCTCCCCTGAAGGGTTCCCACCTCATCGTTCGTCCACACTTTTTTGGTTTTCTCGGTCTTGGCGGCAGCAGTGGAAGTCTGTCCAGCGGTCGTTTGGGCGGGTTGTTGGTTTGCCGCAGGTGCGGTTGCTGATTGACCGCTCTGTGCGCAGCACAGTATCGGCAGCATGCCGCTTACCAGGAGAAGGAGAGAGTCTCGACGGATCATGAAATCTCCGATCCGGCCGTCTGGACCTGCGCTATCTAGCCTATCGTATCAATTGCACTTTCACGGGTCCGCCCGAGTTTCTCCCAGCTTGCTCAGTTCGCCACGCACCACTTCCACTGCCTCATTCGGAGGCCCCACCCGCCTGTAGCTCGTATAAAAAGCACGTTCGTGGATCGAAAACGGCACCACGAATTTCCGCCCGTCAAAATCATATTGTTGATACGTCGGCAGCCAGACTCCCGGCGCCAACTCGTATCGCTCCTGCATGAAATAGCTGCCCTGATAGACCTTCGCGAGAAAAAGCGCCAGGGTAATATCTTCTGTAACGTGGCCTTCGATCTTTGCCAGCTCCGAAGTTTCCTTGTCGATCCATATCGTGCCGCGAACCTTGGTGAACAGCATCTCGTTTCGCGTCGTGGCTTTAAAGCTGGGGTTTCGCGTCATTTCGTACTTCACCAGCACGTGGTCCCCCCTTATTTCCTCGCTAATCTTCGTGAACACAAATGCTCTTCGGGTCGAGTCGATCAACTCGTTCCGTTCTTTTTTCCGCCGTTCGACTTTCGCATACGCTTCCCGTTGCGCGGGCCCTGTTTCGGCTGCCCAGATCAGCGTCGTCTGCAGCTTTTCCAGCGCTGCCCGGTAACTCTCCGCGTTGGTGGGTTTCGCCTCGGCTGTCAGGGGTATCTTGTTCATTCCCGTGCCGGCAGGAAAAACCCTCCAGACCTTCACTTCACTCGGGTTCGGATCGCTCCCCGTCTTTCGAATCTCCACCCGCTCTACGCGCTCGTAAATGTTCAAATTCGCATCCACCCGCTTTTGATTGGCGATCACCTGGCCGAACAAATCGCCATTACTCGCTGGAGTCTCCGCAACAGGGCTCTCGACAGGGGTGGACTGGGAAAAGCACGGTGAACCCGTCAACAGCAGGGCGAGCACGGCCAGACGCCGCAAGCCCATACTGTAACGTCTTTTAAATGTGCATATTACAGCATTGCCGGAAGATTCCAGACCTCGTCTTTGGTCCACTCTCTGTCCCTCAATTTTCACTTCAGCCCCTCCGCCATCCGGTTAGAATAGAGGTTCTTTCAGATTATAGATGCCCTGGCTGAAAGCAAACACACATCTAAAACGTCTAAGTAAGGAACGATTTGACCGGGTGGTTCGTCTTTAAGGATACAGGAGCACAGTTTGGGTATCACCCCCATGGATGGCTTGACCAGCGTCCCACCGCTCGCGGGCCGTTTGGCGGAGTCTGCCTCGCGCCTTGAACGCGTCAAAAAAGCCTGGATCACCTTCTACGAGACCTTCAAGCTCTCGTTGGATGCCCTGCGCGCCCATAAGCTACGCAGTTTCCTCACCCTCCTCGGCGTCATCCTCGCCGTCACCACTCTCGTCTTCGTCATGAGCGTCATTGCCGGCCTCAACCTCTATGTCGCCGAGCGCGTTGCCAACCTCGGAGCCAATGTCTTCATCGTTGACCGTTTCGGCATCATCACCAGCCGCGATGCGTTCATCAAAGCTCAAAAGCGTCCCCTGGTCACCCTGGACGAATACCGACGCCTTCGCGACAGCATGAGACTTGCCCGTGCGGTTGCCGCCGAAGGGGACCTCAACAACCAAACCCGCGTTGGCGACATCATCATGGAAAACACCGACATCATGGGTGCTACCCCGAATTTCGCCGAAGTCCGCAACCTGAACATCTCCGAAGGCCGCTTCATCACTCCCGCCGACGACGAGCACCATTCCGATGTCACCTTTATCGGCGCAGATCTCGCCGCGAAATTTTTCCCCAACGTCGATCCCCTCGGCAAATCCATTCGCGTCGGCACGCACACCTATGAGGTCATCGGCGTCGCCGAAGCCATCGGCAGCGCCTTTGGCCAATCGCAAGACAATTTCATGATCATCCCCATGAGCACCTTTCATAAGAGCTGGCAACGCGGGATCGATTGGATCGCTATCTTCATTCAAGCGCCCAATGCCGAAATGATGGCCGCCAGCCAGGACGAAGCCCGCATGTTCCTTCGCGCCTGGCGCCACCTGGGCTACGACGCCCCCGACAACTTCGCCATCCTCGGCTCCGATTCCATCATGGCTCTCTGGCATGACCTCACCGGCAACCTGGCCTTCGTGGCCATGGCTCTCGTCAGCGTTTTCCTCGTCGTTGGCGGCATCGTGATCATGAACATCATGCTGGCCAGCGTTACCGAACGCACCCGCGAAATCGGCTTGCGGCGCTCGCTGGGCGCGCGAAAGGCTCACATCCTTTTGCAATTTCTCACCGAGTCCGCCATGCTTGCCGCCTTCGGCGGCTTCATCGGCATCATTACCGCGTATCTTGTCGTCTATCTAGTGAAAGCCACTTTTTCTTTCCCGATGGAAACTCCACTCACCGCCGTCATTCTTTCGCTTTGCCTTTCCACGGCTGTAGGACTCTTTTTCGGAATCTTTCCGGCCATGCGGGCCGCAAAACTCGATCCGATTGAAGCTCTTCGAGCGGAAAGCTAGGCGCGCTTATGCCTCAGGCCAATGGCGAAAATCTCCGGCAGGCCATGGATGCCCTCCGCACCCACAAACTCCGCAGCGCCCTCACGATTTTTGGGGTTGTTCTCGGCGTCAGCGTCATCATGCTCGTCGCCGCTCTCATCACCGGTTTCGACGCCCAAATCCAGGAAAACGTAAAACAATTTGGCGCCGACACCGCCTTCGTCACCAAGTGGGATCAGGGCCGCCACGGCGGGCCGCCGCCTCTCGAGGAGCGCCAGCGCAAGCCCCTCACGCTCGAAGACGCGCGCGCCCTCGAGGAGAGGTGCCTGGCCGTAAAAAACGTCACCGCCTTCATCACCAGCGACTGGGATGTCGCTCACTCCGTGCGCACCAAGTCCGGTGAAGTCACCGCCATCGATTTCCGCGGTGTGCAGCCCAACTTCGGCCTCGTCTACGCCAACGCCGCCACGCTCGCCGGCCGCTTTATCAGCGAAGGCGACGACTTGCATAAGGAAAAAGTTGTCATGCTCGGCGAAAATGTCGCCCCCGTGCTTTTCCCCGAAGGCAATCCCATTGGCAAGGACGTCACGATTGACGGCTCCAGCTTTCAGGTCATCGGCGTTGTCGAGAAGCCCAAGGGCGGTTTCGGCATGGGCGACGAAGATCGCCGCGTTCTGATTCCGTTCAGCACCTTTCGCAAGACGTTTCCTTCGGCCAACGAGATCAACTTTCGCGTGCAGGCGCAGCCCAATTTGCTCAACCAGATGGTCGACCAGATCACCGAAGTTCTTCGCCGCCGCCGCAACGTCCCTAATGACGGCAAGGACAATTTCTCCGTCGCGACCGCCGAAGAGGAGATCAAGGAATTTCACAATATCGTAGGGAAAGTCGCCATCGCCACGGTCGTCCTCAGCGCCATCGGCCTGCTCATCGGCGGCGTCGGCGTGATGAACATCATGCTCGTCAGCGTTACTGAACGCACTCGCGAAATCGGCGTCCGCAAAGCCATCGGCGCAAAAAGCAAGGACATCATCTGGCAGTTTCTTTTCGAAGCCATGACCCTCACGGGTCTGGGCGGGGTAATCGCCCTAATTCTTGTGAATGGGCTCGTTCTTCTTGTTCGTCTGGCTCTCAAATGGCCCGGAAGTGTCCCCATGTGGGCCGTGGCTCTTGGCCTCTTCGTAAGCGTCAAAATCGGCCTTATCTTCGGCGTCTGGCCCGCCATGAAAGCCGCCAAGCTCGACCCCGTCGAAGCCCTCCGCTACGAATAGTTGTAGCGCGGTTGCGCTCTGCCTCCAAACGTGAACAAAGGAGCAGACCTTGTCATACTGAGGCGCGCGCCGTTTGCGCGCCGAAGGACCTCAACTGACACAATGTGCAAACTGTTTGAATCGAACGCTGAAGACTTTGAGTGTGTGAGGAGTCTTTCTTACGCCGAGCGAAGGAATCGTGCCGCGCGGTTGCGCAGCGTCGGCTCTGCCACTGGTGCCACGGCCGGCGTCACCGTCTTACGCCGGGCCAGCGGATATAATTGCTCGGCAAGAACTTCCGCCGAAGCCATCCGTTGTTGCGGATCCTTCGCCAGGCACGAAGCCAGAATTTCATCGAGCGCCGTCGGGATCGAGGAATTCACCTGCGACGGTGGCAGCGGCCGCGACGAAAGCACATGATTGCACACCTTCTGCAGCGAATCCGCCGCGAACGGTGAAATCCCCGTCAGCATTTCGTAGAGCAGCACTCCCAGCGAAAATACGTCCGACCGCGCATCTTGCGCCCGCCCCATGATCTGTTCTGGGCACCAGTACGCCGGCGTCCCCAGCAGGGAAGTATCCTTCGTATCGTGGCTCGCAAGCCGCGCCATTCCAAAGTCCGTCAATTTTGTGCGTGAATCGCTGGTCACCAGAATGTTCGCCGGCTTCACGTCCCCGTGAATGATCCCATGCCGGTGCGCCACATTCAGCGCCACCGCCACTTGCGCCGCCCATCCGCACGCCGACGAAAACGGCACGCTTCCATTCGTAAGAATCTTCTCGAGCGATTGCCCTTCCACCAGTTCCATCACCAGGTACGGAGTCGATGTGGACTCTTCAATTCCCATGTCGTGCAGAGTGATGATGAATGGGTGCGAAAGTTTTCCGACCACGCGCGCTTCCCGCAGAAAACGCGACCTCGCTTCGCCTCGCGACAACTCCGGCGAAAGTAATTTGATCGCACTGGCCGGTCAATTCAGCGGATCAAATCCGCGCACCACGCGGCTATTTGCGCCAGTTCCCAGCGTCTCTAGAATTTGATAGCGGCCAACTTGCACGTGTGCCATCCCTCCGATGGACTCCTGCCTCATGCCAGATTATGCGCTCGCACGCACACAAAGAATGATGCGAGAGTCCTGATTTCAAAGTACTTCCGTACCGGAACCTCCGCTCTGCGCCATTCTGGGATTCTGCTGTTCCGGAAAGTCCACCACTAGATATAGACGCCCTGGAAATTTCTTCCCCAGATTTTGCGATTTTCTCTTGACACCAACTCCTCCTAGTCCGATACTGCGAATCCAGATTCGGGGGACGTGGAAGCGCCAGACGGACCGAGTCGGGGATTGGCCTTGGTTCGGCTTTGCCCTACGCTCCCACCCGGTATCACCGCAAAAAACGAGCGCGAAGTATCCTCTCCGCGCAGTCGTAGGTAGCGCGGAGTTTGTTGTTCGGCCGTGTGAACCCCACCGGCATTGGGCAGCGCATTCGTTTTTTTCGATGATTTCGGAGGGACGCCTTCCACTCGGACCACGAATCCAGTTGCGTTTTCCAGGCGGGAACGCAACCCCCTGCTCGCCAGGGGGAGTAAAATAGAAGGGTTCCCCGCTCGCACTACGGGAACCTGTTGCGGGGAGGAATCAGGATGGCTACGGTGAAGCACGCATTGAATGGCAAAGCGGTCGAGACTTCGAAATCGGTGGACACATCCAGTGTGTCCAGCGGTCTGATTTTTGAACGGTATTTCACGGATGGAAAGGTTTCTCCCTTTGACAAGGTCGAATGGGAAAAGCGCACCGCTCTGATCGGTAATGAAAAGGGCGTCACGATCTTCAAGCAGGAAAACGTCGAGGTTCCAAAAAGCTGGTCACAAACCGCCACCAATATCGTCGCCAGCAAATACTTCCACGGCAAGCCTGGCACTTCCGAGCGCGAAGGCTCGGTGCGCCAGTTGATCGGGCGCGTGGTGGACACCATCGTCCGTTGGGGAGAAGAAGGCGGCTATTTCGCCAATAACGCGTCGCGCGACGCTTTCCGCGACGAACTCACCCACCTGCTCGTCGAGCAGAAAATGGCTTTCAATTCCCCGGTGTGGTTCAACGTGGGCTGCCAGCCCAAGCCCCAGTGCTCCGCCTGCTTCATCAACTCCGTTCAGGACAGCATGGAATCCATCATGGGCCTCACCCGCACCGAAGGCATGCTCTTCAAGTGGGGCTCCGGCACAGGCACCAATTTCTCTACGCTCCGCGGCAGCAAGGAAACCCTCTCCGGCGGCGGCATCGCCTCCGGCCCGGTCAGCTTCATGAAGGGCTTCGACGCCTTCGCCGGCGTCATCAAGAGCGGGGGGAAGACGCGCCGCGCCGCCAAGATGGTCATCCTCAATATCGACCATCCGGACATCGTCGAATTCATCGATTGCAAGGTGAAGGAAGAGAAAAAGGCTCATGTCCTCATCGAGCAGGGCTACGACTCCTCCATCGACGGCGAAGCCTACAGCTCCATTTTCTTCCAGAATGCCAACCACTCCGTCCGCGTTACCGACGAGTTCATGCAAGCCGCGCAGGAAAACCGCGACTGGTGGACCAAGAACGTCACCGACGGCCAACCAAACGAAAAGCTCGGTGCCCGTGAACTGCTCTACAAAGTTGCCGATTCCACCTGGCACTGCGGCGATCCCGGCATGCAGTACGACACCACCGTCAATCGCTGGCACACCTGCAAGTCCACTGCCCGCATCAACGCCAGCAATCCTTGCAGCGAATACATGTTCCTCGACGATACCGCCTGCAACCTGGCCTCGTTGAACCTGATGAAGTATCTCAGCTCCAACGGCGACTTCGACGTCGAAGCCTTCACGCGCGCGATGGACGTCACCATCACCGCCCAGGAAATCCTCGTCGACAACGCCAGCTATCCCACGGACAAAATCGCGAAGAATTCGCACGAGTTCCGCCCGCTCGGCCTCGGCTACGCCAATCTCGGCGCGCTGCTCATGTCCATGGCGCTGCCCTATGACTCCGATGAAGGCCGCGACGTCGCGGCCGCCGTCACCGCCCTCATGTGCGGCGAAGCCTACGCTCAGTCCGCCCGCGTCGCCGAACGCATGGGTCCGTTCCCGGGCTATCCCGTCAACCGCGAACCCATGCTCGACGTCATCCGCATGCACCGCCACGCCATGCGCGGCATCAAGCCCGATCACGTCCAGTCCGATCTCTACATGGGCGCGCAAAGCTCTTGGGATTCCGCTCTGGCGCTCGGCGAAAAGCACGGCTTCAAGAATTCCCAGGTCACCGTTCTCGCTCCCACCGGCACCATCGGCTTCATGATGGATTGCGACACCACCGGCATCGAGCCCGACCTCGCCCTCGTAAAATACAAGAAGCTCGTCGGCGGCGGCGTCATCAAAATCGTCAACAACACCGTTCCGGCTGCGTTGATGAAGCTCGGCTACACGCCAGAGCAGACCAGCGAAATCGTCAGCTACATTGATGCCAACGGCAAGATGGATGGCGCGCCCTTCGTCAAGCCCGAACACATTCCCGTCTTCGATTGCTCCCTGGCCACAACCGGCGGGCGTTCCATCGCCTGGCGCGGCCACGTCAAGATGATGGCGGCGGCCCAGCCCTTCCTCTCCGGCGCCATCAGCAAGACCATCAACATGCCAGAGGATTCCACCGTCGAAGACATCATGGACGCGTACATTGAGTCCTGGAAACTCGGCCTCAAGGCTGTCGCGATCTACCGCGACAACTCCAAGCGCTCCCAGCCACTCAACGCCGCCGGCAACAAGAAAGACGAAAAGAAGGCCGAAGTCGCCGCCGCCGAGCCCGAACCCGTGCAGCGCGAACTCTTCGCCCGCACGCAACGTGAAAAGCTTCCAGTCGAACGCAACTCCGTCACCCACAAGTTCAGCGTCGGCGGTCACGAAGGCTACATCACCGTCGGCATGTACCCCGACGGGCGCCCCGGTGAAATTTTCATCAAGATGTCCAAGGAAGGTTCCACCCTCTCCGGCGTGATGGACGGCCTCGCGCTCACTCTCTCCATCGGCTTGCAATACGGCGTGCCGTTGAAAGTTCTCGTCAACAAGCTGGTCAACACACGCTTTGAACCAAGCGGCATCACTCCCAACGCAAACATCCGCTTCGCCACTTCCGTGCTGGACTATATCGCTCGCTGGCTTGGCGGGCGCTTCATCTCCGCGGATTACCTGAAGCTCAACGGCGCTCCGATGGAGGGCACGGTAGTCGCCTCCATCCCGGCTCCCACGCCAATTGCTCCGGTACTGACTCCGGCGCCGCCCGTCGAAACCAAAACTTACTCTCCGGGCAACGCTTTGGAAGATGCGCCCACCTGCTCCGAATGCGGCATGTTGATGGTGCCCAACGGCGCTTGCTACAAATGCGAGAATTGCGGGAGTACTAGCGGATGCAGCTGATGCGGGCCACAGGCGAGGAGATCACACGATGAGCTCACTCCCAAGCGGCGCAGCGGTTGCAGTAAGACAAGCCAAGGAACCCCAGAAGGCGCGGGGATTCCTGCACATCGTTCGTCACGGTGCCGGCACCAACGCCTTCTACATCGTCTCTTATCACCAAATCGCCCGCACCGGCGTCCGGCCCAAACCCATGCTCGCCGAAGGCGCGCAAGCCCTCATCGACATGCTCGAAAAAGTCGGAGTCGACTTCCGCCTCCGCGAAGTCCGCGGCGCCCTCGAAGACATCCTTCGCCTCGGCTCCGCCAACATCCCCGACCTCTGGCTAAGCGACGAAGAACTCCTAGCCAAAGGCCTCGTCGAATCCTGATCCGCGTCCCAGCCCCGCCCTCTAGGGTTACTCTTGCCTTTGTAGCGGCCGCCTTCCGAGGTACGCTTTTTGCACACCGAATGCCTTTACGGGGCGGGCCGCTCCTGCGCCCCAAAACACAAAGGGCCGGAGGCTATCGCTTCCGGCCCTTCGTTTTTTCGAGGCTATCTCCCGCTCAAGGAGGAGTTACATGCCTCGCCCCACGCCGCTAGCGAGGACGCAAGGACGGACGCGGCGCAGCTTGTCTTGGGCGGAATCTCATTCTCGGCATCAGCGGCGGCGGCACATGGCGCAGTTCTTCCCCGCACGCAGGGCAATGGTCGGAGCCGTTCGCTTCAGCCCTCATCCAATTCCCCTTCACTTCACATCGTGGATTGACACACTGAACGGTGGAGCCCGGCATCATGGTCATTCTGAACTCCCTCAGCGGCCCCAGCTCACTCTTTGCAAGTGAACTCCCCTTGGTGGCCAGAAATTCGCGGAACGGACCGAGCGGACCTAAAAATTCTCGCTCTGCGTGTTTGGGGTGTCAATCGAAAACCACTCCAACAGCTTGCGGTAACACCACAAAGCTGTGGAAAAACAATAAACTTTCCAGCAATCCTTCATCTGCCAACCCCGCTTATTAACGCTTTCCCATCCGCCGCACGCCCGAAAGGAATTCCCCTCGTCATACGTAGTAGAAGTAAGAACAGCCAAGTCTAAAAAAAGGTCTCTCACAACGGAGGTAGTCATGCCAAATACAACCATCAATTTCAGTGCGGGCGGCAACATGCCGTCTCTCCCCAACCTGCGGGGAGTCGGTTCCAAAATTCTCATCCTGGCGGCGGCCATCTTTGCGCTGATTTTCTTCTTCTCCAGCGTCATCTCCATTCCCACCGGCCACGTCGGCATTCCGACCCTCTTCGGCAGGGTCACCGGCGAAACGCTCGGCGAAGGCATTCACATCATCAATCCTCTGAAAGCCGTCGAAAAACTCTCCATTCAAACTCAGTCCGTAAAGGAAAGCGCCAACGTCCCTTCCAACGAAGGCCTGATCCTCGCCCTGGATACCTCGCTGCTCTTCCACCTCGATCGCAGCATGGCCGCCGAGGTCTATCAGAAAGTGGGCGCCAACTACGCCGAAAAAATCGTCGAGCCCACACTGCGCGCCGCCATTCGCGCCTCCACGTCCTCCCACACGGCCAACGCCCTCTACACCAACGCCCGCGAACTCGTTCAACAGCAAATTCAGGATCAACTGACCAAAGAACTCGCCACCCGCGGCGTGATCGTCGAAAACATCCTGCTCCGCGACGTCCAGTTGCCCGCCATGCTCAAAGGCTCCATCGAAGCCAAGCAGCAAGCGGAACAGGACGCCCTGCGCATGAGCTTCATCCTGCAGAAAGAAACCCAGGAAGCCCAACGCAAGCGCATCGAAGCCCAGGGCATCGCCGATTTTCAGAAAATCGTCGCCCAGGGCATCAGCCCACAGCTTTTGGAATGGAAGGGAATCGAAGCCACCGAAAAACTGGCCACCAGCGCCAATTCAAAGGTGGTGATCGTCGGCAATTCCAAGACCGGCTTGCCAATCATTCTCGGCCCGCAGTAATCCGCCGCGGACGTTCTCGCTGTTCTTATCTTTGTGCTGCTATTGCTGGGGAGCCGCCGGCTTCTGATCCGCGTCTGGCGCCAATTCCAGAAGCTTGGCCTTTAACTTTGCCAGCTCATCCTTTTGTTGCGCCAAGTCGCTTTGCATCGCGTCCAGCTTCACTTTTCCGTCAGGGTCTTTCGAAAAATCCGGCCGCGAATAATAGCTTTCATTCGCCAGGGCCAGTGCGCGCTGCTGCAGGTCAACCTCTTTTGCCTTGTCGGCAACTTCCTGCTTCAAGGCCTCGATCTTCGCCTTCTTCTTCGCGATTTCCTCTTCCGAAGGCCCCTTCGCGGGTTGCGCCGCTTTTGCGGCATCCGCCGCTGCGCCGTTGGTCGCGGTCGTATCCGTTCCAGGAATACTCTCTGTTACCGCGGTTGCTTGCTGCACAGTCGCTGGCGTAGCCGGCTTCAGCGTATCGTTCGTAATTACTGTGCTCGGTTTTGCCGGAGTTTTCTTCTGCTCGCGGGCCTTCCGCGCCGCCTCCGCCACCGAAGGCTCCTGCTCGCTCTGCGCCCGCGCGCTCGGCATCCCCACGAGGCACGCCGCAAGTAAAATCGTGGAGACGCACACCCTTTTCCCGGTCCTCATTTTTCGGCCTCCTGCCCCAATTGAGCTCTCATCTCGCAGCATACCCCCACGGGCTTCGCAGCACAATTTCCCTCTCCGCCCCTGCCGCCTATCTGCAAATCACCCTGGGGACCTTGCTCTCGCGTGCCTACCCATGGCTATACTCTTCCCATGAACTCCCTCCTGACCTCTCGCTTCAGGTCCGGCCTGTTCCGCCTTACGTTGCTCGTTATCTCTCTCGCCCCCGCCGGATACCACGTCAACGCGACTCCTCTCCAAACCGCGCCTGCAACTCCTCAAGGAACAGCAACTCCCGCCTCCACTACTCCCGCTCAAAATTCCACCACCACCTACCACCTCTCTCCCGAGAAATACCAGAAAGCCATCGCTTACTCGCGCGCCGGCTACCGTCTCTATTTTCTTTCTGTCTTCTGGAACCTGACAATCATCCTCTTCCTTCTCCGGTCCGGCTTCTTCGCCAAACTCCGCAGCTTTGTGGAAGCCCGTTCCCGCAGCTATTCCTTCCAGGCCGCAATCTTTGTCCCCGCTCTCTTCGCCCTCCTCGCTCTACTCCATCTTCCCATTCGCCTCTACTGGCATCACCTTTCTCTCTACTACCAGCAATCCATCGAGTCCTGGGGCCCCTGGCTCTGGGATTGGACCAAGGCCCTACTCCTCGAAATCGCGCTCGCACTTCTCGTAGTCACGATTCTCTTCGCCCTCATCCGTTCGAAGCCCCGCTCTTGGTGGCTCTTCGCCTGGCTCGGCGCCATCCCGCTCTCGCTTTTCCTGGGCTTCATCACCCCGTGGTATGTCGACCCCCTCTTCAATAAATTTCGCCCCCTCCAGGAAACGCAACCGCAACTTGTCCAATCCATCGGCGAACTTTCCCGTCACGCCGGTATTCCCATTCCTCCCGACCGTATGTTCCTAATGGAGGCAAGCGCAAAGACCAACGCCATCAACGCCTACGTCACTGGCCTCGGCGCCTCCAAGCGCATCGTCATCTGGGACACCTCCATCCGGAAAACGAAACCCGAGGAACTCCTCTTTATCGTCAGCCACGAAATGGGGCACTACGTTCTCGGCCATGTCGTGAAGGGCTTCGCGTATTTCCTGGCGCTGCTCTTTTTCGCTTTATTTCTTGCTTATCGTGCGCTGCAGTGGATGATCGCGCGCTGGGGCAACGCCTGGCGGATTCGCAGGCAATCAGATTGGGCGGCGCTCGGCGTCCTGCTCCTGCTCCTCGACATCATGAGCTTCTTCGGCGAGCCTCTCGGCAACGCATCAGGCCGCATGCAAGAACACGCCGCCGACGCATACGGCCTCCAACTAATTCAGGGATTTTTCCCAGACGCCAACGAAGTCGCCGCTCACTCTTTCCAGGTCCTCGGCGAAGAAGATCTCGACGATCCCAACCCGCCAAAATTCATCGTTCTCTGGCTCTACTCCCACCCGCCGCTAAACGACCGCCTCCGCTACGCCCACAACTTCGGCAGTCCATCCAAATCACCAAATAATCTCAAGCCCAATTAAAGGCAGCCGCTACATTGTAGCGGCCGCCTTCCCGGGAACGCCAATCTCCCGATTGGCGTTCCCACCCAGAGTCCTTCCAAAACTTGCGCGCGTAATGCTTCCAGCCTCGCGCTACTAACCCACTCCCCGACCGCCCCTCATCTCCCACCCTTCCTCTTCAAAAACGCCGCCACCTTATGCCGGTTCCCGCAAACCGCCATCGAACACCATCTCCTCCTGCGCGTCCGCGAATCGTCATAAAAAAATAACCGGCACCCCGCGTTCGAGCACCGCTTCACCGGCGCATTCTGTCCTTCCACAATCAACTCCGCCGCCGACCTCGCGATCGCCGCAAGCAGCCACTCCAGCCCGCTCTCTCTCCCGATAAACTCCAGCCGCCACCGGCCCTCCCGCAACAACACTTCGTCGTGCCCTTCCGTAACCCGCAAAATCTCATTGATCGGCGCCACCCACGCCTTCGGAAACTCGCGTCCCTCTTCTACCGCGGAAAAAACCGCCCTCACACACTCCCGCAAACGCAAAATCTTCAGCAGCACCGCATCCACCGCCCCCGGCTCGCTCCCCTCCAGCGATTCCAGCCGCATCCCACGCTCTTCGCTAACCACCCTCGAATCCACTAAGAACTCCACAAACTCCCCCCACGAAAGGTCATGTGCCACAGGAATCAGGTTGGCAAAATCCAGCGCCAAACGCCCTGCAATCAATTTTGGCGGCGTCGCGCGTTTTTTCAATCCAGCTCCCTTCCATCTCCCGGTTAATTTCTAACCAGTCATCCGTCTCAGGCAGGTTATACTCTCCCTGCCGAGCACATTGCAACATTTCCCAGGGCATCCCCGTATCTAGGGACGGTCGTTCTCGATTCAACGCCTTTTCGAATAGGGACTGTCTTTCAGTCAACTTCGTCGTCGAATCTGTTGCAAGGAGCCTTCGTGGACAATATCACCTCTCCTGATCCCAACGCGCCGGAATTCGCAGGCCAACTTCCGTCCGTCCTGTCGATTCCCCCCAGGCGAAATCCAGTGCTCTTTAACGAGCGGGGGCTCCGCTCCGGCTGGCGCTTGCTCATCTACATTCTCCTTGTCGTTGCGATCGGCACGGCCATCAGTTTTGCGATCAGAAAAATCCATCCGCCCACGCACGAATTCCCCACGCCCTCTGCGCTACTCGTTCAGGAGATGGTTGGCTTCTTCGTCGTCTTTGGCTGCGCACTCATTATGTCTAGAATCGAGCGACGCTCCCCCGATGACTACGGACTTCCCATCGCGCAAGCCTTTGGCACGAAATTCTGGTTGGGCATGCTGTTTGGATTGACGGAAATTTGTGTCCTTATGGGACTCATCTCCGTCTTTGGAGGCTATTCCTTCGGCAGTCTGGCCTTATCTTCCTCCGGGATCCTGCATTGGGGTCTTCTCCACTTGGTGCTCTTCACGTTCGTCGGCTTCTTTGAGGAGTTTTTATTTCGCGGGTACTTGCAGTTCACGCTGGCGGACGGCATCGGCTTCTGGCCTGCCGCGATCCTTCTCTCATTGGGTTTCGGCGCCGTTCATCTCAGCAATCCGGGTGAAGGTCTCGTCGGCGCCGCCAGCGTCGCTTTGGTCGGCATCTTTTTTGCCTTCACTCTCTATCGCACCGGCAATCTCTGGTATGCTGTCGGCCTTCACGCCACTTTCGATTGGGGCGAAACCTTTCTCTTCTCCGTCCCCAACAGCGGCACCTTTATGGAAGGCCATCTCTCCAATTCCATTCTGCACGGCCCCAAGTGGCTCACCGGCGGCACCGTCGGCCCCGAAGGCAGCGTCTTCTGCTTCCTCACCATGGGCCTCCAATTCCTAGTCGTCATGTGGCTCTTCCCAAAGAAAAACACAATCACCGAATCCGCGGCGCCATCCGCTCTGCCTCACACGACCTAAATGTTTTCTCGAGATTCTAAGCGGGTAGAAACCTTGTCATCCTGAGGCTATCCGATAAGGATAGTCGAAGGACCTCAACGTAAACCGCACCGCAAAATCCATCCACAAGCTAGCGCTTTCAATCACACCGACTTTCCAAACCTACTTCACCAACTCCGACACATACACCAAATGGACTCCCTGCGTCTCCATCAGAGGCAACATCTCCTTTAACGCCCGCAGCGTCTCCGCATGAGGATGCCCAATCGCAATCGCGGCTCCCTTCTCCTTCGCGCCGCGCAACGCCAATTCCAGTTGCTTCCGAATCGCCGCTACATCCTGCACATCATCCAAAAACGGTACATTCCGAAATCCGCTCCGCACACCGGCGTGCTCCGCCGCTTCAAACGCCACCGTAGCCGCCGTCGTCCGGCTATCCACAAAGAAAAGATCTCGCTGCTTCAACTGCGGCATCAATTCTCCCATCAACTTCGCATCCGTCGTAGCCAGCGAGCCTTCATGGTTATTCACGCCGCTAGCCGTCGGTACGCTCTGCAACATCCCGCCGAGCGCCCGCGCCACTTCCTCACCGCTCATCCCGGCCTCCAGCTGGTGCGCCTCCGGCGTTTCATTCGCCACCGCCCGCATCGGCAGATGTAGCATCACTTCCAGGCCCCGTCGCTGCGCCTCCTCCGCAATCTCCGTCGAATGCGCATGATAGGGCAGCACGGAAATCGTCAGTGCGCAATGTAAAGCGAATACAGCCTCAGCGGCATCCCGGTCGTTACCAAGATCATCTAGAATAATCGCCAGCTTCGGCCCGGAAACACCCGTGCTCGGCGCGCGGCGAGCCACCCGCTCTTTTTTCGCAGGTTGAGTTTTTGTCTTGGAGCGGAACTTCGAGGCAATCTTGTCGCAGCCCGCCATCCACACGGCCACCCCGGCTGCGCAGACCAAAAGCAAAAATAAAAGTTTGCGTGCGGTTCCGGAGTTCTTGCGGGCCACTACGCCTTAAGCGGCCTTCTTTGCGGGATTCTTCAACAGTTGCAGCGCCTTCTGCAAAACCGGATCGTCAGCTGACAGCGGGCGCGGCCCCGGCGGCGGCTCTTTCTGTGCGCTGGTTGCCGCCACATCTTCGCCGTCATCCGTCTCGGTCGCAGCCGCCGCGCGTACCACTTCCGTCGGCGTCACGCCTTCATCCAATATCGATTTTCCGTCCGCATTCGAAAAATTCCCAACCGTCAGGATCAGCGCCGCGCCATCGTCCAACGGAATCAATTTCTGTTCCGAGGCCAGCCCGAACGTCCGGTCGCCCACCAGGTCGCCGCGCTTGGTGTTCGCAATCGCCGCCGCCAGCACTTCCGCCGCACCGGTCGTCGTTCCATCCATTAGCACCGAAACCGGTCCCTTCCAAATCACTTTGCTCGGCTCGGCGTTGAAAACCTCTTCCTTGATGGTCTGCCCATGCAATTTCGTCAGCGTTCCAGACGGCACAAACAACCGCGCGATTTCAATCGCTTCCGAAGTCTGTCCCCGCCCGCAATCCCGTACATCCAGGATCACCTTGCTCACAGCCTGCTTTTCCGCTTCCAGCAGCTTCGCGCGCAACTCATCCTTGCGCCCCGCGTTCAGTGTCGAAAACCGGATCGCGATCGTATCGTTGTCCACCTTCTGAACCTGCAGCTTCGGCTCCGGCATTTTCACGCGTACGACGTCCACTTCCTCCGGGTCCGTCTTTCCGCGGCGGATCACGCCGACCTTCACTCCGGTTCCCGGTTGCCCTGCCAGCAAATTCTTTGCCTGCCCCACAGACATTTCCCGCGTCGTGAATCCCGCCACCGATTCCAGAATGTCTCCGCTGTGCAACCCGGCTTTCTCCGCCGAACTGTCCGGCATCACCGAAGTCACGATGATGTATCCGAACCGCTTGCTCAGGTTCAGCCCGGTTTCACCTGTACTCGGATTCGCCTGCTTCTGCTGGTATTCCGTGTACTCGCGCGGCGTCAGGTAACTCGATTCCGAATCCAGTGACTCCAGCAATCCGTGCAGCGATCCCGCCGTCACCAGGTGCATGTTCGGTTCGTCCACATAATCTGTCTGGATGCGCTGCAGCACTTCGCCGTACACTACCAGCGATTTGTACGCGTTGCTGTCATTCGTGGTTCGGCCAAGCACATGGCCAATCCCCACCCAGCCGACAATCAACACGGAAGCTGCCAAGATGCTGTAGCGCGTCAAACGATTCATTCCGCACCATCCTCGTGAAAAGCGAATTCTGAGTATACCATTCTGTTAGGACGCGCCAGAGCCCCACTTGGATACCCTTTGCCTCCCGATTAAAACCATTAACCCAATGCTCGCCGGGGTGCGCCGCAGACACGCCAATCCTACATTCTGTTGTGTAATTGCCACATGCAACGCATATCGCCTCTATTGCATCGCCATAACTTATTGAATACAAAGCACAAAGCAAATTTAATTTGGCCGACAATGTGCTATCCTATTTGGGTATCTCCATGTTTCAATCCACCATCCATCGCCCGGTTGAAACCCAAGGTGTGGGTCTCCACACCGGCGTGCACACTCACCTTCGTCTTCTCCCCGCTCCCCCGGATACCGGCATCGTTTTCCGCCGCGTAGACCTGGACGATTTTCCGATTGAGGCCCACGGCCACAACGTTGCTCGCGTCAGCTATGCCACCAGCCTTATGAAGCAGGGCGTCCTGCTCTCCACCACCGAGCATCTTCTCGCCGCCACCTACTCTTACGGCATCGACAATATCTTCATCGACCTCGACAACATTGAAATCCCCATCCTCGACGGTTCCGCCGAGCCTTTTCTCCAACTCCTCGATCAAGCCGGCCTCCGCCGCCTGCGCCGCAAACGCCGCTACCTTAAAGTCCTCAAACCGGTCGAGGTCGTCGAAGACGGCCGCCGCATCGGCATCTATCCCGCCGACGAGTTCCGCGTCCGCTGCTACGTTGATTTTCCTCATCCCCTCGTCGGCCAGCAGCAAGTCGAATTGCTCGTCAATCCCGACTCCTTCCGCCAGGTTCTCTCCCGCGCCCGCACCTTCTGCTTCGAATCCGATATCGAGCCCCTCCGCGCTATGGGCCTCATCCGTGGAGGCTCCCTCGATAACGCCATCGTCCTCACCAAAGACGGCGTCAGGAACGGCCCCCTCCGCTATCCCGATGAATTCGGCCGCCACAAAGCCCTCGACCTCATCGGCGACCTCGCCTTGGTCGGTCTCCCGCTTCTTGGCCGCGTTGAAGCCCGCAAAGCCGGCCACTCCCTCCACACTCAACTCGTCAGCCGCCTTCTCGCCGACCCTTCCGCCTGGGAAATCACCACCGCCGAACACGCCGCCGCTTCCCCGCCACGCACTCCCCAGTTCGCCTCGCCAGCCTCCGCCGCGGACTGACGCTCCACCTTATCCGCCCCGAAACACTCAGCGTATCGGGGCGCTCTCTTGAGTGGCTGGGTGACCTTGCGCCGTTCGGATGACCCCGCTTTCGTCTATGAAAAAATGTCGAATACCGGTAGTGTTTTCCTGAACGGGGTCCGCCGTGATCGTGTAGGACATCACTTTTCCAGTCGCGTCTGGATCTCCTGGCTCGTAGTGAAAGACGTATCCGCTCTTGCTCGGCATGGGTCCTGCCAGAGCGCGGTCTACCAGATTCGCTCCATCGCAGTTTCCAACTCCGGGGCCGAGGTTCACTGTTGAGACTGGATAGCCTTGCTCCGGGCACTTCTCCGCGTATGAAACGATTGCCAGGCTATAGCTGCGCAGAGCGCCCACCGACGACGCCTCATTCGCGGCCATCCTCGCCCGCAACAGATTCGGTATGGCGATCGCCGCAATAATCAAAATCACGGGGATCAACGCGATCTCCGCATACCCCAGAATCAGCCCCGCCGTCGCCAATCCCTGGCCTTTCAGTCGGCCGGCACTCTTCTTAATCTCCGAGAGCGCCAGGTGGCCCAGGATGATCGCCGCTACCGCCGAAAACGGGATGAACACCAAAATCCCCATCACCAGGCTTGCGATCGCCTTGCCACTCGTCGTTTCCGCTCCAGTTGGCGTGTATCCGGCGCCCGGCGCCCCGGCTACTGCCGCCGCCGAGACCAGTCGGTTCCCGCATCTCCCGCAAAATTGCGATCCATCCGCGAGCATTTCACCGCAATAGGGACATTTCATTGCCGTCTGTTTCTCCTTCGATACCGGCTTCCCGGCCTCGGCACTCATTCTTCGCGTGGACTCTAGCCTAGTTTTCCCGCCTCGTCTATCGCCTGTCCTGCATCGCCAACCACCTACCCCTTCTCATCCGTATAACCCCGCATTGTCAAAACTCCGCGTCCAATGGACAATGCTCTGGCCATGTCCAATCACGACGCCGCTGTCCTCATTCTCGCCGCTGGCAAGGGCACACGCCTCAAGTCCAGCCTCGCAAAAGTCCTCCATCATGCCGGCGGCCGCCCGCTCGTGGATCACGTCGTCCGCGCTTGCCTGCCTCTCCACCCGAAAAAAATCATTGCCGTCGTCGGCCACCAGGCGGAGCAAGTTTCCGCCACGGTCGAACCTCTCGGCGCGGAAACTGTTCTGCAGCAGCCGCAAAACGGCACCGGCCACGCCCTGCTCGTTTCCAAACGCGCCATCGGCAACGCCAAGTACGTCATCGTTCTTCCCGGTGACGCCCCCCTGATTCGTACCGAAACTCTTCGCGCCCTGTTGCAGAAACACAAAACCGGCAACGCCGCCGCCACCATCCTCACTGCCGTCCTCGCCGATCCCTCCGGCTACGGCCGCATCCTCCGCAAATCCGGCGACACTGTCGCCGCCATCATCGAGGAATCGCAGCTCACTCCCGACCAGCGCGAGCTCAACGAAATCAATTCCAGCATCTACTGCTTCACCGCCGCCAAACTGTGGCCCGCGCTTGCCCATGTAAAACCCAACAACAAGCATCGCGAAATCTATCTCACTGACGCCATCTCCGTTCTCAACTCCAACGGCGAAACCGTCCTCGCCGAAATCGCTCCCGATCCCCGCGAAGCTCTCGGCTGCAACACCCGCGCCGATCTCGCCGGCGTTGATCGCACCTTCCGCGAATGGAAACGCGATCAGCTCATGCGCGACGGCGTCACCATCCAGCTTCCAGAAACCGTCCTTGTCGATCCCGATGTCACGATCGGTGAAGACACCATCCTCGAGCCCACCGTCCAGCTCCTCGGCAAAACAAAAATCGGCATGCGCTGCACCATCCGCACCGGCAGCGTTCTCCGCGACGCCACGCTCGGCGACGACGTCCTCGTCGAACCGCACTGCGTCATCGACAACTCCCGTCTCGAGTCCGAAGTCATCCTGGGCCCCTTCGCCCGCCTCCGCCCCGAATCCCATCTCCTCAAAGGCGCGCGCGTCGGCAACTTCGTCGAAATCAAAAAAAGCACCATCGGCGAAGGCAGCAAGGCTCCGCACCTTTCCTACATCGGCGACGCCAAAGTCGGCAGCAAATCCAACATCGGCGCCGGCACCATCACCTGCAATTACGACGGCTTCGCCAAGCACCCCACCACCATTGGCAACCGCGTCTTCGTCGGCAGTGACACCGTCCTCGTTGCACCGGTCAAACTCGGCGACGGCGCCTACATCGCCGCCGGCTCCGTAATCACCGAAAACGTTCCTCCTGATGCCCTAGGAATAGCCCGCGGCCGCCAATCCACCAAACCAAACTGGGCCGCCAAAAAACGCCGCGAACTCTCCGCCACCTCCGCCCATCATCCAAAAAAGCCCCACAAAAAACGCCGCTAGCGATTTTGTAGCGGCCGCCTTCTGAGGCGGGTGGCTTTCTTATCTGTCATCCCGACCGAAGCGACCCGGCTTTTTCTTCCGCGCCGCATTTTAGGTGCGCCGGGTCGCGAAGTGGAGGGACCACGGCAACACTCTCCCGTATGCACCCAACAAAATTCTCTCCGCCTCTGCGTCTCTGCGTTAGGCTCTCTTCTCTGTGCTAAAATGAATCTTCCCGCATCACTCCCCGGAGGTGCCCATGAAATTCGGAGTCGTAGTCTTTCCCGGGTCCAACTGCGATCACGACGCCTTCCACGCCATCGGCCACGTCCTCCAAAAGCCCGTCGAATTCATCTGGCACCAGTCCGAAGATCTCCACAATTGCGACGCCATCATCCTCCCTGGCGGCTTCTCCTACGGCGACTATCTCCGCACCGGCGCCATCGCCCGCTTCTCTCCCGTCATGAACTCCATCGCCAAATTCGCAAAAGACGGCGGCCTCGTCCTCGGCGTCTGCAACGGTTTCCAGATTCTCCTCGAAGCCGGCCTGCTCCCAGGCGCCATGATGCGCAACTCCGGCCTCCGTTTCATCTGCCGCCACGTCCACATCCGCGTCGAAGACACCAACTCTCCCTTCACGAACGCCGCGCAAAAAGGCCAGATCTTGAAATTGCCCATCGCCCACAGCGACGGCAACTACAATTGCGACGAAGCCACGCTTGCCGCTCTCGAAAAAAATCACCAGGTTCTTTTCCGCTACACCACGCCCGACGGCAAAGACGACAGTGCTGGCAATCCCAACGGCTCCATGAACAACATCGCTGGCATCTGCAATCGCGAACGCAACGTAGCCGGCCTCATGCCGCACCCCGAGCGCGCCGTAGAATTCGCCCTCGACTCCCAGGACGGCCTCGTCATTCTCCGCTCCATGGTCGAAGCCCTCGTAGGCGCCGCAAAGGCCACCGCGTGACGTGGCAAGGTGTCTTGTGTCCGCAAAATTTGTCATTCCGAGCGGAGCGGCCCGGCTTTTTCCTGCGTACGCTTTTTGCACGCCGGGCCGCGGAGTCGAGGAACCTGCTTTTGAATTTCCCGAGGTAACGCGCAAGCGCTAAAAATGGCCACCACCCAAACCGAAATCAAAGTCACTCCCGAAATCGCCGCCGAACATGGCGTCACCCGCGACGAATACGCCCGCGTTCAGAGAATCCTCGGCCGGGACCCCAACATCACCGAACTCGGCATCTTCTCCGTCATGTGGAGCGAGCACTGCTCCTACAAATCCAGCAAGGTCCACCTAAAGCGCCTCCCCACCCGCGGCAAGCTAGTCGTTCAGGGCCCAGGAGAAAACGCCGGCGTAGTCGACATCGGTGACGGCCTGGTCGCCGCCTTCAAAATCGAATCCCACAATCACCCCAGCTACGTCGAACCCTTCCAGGGCGCCACCACCGGCGTCGGCGGCATCCTCCGCGACATCTTCACCATGGGCGCCCGGCCAATCGCCGTCCTAGACTCCCTCCGCTTCGGAGAAATTGTCGCTGGCAAAAACACCACTGAATCCGAAGCCGCCGCCAACCGCCGCATCCTCGATGGCGTAATCCGCGGCATCGCCCACTACGGCAACTGCTTCGGCGTTCCCACGGTAGGCGGCGAAGTCGCCTTCGAATCCTGTTATTCCCAAAATCCTCTAGTCAACGCCCTCGCCCTCGGCATCGCCCGCAAGGAAGACATCTTCCTCGCCAAAGCCAAGGGCCTCGGCAATCCTGTCATCTACGTCGGCGCGAAAACCGGCCGCGACGGTATCCACGGCGCCTCGCTCCTCGCCTCCGCCGAATTCACCGAAGAATCCCAACAGAAGCGCCCCAACGTGCAGGTCGGCGATCCCTTCACCGAAAAACTTCTTCTCGAAGCCTGCCTCGAAGCCATGAAAACCGGAGCCATCGTCGCCATCCAGGACATGGGCGCCGCCGGCCTCACCTGCTCCACCTGCGAAATGGCCTCCCGCGGCGGCACCGGCATCGAAATCGATCTCGCCAAGGTTCCCCAGCGCGAAACCGGCATGAGCCCCTACGAAATCATGCTCAGCGAATCCCAGGAACGCATGCTCCTCGTCGCCGAAAAGGGCCGCGAGCACGAAGTCCTCGACGTTTTCAAAAAGTGGGGCCTCGATTCCACCGTCGTCGGCGAAGTCACTTTCGGCGGCCTGCTCGTCGTGAAAGATCACGGCAAAGTCGTCGCTCAAATTCCCGCGCATCCCCTCGCCGAAGAAGGTCCCGTCTACAATCGCCCGATGTCCAGTCCTGCGCCGCGCGCCGAATCCGATAAAGACTGGTTCCCGTTCGCTCCCGAAAAAACCGACCTCACCGCCAACTTCAAAAAACTTATCGCCTCACCGACCATCGCCTCGAAACGGTGGATTACCGAACAGTACGACACCAGTGTCCGAACCAACACCCTCGCCGGCCCCGGCGCCAGCGATGCCGCAGTAGTTCGCATAAAAGAATCCGAAAAAAATGGCGTCACACGCGCCCTAGCTCTCTCCACCGACGGCAATGGCCGCTGGTGCTTCCTCAATCCCAAAGTCGGCGCCATGCATGCCGTCGCCGAGGCCGCACGCAACGTCGCCGCTTCCGGCGCGCGTCCCATCGCCGCCACAAACTGCCTCAATTTCGGCAGCCCCGAAAAGCCCGAAGTGATGTGGCAATTTTCCCAATCCATCGACGGCCTTGAAGAAGCCTGCACCGCTCTCGGCACGCCCATCACCGGCGGCAACGTCAGCTTCTACAACGAAACCCTGGGCAAATCGATCTATCCCACTCCCGTAATCGGCATCCTCGGAATCCTCGACGACGCCTCCAAAGTCCTGAAAATCGCATTCCGCAACGAAGGCGACATCATCGTGCTCCTCAACGGCGCCAACTCTTCCGGCGCCGGTCAGCACACCACTGCGCCGTCCGCCCGCCGCCGCGAATTCTCCTCCTCCGAATATTCCAAAACAATCGCGGGCATAGTTGCGGGCGAACCCCCCTCCATCGAACTAGGCGCCGAAAAATGGCTAATCGATTGCCTCGTCTCGCTAGCCTCCGCAAACACAATCGAATCCGCCCACGACCTAAGCGACGGCGGCGCAGCCGTAGCCTTAGCCGAATCCTGCTTCGCCTCTGTAGGGGCCGAGCTCGCTCGGCCCGCTCTTGGTGGGGCAATCACCCTCCCCGAAAACGCCTCCGCCGAATACGCTCTCTTCGGCGAAAGCGGCGCTCGCGCCATCGTCTCCGTCTCCCCCACAAAACTTGCCCCTCTCCGTGCCACTGCGAGACAATACGGTGTGGGCGCCCACGAAATCGGCAAAGTCACCCGTGACAACTCTCTCCGCATCGAATATAAGGGGCATACGGTGGTCCAGTCCGATGTGTCGGCCCTCAGGGATGTCTGGGCCCATTCGCTCGAACGCATACTGGTCCGCCAATGAGTGAGAGTTTGGTTTCTATCGGGCAGAGTCGAGTCGTAGGCTTTTTCGCGGTCTGCTGCTTGTTGGCGCTGATGAATGCCGCTCGAGGATTGCTGGAGGGGACAAGCCGTGGCCTCTTTTTTTCAGTGGCCCAATGCGTGTTCATTTTGCTGACCGGTTCGGCCGCTTGGAACTTGTATCAATCAAGAAAAATTGGCTGGTACTTGAGTTTGATAGTCATCTTGAACTGGTTCGGTGCTATCACTAATTTGCGAGCCGCCTGGAATGCGTTAACGTCGATTTTCACGGTGGGAATGATAGCGGTCCTGATCTGGTTGTTCCGGCAAGACGTGAGGGCTCGCTTTGAGATAAGGTTTGAAACGAAATGAAAGTGCATAGACCCATTCTTGACGATCACTTCCACGACGAATGTGGTGTCTTCGGCGTCTTCGGCCATCCCGAAGCCGCCAACCTCGCCTACCTCGGCCTCTACGCCCTCCAACATCGCGGCCAGGAATCCGCCGGCATCGTCGCCAGCGATGGCCACGATCTCAACGTCCACCGCGCCATGGGCGAAGTCGAGGAAATATTCATCCCCAGCGTCCTCGCGAAACTCCCCGGCCACAGCGCCATCGGCCACACCCGCTATTCCACCGCCGGCGATAAAGCCATTCTCAACGCGCAGCCAATCATGATCGATTGCAACAAGGGCAAAATCGCCGTCGGCCACAATGGCAATCTCACCAACGCCGCCGACTGGCGCCGCAAGCTCGAGCATCGCGGCTCCATATTCCAGACCAACAGCGACACCGAAGTCATCGTCCATCTCATTGCCCGCTCGCAAGCCCGCAATCTTTCTGGCGCGCTCGGCGACGCGCTCAACCAAGTCGAAGGCGCCTATTCGCTCCTCGTCCTCACGCAAGACGAACTCTACGCCGTCCGCGATCCCCGCGGTTTCCGTCCTCTCGTCCTCGGCAAACTTCCTTCCGCGGAAGGCCAGGATGCCTGGGTCGTCGCTTCCGAAACCTGCGCCTTCGATCTTCTCGACGCTACCTACGTCCGCGAAGTCGAACCGGGTGAAATGGTCCGCATCTCCCGCTCCGGCATCGAGTCCATCCGCTTCAGCCCGCCGAAGCCGCACCAATACTGCATTTTCGAGCATGTCTATTTCTCCCGGCCCGACAGCATCATCTTCGGCCGCTCCGTCACGCACTCCCGCGAAATGCTCGGCCGCCTCCTCGCGCAGGAACATCCCGTCGAAGCCGACATGGTCGTCCCAATCCCGGACTCCGGCGTCCCCGCCGCCATTGGCTTCTCGCTCGAATCCAAAATTCCTTTCCGGATGGGCCTCATCCGCAATCACTACATCGGCCGCACCTTCATCGAACCGTCGCAAGCCATCCGCAATTTCGGCGTCAAACTGAAACTCAATCCCGTCCGCGAACTCGTCGCCGGCCAGCGCGTCGTCCTCGTCGATGATTCCATCGTCCGCGGCACCACCAGCCGCAAGCTCGTCCGCATGATGCGCGAAGCCGGCGCCAAAGAAGTCCACATGCGCATCAGTTGTCCGCCCACGATTTCTCCCTGCTACTACGGTGTAGACACGCCCACAAAAGAAGAGCTGATCGCCTCTTCCAACTCGCCCGAGGAAATTCGTAAGTACCTCGGCGCCGATTCCCTCGGCTATCTCTCTCTCGGCGGCCTAAAGCGGTCCGTGAACGACACCGAAGGCAAATTTTGTACGTCTTGTTACACAGGCAACTATCCAACGGACCTAGTTCAACTCGAAGTTCGCGAAAGCTCTTCAAACGGGAAGCCAACCGAGTCAGTAACGGTAGAACATGAATCCTAATGTAGTGGCCGGGCTTTAGCCCGGCCAGCCCTAGAATAGCGACAATGCCCATCGAGCGAATCAAGGTGAATCGTGAAAGCTGACGCAACCAAACAAAAGGCCAAAATCGGCGCTGCCAAAGAAGCCGACGCCTCCATGAGCGCCAAAGTCAAAAGCGAGATCATCGCCTGGTTCTGGATCGGCTTGGTCTTCCTGCTCGTCAACGGCACTCTCGGACAAGCTCGCGTCATCCCCTCCGGCTCGATGGAGAACACTCTCTTGGTCGGAGATCATCTGATCATGAGCCGCGTCGGCTACGATGCGGGCATTCCTTTCACCAATATTCACGTTCCCCTTTGGCGCGATCCCAAGCGGCTCCAGATCATTATTTTTCGTCCACCCTACGGCAAGCCAGACCAACCCGATCTCATCAAGCGCGTCATCGGCTTGCCGGGCGACAAGATCGACATTCACGATGGTTCCGTGTGGGTCAATGGCGCGAAGTTGCAAGAGAACTATACGACCGGCCCAACCGAGCTTCCTTCGCACTATGAATTGCTCCCGTCCTTCCAGGGAGTGCCCCTGACCGTGCCGGAAAATCAATACTTTGTGATGGGCGACAACCGCGGCAACTCCTACGATAGCCGCTTCTGGGGCTGCGTTCCGCGCAGCGCTATTCTCGGCACTCCGGTGGCGATCTATATGTCTGTGGATGCCTCCGGTGACGCCTGGAATGGCAATATTGCCGAGCGTCTCCGCGCATACGGGAGTGCTTTATTGCATCCCAGCGAGATTCGCTGGAAGCGTTTATTCGAGACTTTTTAATGCGAGCCTGTGAATGCAGAGCCGCAACGGGCTATCATGCTTTATGGCTGCTCAAGGTGAATCGTGAAAGCTGACGCAATCAAAGTGAAAACCAAAAACGGCGCTCCCACAAAAGAATCCGATGCCTCCATGAGCGCCAAGGTCAAAAGCGAAATTATCGCCTGGTTCTGGGTCATCCTCGCCTTCATGCTCATCAACGGCACACTCGGCCAGGCCCGCGTCATTCCTTCCGGCTCCATGGAAAACACGCTGCTCATCGGCGATCACCTCATTATGAGCCGCGTCGGCTACGATGCTGGCATCCCCTTCACCAACATTCACGTTCCTCTCTGGCGCGACCCCAAGCGCCTGCAGATCGTCATCTTCAAGCCGCCCTTCGATCCCGCGCAGCCCGACTACGTCAAGCGCGTCATCGGCCTTCCCGGCGAAACCGTTGACGTCCATGACGGCGCCGTCTGGATCAACGGCAAAAAACTCGTTGAAAATTACACCATCGGCCGCAGCGAGCCTCCCGGCCGATCGCAGCTCATCGCACCGTTTACCGGCCTGCCCTTTACTGTTCCCAAGGACTGCTACTTCGTCATGGGCGATAACCGCGAAAATTCTCTCGATTCCCGCTATTGGGGCTGCGTCCCGCGCAATGATATTCTCGGTACGCCGGTGCTCATTTATATGTCATTGGACGCGCCGCGTGACGCTTGGAACGGCGATATCGGCGCCAGGTTCCTCGCGTACGGCAACGCTCTGATTCATCCCGGCACCATCCGCTGGCGCAGGCTGTTCCATGTGTTTTAAACTCTAGGGGCAATCGCTTTTGTAGCGGCCACCTTCAGGCTTGCCCTGACGAAGGAATGGGTGGCCCACCTTGGCTTTGTAGCGGCCGTCCGCCTCAGGCGGACGGGCGATTTTCTCGGATTTGTTTTACGCTCTGCCCACAGTGTGACCTCTGTCGTGTTCCTTTGCCTCGCGGCCTCCCACCGAACCGCAGGTTTTGACCCGGCAAGCCGCACCGCTCGTTCCAGCGTCACGCATCGAATCGTTGAGGCGCCTCACCATGAAATACGCCGATGCAGGAGTCAATATCGCCGTAGCCGATGACGCCAAGCAGCGCATCCGTCATCTGGCCAGCCGCACCTTCACGCCCGCCGTTCTCGGCGGCATCGGCGGATTCGGCGCGCTCTATTCCCTCGATCACAAGAAATTCAAAGAGCCGGTACTCGTCTCCAGCGCCGACGGCGTCGGCACAAAATTAAAAATTGCCATGGCCATGGGCGTTCACTCCACCGTCGGCGGCGATCTCGTCAATCATTGCGTCAACGACATTCTCGTTCAGGGCGCCGAACCGCTGTTCTTTCTCGACTACCTCGCCATGGGCAAGCTCGAACCCAACGTCATCGAACAACTCGTCGACGGCATGAGCCGCGCCTGCCGCAAAGCAGGCTGCGCCCTCATCGGCGGCGAAACCGCCGAAATGCCCGGCTTCTATCCCTCCGGCGAATACGACCTCGCTGGCTTCATCGTCGGCATCGTCGAGCACAAAAAAATTCTCTCCGGCAAAAACGTCAAGCCCGGCGACACCCTCCTCGCGCTTCCCTCCGCAGGTCTTCACACGAACGGCTACTCTCTCGCCCGCAAGCTCGTGTTCGAAGTTGCCAAGCTCAAACCCGACACCTACGTCGCCGAAGTCGGCAACAAAATCGGCGCCGAACTTCTCAAGCCGCATCTCTGCTACGCGCCGGCCCTCAAAAATCTTCTCGCGAAAGGCTGGGTCTCCGCCCTCGCCCATATCACCGGCGGCGGCATCCCTGGCAATCTCCCGCGCGTCCTTCCCAGCGGCGTCAAAGCCATCATCGATCTCGACGCCTGGCCCATCCCCTCGATCTTCAAATATCTCGCCAAGCTAGGCGAAATCGATACCGACGAACTCCTCCAGTCCTTCAACATGGGCGTAGGCATGATCGTCATCGTTCCCGCCGACTTCGTAAAAGAGGCCGAAGCCGACCTCAAGCGCCGCCGCGAAAAATTCTTCCGCATCGGCCGCATCGAGCGCGGCGACACCGGCAAAGCCCGCCTGATCTATTCCGGCGCCCTAAATCTCTAACTTGCATGGGATTTCCGTACCAATGTAGGGCCCGCCTTCTGAGGCGGGCCGCGCTTTTTTGGAGTACGGTAGCTCTGCTACCGCTTTTACGCACTAAACCCCATCACCCAACTTTGTAGGGGCCGGGCTCGCCCGGCCCTCTTGGGTTTCTCTCCCCCTACCCCTTCCCCTCCGCCTTCTTCCTCCTCCGGCTCCACCACCACCACTCGCACTTCTCCGCTGCCAACCGCGGATTCCTCGCCTGCGCCACCGCCGCTTCAAACGTATCCAACACGCAAATATCCTGGTGCTGCCCCGTCAACTTCTGCAACTTCCCATACATCTTCTTCGGCTCCTGCTTCGCCAACTCCTTCACCGACCGAATCCCCAACCTCTCAAAATCCCGCAACATCGCCGGCCCCACCGATATCAAATCCCGAAGTCGCCTCTGGGTCTCCATAACGCCTCCTTCCAATTCTTCGCTTTACTTTCGCCATTGGTTATTGCAAACTCTACTCCGTTTTGGGTCCTCGTTCAACGCCTTTATCCCTTGGCTCGCGTCCATATCGGAAAGGAGAAAACCCCCATGGTCAAGAAAATTACTCCCGTCCTCTTTGTAAAAGAAATCGAACCCGTCCTTCCGTTCTGGCTGGACAAACTCGGCTTCACTAAAACCATCGAAGTTCCCGAAGGCAACAAGCTCGCCTTCGTTTCTCTCCAAAGCGGCACCGCCGAAATCATGTACCAAACCTACGCCAGCGCCGACCACGATCTCCCCTCCATCTCCGCCGACGTCCGAAAAGGCCCCACCTTCCTCTATCTCGAAGTAGAAAATCTCGAAGCCATCAAAACCGCCGTCAAAGGCGCAGAAGTCTATCTCCCCGAACGCACCACCTTCTACGGCGCCAAAGAAATAGGCGTAAAAGACCCCGCCGGCCATTTCATCACCTTCGCCCAATTCTCCTAATTTGGAGTGCGACACCTCCTCTCCGAAAGCTTGTCATCCCGACCGGAGCAACCCGGCTTTTTCTTCCGCGCCGTACTTTGGCGCGCCGGGTCGCGCAGTGGAGGGACCATGGCAGCACTTCAACAAAACCCAAATCGCTGTGACGACCCACTCTTCTCAGCGATCTCTGCGCGCTTCCTCTGCGTCCTCTGCGTTAAGTCCCCTCTTCTCTCTTTCCGATTACTGATTACCTCATTTGGCCACCCCGCGCATGTGTGTTAAGTTTTTTCTTCATGACCCATCGCATCGGCGTCCTCCTAAGCGGTCGCGGCTCCAACTTCGAAGCCCTCGCCGATAGTGTCTCCGCCGGCCGCATCCCCAACGCCGAAATCTCCATCGTAGTCAGCAACAAGCCCAACGCCCCCGGCCTCGAACGCGCCTCCGCCCGCGGCATCCCCGCCCGCGCCATCCCCTCCAAGGGCCTCGAACGCGAAGCCTACGATCGCCAGGTCGCCGCCGTCCTCAACGAATACAAAGTCGATCTCATCTGCCTGGCCGGCTATATGCGCCTCCTCTCTCCCTTCTTCGTCGCCGCCTTTCCCCAGCGCATCCTCAACATTCATCCCTCTCTTCTCCCCTCTTTCCCCGGCCTCGAATCGCAAAAGCAGGCCCTCGACTACGGCGTCAAATTTGCCGGCTGCACCGTCCACTTCGTCGACGAAAACCTCGACGCTGGCCCCATCATCCTGCAATCCGCCGTCCCCGTTCTCGATTCCGACGACGAGCACACCCTTTCCGAGCGCATCCTGAAAGAGGAGCATCGCATCTACACCCAAGCTGTAAAAATCATTCTGGAAGGGAACTACAAAATCGCCGGCCGCCGCGTCCTGCATCCGGTATAGGCGGCTTGTCATCCTGAGCGCATCCGACGAGGATGCGCGAAGGATCTCAACGTAATGTGCCTCGTCCAAAGTAAACTAGGAAGGTCTTCCACGACCAAAAATGTCACCCGCAACCTTCAAACCCGTCGACGAACAACTCGCCTATCTGAAAAAAGGCGCAGCCGAAATCATCCCCGAATCCGAGCTCCGCGCCAGCCTCGAGAAATCCCTCAAAACCGGCGTTCCTCTTCGCGTCTACCTCGGCGTCGATCCCACCGCCCCCGATCTCCATCTCGGCCACACCGTCGTCCTGCGAAAATTAAAACACTTCCAGGACATGGGCCACACCGCCGTCTTCCTCATCGGCGATTTTTCCGCCATGATCGGCGACCCCACCGGCGTCTCCGAAACCCGCCCGCCGCTCACCCGCGAGCAGGTCGACGCCAACGCCAAAACCTATCTCGCTCAGGTCTTTAAAATCCTCGACCCCGCCAAAACCGAAGTCCGCTACAACAGCGAGTGGCTCGGCAAACTTTCCGCCGAAGCCGTCGTCCGCCTCTGCTCCCACTATCGCCTCGCCCGCATGCTCGAGCGCGAGGATTTCCGCAAGCGCCTCGACGAAGGCCATCCCATCTCCGTCCACGAACTCCTTTATCCGCTCCTCACCGCCTACGACGCTGTCTCTCTCAAGTCCGACGTCGAACTCGGCGCCACCGAACAAAAATTCAATCTCCTCGTTCACCGCGAAATCCAGCGCGAGTACGGCCTCCCCGGCCAGGCCATTCTCACCATGCCCATCCTCGTCGGCCTCGATGGCCAGCGCAAAATGTCCAAGAGCCTTGGCAACTACATCGGGATCACCGAGCCGCCCGCCGACATGTTCGGCAAAATCATGTCCATTCCCGACGACCTCATGTGGACTTACTACGAACTCGCCACCGACCGCACTCCGCAGCAAATCGCCGCGCTCAAACAGGAGGTCTCCTCCGGCGCCCTCCATCCCATGGACGCCAAAATGCGCCTCGCCGAAGAAATTGTCTCCGGCTTCCACGGCCCCGACCCCGCCCGCAAAGCCGCCGAAAATTTTCAGCGCGTCTTCCGCGACCGCCAGGGTCCAGAAGAGATGGAAGAAATTGGTGTGACCTGCACGCGTGTCGTCGAAGGGTGGCACGTCGTATGGCTGGACTCGGCCAACGTTGTTTGGAGCGAGATAAGTGCGTCACACCCTGAACCGATAAAGTGGACCCGGGCGCTTGCGGGAATCAAACAAGTGGCTTCCGTATCCGAGGCCGAGCGAATCGTCAAGCAGAAGGGTTTTGAAGTGAACGGTCAGCTGGTAATAGATCCTTCAGCCAAACTGGACCTCACAGTTCCTGCATCCTACAAAATACGGCTCGGCAAAAAAAAATTCCTCCGCATCGTTGTTGAATGATTGTGAAATTGGAAATTGAAGCTAGGTTTAAAAACGTTGTCATCCTGAGGGCATCCGACAAGGATGCCCGAAGGACCTCAACCTAAAGTCCTTCTACAAAGGTAAAATTGGGCACGTTCTTCCCACCAGTCACCAATCACTAATCACCAATCACCTCCGCAACCAACCCCGCCACCACCCCCGCAATCGCCGGCGCCGCCGTCAACCCCGGCGACTCAATCCCCACCAGTTGAATCACCAGCGGCACTTCTCGATCCGCCTCAATCACAAAATCCGCAATCCCTTTCTCCCCCGGCGCCTTCAGCTTCGGGCGCAATCCCGTGTACCCCAACTGCAAATCCCGTTCCTCAATCTCCGGCAGCATCGTCTTCGCATCCGCCGCAAACTCCGCAATCCCCATTCGGTCCCGTTCGTAATTATCTTTTCCTTCCACATACGTCGCCGTCGGCCCCACCAGCGTCGTTCCCCAAAGCGTCTTCGTAAAATGCACCCCTAGCGTCAACTGGTCGTGATGCGGCAGGGGATAAACCAGATTCCGTATCAACTCCGCTCGCGGCCCGCGAATCTCGCAATACTCCCCGCGCACCGGATAAATCTTCCACGGCCGCGGCCCCAGCATGCCTGCCACTTCATCCGCATACAATCCGGCCGAGTTCACCACGCACCGCGCCTCAATCGTCTCTTCCTCCGACTGCTCCTCATCTCCAATCCGCAAAGTCACCCGCACCGAATCTTTCTGCGGCTCCATCCTCACAACCGTAGCGTGGTTCACAAGATTCGCGCCCCGGCCCTCCGCCACCCGCGCAAACGCATGCACCAGCTCCTCCGTCGAACAAATCCCTGTCGACGGCACTTCCAGCGCCGCATACCCCTTCACATGCGGCTCCTGCGCGCGAATCTCCGCCGCATCAATCAGCCGCAATCCCGTGACCCCATTGTCCTCGCCCTTTTTCTTCAGCGCCGCCAACTCCGCTTCCTCGCCAGCATCCTTAGCCACCACCAACTTCCCTGTAGTCCGGTGTGGCACGTTATGCCTGACACAAAACTCCTTCGTCAGCCGGTTCCCCGCGACGCAAAGTTTCGCCTTCCAAGAATCTTTAGGGTAATAAATCCCCGAATGAATCACGCCGCTATTCCGCGAACTCGTAGCCATCCCAAACTTCGGGTTTTTTTCCACCAGAAAAACATCCGTCCACCGCCGCGAAAGCGCCTCCGCCACCGCGCAACCAACCACTCCGCCACCAATAATCAAAACGTTCGCCCGATCCATATCCACTCAAAATTCTCCGATGTAGGGGCACGATAAATCGTGCCCACGGCAAGTCCCCGAGCCGTTTTCCCCGGGAACGCCAATCTCCCGATTGGCGTTCCCGCTTCTACGCCCTAATCCCACCCCACCCCAACTTTGTAGGAGCCGAGCTCGCCCGGCCCTCTTCACTGGCCACCGGTCGCTGGCCGCTGGCCACTTCCCCTACTGATCTCCCCCCACCTCGTCAAAAAACGCCCTGCAAGTCTCCAACCGGCTCCCCGTCCCATCATGCACCGCAAACTTCGCCACCTTCCCCACCTCGTATCCGTTCTTCCAAAGCGAAGCGCTCCCATACTCCCCATCTTTATTCACCGCGTAATAATACAAATGAAAAGTCGCCAATTTTTTCTTATCCCCGTTGTAATTCCGCGCCACCCGTCCCAACGCCTCCAGGCACGCGTCCACCGGCTTCATCCCCTTCCGCATCATCTCCACAATCGTGTGCCCGCCCGAAATCTTGATGTTCTCCTCGCCTTTTCCCGTTGACCCCGCCCCGCCCACCTCGCCATCCACATAAAGTCCCGCCCCAATAATCGGCGAATCTCCAACGCGCCCAGGAATCTTCCAAGACAATCCTGAGGTGGTGGTTGTCCCGCTCACCTCGCCCTTCGCATTCACCGCCAGGCAATTAATCGTCCCCGTTATCGGGTCCGCGATCCGCCGCTCCGCATACGCAATCTTCTCAGCATCTCCGTCAAACAACTGCGCCATGTGCTCTTTCCACTCCGGGCTATCGATCCCCGGCCGCCAGTTGAAGCTCGTCTTCGCCTTCCACGCCAGCCAGATCTTCCGCGAGTGCTCCGTCAGCAGGTTCATCTCCTCGAACCCTTCCGCCACCCCAAACCGCCGCGCGCCATCGCCCACGATCATCACGTGATTCGTCCGCTCCATCACCGTCTTCGCCAGCCGCGCCACGTTTTTGATCTTCTGAACGCTCGCCACGCTTCCCCCGCGCCGCGTCGGCCCATGCATCACGCTCGCGTCCAGCTCCACCACGCCTTCTTCATTCGGCAATCCGCCATAGCCCACCGAATCGTCATTCGGATCGTCCTCCACGATCGTCACCGCGGCCACCGCCGCCTCCAGCGTGTCTCCGCCACTCTTGAGAATCTCCATCCCTTTCCCCAGCGCATTCACCCCATTCGCCGAAGAAATCATCACCGGCCGAGTTCCACCCGCCGCCGCGCCCGCTACACTACTCTCTGCAACTCCCGGACTTGCCGTTTCCCCAATCTCCAGCCCTCTTCCGAACAACCGCCCCGCCCCGGCCAACGCTCCACCAACCACCGAACTCACAAAAAACCTTCTTCGCGTCCACATTTCCATCGCGTCTCTCCTCAAATGGCCTTCTAATTTAATTCCAAACTCGCCTCGCACGCGTTGCACTCTAAGCCAACTCCGCGGCAAAAGAAACTACCTTCACACACCAGTGCCCGGCTCAAAATTGCTGTTCAAGCTTTTTTTGTCATCCCGACCGGAGCGACCCGGCCTTTTCTTCCGCGCTGAAGTTTGGCGCGCCGGGTCGCGGAGTGGAGGGACCGTGGCAAGGCCTGAAAAGCTTCTCAATCGGTGGGACGCACAACGGTTTTCCAGCCCGTAAAACTCCTACTCGCCCCCCAGCGGCAAATAATACTGCGTCCCCTTCACCGGCTCCTGCAATCTCTTCAACAACTGCTGCAAATCCTCGCTGCGTTCCACAAAATCAATCTCCGACGTATCCACCACCAGCAGATCCGCCGCCTCATACCGGAAAAAGAAATGCTCGTACGCCCGCGCCACCTCTTCCACATACTCCGGCGCGATCTGTTTCTCTTCCGCCGCCTTCTTCTTCGCAATCCGCGCTCGCAGCACTTCCGGCTTCGCCTGCAGATAAATCACCAGGTCCGGCTCGGGTATCTCCGCTGTCAGCGCCTCGTAATACCGCTCGTAGAGTTTCAGCTCTTTGTCATCCAGGTTCAGGTTGGCGAAAATCCGGTCCTTCTCCATCAGAAAATCGCTGATCACTGGACCCGGCGCATCCCCTGCCAGCCCCTCGCGCATCCGTTTCTGCCGCTCCATCAGGAAATACATCTGCGCCCGCAGCGCCGCCCCCGGCTTCTCCGCATAAAACTCCGCCAGAAACGGATTGTCCTCGCAATCATAAATCCGCCGAGCGTGCAGCCGCTCCGCCAGGATCCGCGCCAGCGTCGTCTTGCCCACTCGCAGCGGCCCTTCAATCACGATGAACCGCGGAGCCTGCGGTCCCCGCTGGGGTATCCGCGCTCGTTTCGCCGAAGACGATTCCGATCCGCTCATATTCCCCCGTTCCTCCCAATCCTCGCCAATTGCGCGCGATTATAGCAGGTGCTCATCCAGAGTGGCACAGGCACTCCTGTTTACCCTGAGGTTCGAAGGGCCTGTGTTCTTGTTTCTCTGGTCCGTGTAGGGGCGGCTTTACGCCGCCCTCTTGTCTTCCGACTGCACGCGACCTGTGCTCTTTGTGGGGGCCGGGCTCGCCCGGCCCGCTCTTCGTTTATGCAACACTCGACTGCCTGGGTGGCCCACACGCCGGTGTTGCGTGTGGGCTCTTGGGTTCGGTCCTCGTAGGGGCGGCTTCTTACCCTGAGCATCGCAAAGGGTTACGCCGCCCTCCGATGCTTTTGTGCCCACCCGCCGCAAGAGGGCCAGCGCCTCTTCCCCTAGTTTTACCCCCCGGACCAAATTTCTTTGTGCCTCATCCGTTTCCGTACTGATACTTGACGCATACATACAGATGGCGCATCCTTGACCCAAGGAAATCCGTCGCTGGACGCCCTCACGCCAATAAATTCCGCGGCAATGACCCTTCGTTACTCGATGGTAACCCCCCCACCGCAAGATCCGCCCCTGTCTAAACCCTTCCTTTTCTGTACGTTTAAAACTGATACAAAACAAACAACTTTAAGCCCCTGCAATATCTATCACTTTCCAAAAACAGGGGGGAGTGGGAGTAACTCCTCCAGCAACGTTCTATAACCGCCCCAAAGTACCATCCAAAACGTGACCAATGGGCCAGTGACACCTGTACCCTGGTACAGGTAAGCTTCCCGTGTTGCAGCCCACCGCATTTTCACCACGGCCTGCAACCCTGAGGTGCTTTTTGCTACTATCCGCCGCTCTTCTCCTGATGTGGCTGCCGAACTCCGATCTCCCCAAGTCCGCCGCCACCAATTCTCCGGCCCTCGCCAGCGCCGTCGCCTCAGAATCCGCCAAAGACTCGGCCGCGCGTCCCTCTCTCCCGAACGCTCCGATCGCCAAATCAGAAGCCGCCGCTGAGTCAAGTTCCATCGCCATCAAACCGTTCTCGAATTCCGCACTCAAGCCGGCCATGGAACGTCCCCTGCCCACGCCGCGTCAACAAAAACTCTGGTACACCTTCATGGCCGTCGGACACAGCGCCGCTGCCTTCGACGCCTACTCCACCCGCCGCACCATCTCCGGCAACTACGGCACGGAAGGCAATCCGCTGCTCCGTCCCTTCTCCCACTCCAACGCGATCTACGCGGCCACGCAGGTCAGCCCAGCCGTAATGGATTATGTTGGCCGCCGCATGATGACCAGCAGCCATCCAACGCTTCGTCGCTTTTGGTGGATTCCTCAAGTCGCCGGCGCGGGCTTCTCCTTCAGCGCCGGTATGCATAACTACGCACTTACTCAATAGCCGTCTTCCCTCTCTCCTCTCGTCTGGCCTCCGCATTTTATTTGCGGGGGCCTGATGACTTACCCGCCTTCTCTTCCATCTCTCACTCCCATGCGCCTCTTTCTGCGCTATAGTATTTTCATCTCGGCCGCGTCGCGATCCGCCTAGCCCTTTCTTTGCGACAATTTTTGCGCGGGCGGGTTATGATTCTTTGCTCTGGGAAATTAACGCCGCGGCGCCGTGGGGGCGCTGTTACGAGAGGCGGAGGACAATCGGTATGAAGAAGCCAATCTTGGGAATGGCGATCATCTTGGGGTCTGCCTGTGCCGTCTTCGCGCAACAGGCCAACAACGCCCCATCCGCCGAACGCAGCACGGAGAACGCCGCCGCCGCTTTCAGCGACACCAGCGCCGCCCAGACCAACCTGTTCGAGACCAGCAACAGCGAGTCGCGCAGCTTCGCCCTCGCCACCCCGGCCGATCCCGCTCCGGTTCCCGCCGCTCCGGCTCCCAAACCCAATTTCATCTATGGCAACCGCGATGATTACCGCTGGCAGTTAGGCCTCGGCGTCGGGTTTTACCGCTTCCAGTCGAACATCATTAACGCCAGCCTCGTCGGCACCAACACCACGGTCAGCTATTTCACGAACGGCTGGCTCGCCGTCGAGGGTAACATCATCACCGGGTTTGCTCCCGCTATCAACGTCAACGAGCACGTGAAGTATTTCGGCGGTGGCGGCGGAATCCGCGTCGGCGGCCGTCGCAATCGATTCGAGCCCTGGGCCCACGCTCTGGTGGGCGGCGCGCACCTGCAGCCCCAAACCGCGGGCAACAGCCGCAGCGCTTTTTCCGTGCAAGCGGGCATTGGCCTCGATTACCGCCTGCATTCCCGCTTTTCCGTGCGCGGCGAAACCGACTGGGTTTACACCTCCTTCTTCAACCAGACCCAGAACAATTTCCAGGCCGCCCTCGACGTCGTCTTCCACTTCTAGCACTCCCGCCCATTCCTGCCAGTCGTTCGGGCATATAAGAATTACATCGTCAATCTTGGCCGACCATCGGTTGTTTTCATGCATCCAAGTTGATGTTTGCGCGCCGAGGCGCGGAATTCGCGTTGACGGTGCCATCACGCAAATCTAGACTAATTTTGGTTGCAAATGAATTTCTGAAGAAGGAAGGGCCCAGCCCATGCATCGTTTCGGCGTAATATTTTTGTGCTCCGTGTGTGTGTTCGGAGGAGCAGCGCGCGGGCAAAATACGAACATCGAGCCGATTCATGCGCAACTGGGAGCCGTGCTGACGTTTCACCTGCAAACTCGCCTGAATCCTGCTGACAGAAATGAAATGGACGTCCTTCCAAAAGGGACCGTGATTCGAGTGAGAATGCTGAATGGTGTGGACTCCAACGTGGATCGTGATGGCAGCGAGTTTCACGGCGAGGTGGTGGATTCGGTTTCGGCGGGAAGCAAAGTCATCGTCCACTCGGAATCGGAAGTGCGGGGGATTCTGGTGCTGCTCCGCAGCAAAAATCACCCGGATGGTTTTCGGTACGAGTTGCTGGTCACGAGCGTGACGGATCACGCGAAGACCTATGACCTGACCGCCTCTTTGAATCCTTCTTTTTTTGACGCGGTCGCTCCTGTTCCGCCAACCTCCAAAGCGGAAGCCCCGCGTGATCCGAATGCTAGAGACTCTGGCGCCGCGAATTTGCAATCACCCCTGCACAATTGAATTGGCAAGCTTTTTGCATATTCCTTGCGCAAAAAAATCTGCCGATGGGTTATGTAAAAAGTATGACCGTGCAAGTTTTACCGCTTCGGGATGTGATAGGAAGATAAGTGTCTGAGCGTGAAGAGATTTCCGGTCCCGGTACTTACTCCATCCAGCGAGCCCGGAGAGCCGTCCCTTTCGCAAGTTGAATATTCGAGAGGGGATAGCAAATTTGGGTTGTCCGCAACAAAGGTGGCCGTCCGTCTGCACTCCTGTGGGCACCAGTCCGAGAATCTCTCGGAGGCTCTAAAAATGAAGAAAGAACTGAAAATCATCTGGGCCGCCATGGCCAGCCTGATCCTTGTAGCAGTAGTGTGCGCCCTTCCGCCCACACTCCCCAACAGCACCGCGGCACACGAGCAGACGGCGACGCCTACGCAGTCTGTTTCCGGCCAAATCGCTGAGGTTCAAAAGACCTCGTTCACCCTGAATATTGGACCTAGCCATACGACGTCCAACCTGGGCCAGCAACTGCAGGAGACACCGCAAAAAACAATGACTTTCCAAATCGACAAGAATACCACTGTTGATGGCAAGTTGAAGGTCGGGGCGAATGCCGACGTAACGTATCGCGAAGATGGCGGCAAGTTCGTGGCGATCAGCGTGCGCGTTTCCTGATGGCTTGATTTCCAACTGATCCGATTCGAGCAGGGTTTCTCCAGGTGAGTCCCACCAGGAGAAACCCTATTTTTTTGCGCACGAGCAATGTGACTGGGAAAGTCGCGGGCGCCTTGCGGGAGGGTGTAATCTCTGAATTCGAGGATTCAGAGGCTATTTCTGCTGCCGGGTGCGTTGTGGGGAGCGTAGGGTTTTTCAGCCGGGCATTTCTTCTCCTGAGAGAGAGGAATTTACGATTAATCGTCAGGTGCCCCGTCCATGTTTGGGCTTGAAGGAGCACCTAAGAAATCCTGCGGGCATGCAGCCGAAGGTCACAACACAGTTGTCATGAAGTTTTCCGAGTGTTTGATCACCTTCTCGATCGCGCGGATCACCAGATCCGGCTCCTCCTGCATGATCCAATGATTGCTGTTGCCCGCTAGGACGTGATTCCCGAGAGGCAGGCGCCCAGCCATCGCAGCATGTTCTTTACGCCGAGCCTCGGGTGCCGTACGCGCCGACAGAATTACCACCGCCTTATCGCAAAACTTATCGAGTTGACCAACACGCGCGGCACTGATAGGCAGATTTTCCAGTTGGCTCGCGATCGTTAGAGCAAATTTCGGCTGTATCCAGAAAACGGATGCCATTGCTTTTTCGTTCGCGGGTAGGGCAGAAAACCATGGACTTGAAACCGAACCGGCTTCGTCAGGAGTTCCTCGACTGATAAGGCGAACCAGATAGCTTGCTGGTTTCTTGGCCCTCGTGGTCAGAAGAAAAGCAACGAAGCGAATGAGTCCAATGCGCGTGAGGAGAGCCGCGCGCCGGCACACCTTGGCTCCAATGCGCGTGAGCTTCCTGTCGTGTTCCGAAGGCGGATTCCATTCCGCTGGCGCCACCGGATCCACAAGCACCATCCCGGCTAGTTCGTCCGGGTACCGCGTAGCAAACAGCGGCATGGTCAATCCCCCAAACGAATGTCCCACCAGCACGTAGGGAGGAGGGATTGCCGCTCGTTCCAGCATTGTATGCAACTCATCGACGATGCGGTCTGCCGTTCGAGGCATCGGACCTTGATCGCTCCAACCCAGTCCCGCCCGGTCATAGCTAACGACACGAAACGACCGGCTCAACTCACGCTGGAGGTCGCTCCAGCTTAATACGGTAGACATGAGTCCCGCTTCCAACAAAATGGTTGGACTGCCGTGTCCCGATTCAAGAAGGTGCAGCCGGTGGCTTCCAAGGTCGACCAATCTGCCCGGTGGAGGATAGACCTTGCCGTCCCTCCGTGTCCCCAGAATCTGGTAAACCACGCCCAGAAGTGCAACCAGTAGAGTAATGCCTAAAAGCCAAGCTACTATTGGAATTAAGTCCATGACTCCTCGAATGAATCCCCCGGTCGCTTAGATGACTTAGCCTCGAAGATGGCTATGCACATCCTCCGCCACACGAAAGGCAATTTCAACACAATCACCTATTGACCGGCCTCTCAGAAAGTTGCCAGCGAGATGCAGGTTGGGGAGTGTGCGTAAAATGGCGTCGATCTCCTCCACTCGCTGTGCGTGCCCAACATTGTATTGCGGCAGCGCGCGTGGATCTTTCCAAACCATTCGATCCACCGGTCCACCTGTGATTCCCAGAATTCTGGCGCTTTCCGCCTCTACAATCTGAGCGCACGTTTCCCCTTGCATGGCCCCGACATCGGCGCTCATCCCCCTTCCGGCGAAGCTGGTCATCAGCACTTTGCCTTCGGGCGCACGCTGCGGAAACAGTGAAGAGTTCCAAAACGTGCAGATCGTCTGTAAACCTTCCCGCCTGGGAACCATGAAACCAAATCCATCGAGTGCGTTGGCCACCTTGGAGCGGTCGTAGGCCGACGAGACAGCACACATTGGCGCGTACTCGATGGCCCTGAGATGCGAAGCAAGTTGCGGCGCGCTGTTTGCTAGAAGTTGTGCTGCAGTGTACGCCGGCACCGCAAGCACCAAGTGCTCTGTCGCGATTTTCTCGCCACTCAACAAGCCGATTTGCCAGCCAGTTGTTGAGCTACCGTTTTCGTCTCGTAATGGCGCGACGAATGCGATTTCGGCTTTGTACCTAGTCTCTGCTCGTAGCTCCTCCGCAAGCCTCTCTGGCAGTGTCCCCATTCCTGACGTGAAGGTACCAAGAGATGGCAGAGCGTCGGTGACGCGTAAGCTGTTATGGTCTGCATTCGCACGAGAGCGTGTAGACGAACCATCCGACCTGCCCGCGGCTCGCTTGGATTTGCGTGCTCGAAGCGCACCCCGCACCAGGCTTCCTTGATTTCGTTCCCATCCCACCAAAGCCGGAAAGGCGCTTTCCATCCCCATCTTGTGCGCATCCCCAAAAAAGATCGTGGAAATGATTGGGTCCACCAGATAGTCCAATACTTCTGAGCCAAACTTCCGTTCAACGAACTCAGCCAAACTTTCCTCACGCGGAGGGGGTTGCGAAGAACGGAAGATCTCGGTGAGGATTCGGAGCTTGGACCCAGGCCCAACCAGTCGCGTCGTGATCAGCCCTTTCGGCGAGAACGGCGCTGGATGCAGACGTCCGTGCCGGACAATATACCGCCTTGCTTTCGGATCGCCTGGTACAAATTTGCTTTCCAGGTTTAGTTCGCGCACAAGCTGCCACACTGGAAGCGGAAATCGCGGGAATTGCGGGCCGGCCTCGAATAAGTAACCGTTTCGGCGGATTGTCGCAATTACGCCGCCGGCACGTTCCTTAGCCTCAAAGACGAGGCAATGGATTCCCAATTGCCTGAGCCGATAGGCGCAACCCAAGCCTGAGATTCCAGCGCCAATAACCACGACTTTTTCTGTGTATCCCACAACAAGCAAAGCCTATCAAAGTTGATGGAGCTGCCTGTGTGTGCCAGGCTCTCGCACTTCTGCCAAAATAGATGTCTGGAATGCCCTTGGAGTCACTACTTAATTTCGTCAAAACCTACGCGGCGCGCGGCAACGAAGTTGCCGTGCGGCAACGGCGCGGCGTTCGCATGGAGACTTGGACTTATGCGCGTATTGCTGAGGAGGCAAACCGGCTGGCCAGGGAGCTTGAGGTTCGCGGCATAGGAAGGGGTGATGCAGTTCTCCTGTGGGGCGAAAACTCTGCGGAGTGGATCATCGTATTTCTCGGATGTCTGCTTTGTGGCGTCGTCATCGTGCCAATCGATCACGCCTCGTCGATGGAGTTTGCCTGCCGCGTGGCCAGCGAAGTGAATGCAAAGCTCATCTTCCGGTCGGATACTCACAAGGAATCCGCAAATATTCCGTCCATCTCCTTGGTGTCGCTTCTCGCGGTTACCGCGCGACACCACTTTTCCCCCTACCCATCGCCACCGCTTTCACGCAAAGATACGTTGGAGATCATCTTTACCTCTGGCACCACTGCGGAGCCTCGTGGTGTAGTGATTTCGCACGGAAATGTGCTCGCGAACATCGCGCCCCTGCAGAGCGAAATCCAGAAGTATCACCGCTATGAAAAACTTGTCCACCCGCTGCGCTTTTTGAACCTGCTTCCGCTCAGTCACGTCTTCGGCCAGATGCTCGGGGTGTTCATCCCTCCGATGCTGGCGGGAACAGTTGTTTTCATCGATTCGCTCAGGCCCCCGGAGTTCCTGGACACGATCAGGCGAGAGCGGGTGTCCGTTCTTGTCGCGGTCCCTCGTTTCATTGAATCCCTCCAGCGTGAGGTGGAGCGCCAGGAGGAACGCCAAGGAAATACAGAGAAGTTTCGCAAGGATTTCAGCTTGGCGGACGGGCAGCACTTTCTTCGCCGGTGGTGGCGATTCCGCCGGATTCACGCGCGTCTCGGCTGGAAATTCTGCGCTTTCATCTCTGGCGGAGCCGCACTCCCGCAGCAGGCCGAAACCTTCTGGAACCGGTTGGGATTCGCCGTGATTCAGGGATACGGGATGACGGAAACCACTTCGCTCATCAGTCTGAATCATCCATTCCGTTCAACCAAAGGATCGATCGGCAAGGTGTTTCCAGGCATGGAAGTGCGTGTCGACGAGACCGGCGAAATTCTCGTACGCGGAGAGAATGTTGCCACGGCCTATCGCCATAAGGGCCAAACTCTCTCCGTAGCCGAACCAGATGGATGGTTCCGAACGGGCGATGTCGCGGACAAGGACGAGAACGGCCGCCTGTATTTCAAGGGCCGCCGGAAAAACGTCATCGTCACACCTGCAGGGATGAATGTCTACCCGGAGGATCTCGAGAAAGCTCTCCGAGTGCAGCCCGGCGTTCGAGACTGTGTCGTGATCGGGCTCGAAAGAGACGGCAACGCCGAGCCTTGCGCCATACTCTTGATGAACAGCTCCGCCAGCAACCCTGCCGCGGTGATCGAGGCCGCCAATCAATCACTGGCCGAATATCAGAAAATGCGGAATTGGTTTGTCTGGCCCGAGCCCGATTTCCCACGGACACCAACCCAAAAGCCAATTCTTCCCCGCATTCGCGATGCAGTCCAAAATGCGAAGAGCGGCGCGACGGAAAACACTCCCGGCCCAGACTCCCTCGCTGGGTTGATCACGCGGATTACCGGCCGCCCCGTTTCATTGGGCTCCAAGGACGCCAACCTGGAAACCGATTTGCACCTTACCTCCCTCGATCGCGTCGAACTTATGAGTGTTTTGGAAGAGCGCCATCAAGTGGGCCTGAACGAAGCTCAATTTCAGGACGTGACCACGGTCGCTCAACTTGAGAAGCTCCTCGCGCAAGGCACCGCTTCTACGATTCAGCACGTCTATCCCACCTGGCCGCAACATTGGTTCACTACCGCTGTGCGCCTTGCCATCTACTACTTGCTCGCCTGGCCGGCGACGTTTCTTCTTGCGGCTCCCCGGATTCGCGGCCGCGAGAATCTCCGTGGGCTAGATGGTCCGGTCCTGGTGATCTCCAATCACGTCACCTACCTGGACATCGCTTGGATTCTGCCGGCGTTGCCATCAAGATTCAGGAATCGGCTTGCCACGGCTATGGGGGGTGAGAGGCTCGCAAGAATGCTGCGTCCCTCAAACAGCCTGAGTGACTTCGAGCGTTTCCTGGAACGCCTGAGATATTTTCTCGCGGTATGTCTCTTCAATGTTTTCCCGCTGCCACAACAATCAGGATTCCTCCGGAGCTTTGCCTTCGCGGGCGATCTAGCTGACCGTCGCTGGAACATCCTGGTCTTTCCGGAAGGCAAGACGACCGAGAATGGAGACATGTTTCCTTTTCGCTCGGGCATTGGCCTACTCGTCAAGCAGTTGAACATTCCCGTTGTTCCGATTTACCTGCATGGGCTGTATGACCTGAAACTGCACGAGCGCATCATCGCACGCCCCGGCCACGTGCACGCCACGATTGGCGCGCCGGTGCGTTTCGCGTCCCACCAGGACGCGAACGAGATCGCCCACGAGCTTGAACGCCGCGTTCGCGAACTTCAATCTGTCTGAGAATATTCTGTCTTGCGCAGCGCCGGGAGCCGGCGAATCAATAAAAACACAAGAACAAAGCCAAGGGCCAGCGCGAACGAAGCCCATTTCTGGTTCACCAGGAATTGTTTCGCTTCCGCCCCATAACGAGCTCCCAGAAAGCCTTCTAACAAGAAAAGAGAGCCACGCCCGACCAGGGTGCCAATCACAAACGTCGCGAGGGGTACTTGAAAAACGCCTTGTGCAATTACAAACGGCTTGAACGGCACCGGAAACGGCGCAACCGCAGGAAGAAGGACGGATGCCATCGGATATTCCTGAATGAATTTTCGAATCCTGCCCGGCGCATGTCCTTGGCTTTTGCGATAGTAGGCCTGCCCGCTTTTCCGGGCAAGCCAGTAGATCCAGATGCATCCCCCCAGTGAACCAAGCGCGGCCATCGCGACGTAGAATGGCATTCGCACCGGGTGCCGGCTGGAAAGCTCCATCAGAAGCAAATCTGTGACCAGGGGAAGTGGGACAAACGAAGAATCAATGAACGCGGACAAGAGCAGCCCGACTCCACCCAGAGCAGGTAGCGTTAACTTCAACCAAGACCTAAATTGAATCCAGCCCACGGCACCCTCAAGTTGCGCGATCATTCGTTGTGTGGCGCTCGACTATCAAAGGGTTGATCCCGCCTGCGGCGAATCTGAGTTTTCGCTTGCGCTCTGTGGTATGGAGACACTTTTCGGGAGAAACCGCGCTGCCGTCTTTCAAGGCCGGGTTTCCATCCATTTATAGATGCATAGTACCGCCGAACAGGCGCAAGAAATCTGAGTTCTAGAACTTAATATTTTTGCGGGTTCGATGTATCTCTCCGGCGGTTTCCTCTATCCAAGGTTTCGTAACCAGGGGATCACTCTTGCTTCTTCACCCTTTCTGCACCGGCTCAAAGAGGGCTGAACGAATCAAGCATGTCTCAGTGCATTCGGTGGCGGGCTAGCTGTACTAGAACGCCCCATCATCTTGTGCAAAGGAGATGTCCGATTCATGTCCACTGTGGAACAACCACTCCCGACAGTTCCAGCTCAACCATTTCGTCTCGACGTGCCATTACATAGTCTCCTTCAGGAACCTTCACAGCGGCCATCACCCCAGTCTTCAAATGGGAACGGCGATCTTCCCGAGCCGATCTTTCCGCAACATCCCGAGTTGCTGCACGAGCTCGATATGGCCGACATTGCCGCCCACGATAACGTGTTGCGTACGGGGAAAAGGCATTGGCCGGTTTCTCGCATTCTCAAAACCATGCGAGGCTGGATGACGCCTTACATCAAATCACGCGTTCTTCCTGGTGATTTCCAGCCGATCATCGCTTACCTGTTTACCGAGTGGAAGTGCAATCTGGATTGTCACTACTGCTGGTCGTATGACAATCGAGTGAAGGGAATGACCGAAGAAACTGCGCGTCGCGCCATCGACTGGCTGGAATCAACCCCTTGCCGTGTGCTGGCTCCCACTGGCGGAGAACCGTTGCTGCGACCCGATTTTGTGCACAAGGTGATTTACTATGCCGCGAAAAAGGACTTCTGGGTCTATCTGGCCACGAATGCCCGTCTACTTCGCCCCGAGGTAACCGATCGCCTCGCCGATGCTGGAATCGCGACTGTTAATTTTGCAGTGGACACGATCAAAGAAAGGCCCGGACTGCCCAAAGCATTTGAGCACGTGCGTTCGTACTTCGACTACCTCGTCAAACGCCAGTATCGGTACGGCTATACCGTCTTCTTCAACACAAATATTTGCCGCACCAACATCGAGGATGTCAAACAGCTCGTGGAGATTGCCCACGATAACGGCATTTCTCTCACGTTCCATATCAACGAAGCTCCCATGATGGAGCAATCCCATTTCAAGCACCTGCACGAAAATGACACGTACATCCGTCCGCAAGACTTTCCCATGGTTGATGATCTGCTGGACTGGCTCATCGACAAGCAACGCCAGGGATACAAGATGGTGGATTCCATCCCACGGCTGCAAAACATGAAAGGCTTCATGCGTGGAGTGGGTGAGCACTGGGGTTGCCGGGCCGGTCAAAACTGGCTGATCGTTCGCACGAACGGCACCCTCGCCCCCTGTTTCCCGATGTACAACGCGGGATTTGACTGGGGCACTGTCGAGAATCAGAAATTCGATCTCAAGCAACTCGCAGAAATGAAGAAAGGCTGCGAGCCAAATTGCTTCTCGACGCTCGGATATAACGTCGCCTACTGTTACGACGCGGCTCGCGTCATGAAGTGGCTTCTCAAGCAGGCACGTCACGGATTTCAGGGTGTAACTGGCAGTTTCGAATAGTCACTCGGTCCGATGATCCCGGTTAGGCTCAGCGTATTTGAGCCAACAATCGCTTCGTCGTCTTCCTTGGTTCGGCTAGTATCCACCGTCTGGCCAGCTTCCGTGCAGCCGGCGATACGTCCGAAATGACGGAAAAGGGACGAGTCCTCGCGAGATCAGAAGAACCCGTTGTCTCTGCGTGTCCGAATAGAGTTAGGTGGTCGCCCAGTGCCGCATCCTCGGGTGTTCCTTTCCTAGTCAAACACCATGTTCATTGTTTTCCATCGCCCGACACGTTCGTCGTCAAGCGCTTCGAGAGGAATTCACGCATTAAATTCGTACCCACTCGTCCGGCGAGGCCAACGGCGGTATTGGTGAAGACTAAGTGCGCTCCACGATTCGCTTTGGGATAGTACAGATTGGACAGTGCTCCCGAGCACATGTCGCCAAGCAAATAAGAAGCGTTGGGCACAGGACGCCCACTATCGCTGCGTGCGACAAATGCGGAGGTGACCGCATGCACAAAGCGGGACTTAACGGAGCCGGAGCCCTGGTAGTAGTAGCGCGGATCCTGGTGAAGGAGCGCGGGGAAGACCGCATGAGTCAGGAAGTCACTGCTGCGTCCGTCGGCAAACTTTGCGGCAAAACGTTTGCTGTATCCCGCGACACCTTGCCCGTACCCGGCATAGGAATTATTCGCTTGCTCGATGCCGGCAGCGAAGGCGATGCCGAGCATCGCAACCGGATCGAACGTGCCACGTGTAGCGAGTGAGAATTTCTGTTTCGCCGTGAGCGGGGCGGCGTCATAAATGTAGCTTGTATAGAAGTTTGGGAAGAAGCCGACCAGACGCTGCTTCTCTGCCGCCCTTATCTGCTCAGCGGCGATCAGCTCGGTGGGACGGACCGTCACCTCTATGTTTGCCGTTGCAACCGATAATGAGACGTCAGGAAGCTCGTAGGCCTGCTGCACCGCGACAGCGAACTCTGCGGATGTAAACGGCGCAAAACCCTTAGCGTAGACGGTCACGAGGTAGGAACCGGCAGGAATCTTTGCGAAATTAAATTCGCCGTTCGCCTCAGACACCATCGTATGCAATTGTGTTCCGTCTCCATCCATCAAGCTGACGTCTGCACCGGAAACGGTGCCTCCGCTTGCGTCCAGAACGGTGCCGCCGACGCTGGCTGATCCTCCCGAAGGGGGTGTTTGCGGAACCGAATTCTGCGGGTCTGATTTGGGTAGAGGTGCATCCGGGAGGGAGCGGCTGCTAATCCCGCGCGCGGCTGTTCGTTGCTGAGCGAGTGCGCTCGCAGGAACCATACAGAGCGGAAGTATCGCGCTGGCAAGAAGAGCAAGGAGACGGGGGCACTGGGCCTTTCTCAAAGCGTGCTTCCAAGGAAGAGAGGAAGCCACAGCGCGAAACTCAGTCACGCTCATGAGGCTTGTGCGGAGGGCTGCAGGTGGACACATCAGGAAGTCACCTCAAGTTCTCCTCTGCTGGTGCAACTCTTATCGAGGGTTTATCCCCTGTCCACTGAGTCAAGGCAAGATGCTTGCCCGGGCGTACCGCACCCAGCAATTCAATTCGTGCTTTGGCGACTTCAAGACCTGTTGAGGATTCTTGCCACGTGAATTCACCGGCATCGACGCGGACAATATTGAACTGTGAAACCATTTGGTCTCCACCGGGCTGGGCGGCTTCCCGACGTGCTACATAGGAAGGGTACGCTACCGCACGATACGTTGCCTGTTCAATACGATACTCACTAAGCTTAGTGGTTACCTTCGACAGCAAATCGTCAGTCAGGCGGTGCACCCACTACCAAGTCCGCAAGGGGACTTCCCGCCGCGGTTACCGGCATCAAATTCTGGTAAGTGCATTATAGAAAGGCGTTTGTTTGGAAACCGCCTCGCGATCGCGTTCTTACGAGATCTAAGGTGTTATGAGGCTTTGAGAGGGTACCCCTCTGACGGTGAGGAACTCTTGCAACTGCCGAAAATATGAGCGGATAAAGCGGTAATTCCGCTAGATCAATGGATTGAAAAAGTACCCAACTATCGGGTAGACAACCGAATGAGCCACGGTACCTTAAAGCAGCACGCCGCAGACAGAATCGACCGAAAACATAGTTCAATTGAATTCGTATTATGCAGTCCGCTTCTGCGTCTTCCGTTCACTGTCGCAAAATCTAGCGTCGTGCGATTTGGTCAGCAAGCGCGAACAGCGATCACTCACGAACTCTTAATAATCTGAAATAGTAAGAGTATTCGGTCTCCGCTCCGAATGCTCTTTGCAAACCGCAAAGAACTCAGCGACTAAGTCTTTGAGAATGAGTCAGAACAAATTGATCTTTTCGCTGTGCTATCTTGGAAAATGAGGATGTTGGACCCAGTTGGACCCCAAATAGAGAGGAGAGTGGCACGTTAGTGCAAGCTGCTGTAAAATAAACGTATAACTTGCCCGTTCCCCGGTAGCTCAATGGTAGAGCATTCGGCTGTTAACCGATTTACAAAATCTAACTAACACGCTGATTCGGCACCGTTTAACCAACCAGAACGGCTGCTAGAAACCGAGCCAGTTGGACTCATTGGACTCAAAAATCTCTCTAACCTCGTCCTGATCCACTTCGTGCGATTCCTCACCAGTCTGTCATACGGCTAGTCGAGGACATGCGGAGCAGTACTTGCGTCCTATTGCCCTATGTATGCCTGTGTAGTATCATGTATGCATGGAACGGACTGCCCTCTTCTTGAAGGAAGAACAACTCAAGAAGCTGAAGGCGCTGTCTGAAAAAACAGGCGCTCCGGTTGCTGAACTCATCCGGCGTGCGATTGATCGGTACCTACAGGAGCGCAGCAAGGAACTGAAGTAAACGGGACGCCACGGTGTTACTAGCACCGCGACGCCCCTGACCGTAGCAACCTTTAGGGAGGCTGCATGGCTACTCGAAAGCTATCACTGCCGCTGTTCTCGGCAAAGACTTCGGTTTCGCAACCGGGTCGCTCCACCCGCTACCTTCATTTCATCGACTGTGTCAGGCAGGACAGGAATCAGTATTCCCTCGTTTGCGAGAGCCAACCTCTTTTGAGTTTCGGCAGTGACGGTCTCCCCGTCCGTTGTCCCGCCTGCGGTGCCCAAATCCGCTCGAAGGAGAATGCGAATTCCGCTGACGGTCTGGAAGTAAGTAGCTGAACGGGCGTTTCCGGGCAGTCCCGGTCACCAGAAGGGATCGGGTCTACCGGGGGCTGGAGTGGCTCCCAGAAAGTCCCGCACAGGCTTTTTGAACGGCTTCTACAAAGCGCAAGACACGAAGGGAGGCTACGTGGGATTGCAAGTCGTCCGAAGCGATGAAACTACTCCTCGAAAGATGTTGGCAGCGGTCTATTCGAGAGTCTCGACGGTGGGTCACGGTCAAGACCCTGCGATGCAAACCCGCGAACTCACCGATTACTGCCAACGCCGGGGCTGGGAAATCTACGGCTCCTATGTTGATAACGGTGTGTCCGGCAAGAAGGATTCACGGCCCGCGCTGAATCGCCTCATGGAAGATGCTCATGCCCGTCGCTTCGACGTGGTGGTCTGCTGGCGCTTTGATCGCTTCAGCCGCTCGGTGTCCCACCTGTGCCGAGCATTGGAGACCTTCAACGCACTCGACATTGAGTTCGTTTCGCTTTGTGAGCAGGTGGACACCAACACGCCCACGGGAAAGCTCGTTTTCACGATATTGGGAGCGGTCGCCGAAGGAGAGCGAAATCTCATTGCAGAGCGGGTACGTTCGGGACTTAGGAACGCCAGAGCTAAGGGCAAACGCCTCGGGCGTCCTACGAAGTCTGTCGATGTTGGTCGAATCAACTCACTCCGAGCCGCAGGACATTCGTGGCGCACGATTGCAGGAATGATGAAGTTGTCGGTCGGAACTGTGTATGCCGCTGCCCGATCTCAGCATAGTAAGGCTCTGTGCGCTTGACCGCCTCCAGTTTTGCTTCATGTGAATTTCCTGCTGATGCCGAAACAAAGGAGACCCCATGCTCAAGTGGCTGCTGAAATTCGTGCTGCAACGCCTGCTCATCTTGTTCGTGCTGGTCGTCGCCTCGGCGATCCTTCCCGTCGCATCGTTCTGGCTGGTATGCGACCCTCTTGGCGGTCAAGTGTTCTTCTGGGCTGCGCCATGGACTTGCGCGTTTTGGACGCTCCTAGCTTCAGTGCTGATCGGCTCGCGCTTTTGGATGGGTAGGGAGCACGTACTCGCGTGGCGTATAGAGCGCGGCGGCTACCTGCGGTCGTGCCTGAAGTCCACGGCGGTCATGTTCCTTTCTCTGTTGGCGAGCTACGCTTGCGAGTTCGCCGTCATCCTCCTGTTGCCCCGGTCTCAAACTTCACTGCACCTGCTGGTGCTTGCAGCCTACGCGCCTGCGGGAATCGCCGCCCTGTGGAGCGCCTTTCGCCGGGTCGATCCAATGTGCGCAGTTCGACCGATTTCATATTACGACATAGAGCGAATCGTAGAAGGACGGCGTCTCGCCGATTCGATGAACGAGGAGCCTGAATGAAAAACGCCCCAGCATTGTCGGATGCTGGGGCGTCGGATTTGCCATTGAGCCTTCCTCGTTCAGTCAGAACGGGTCTATGAAAGGAGACGCGTAGCATGATTTCTGACGAACAGACCCTCGCTGAGATGGACGCACGCAATATGGAAGAAGCATGTAGGTTGTTCTTGCGAGCCGAGCAACGGTTCCAGAAGCTCTGTGACCATCCCGGCAAGGTGACAGACCCCAAGGTGAATGTGGCTTGGTGGGAGGCGTTGGAGAAAGTCTATGAGCTTGAGAAGATCGTGTGGCGGCTCTTCGTAGGCGAACAACCGACCATGGCAGACAACAAGCTCTACGCAAAATTCCGCGAGCTTTTACTGCGAGGTAGTAACCTCAAAGCTAACGCATGAACCCTGAAACAGAATTGATGAGAGCCGCTAAAGCATGCGTTTGACCGCATCTGATTTCGCTTCAAGTCATCGCCCAACACGCTGCGATCTGCGTGTGTTCCTGCGACACCAACGAGAGCAGGAAGCAGAACCCGGCCCCTACGAGCTAGTGCTGCGACGGCTTGGACTCAGACACGAGCGAGATCATCTGGCGACACTCGGGACGTTTGTTAACCTGAGCGCTGCTTCTCTCGAAGAGCAGGTAAAAAGGACTGCGGACTCCATCGAAGCTAAAGTACCTGTCCTGTATCAGCCTGCCTTTCTCGCCACAGAGAGAATCTGCGGAACCGATGTCGAAATTGTCGGCGTTCCCGACTACCTCATCCTCGATGGCGACGGCTATGTGATTCGGGATTCGAAGATGGCTCGCCGAATCGACGAAGAGAATCACCCCGAGATTCTGCTGCAAGTCCAGCTTTATGGCTGGCTCTTCGAAAGGAGTTGCGGCACTGTTCCCAAGGGACTGCAAGTCCACGCTGGCACAGGCGAAATCGTGACCATCCCATACGACGGCGGGGCAACCGCTCTGCGGGAACTGGAGCGACTTCTGGCAATCAAGCAACTGACGGCGGAACCCTACGAGCCTGTGGGCTGGACGAAATGTCTCGGCTGCGGATACACCGACCGTTGCTGGGCACACGCAGCGAAGAATGGCGACGTTGCTCTCGTGTATTGCGTGGATCAGAGCCTTGCCAGAACTCTCCACAGCCAAGGGATTCGCACTCGAAAGGAACTGCTGGCGAACTTCGACGCCGCCAGTCTGAGCGAACTCAAGCGTCCCTATGGCAACCGGGAGCAGCGGGTAGGAAAGACAGCAGAACGAATCCTGAAGTTCGCTGATGCAATGGAGAAGCAGCAAGAAATAGTCCTTGCCACTCCAGCTATACCCGCGCACAGCAACTACGTGATGTTCGATCTGGAGGGGATGCCGCCTCACTTGGACGAACTCGACAAAATCTACCTTTGGGGAGCGCAGGTGTTCGGCGAGAATCCAAGCGGGTTCAAGGTCGCCCTGTCAGGCTTTGGCGCTGACGGCGACAGGGAAGGCTGGATCGGCTTCCTAGAAAATGCCAAACAAATTTTCGAAACCTATGGTGACATTCCGTGGGTGCATTGGGCGCCCTACGAGGAAACTTATCTTCGTCGGTACGCCGCACGTTTCGGCGATCCTGACGGCATCGCTTCCCGTGTAGAAGGAAATCTTCTGGATTTGTTGACCGTAACGAAGGAATCGGTCGTGCTGCCTCTGCCCAGTTTCAGTTTGAAGGTCGTCGAGGACTACGTTGGGTTCGAGCGCAAGGAAGCGGAGTACGGCGGTGCATGGGCAATGGCGACGTTCATTGAAGCGACGGAAACCAGCGACGAGGGCAAGCGGAGAGAACTGATGGACAAAATTCTGGCTTACAACCGAGAAGACCTCGAAGCGACGTGGGCGGTGTTTCGGTGGTTGAGAGCTAAAGTCCCACCTACAAATCAGGGTTCAGCCGTCGCTCCGGTCAATCCGTGAGAAATCGAGTGGGACTCCACTCGCCCCTGCTCGCACGATTGAGTCCGCAACACCAGCCTTGAATACCCCGCCAAGGACATTGGCCTCCGCGAGAAATTCTTGACCCCACGCACTCGTGACGTAATTTGCGTAAGCCCACAGCAAAATCATTCCCTCTAATTCCAAAGGGTCGAGTTCTTCCAATACGGTTGTCGCGTCCTCTTCAATGTCGTCTGGTTGCCAACCTGCGGCGAGCATACAAAATGGTTCCAAACGGTGGACATCGTCCTGCGCTTGGTCTGCGTTTTGCGTGACCCATAGCACCGACCAGTTGTGTTCGACATCACCGTCGCGACAGATAAACAGTTCTTCGTAGAGTGAGCCATAAGCATTCCCACCCCGGTTAATCCCTGCGAGGCGTTTAACATGCCGCGTGTCGGGAGCCAACACCGTTAGCCCCTGCGGCAGGTCGGCGCAATCGTGAGAAATGAGAACCGTTACGGGTCGCTCGAATCCTGTGACCGAAACATCTACTTTTGGCAAGCTCTTCGGGTCGGCGTGCATGCTCTCGCCTTCGGTGTGATCTTAAATCTGCCTCGGCTGAAAATCACTCTGCGCCATTGTCCAGTTCCGCGCCCATCCGGTACTTCACATCGTAGTTCACGAGAAAATCGAGTTCGTCTAACGTGAAGCCATAGTGCTCCGCAAGTTGTGAATCAATCTTGTCTATAATTTCCTTCGAGTATTTAGGGATGATGCACTGTACGGTTAGCGAGTCGTGCTGAAACTTCATCTTTCGCATCTCGGATGTGGATTGTAGGCTCTTCGACAATGCGTTTGATATGTCCTTCCAAAAGGTTGGTGCTTCGTCAAACACTCTTTTCAACTTGCAGGGGAACCCCTCGATTTCGCGCCTGTTTAGGTGCCTGAAGTCTGAGAAGACGTTAATAAACCAACGGAACAAGGTCGAATTTAGGACGCAAAAAGCAACTTGAGCCTCTGCATGCGAAGCAAATCGCAGCTCTTTGAATTCCGAGGGTGGGCGCAGCTTGCCCCGACCATCAAACACTTGAGGCACAAAATCAAGCACCTGCAAAAAGCTCGCCATCTTACGCGAGTAGTACACAATGTGTCCAGCGCCGCTGAACTCCTGCATTCCAATCGATTGAGCATCTCCCCATAATTTTTTCAAGACCGACGCTTCCAACGATCTGCTGATCTTCGGTAGTGACGACGGCAGAAACGTGGGTCGAACAGGTTGGTATTGAATTCTCGAAAACAGATTTTCGCGTTCCTCCGCCGACCACCGCAGGCACTCACTGGCGAGAATGGCGGGTGAATCTTCTGGCTGGTTGCGTACTAGATGGATACTTAGGCGGATGTGTTCCAAGCCATCGAATAAACGCGACGGACGGTCATCGAAGGAGCTAACGTGAAGCGGCAGACGAAACTCAATTTGCTGTAGTGTCGAGTAGCCCTCTGTTGAGATAGAAGAAACGGGAACAATGGCTCCCATGCGTCCATCTAACGCACACAACTGCAACCATCGTTCCAGCATGGGCGCGTATAAGTTGTTGGCATCTACAGTTGTTAGTCCCCGAATCGTATATTCAGTGACTTCGCGCAAGTCTTTGTACGGTGGATTCCCTATGACGATTGTGAACCCTCCATGCTGCTGCATGATTCCGTAGAATTCCGCAAACCAGTGGAACGGCTTGTGCGAGTCGTGCCATCGTCCGAAGGCAGCTTTGTCGCCAACGCGAACTCCATAGTCCCCGGAAAGGTAGGTATCCAATTCTGATCGCAACTCTGTCAGGCGACGTGAAACATCCTCTTTGGCTTCCCCGAAATCGCCATTGGCGACGCTGTCCTGCACCTGCATCTGTCGAAACCGTTCGTATGCGAGTTCCGCGAGTTGCGCCCTTTCCTTTATGTCAGCGGCCTTGTTGTCGAAATCGAGCTTACTGCCAAGGACTTTGCCCAATGCGGTTTCTGTAGCAAATCCAGCCAGCGTGTTACCTGCTCTGATGTTAAAGTCGATGTCCGGCAGCGGTTCGATCTTTTGACCTGCATCTACCTGAGCTACCAGTTTGAGAAAGAGGCGCAGCTTACAGATTTCTGTTGCCTCTTCCATGATGTCCACACCGTAGAGATTGTTAAGGATGATCGACTTTAGGATGAAATATCTCGGGTTCGGATGCCGAGACTTGTCGTTCATCTCGGTAAGTGTTTCGCGGAAGTCCTTGAACTTCTCGGGGCTGTGCTTCTCGCCGGAGCGGTCAAGGTCATCCACAAAAGCCTGCATACGCACCAGACAGGTGTCATACAGTCGTTCGAGGATGTTCAGCGCGGCAAACAGGAAAGCGCCCGACCCGCACGCGGGGTCAAGAACGGAGATATTGCGAACCGCCTTATAAAATGCCCGCAAGAGTTCCGGGCCTTCGCAGTTGGCGATCACTTCCTCGGCAAAGCGGCGAATATCGAGATTGTAGGTAATGAAATCATCGATGGAGCGGATTTCTCCGACAGCCAATTTCTTGCGAATCTCCTCCAAGCGGCTTCGCCGGGAAACAACTTCTCGCCACGTCTCTGTCGCCAAAGCGTACAGGGGTTCGGCTTGCTTGTTCCACTCGTAACGCTTGCTGTTTTTCGATACGCCCGCTGCGATTCGATCCGGCAGTGCCATTTCTGCGCCCCTCAACATCGCGGCGTGGATGTAACGGTCGGGATCGGCTTGCAAGAAACGCCAAACCGAGTGCTCGCCCTCGAAAGCGATCTTGCATGATTTCCGCGCTATATCGAACAGCGCAGGGATAATCGTGTTTTGGCTGATGTACCCGGTGATGTCCTCCTTGGTGTAGTACGCACCCATCTCCTTCTGGTTGATGTATTTCTCGAAGACGTAGCCAAGTACGTCCGGGTTGATCTCGTTTCCTTTCCGCGTGGGGCGGTCGTCAAGGTGCCAGTCGTACTGGTCAAAGAAGTCAAAAATACGCTCGAACGCCCTGTCGGGAAGGTCGATGGCGCTGCCGTATAATTCTTCGATCTGATGCTTGAGAAACAGTCCCCCATTTAGATAAGGCACAGTTCCTAGCAGTCGATTCGTATCCGCTGTTCGTTGCTCCGGTCGCTTAGCGAAACCCTCGAAAAACAGACGGCAGAGAAATTCTTTGTAGAATTTGTCCTTACCTCGCCGTTTGCTCTCACTCAGTTTGTTCTTGAGATAGTTAAGATCACCCCCCAGAAATTCCTTCTTTTGGATGAAGTAGATGAACATCAGACGATTGAGCATCACCGACGCGTACCAACGCTCAAAATGTTCTGTCGGTATCCCACTTACCAACTTCAGGAAAGCGTCGTGTTCCTTCTTGAACAGGTCGTAGAATTTCTTCGTGACCTTCTCGACATCGAACGCAGCCCCAACCTTCGCTACCGTTTCCGCAACATTAGCCTCATCTTCCAGCCCAAAGGCGATCCCCTGAATCTTCTGGACGAGTGCATCGCCGGATTGACCCTTGTAGAAAAGCTGCTCCCGGCAGGCTGAGGGCTTGCCTGCTTCCCGCTTTACCCACTGCCAAACCTGCACCGTCTTCGCATTGTCGTGGAAGATGATGATGTGTTCGCGAGCGGTTTTGGAAACTTGGGTGTCGATTTTCTTGCGGATGGGATACTTCGGAAACTGGGCGTCCGTTGTAGGGACGCATTCAAAGACAGCCATGCCACGCTGAGCTACGGGCTTGAGCGTGTACGTCACGCCATCCACAGGAATAATCAGGTCTTTCGTGACATGGTGATTCCACATCAATTCCTGAGTGAACAAGCCAGTAAAGTCAAAGGCTTGGAGCCTTTTTTGGATGTTCTGGTGACTTGGGAGCATGTTGGGTCTACTCCCCTCGGGGCGAAAGTCCAAGCGAACAGATGATCTGCGGCTCTTGAGTTTCCGCTTCTTCCTCGACCCGGCAGAGGCGATCCTGCTGCCAGAGGGAAACGACGAAATCAGCAAGCTGGTGGTCGGACACCCTTATCCTGAGTTGACCGTTCAGCGCATCCGCTGCTGCCGACTTGAGCGGAAACTTATAAATCTGATCGACTGCTTTCGTGAGGTCTTGAGTGGCGAAGATCGTGCCTTGAACATGCGTCAGGTAAGCCTTCAGCCGCTCGTATACCCTGAAGCGTGCGCCGGATGGTCGGCCCAATTGCCCACCCGCCGACTTCTCCTCCTGAACCATGTAGCGAACACCCTTTTCAACAAGTTCGTGGTGATTCGCAAGCCGAGGGGCAGACGGAGTCTGCGCCGTGCACTCCGCAGCCCGCAGAACGGCAAGCTGTGATTCCGTGACGTTCTCGCCCTTGCTGTTCACCCATGCGAGCGAGTCGTTTCCCTCCGCAGTTCGGGCGTATACCAGTACCCCTTCCGGAAATTCGGGAGCGGGTTTGTGCGGCTTGCTTGAAAACACCACGTTCGGTAGGTCTTCGATTGCCTTCTTCAATTTGGGATCGGCGTCGGTTGCGTTCTTCCAAATCTGGTATGCAAAAGATGCTAGATCGACTTCACTGTCTGTTTCTTCGAGAATGTTGGCTTTTTCGTTGTAAAGGTCGAGGATCGGTTTTTCATCCACGTCGTCCTCGAAGAATGACTCATCGCTGCCAACGACCTCCGCATTCTCGTGCAAGCGTTGGCGAACGCGTCTGCGAAGCTGAATGATCCTTTCGACCCCATCAGCGGGCAAGAAGGAGTGACAGTAAATCTTTTCAGATTTCTGCCCGATGCGATCCACGCGCCCCGCACGTTGAATGAGTCGGATGATTGCCCACGGCAAGTCGTAATTGACCACAACGGCGCAATCTTGCAGGTTTTGCCCCTCGCTTAGCACATCGGTAGCTATCAGCACCCTCAACTCATCCTCGGGCTTGATCAGGTCTCGCTTCTTGCTGCTCTCGGGGCTGAAACGGTATGCGAAGTCCGTGGGGTTCTCGTTGTCGCCAGTGACCCCTTCCAGCTTTGCCACTTTCTGGTTCTTGAATTCCTGCGTGAGGTAATCCACCGTGTCCGCGAATTGAGTAAAAATCAGCACTTTCTGGTTGGGATATTTCTTCTTGAGTAAGACTTCGAGCGAGCGCAGCTTGGAATCCTTGCTGGCGTCCCATGTACCACACTTCTTGAGCACTGCAATCAGTGAACGAGCGTCATTGCCGAGATCAGTTTCGAGGCTTTTGGTGAAGAGCGAAGGGCGCAGCCATTTGAAGCGCCTTTTGAGTTCGGTCTCGTACCTTTTGTAAACCTCGGCAGCCCGCTTTCGGAACGCCACTTCATCGCGAAGCGAAACCGCTCCGTTGCCCGCGCCGTTACCGTTCTCCTCCTCATCGTCTATTTGGGTGAGAAGGTCGTCGATGTCCCTATCGCCGAGCTTCCCATCCAAAAACTCCGCGCCCTGTGTCCCAATGGGCAGCGGCAAGTCCTTTTCAATCGCGTGGAGGAAGATGAAATTCCGAAGGGCGTGCCGTTCGAGCGATTGAATGAAAGCAGGCCCGCCGCTTTCCAGCCGCTTGAACAGATTCGTCCGGCAAAAGCCCATCAGTCGCTTTCCGGCGCGGGAGAGTCTCTTTATCTCTTTCGCTTCTGCTTCAGTTGGCGGTTCATGCGGCGTCGCCTTAATGTAGTTTCCGAGACCGTAGCGCGGCAAGCTGAGGGCGTTGACCGCGTTCACAACTTCGTCGGAGTACAGGCGGGCGTACTGATCGCTAGGGTCGTGCTCGTCGAATTCGAACTTCTCCGTCTTTGGCACGCGGTCAGGGAAATAAAACCGCTCTCCTGTGTCGAAGGTCAGGTATTTTCGACCGTTCGCAGGGTCGGTCTTCGCGTAGTTGTCTTTGATGAAGGATCGCGTGCGACGTACAAGGTACAGCCGCATGAGATCACGCCAGTCGTCTGGGTATTCGCTCTTCTCGAATGCAGCCAGCGACCGTACGGGGCACTGGTGCCGCCGAATGAATTCCGTCTCCCCCAATTCCTTTAGCAGCCGCTCGGGGCGGATTCCCAGATCATCTTCGGCTGGCACGAACAACTGCAACTGCGACGAGAGATCGAGGTAGGTCTTGTTGTAGGGGGTGCCAGAAAGCAGGACGCACTTGCTTCCGTTCTTCTTGATGTATTCCTGAATAGCCCGGTAGCGACGGCCTTCGCGGTTCCTGAGATTCTGGCTCTCGTCGATCAGCACGACCCTGTAGCGGGGCATGTTTGGCAGTTCATTTTGGGCGGCGCTGATAGAGACTACTTTGGCAGCCAGCCTGTATTGGTGAACGTAGTCGCTCCACATCTTTACTAGGTTCTTGGGGCAGATGATAAGAGTTTCGAGGAAATACGGTTCTTCTTGGAAGATGCGTGCGAGCGCGGCAGCCATGAGGGTCTTCCCAAGTCCGACAACGTCGCCCAACATCACGCCGCCGCGCTTGTTTACATAGTGGGCCGCAATTCTCACTGCCGCTGTCTGAAACTGCAAAAGCTGTGTCCCGAAGTCCTTCGGAACGCTGAACTCGGCGAGTCCTGCCCGCGCCTCTTGCGAGAGGTGGTACGCCATCTTCAAGTAGATGTGGTAGGGCGGGATCGCTTCTTCCCGTGCCCAGCTATTGTCGATGATCTCGGCAAGTTCTTTCGAGATGTCGATGCACCAAATATCGTTCCACTGATCCTCAAACCATTTTTGCAATTTGTTGCAGGCGTCGTGGTCGAGGACATCGACGTTCAACTCACCCTGCTTACTCAGCCCCGCAAAAGTTAGGTTGCTGCTGCCCACGAACCCGATGGTGGGGTTGTTGGGATCGGTGCGGTGGATGAGGTACAGCTTTGCGTGAAGTGTGTGGCGCAAAAACAGCTTAACGAAAACCTTTTGTGCCTTAAGTTGGGTACTGAGCCGCCGCAACCCGGCCTCGTCGTTGTCGTTCGGGGCACCAATCGTAAGTTGCGCTCGAAACTCTTGCGCTGCCGCCCTTTTGAGCCGGAGCGCAGCCTGCTGATCGATGCCATCGGGGCCGGAGGTAAGGCTGAACGCTTCGCGGAGTTCATCCTGCGGAAGCCTTTGCATTCCGACGATGACTCGGCAGCATGCCCCCTCGCCGCCCGCCCAAGCATCGATGAGGTGATCAATTTGCTTCCACCCACGGAGATTGAAATACCCAACGCAAAAATCCGCCCGCTCAGAGATTTTGAGCGTTTCCGAAAGGGCTGGAAGCAGGGAGAGGGCAATGTTGTCGAAGATTCTGGGCATTTGTTAACGTATCAATGTTACCGTCAGCTTATCCGGTTTCCACTCATAAGTTGCAGTAGAATCTGTGGTTGTTCCAAACGTGGAACAGCATACAACGAAGGGTAAAATCTCGTGCAAACACAGAAGCTCTCGTTGAGGAAGATCGTCTCCTACCTGAACAACAAGGAGGATGAAGGCGGGTTTTGGCTACCCAATATACAGCGTCCATTCGTTTGGTCTGAGGAGCAAATCTGTCGACTTTTTGATTCCATACTCCGGCAATATCCCATTAGTACGCTCTTGGTCTGGAAAACAAAAGCGCGTGTCCGGCACAGGAAATTCATAGACAACTTCAAGGAGGAAGACCGTCAGCACCTTAGCAGTTTCAAAGTCCCGGACGACGATCAGAAGAAGTGTCTGGTTCTCGACGGGCAACAGCGCCTCCAAAGTTTGTTCATAGGACTACGGGGTAGCTACGACCGCAAGGAACTGTATCTCGACATCCTGAGCGGCAAGGTCGCGGCCCCGGATGATGTGAAATACAAATTTGCTTTCCTTGACCCGGTCTCAGCGACATTCCCTGCTGTCCGCTTTAAGGACATTGTGTTAAGCGATGAAAGACCTCGCGTAATTTCGGAACGCATCGCTGACCAAGCAGGAAGACCTTTGGACAACAATGAAGTCGATAAGATAAAGGATCACGTTGACCTGATACGCGAGACTTTTTTCAATGAGTCCGGGATCGGTTATCAGGAATTGGACAGCATCGACCAGCCTGCGCTGTACAAAGAAGATGACGTTGTCGAGATTTTTATTCGTGCTAATTCGGGTGGAACACGTCTGGGCAAGTCTGACCTTTTGTTTTCGCTTCTAACGTCCACTTGGGATGAAGCTGACGACCGGATGGAAATCCTGCTGGACGAGTTGAACAAGCAAGGCTTCGCCTTCACGAGAGATTTCGTATTGAAGACTTGCCTGACGCTCTTAGATCAGGGTGCCCGCTACGAGGTGGAAAAATTCCGCAAAGTTGGTATACGGGAAGATATCGAGTCCGGATGGGACGCGATCACGGCTGCGGTGAAAGATGTGGCGGATTACGTCCGTGAAAATACCTTTATCCGAGGCGACAAGGCCCTGCCTTCCTATCTAGTACTGATCCCACTGGTCTACTTGCGGTATCACTTTCCTAAGGCGTGGGAGAAAGCAAAGGCGGTAGAACTGTATTTACTGCGGTCTTTGCTGGCTGGGGCTTTCAGTGGGACACCAGACCAGCTAATCGACAGCATCATTGTAAAACTGCGAGATTTGAAAGAATTCGATGTTGAAGAAGTCTTTGGTGTCATTCGATCCGCAGGACGCAGCTTGGAATTGACCGAGGATCGGTTCTGGACGATGGGCTATGGCAGTGACAATGTCCATTTACTATTCAACCTTTGGTATCGCGGCTTCAATTATGTCCCCGCTTTTCCCGGCAATCTTCCCCAGATCGATCACATCTTTCCTCAAAGCGAACTCAAGAGAGTTAAGACACTCAATCCAAATACGGGAAGGAAGGACATGATGAAGTACCGCGAAGCCGACCGAAACCAGCTTGCGAACTGCATGCTGCTAAAAGCAGAAGAGAATGGTGCTGGGGCGAAGAGTGACACTCCGCCTAACGAGTGGTTCAAAGACAAAGACCCAGAGTACTTGGTGACGCACCTCATTCCGCCCGACCCGGCACTATGGCAGATTGATCGTTTTGAGGACTTCGTGACAGAGCGCAAAAGACTAATTAAAGATAAATTCGGCTACTTGCTTTCCTTGCCGTCAGTCACCTCAACTTCCCGAGTCTGAATCGGAATTCCACCCACTCATTCATTGTTGTCCTCTGGCGGCGATAGTTGGCAGGAATTGGTTTTCAGTTACTCTTACTGTTGAGCATTTCGCCTAATTGTAGAACTTTGCCTGTGGTAGTGGGTCTTCGTCAGGCGGTATCTCTTTCATAATGTCTGACACTCTACGAGCGAATTCTAATGTGATCGGCAGCAATCCGCCAAGACGTGCGGCGTTCCAATTCATCTTCGTCAGCGTAAGAATCTCTTCTGTAAGCGTCTCGCGGGGAGTGTCGGAGCCGAGGTGGTCAGCGACCAACAACGGCGACGGCACATGCATTCCGTGAAATTGTCCTAACTCAGCCACAAATCCAGTGGTGTACAGAAAATCCAATTCGCCAACAGTGAACCGCGTACCGCGAAGGGGCGGGTACTTGCTAGCTGTAATCAGCCGAACAGAGTCTTGCCGTTGCATAGCCACAAGATCATGCCTACCCACCTTATTTCGTAACCCTTCACGGACGCCAGCCCTCTCTTCATCGGTCCATCGAGACGATTTATGAATAACAACACGGGAGGGAAGCTGATGCATTTCCGAACTGTACTTGTCCAGCGCGAACTGCACGAGTTTGAAGGCATCTTCGGCTTTAAGATATGGGGTCTTGGTCTCGTGAGCCGCTGAATTCCATTCGAAATCAGGTCCTCGGAATACCAGCCCCTCGCCGTGTTCATCGAACGCTTGCACCAGACTCGTGAACATCACCGGATTTGCCGTGCCTAACCCTCGATAGAATCTAACGCCCATGTAGCAAGTGCCAGCAGTAAGTCCGGTCGGCCCCCAAGGGGTTCCTCCGGCCTTGAAGTACAACCCCGTGAAGAAATTCCATGCGATCTTGGCTGGATGGTCAGGATCGCGGAATTCGATGGTCTTCTGATCTATCAGTTGCGTCGGGAATTTATATTTCATCACGCGAGCCTTTATTGCGCGTCGGAAGTCTCGGTGAACCACACCGAACCCCTTTTCCTCATAGTTGATTGAAAAGACTTTGTCCGCGAGACCTTCCGGTAGCGTCACGACGACGTAATCCGGCTTGAGGTCCTTCCGGTCTAACAACTGAAATTTTTGCTCGATCAGTGATAGAGCATTTTCAAATCGCTGCCGACGCGAGTGAACGTGCAGCAAGTCTTCCAACTCAGTCTGGGTCACCACCTCAATCCAATCCGTATTGAAGTCTAAGGCAGAGTGGAATCCGCGATCCGTGGCGCAGCCGGGAAAATCCGGGTGCTTTTCGTCGCCGGGAACACCTTTCGCGTTGATCGAAATCCACTGCTCGGCCTTTTCGACCGTTTCGGCAGTACCAACAAAGCCGATACGGACTCGGTTCGGGTGCCTCTTCAAGGGGTCGAGCGACAGCGGGCCGAAACATGCCAATCCTGTTTTCGGGTCAACGTGCTGCCCCCCACCCGCGAAGCGCAACTTTGGCTCTGGGAAATATCTACACGAGACTTCCGGTGGTTGTGGAGCGAGAGGTTGATTACTCATTTAGATCGTCCTCATTCTCCTCGAAGTCGGTTTCGGATTCCTGTGCGAATTCCGTGTCTTCCGTTTCAAATTGTTGAAGCTCGGCGGACGTAAATAGGTCTTCTTCGTATTCAAGGTTCGTAAACGGCTTGGCAAATTCTTCTGGTATGCCGGGCCACTGAACGTTTGAAGGCATCAGGGTCGTGGATATTACGATGCCCGATGTCTTTCCGAACCTTAGAATGATTCTCGGCTGACCGCCGCTCAGATAATCTCGCCAGAAGTTCACGTCTTCGAGAAGGTCGTAGTTGAAAAGGTGTGCCGTATGCCGGGTGACGTGACTGCCCACTCTTTTGGACTCGATTGATTCAACCCCATCCTTCGTGATCCGCAGTTCTGGGCGAATGCAAAAGCACCACTGCTCCTTTCCGATGTTCAGGAACCGCAGATTGACCGCGAGATGATTCCAGAACGGTCTCGGCTCATTCGTTTTCTTGCGGACTGGACGCCAAACCACTTTCCGGGATGTCACTGATTGATTCAGGGGTCGGTAAGCAACACTCTTCTCTTTCCCCGTGTCATCCGCGTTGAAGAAATAACGAAAGTGCTCTTTGTCGAGTTGCAGGCCCTTCCTGCCAGTAAGTTTGTTCAACGTGCGGTTCAACATCGTGCCAAACCACCTAGACCTGTCCGGATGATTCCACCAGCTAGCCGAGGTCATGATACGAACTTCCCGATGGTCAACAATGTTTCTGAAAGGACCGTCTGCAATGCGAAGGTCGTTGAATGCATAGAGCACTCCACCGCTTCGGATGATGAAAGGACAGAGATACGACGTTTCTCCGAGCAGCACTTCCTTAATCGCTGCTCTTTCCTGAGTGTCTCCATATTTGCAAGGTGCGCTGAAAATGTATTTGGGCATCCTCGTGACTGGCAGGAGCGTGCTGTGGACGACCTCGCTAATGAGCGGAAGGACTGCAACTTCTGACTGTTGTTTCTGTTTGGCTTGGGTGACGGTTTTCTCGATACCCTTTTCGTGATCCCGCTTCATTTGCCGAAGACGCTCGACTGTATAGACCTCGGGATGGGCATCTACTTCCGTGTGGTGGGGTGAGCACAAGAAAATGAGATTGGCATACTTATCGTGCTCGCCCGGCGACAAAACGTGCCCGCCTCGGGGTCCGTCTGGTTTTTCACTGATGATATGAGCAATCTCACCCGTGATCGTTAGTCGAGTACCGAAAGCTGTTTTCTTGACCAGCGGGGCGTCGCAACCGGGGAAGGCGCAACGATTCCCAGATCGTAGTTGCAGAATCTTTTGTTCAGTGAGAGGGACACTCATCTAAGCTCGAAGGCAGACTTTCACTCTGAGTAAGTATGGCAGAAGTTACATCATGCAGAGAAGGCGAAGCACCCAAAGGATACCTTCATTAAACGGATGGTTGCCAAACGTTGATTTCCGCGATTTCTGCCCTGCAAAATCAAGCGGTTACCGCGCCGCAGCGAGTGGGGTTTACTGAACGCCATGGCGGTAAGCCAATTTAGCCACACGGCTCGCCAAATTCTCCCTCGGCATCACAGCGTTTTTTTCTTCTCATCGAACCACTTCCGCAGGTCAGCGACACCGATGCTGTATGCGTTTCCGAGCCTCGCTGCCGGAAGCTCCCTAGCGTGCAAAGCTTTTCGGATTTGTTTATCATTCGTTCCGATGAGAATGGCAGCCTCTTTGACGGTTACTGCGATGCGGTCGGGCAATGGGGGCTTAGACGACATAATTTATAGCTGCTTCAAAGGTTCAAAAGAGCTTCGATGGGTGCGAGCAGAACGCCCGGAATGTCTTCCTTCTTTATGGCGATGAACATGGCAATTGCCCGGTCGATTTTCTCGCTCTCGTTTGCGGGGAGACCGAGGACTGCTTCGAAGTTCGGGGACAGCCAAAACAGCTTTCCTTTCAAGCATGCTTTCTCAATTTCCTTGTTCCAAGTTCGATGTTTCGCGTTCTCTGCCTCCTCTTGTTTCTTGCGCTGTTCACCCCATTCAGGCTTGATCTCGCAAATGTCATCGTCGGCAAGCACGACGTAGGGAATTTCGAGAGCTTCCGCAACCCTCATAAAAAGTGGCAGTTTTGTTTTCCCGCCGCACTCCACTACCGATATTCCAAGTTTGTTGATGTCTACTCCGAGCGCCTCAAAGGTTAGCGGTAGCGTCACTTTCTCGGTGTTGCCTTCGACGAACATGACCTTGCGGGCAAAGAAAAGCTCATCGCGCTGGGCATCAAACTCTGTGAGAAGCCTAAGAGCCTTTCTTTCGTTCTCGGCAAGCTCGACCTTGGTCGCGTGCTTGACGACCGTGCCTCCTTTCGCCGATCTCCGAACCAAAGCGACAGACTCGGGTTGGTGAATCCTGACAAACACTGGAGAATGGGTGCTGAGGAGAACTTGGTTTCCGCTTTGTGCGATTCGTTGCAGCACTGCCTCGAAGTACCGAGCCTTCTGCGGATGGAGGAAGACCTCTGGCTCCTCAATCGCAAAAATGGCTCCCTCTCGCTTCATCTCCTCATAGGTGCGGAAAATTCCAACAACAATGGCACTTTGCAGACCAGCACCAACCTCAGTCGCGGGGCTGGCGATTCCTAACTGATCCACATACAACTGTAGGCTCTTATATGCGTGCGTCGGGTCGTGTGCTTCGAAATGTAGTGAAATCGAGCCTTCACCCGGCTCAACCCCCATCTGGTCAATGACGTTCTGGGCTAGCTTGGTTTCCAATTCTACGAACTTGTCAGTTCGGAGGTACTTGTATGCGTCTTTAACAGCGGACTCGAAAGCTCGGCGGCGAGTCATCTTCGCCTTCGAGCCATCAGGCTGTGTGACGTTGACCTCCTTAGAATCTTGAAGGAATTCAAGATTCACTTCGTTCAGCAGCTTTCGAAGCACAGACCACCGACTCGACGGGTTCTGTTTGTCGTATTCGCGCAGCACTCCGACATAAATGAAGGGGAGACGTTCTCGGTACTCCGAACTGACCCTCAATGGAAGCCATAGCCCCTTGTATCCTCCGGCTTCGGCGGGATACTCGCACACCTTTCCCTTGTCCGAGATGCAGCAATACGAAACCGTCAGTTCGCCCCGCAGCTTCTTCCCTGAACGGCGTTGGAGGGCATGACATCTGAGTTCGAATCCGGCGACGGTCATCTTGTGCTTGTTTCGCCACTCATCCCAATAGGAATCGAAGTAAACCTGAATTACGATGTCGTTGCTTGTATCGTGACCAAAGAAGTCCTCGTCGGAAAAACTTCGCTCGGAGGGCCACATCTCACCGAGCACGAGGTTCAGAGATTTCAGGATGTTCGATTTTCCGGCATTGTTCTCTCCGACTAGGACGGTGTACTGCCTCGGATAGAAATCAAGCTGCTTGATCGAACGGTAGTTCTCTATGTGGACGCGAGTTATCACAACGGAGGCGCTCTCCAAAACGTGGACTGTTCGACCACGGTGTACATCGCTTTGTCTCCGGCTACTTTAGCAAATGATTTAATTATTCGACCATCGACTCCAAGAAAGTCACCGCGTCTCAGTCCACTGGCTCCTCTCTGGCCCTTTTCAAAAACCTGTGCTATTTTCACCCGTAGAAGTACGGGGGCTGCGATGTCCAGTGTGAACACCTTGGCGAATCTCGACCGAGTGCGGATCGCGCTCGCGAAGGCACGAACTCTGCCGGAAATTGTAAAGATCAGGAATCTCGCCGAAGCCGCACGCACCTATGCCAAAGCAGCACACATGTCGAAGGAGTCCCTCGATTACGCTGCCGAACTCAAACTCTCGGCGGAACGTAAAGCAGGAAGGATTCTTGCACGGCTCCAAAAGTCGAGCGGCGGGAGACCGGAGAAAACTGCGGCAAGCCTTGCCGGAGTTTCTGAGTATCAGAAGACTCTTGAAGAGACCGACACGCCGACGCGCACAGCGCGATACTGGCAGGAGGTCGCTGCAATTCCAGAAGAGACGGTCAGAAGCTACGTCATGAAGGCGAAGCTGGATGACAAGAATCCGATAACTACCAGCGGATTGATTCGCTTTCACGACAGGCTGACGAAGCCAGACATCTTCACTACGCAAGAGAACGAGACAAAGAAACGCCTTCTTCTGCTAGACGCAGAACTGACGCAATTAAGAGACGGCAACCAGAGTTTCTTTCAATACCCTCCGCACACCGTTTTTCTCGGCGGGGACAGAGAAACCCGGTTCCGACTGTCCATCGAGTTTAGCTGCACAGAGGACATCGAACACTTCACGGAAGTTATTCGAAAAGGCTTGCTATGAAAGCATGGCAAAGGAAAATACGCGAAAAAGAAGCGCAGAAAAACCCTCGCCCAGTTGTTGGACTAGAGAACGCGATTGTCGTTGAAATTTCCTATGAAAAAGCCAAGACAATCATTCTTCAGTATGAATGGCTTCGGACAATGGGATCGAGCGAGCGGTGTGTAGGTTTAATTCTGGACGGAGAACTGGCAGGCGTTTGTTGCTTTGGGAAAACTGGAGGCACCGAGACGGCAAAATCGGTGTGCGGCGAAGAATGGGCGCAGCACGTCGTCACTCTTTGCCGTGGAGCGTGCTGCCACTGGTGCCATCCACACTCCGCGTCTTACCTGATTAGTAGAGCCTGCAAGCTCATGGCAAACAGCGGCAGAACAACGAGGAGTGGGAAAGTGTTTCTGCCCGCGTACATCTTCGTCGCTTATTCGGACACCGACGCCGGGGAAATTGGAACCGTGTACCAAAGCCTTAACTGGGCCTACACAGGAAAAACTTCGGGCACGACGATGTACCGTGATGCCACAGGTAAATTGCGCGATTCGAAACTGATTCATTCAGCGACCCGAAGCCGAAGGGGAAGGAGTGCGCGTCCCGATGAAACAGGTCGTCGGTTCTTCGTCCGTAATGGCAAAGAGTATTATGCAGGCGACACGCTGCCAGACGGCACCGTTGTGCGGGGGAACAAGCTCTATCCTTACATTCCCCTCTCGACCAGAGCGGAAAGAAAAAAGCAGTTGGTTGAGCAGAAGGCGGAGTTCGAGAGAGGAAATCCGAAGCACCGTTATGTCGGGATATACGCACCGAACAGGCGAATCAAACGTGCGATATTGCAGGCGTTACGTTGGCAGAGTTTTCCATATCCGAAGCGAGCGCAGTCACCTGAAGATCGTGTTCAAGCGGTCGAACTCGATCCAGTTCCGAGGACGTTGGTTGCGCGTCGTGCGATCTGATGATGCACGGTGGTGTGCCACAATAGCTGGCGGTACACTCAACTTATGTGGACGCCAGAAGAACTGAAACAGCACATCGAAGCCGAACGCGCACACCAAGCACTCTTGGATCGCCCCGGAGTTCCGGCAGGCGTTCGCGTTGGTTCCCTGACTGCGTTGGTCATGGACGGTGCTGCTTGGCGGGACACGAACGCTTACCCTTCCTCGCAGGAGTGGGCGGACGAATCCGAAAAACTGTTCAATTTTGCGGTGTCCCATGACCAGTTCGCACGATTCCTCCCGAGGCTCCGTGGTCGATGGAATGAATTCGCATCGGCACAAGCTGAGCTTCGAGTCGCCTTTTTCTTACACCGAAATAGCTTCAGGGTTGTTGAATGGGAGCCTGCTGGTGCTGGTGCATCCAAGGGCGAGTTTACCGTTGAAGGGTCGGCGCGAGCGCCTGTGTTCATGGAAGTCAAAAGCCCCGGCTGGGAAGGTGAACTTACACCGCAGGAGTTGAAAGCGGGGAGGCAGCACCAACCGAAAGACCTTTACTGTGACGGAAGAGCCGTGGCTCCATGGGAGCGAGTGCAATTCGAAATCTGCAAGGCGTACAAGAAATTTGCGCCAGAGACTCGCAATCTATTGATTGTTGCGGATGATTTGTTCGTGGGTTTGAACCATGGCACCGAGATTTGGGCAAACTACGCTTTATACTCGCCCAGAACCGGAGGGTGTTTCGTAGACGCAAGCTATCGAAACCTCGGCGGTGTTGCGTTCTTCGAGATCGTTGCGAACCGAGACCCAGTCGCATACGAGATGGAGGTCTTTCTTAATCCGCACGCACTTCCATCTGTCGCACTGCCGGGTGATATTCGAGCCGCTTTTCGTGCCAAAGGCGAAGTGAAGCAGACTCCTCTGGCAGTCCGCACGGTAAAACCGTGAGCACGTCTGGAAAATCAGGTGAAGGTAAGAAGGCTGTCGCTGCGACTCTCGATTACTGCATCGAGATGTTCCTTGAGAAGGACGCGAATCTGCTTGCCCTCGACGCAAATGAAAAAGCCCTCACTCACAAGTTTGCCGAATATTTGGCGAGTCGCTTTCCAGAGTGGGAAGTAGATTGTGAGTACGACCGTCTTTTCGATGAAGCCAAGAAGCTGAGGATTCGAGGAGAGCTTGCACGTGTGATCCCCGACATCATTGTCCATCATCGAAATACCAAGAAAAACCTGTTGGTGATTGAAGCCAAGAAAGAGGGGGATCGGCGCGGCGCAAGTGCGGACCTCAGGAAGCTACGCGAATTCAAGAAACAGTTGGGCTACCGACACGCAATTTTCCTAAGATTTCGAACAGGTGAAAAGCCCGGTATCGAAATCCCTGTCTGGATTTGAAGAGATCGCAGAGCGAAACAAATAGCCTCGATCAATTCTTCGTTTAGTTCTTCATTTCCCGAACTTGAAATTGAGCCTTGTCAGCATCTCCGCTAGTCCGATGCAGGGAACCCCAAACTGAGTACAGATGTTTGGAATCTTCGGGGTCATCGAGGTCTTGTCAACTCGGGTTTCATGGGAAACGACGGTTCCTCCATCACACTTTGCATGGGCAATTATCCAACCATCAGCGCCACTCAAAAAAGCTGCAACCTTAGTCCGTCGTTGTGAATACTTTTCCATGGTGTGATCTGCAATTTGCCCGTACACCTTCTGTACATCCCTCGCGGGTGCCACAAATATGCCGCTGTTCTTCCGATTCTTGACCCACAACGTTAGCTTATCGTTCTTGTCCTCCCGCTTCAGAATTTCGTCATAGATTTTGGTTGAAGACCGAATCTTCCCCAGTTTTGCCTGCTCGTCTAGGAAGCTCCAAAAGGGCGGCGCTATTTCGAACGAATATAGACCGTTCTTGGCTTGGATTAGAACGTCGGCATCTAACCAGAAGCGCGGCACTGGTTCAGGCGAACCGTTCTGCAACCTTCTTCAAGGTTGCGATCTTTACGCCCAGAAGTTCTGAAGCTCCTCTAAACGTGATTCGGTTCTGCCCAAGCGCAGTCAAGACTCCAGAAATGAGTCTCTTGCTGTTCCTAGCGCCAAAGGTGTTGTAAAAATTCCCGCTCTTCTCTTCTCCCTCGGTCGCTGCTGCTTTTAGGAACCACGGGTTCCTGTCGAGGTAATCGGAATACTGTTGGAAGGTGATTCGGTTCGCTTCGCTTGCTTGCCGGGCCACCACGTATCGGCTGACGCGGAAGTATCTGGCTAGGGTCGCAATGTTGTCGTCGATCCCTGATCGGTTTTGCCAGCGACGCAATAGCTCGTCTCTCGGGGCAAGCACGTCGGCAGCAACCTGATTGCAGAATCGCTCCACCGCGTTCGTTTCGTCCGCAGAACGGCTTCGCAAATTGGGATTAGAAATACCGCTCGCTCCGATCCACAAGTGACAAAGCTCATGGATGACTGTGAAATTTTTCGCAGCCTTGGCGTCGCGGGCGTTGATGAAAACGAGTGGGGCAAACTTGTCTGCTATCACAAATCCCCGGAACTCGTTGACATCTAATCGCCTCTTGGTATTGTTCCCCACGATCCCGCGCTGCATCACCAAGACACCAAGCTGCTCCGCAGCTTGAACGATGTAGGTTAGAAAGTCTTGCCAGCTTCGGGAGCTTGCCCTAGCCGCGTCGTTGATCCCGAGGACTTTGGATACGCTCGCAACCACCTGCTGGACGCCATCAGACATCCGATAGCTGCCCACAAAGGAGACTCTTTTCGCACCGCTCTCCTCTAGGTACTCGCTATACCATTGCTGTTTCAGAAGGGCGTCATCCACTACATCAATAAAGTTGAGGCTAGGCTTGGAAACTGCGACATTGCCCACCGTGCGGAGATCAGGAAGCGGGAAATCCTCTTTCGGTGGCTTTGACAGAAACAGATAGCCGAACGGTACCCGGAGTTTGTCTGCGAGCTTCTCCGCCCTGTGGAATGGAGGAGACTGCTGCCCGGTCTCCCATGCTGCGATAGTTCTGGGGTCTATCTTCAGCGTCCCGGCAAGTTGGTCTACGGACATGCCAGCACGTTCTCGTGCCCATCTCGCAAGTTCTGGTGTGATGTAGGCGGCGTCCATAAGATTCTGTCGCGCAGTCCGCTCGGGAAAGTTCGCTTTTCTACCTTCCGCGAAAGGGTATTCTCCTCATGATTTGTGGGTCAAGGAACTTGGACGGGGAGTTTCCTTGCTCCCCCAACCTCCGGTGACTCATCTAACCAAATGTAAATCCGGCGCTCGTTGTAGCCTACGTTTCCTTGACCACGTCTCGTGGATTTTTGTCGTCTCGCAGCGCGACAAACTTGGAATGACGGAGCCTGTCGGCTCCAGTCCACTCCAAGAATTCGATTTGTGCAACCGCTTCGGGACGCAACCAAACGCACTTCTTCATCTTCTCAGCGGTCAATTCATCGCCCCACCGTGACTTGTGCGAGTCTGGCAGATTGGCGAAGGGCATCGTGGGCGAGACAAGATGGCGGATTCTCTCAAAGACCTGCCGACGTGATGCAGGTACAAAACCATTGCGGACGCGGGCGACGTAAATCAAATCTTTCCCTTGGTAATAACCGACGATCAGCGAGTCGAATCCGTGTTGTCCCGGCATGTATCCGCCGATGACGAACTCTTGTCCACGGTTTGCTCGGCATTTGACCCACGCACCGCTTCGTTTCCCAGCCTCGTACAGACTGTCTTTACGCTTACCGATGACACCTTCCAACTGTTCTTGCCGGACGGCTGCAAGCATGTCGCTCGCTGAAACCTCGAACTGTTCAGCGATGTGGATTAGGGGAGAGCGCAGTTTTAGAACGGATTTCATCAACTCACGACGCTCGCCCAAAGGCAGTTTGGTCAGGTCGCGGTCGTTGCAGACAAGAAGGTCGAATATGAAGTAGTGGATGCGAGATGCTTCACTGCGGAACTGCGCAAGCAAGTTAAAGTTCGGGCGACCCGAGTCGTCGAGAGCTACCACTTCTCCATCTACAACCGTTCCCTCTGGGAGTCCACCAAGGGCTTCAACTAGGTATGGATATTGATCGTTAAAGGATTTGTGCCGACGAGAGAACAGTTTGACGACGCGATCAGATTTGACAGCGATAGCGCGGTAGCCGTCGAACTTGATTTCGTAGAACCATCCCGGCCCGTCGAGCAGCTTGGTGACCGGGGCGCACTCCATCGGCTCGATGAACTCTGCGTTTCTCTTTGGAAGGCTGAGAATGCTACTTTTCATTTCTCAACAACGCTCGTAATTTTCCTTTTCGCGTTTCATCTCGCGGCGTTCTTCCGCTTGATTTTAACCACCCGAGCATCTTCCCAACGTGGACACGATGTTGTGTGGGTGCCTCCCAAATTTCAACAGTAACCCATCCTATCTGCTCCCCGGTACTCTCCCACCCCACACGTTCTAGCTTCTGCAATCCCCTCAGTGCCGCTTCGTAAACAGATTCCGCCCGCACTCTAACGCTATGCTCGACACCGTGGTCGTCAACGAGTTTCACGACACAATCGCGTGCATCAGTCATGGCGCTCTCTGGAAAGGAAATCGAGGTAAGAGGAAGGGATACTCAGTTTACTTCTTTTCGTACAACAATTTCATGGGAGAGTTTGCCCGCTTCAGGCTCAAAATTTCCCCGACAGCAGAGCCATCGCCAAAGCCTTCTTCACATGCGCAGGGTAAACGTGCATGATTTCGCGAAGCACGTCGCCCGTCGTGCCCTCGTCCCAGCCTTGCCCAGAGCGGAGCCTCGTTGCCGCAGCCTCCAGCACGCCAGCAAGTTGCAATTCGCGGGACACCTGTTCCGCCGTTCCCTTGAACCACGCGACGTGAACGGCTTCCACGTCTTCAAGCGTGATCCCGGTCGCCTCGGTTATTGAAGGAAACGTATAGCCTTCGTCCAAAAGTTCGAGCGCTTTTCCTGTGGCTTCTGTTGTCAACATCGCTTTCTGAACCTTTCAAAATTTGGGGCGGCGTTCCTAGCGAGCAACCTGCGGTTTCGCGAATGAGATACCCTTCGAAGCGAATTTGAACTTCAGGCATCCGCGTCCTGACCGCCCCACGGTGTTAATACTGGCTGATAGCTAAAAACGTGGTGTGTATCCTGCGACGCGGCACGCTGATCGGAGCGCCCTTTGACCTTGATTTTGAGGATGGATACACCGCCCTGTCATCGACGCGCTTGCACAACGTGCTCGGCGCACAAGTACGCCAGTGGCTCGCCGTCCTCATCCAATTTTACAAATGTGGCTTGCGAGCGGCAGGCGATGCAGAATTTCCCGCGCTGGTTGGCGGGGGGGATTTGAAAGACATTATCAAAGAAAATCGCCATGTGGTCGAGGCGAGACCCCCACTGCATCTGGTTCGGTCCGCCCTTCATTGCTTTCTCCATTTCGCGCCCTCCAAAGAAACGTAGCTTATTCCTGACGTGGCACACCGCTCGCTCTGTAACGCGTCAATCGGGCGCGACTTCGCCAACAAACAGAATTCCCTCAGCGACGCTGCCATCGAGTTCCAGCAGGTAAGCTCTGCCGTTCTTCCACTCAAATTGCGACTCCATGGTGATCTGCCTTCCGGGGAACCACCACCAGTGCCCTGCGAACCAAAGCATATCGCCGTTGTTTGGGTAAGCCATCGCGTCGGAATCCTCGAAATCAAAGGGGAGGGTAGGCGGAAAGCGCGTTCAGCCCGACGCCTACGCTTCTGCGCTGGCGGCAGCGGTATGACCGCGAGCACTTCGTGGTTGTTTGCAGGCTCATCTGTGCCCTCAGCGATAGATGTCCGTCTCACGAAAACCAGCTTTTTCCGCAAGCGCCCCGTGTTTTCTGACCAATGCCAAATAGTTCTTCACGCCTCTCGATTTAGAACAGTTTCCCAGCGGCCCGTGCAGGGCGCGGAGCAACCAAAATTTCATGCGGCGGATGAGGGCTGCTTCTTTTAGCGTCGGTCTCACGTTCATTTCGCAAAGTTTCTCCACGATGTGCTGTGCGCCCCAATTTGAGCGGAAATCGAGGAACGCCCTGATGAAAACATGGAACTTGCCTCCAGCCGCTCTCGAAAATCCTCTCTCACAAATGGGCTGTGAAAGTCGGTGAATGTCGATCAGTAGCGGGGAAGGTCGAGCTTGTTCAGCATGCTCCTTAGCCTCAGCTTGTCGTGTCGGGTCGCTATAGAGTGTGGGTGAGTGCGGATCGGTACAGCAGACCTTGTCGGGTCATACCCGACAAAAAACCTACCCATATATCGCGAAGGTGAGTAACTCTTCTTCTTTAAGAACATACAGCACACATTCACCCACACTCTTATACACACCGACACCCGACAACCCGATGTTTCGCTGTATCCAAAAGGATTATCTGCGCCAAAATTGTCAGGTCTAACCCGACAACTCGAAGGCTCTGTTTTGTCGTCGGGTCGAGCCTTTACGTGGGTAAAACTCATGCCGAGTCGTCCTCGGGCTTCGGGTGTTTCTTCACCGGGCACCAACAGCCCTGACGCAGATGCACCGCCCGCACCCGCCTCCAGTTCCACAATTTTTTGCCTGTGGTCTTGCTGATGATTGGGTCACCCTCGTCGTCCGTCTCAGGTTCCAAATCGAGTTCCCCGTAAGCCTGCAACGCGTATATTGTGCGTTCCAACCCGAGCGGGGTCGAGCTTAGTGCCCAGCCGTTCCTACGTGCGAGTCGTTGCACGTTCACCCAACGCGAGGCTACCGGGTCTTTGGCGAGCCGTCCGTCCTCCCGGCGTACCGCCCTGATCACAAGCTCGTTGAACTTCGCCTGTCCAGCCTCGTCCGCTTGGGAGGGGCGGAACACCTCGCGCACGCGGGCCTGCCAGCGGATGAACGCCAGAGCCGCCTCAAAGTCCTGCATCGTGACTTCCTGATGCTGGTTGACGCAGGCGATGACAAGCATGACCTTCTTGAAAAGGAAGGCTGAGCCGGGGAACAGGTTGATCTGCGCCACGACATAGGCTTCCCTGACTCCTTCGCCGTAGCCTGTCACAACATGCCCTTCGAGTTTCTCGGCGAGTGTCCGATCCAGCCCGCCCAACGCCTCCTCCAAGCTGGAGCTTCCCGTGTGCTCCTCCGTCGCCCGCCACTCCTCCAAGTCTTTCGGATCAACAGCCGTCTCGCTGAAGCCGAACAGAAAACGAGAGGCAAACCCGTCGTTGACCATGTCGCCGAACACTTTGGTAAACCGCTTCTCTTCGACGCGGTCGATCCCGATGGCAAGGTTGGTGCCCCACGAGAAGCGGCAGTTCATGGTGATCTTGCGATGCGTGTTGCGTTCCCGCGTGTAATGTAGGTTCGAGTCGAAGAACTGCTGGAAGGTCTCCAGCATGTGGCTAGATTCGCCCCGCGACGACTTGATGATCTCGCTTAGTTCCGGCGTTATACCGCACGCCTTCCTCGGGCCGGGAAGCACCGGGGGCTTGGGCATGCCTTTGGATTGTTTTTCTTGCGTGTCTCCCAGCATCTCCACCATCTGACTGTGCCCGCCCGGAGTGTAGTCGCGCCAGAATTCGCTCTCTCCACGTTTGCCCAGTCCCATCACCGCCCCAGCACGGTTCCAGCTTACGTCCTTCCCAGCGCGGCTCATGCTGAGCAGGCAAGTGAATAGGTTGATGCGCGTGCCCAGCATGTCGTCCTCTTTCGGGATCGCCGACGCCAGCGTCAGGATCGCGGGGATCACGAAGCCCGGTGACAGCGCGAACGGCTTGTTGCCCGTCAGGTCGCCGCCCGCGCACGCCTTCTCGGCGAGTTCCCGCAGCTTGGAGCCGGGGTAGCAGATGGCGTCAAAGTCTGGGATAAGCTCGGGGTAGCGTAGCCCCGACTCGTTAGTCCCCTCTTCAGGCTCCTCGGCTTCCGCAGCGTTCTTCAGTGCCTCGGCTATGGCTGGCGATTTGATTTCGCAGCCGAAGTCCGCAAGCTCCTTCAGGATGTCCGGCACGGGCCACTCCTTGCCCGACGCTTCTTCCCACTTGACGCGGAAGTCTTCCTGCTTCCAGTCGGCGCACGAGTCGTGCGCACAGTGGACGTGAGGCTCCTCGCCTTTGCTCCACATCGTGTACGCATCCGGGGACTTGTGCGTCTCGTCGAACGGACAGTCATGCTGCCACTTCCAGCCGCCCTGCCATTCCATCGCATCCTTGACTCCCGAAAAGCCTGCGCGGATGTGCTCGTTCACGGACTCCTTCGTCCATTCGTGGTTGCCCTCGGCGGCAGCCTTCAGAGTCGGGGGTTCTTCCTCATCCTCCCCGGCAGGCTTTGCCGAGCCAACATAGGCTTCGATCAGTTCCCTCGGAACGATCACGCGGACAGGCGGCTGCCATACGAGTGCGGTGCGGTGCGGGCGGTCTGCCGTGGCGTCGCCTTTCATTACGAACGTGCCGTAGCTTTTGGTGATCCTCGCCGCGTTGAACACCTTGCGGTCGATCTTGCAGGTCGGGGTGTCGTGCTTCTCGGCGAGGGCTTCGAGGAAACGCTTGCAGAGGTCGCGGCTCGCCGGGTCGTTTGGCAGGTCGATGGCGTAAATCGCGTGGTGCCCGTTGCCGCTCATCGCGAGCAGCGGCTCGGGAAACCCGTGCTCCCTAAGATCATCGCGCACCGCCTTGATTACCCGCTTGCTTTCGGCGAACTCCGCGTCGGTAGAACTGATCCCAGCAGGGCGAACGGGATCGGTGTCGATCAGCAGGTTTGTGCGCCTCAGGATTTCTCCCGGCGAGTCATTGGTGGTTTGCTCGGCGTAGGGCTTCAGTTCGTTGTTGGCGCGACCCAGCAGTGCTGGGCTGACTGGGTTCAACGTGTAATAGACCGCCGCATACTCGCCGCTGGCAGATCGCAGCGCATCAATCAGCTTCTCCCGGCTGTTGAAGTAGCCGCTGACGGTCTTCAGCCTCTTGGCTTTCGGGATGCGCACCTCAACGACATCTCCCGGCTGGAACAGCCAGTCAAGTGCAGCCTGCGCGTTCTCACGGTCGAACCTTGCGGTCATGACGCCCTCCGGCCCGGCAAGCCCATAGCCTTGCGCCAGTAGCATGCAGTTCTGCGGCTGATCCTCAGCGTCTCAGTGATGTCGTCGGTCTTGATACCCTTCGCCCACATCTCGGCGAATAGCTGCCTTGCCAGCGATATTTTCATTTAAGAGTGTTCCTCTAAACCTAATACTCCGTATGTGCAAAATTCTTTGGGTATCAAACGCTCTCGGTTTGACAGTTTGTGCAATTTCGCTGCTACGCCTTCCTATGTCAGATCGTCATTCGCAAGGGGAAAGCGAAACATGGACATATACGAGGAAGTAAGGAACTGGACACCCGAGCAACGCCGTGCCGCTTTCCGTGCCGCACGCGAGGCAGAGGCTCGGAAGCGCGAGGCGGAAATGCAGGTGTGTGAGTCGCGCGAACCCGACAGCCCGTGTCCCGGTCACTACGATCTTGACGAGCCGCATAACTGCGGAGTCTGTCGATCCTGCACGCTGCGCGTCTGCGTCAGGTGCGAGCGACGCGAGGCTTTGCCCTACACGCCGACCGAGTACAACCAGCTTTGCCGCCATTGTAAGGAGCTTCAGTCCGACGAGCTTGCGAGGGAAAGTTTCCGCTACTACCGCTGAGGCTTCGAAGCGAACACCTCGGAGGCGACCCGGATAGCGGCGGTAAGCAGCGAAATGCCCATCCATCGAGACGTCCCTAGCGGGCTTCTGAAGCATGCTCACCGATCTATCCTCCGCGAGAGACGACCCACAGATGCGATGCCTAATTCGTCCATCATCTTCAGGAACGGATCGTTGGCGCGGCAGTCCGGACACCGACCCGTGAACACTGGCGTCTCGCCGTCCTCTTCGCACGCGGCAACCATCGCCCCGTAAATCCTGATCGGAATCCGCATCTCGAATTCCTTGCCGCACTCCTTGCACGGCGCGACCATCACCCTGTATTTTTCGTCGTTCATATTCCTTTTCTCCCTGTATCTGGTGTCCTCGTCAGCGCGTACGTGACACGCGGACGCCATCGGTCAACTGCGTTTCGGACTTGTCCCTCGCGACTTGCTCGACGCGGGCCTTCGCCTCTTCGTCTGCTTTCGCCCAAAAAAAAAGCGCCTGCGCGACTCGCCGCCTTTGCGAGTCCAACGCAGGCGCTCTCTAATCCGCCCGACGACCGCAATGAACGTCCCCTTAGCTCGGAGTAGGAGACTCCGCCTTTCGCCTTCGGGAACCGCTCACAGACTGTCGTTCGATTCGATTGTCTTAAGTGTTGGATGCAGGGTAGAGGTGAAATTCTTCAGGGATGAGGCGTTGGAGCGCTGGTTTTCACGCTGGGCAGCTAACCGAGGGTTTTTCGAAGCACTGTTCTGCAATTTGAGGCGTTTTAAGCCTCCGTTGTGAGGAATCGTTGCAATCCCTCAGCGACACCTCAGATTTTCTTCCAGAGCGGTATTTATATAGTGGACAGCTACGTGGGTCTTCTGATGATCAAACGCAGCGCACCATTGAAGGGCAAACCACTTGGAGCAGCATCTTCACATCTTCGGCTCAATACCTGCGCCCGATTCGGGCGTGATCCTGTTCTCGCCCCGCGTCGGTGAGGACACCTACACGGCGTCCGCGTCAGGGACACCGACCGACCACAGTCTCAGCGGGATAGAGCTTTTCGCCTCCGAGACATTGCCCCCAATCGCAAAACAGCCTAATCTGTGCTCGGTTACGGTACCGAGTCAGCGGGACAGGAGATCAATGTCTCGCAGACGAGGGCAAAGAGGAAGCGTCAGAGTTGTCGGCGAAAAATATGTCGGTCGTTACTGGGCCGACGTACCCGGCAGCACGAAGAGAGTCAGGAAAGCAGTGGAGATCGGTGCCATCGACAAGATGACCATGTCAGAAGCCAAACGCTGGCTGGCGAACTATATCGAGGAGGAGGGCGTCAACAGCGAAGCTCATCTGGCACGGTCTCAATCATCTGCTGTTACCTTCGGAGATGCAGCGGAGTTATGGCGGCAGCGTCAACTCATCGCTTGTGGCAAACCATCGTCACAAAGCAGTATGGGTTGCGAACTTCGAAAGCATGTTGTTCCCCTGCTTAAGGACATCCCGCTTGAGGAAGTGAACGACTACTCTCTCATTCGGGATTTGATTGCCACATGGCAGGAAGAAGAACGTGAGGATGGGGAGGTCGGCTACTCCTACAAGTCCATGCAGAACTTCTTCGGGGACATCCGAGCGGTTTACAACTTCTACAGGGACGAAACGGCTAAGAAGGGTAAACCGAGAATCGGGGAGTGGTTTGTGAAGTGGGAGAGGGTCGCACCACCAAAACCAATCGAAGAGGAGCAGCCACATTTTTCTGCTTCAATCACATCAGCCATCGTGAATAAGGCGAAAACTCAGATGGAGAGAGCCTTGTACGCGATGGCAGGCGGAAACGCCGGACGGGGCGGAGAAGTGTTCGGTCTACACGTAGAGGATGTTCGGGAGCAATCGAATGGTACAGGTATTGTCTGCATTCGACGCTCGGTCTTTGCGGGCCGCGAGAACACAACGAAATCCGACAAAGTTAGAACCGTTCCAATTGATGCTTCAGTAATGGCAGAAGTTAAAAAGCACTTGGGCGAGAGAACCTCGGGTTACGTTTTTCAGACTCGTAACGGAACCCCTCTTCTTCTGAGCAATGTGCTGGAGGATTCCCTCCATCCCATCTTGGACGAACTCGGAATTCCTCGAACGGGGATGCACGCTTTCCGCAGAGGTCGAATCTCTGAGTGGGTTTACAGCGGTGTAAGTCGTCAGGTTATCCGAGATTGGGCTGGACACGGCAGCGATAAGCTGATCGACCTGTACACGAAGAAAATGTGGCAGTATCACTCGCCAGAAATGGCGAAGGTCAAGCCGTTATTGGACTCGAATTGGACTCAAGATCGAGAGGAGGAAAGTGGCACGAGTTCGCAAGTTGTTGTAAATTAGAAGTCTACTTGCTCTGTTCCCCGGTAGCTCAATGGTAGAGCATTCGGCTGTTAACCGAAGGGTTGCTAGTTCGAATCTAGCCCGGGGAGCCAAATCCCTTTCAATCAACTAGTTAGCGAAGGCTCATTTTGCCTTTGAGGTGGCGTAGTAAAAACGTAGTACGTGTCTCGGAATTCTCCGCAAGCGAACCGACACGAATCGCGCAAAAACCCAATGTTTTCTGCGAAAGCGTTTGTGGAAAGGCCCGACCCTTCGGTTCGTAACCGAATGCTCGGGTATTTTTTCAATCGATTGATGCACCGCGATTTGGATTGCTTCCGGATGCCCCGACCATAATCGCTGATTGGACCCTGCCGAGTCTCCGGCAAACACTAGCCGACTTCTCATTACTAGTGGCATGTCGCAGAGACAACGTTACTGCGGATGCGGCGGGTCGGATCGGAATACTTCCACTGGATCTGTCCGAGTTGCTCCATGATGCGGCCGACTCGAGCCAACAAGCCCAGTGGTTACCTTCTCGGCTCATACCGCATCGCCACCGCCCCCGAGCCGAACTCCAGCCGGCTCACGAGCCTCAAGTCGACATGCTTCGATAGCCCCGCGAACAACGTCGGCCCGTGACCCGCTAGCCTGGGCTGCACCACGAACTCGTACTCATCGATCAATCCCAGCTCCGCCAACGCCTGCGGGAGCTTCACGCCTCCCATCAAGAGTCCCTTACCCGACTCTCGCTTGAGCTGCTGAACGGCCTTCCCTAGATCCCCGCGCACGAGCTCCGCGTTCCAATCGACCCGGTCAAGGGTGCTCGACACGACGTACTTCTTTGCCGCGTCGATCGTCCGGGCGAAGGGTTCCATCCACTCAGGCCTCGCCCCAGCCCGCGCCGGCTGCCGCCACGCCCCTCCATCATTTCGTAAGTCACCCGGCCAAAGGAGGGCATCGGCCTGGTTGAGGTTCTCGACCGCGTGGCGATGCAAGTCTTCGTCCGGGATGATTGCTCGATGATCGCAGCACCCATCCAATGTGACGTTGATGGAATACCGAAGGGGTCGCATTACGCAAGAGTACCGCCGATGGGGTAGGCCAGCAAAATTTCGGCGATCAGCTCGAAATAGTGCGGCTCTCCGGTTTTATCTCTCGCGATTAATTTGGCCTAGACCTCACGTAAAAATGCCAAAGTCACGCTATTGAACTGTGTAGCGAGTTTTTTCATTGCGGCATTTTCGCGGATAACTTCGCCGGCCTCTCGACTTTGCAAAGCTATCTCTGCGGCGATTGAGCGACCGAGAATTCGCTGATCGATATTGCCGAACGGCCCAGGCACGAGGCTTCCCAACAAACCGACCCAGGCCGGGGTATGAGCGTTGCCTACAATGATGCCGGGGCGAAAGATGGCGAGGCGAGTAAAACCGATGTTGCGCACGGTGTCTTCCTTCATGCCCATTACGCGGACATATCGAAACCGGCTGCGAGCTGTGCTTCCTACCGCAGAAAGTAGGCAAAACTGGGCGATTCCGGCGTCATGGCAGCCACGCGCAAATGCACCGACGACGACGAGTTCAAGTCGTTTCAATTCTTCTTCGCTCCAGCGCATCGATCCAGAACCGACACCCACACAGCTCACGGCGCTGACGGGACCTTGGCTTAAGACTTCGCGGGCAAGGGCGGCAGTGCGCTCGGCAAAGTCAGCAGCGCCGGTATCAAGAACGACGTTGCGCACCCGCGATCGCGCCGCAATGGGCTTTCTGGTGACCATCACCACTTCCCGGCATTCCGGAATTACTAGCAGCTCCGCGACCGCTGCACCACCGACTTGCCCAGTACCACCGAGGATAATTGCGGCGAAATTCTGATCCATAAAGACGACCTCTGCTTAGGGAAGGATGCGACAGCCCCGTTCATCCCAAGAGGGAAGCATACTTCGTATAGGTTCTAAATTGAGCCAATAAGGCATCTCTTCCTCAATTGGCGCGTAAGGATTCTGAATGGGAATCACAAGAGGCCGATGAAGGCAGAGCTCTCTGATCTCTAAGCTGCGTGGCTAGTATAAATCGTTATACCGTTCCCATCGGGGTCCTTTATGCAAAAAAGATGATGTCCAAAAAAAGTTTCATCAGGGATCTCTCCTGCTGCGATTCCCCGACTGATTAGCTCCAACCGATATTTTTTCAATGCATTCAAGCCTTTGCCTTTAATCATGAGGTCAAATTGCTCAGAAAATCTTTTGTGGAATTGTCCTGTCAAACTTTCCGCTGCGTCTTCTCCAACCAGCTGATCAACTTCTAACAATAGAAGATGAGTGCCTCCACGTAGTTCAATAATTGCCACCTTTTCGTCAATAGTAAATGGAGGAAGGCCAAGATTCGAGTAGAATTGGCAACTGCTCTTTAGGTCAGCCACCTTAAAAACAAGGTGAGCCACTGCTAATTCTGAGTCAACGACAGTCTTCATCGGGCTTAATCCTAAACCGGTCATGATTCACCTCACAAGTTGTTCTTCAAAATTGCCTACCAAAACTGATACAGCGGTGTTGCGGTTCGTTTTGGAGAGCGTTCCTATTAAAGATACCATACGGTATCTTTCAAGGCAAGCATTTTATTTGCGCCACTGGCTCATCCAATGGAATACAATTTTGAGACGGTGAGGAGACTTTCGAAAATGAAGGCGAGAAAAGTAAAAAACGCGTACATGAAAAAGAAGGACCCTCTCTTCGTTAGAGAATCCCTCTTAAATGCCGCCTTCGAACTCGCTGCGACCAAGGGCATGGCTGATGTCACCGTCAACAAAGTGAGCGAATTGGCGGACGTTACCAAGGGAGCCTTCTTTCATCACTTCGATAGCAAAGAGACATTGGTGACGGAACTGATGCAGACGCTATTGAGGCGATTGGACAAGCAATTTGACCGACTGATCGCGGAAGAAGAGAATTCCGACGGATGCTTTACTCGTGCATACACTAGGGCCGCATTCTCCGAAGGTGCAGCTGAACGTAGAATTTGGGGCGCGCTCTTGAGTCTGATGGCTTCTAAAGATCAGGTCGGATGGGTTTGGGATAACTGGCTGAGCGAACGCCTAAAGAGACATTCGAAAACTGATTCGAGAATCGAGCTTCGTGTCGTGAGACTTGCGGCAGATGGCGTTTGGCTTGAGAGAATCGTGAACGCAAAATCGAAAAACCTAAAGGGTGTCGAAGAATATCTCATTGAGATGACGCGAATCCGTTAGCTTCGATCCTGAAATGGGCTTCTATTCTGCGGAGGCTGAGATCGCTACCTTCATCTCCGACATGGACATGCTCAGCCATTCGGTTCGTCCTTTATGACATTGCGCGCTCATCGATCCAGTCGACGTAGAGCAGGCGCTCGGCAAACAGCCACGCGCCCTCCATCTTCACGAAGGTATCGAGGTAGCGGAGCGAGGCGACCATCAAGCGGCGTTTGCCGCCGTCGACCGTGAGATGATGCGCGAGGCAGTAGGCTTCGCCGGTAGCTCTATCCTTTGTCAGCGTGAAGATTGTGCTCTGTCCCACGAAATGCGTGGTGGCGTGATACTTGTTCAGATCGGCGAAGACGGGAGCGAGTTCGTCGCGCGAATGCAGTTCTTGGGAGGGCGTAGGATCCTTGGCATTCATGTACACCACGAAGTGCGTGTCGGCGGTAAAGAGAGACATCTGACCCTCGGCATCCCGACGATCGGCGCAATGTGCGTAAGCCTCGACGAGTTCCCGGATGGCGAGGCGATCCGCGGCTTCAGCTGGTGAGAAGCTTACATGTTTGCTCATTTATGGATCTCAATTCGTTCATGCATTCCGAGCGCCTTCTCATTCGAGGACGACCCATGCTCTGCTAAACGCAGCGCTTAGGCACTTCTTAAAGACCGATATCTTCAGTTCCAATACTGAGCGCTGTCTTCTTAAACTATTGTTCGAAAACTGGCGGCGGACCGCTGACACGGCGCCACTTCAATCGAACATTTACCTCCACGCGATTGGCGATCTTGATGAAAGGGATGCCACTCGTCATGCCGTAGTCTTTGCGATCAAAAGCCATGATGCCGTCGAGAGTGCCGGTGGGTGTTCCTTTGCTATCGCTCGTGAGAGTGAGTTTCTCCGTCTTGGTAACGCCGCGAATAGTGAAGTTACCCTCGATGTCAAAAGTGTTTGGGCCGGTCTGAATGATTTTGGTCGATTTGAAAGTAATCAAAGGAGATTCTTTTGCGTCAAAGAAATCCTTACCCTTCAGTTTGTTGTCCTTCATATGACTTCCGGTGTTGACGCTGTCGGCTTCAATCTCGATGTCTAACACAGCGCTCCTGATATCCCTCGACGAAAACTTGATGCTTGCGTTCCACTTCTCAAAGACACCTCGGATTGAAACGGAGGACTCGACGCCAAATTTGATATTGCTTTCGACGGGCGTAAATTCGTAGGTTGGAACCTGTGAATAGCTTGGTCGCGATGATGCGAGAAAAGCCATCAGGCACGCGGCAGACGCAAGCACGTAGCGAATTAGTACGCTCAGGCGACTTCGCTCATTGCCTCTCCGTGACCAATTCCCGTTAGCTGTAAACATGTATGGACTCCCTCGTTCACTTTTCTCGGTAAGAACGGGTCATTCAAGGATGGCTTTTGGCTCAAGAAAAGCCTCAATGCCGTATTTGCCATATTCGCGGCCGACACCCGAGTATTTGAATCCGCCCCAGGGTGCCTGCGGATCGTCGGTCATGTTATTGATCACGACGCGGCCGGCCCGCAGCTGAGAAGCCACGCGGCGTGCGCGCTGGATGTCAGTCCCCAAGACGGCGGAGTGGAGACCGAATTTGGAGTCGTTGGCAATGCGGATCGCTTCGTCCTCGGAGTCGTAGACGATCACACTGAGCACGGGGCCGAAAATCTCTTCCTGGGCGATGGTCATTTCGTTCTTCACGTTGACGAACACCGTGGGCTTCACGAAGTAACCTGCTTCGAGACCCTTCGGGTGGCCTTCTCCGCCGACCAGCACCTCCGCGCCTTCTTCAATGCCTTTCCGAATGTAGGATTCCACGCGCTCATACTGTTTTTGCGACACCATTGGTCCAACCATGATGTTGGGATCGGCCGGATCGCCGACCGTGAAGGCACGCATCTCATCCCGGATCGCCCGCTTCACCTCGTCAAGGCGGCTCCTGGGCACGAGAAGCCGCGTTCCGGCTGCGCAAGCTTGACCACTATTCAAAAAGGCCAAGGTAAGAGCCGCTGGAATGGCCTTGTCGAGCGCAGCATCATCCAGCAGGATTGTGGGCGACTTCCCGCCCAGTTCGAGCGTTATACGCTTCATCGTGGCGGCGGCATCCCGCATGATGGCTTCACCCACGGCCACTGAGCCCGTGAACGAAATTTTCGCGACCTCGGGATTGCGCACGAGCTCAGCGCCGACGACAGTGCCCAGGCCCGTCACCACGTTGAACACACCCTTGGGCAGTTCGGCCGCATTCAGAGCCTCAACCATCACCCGCGTCTGGAGCGGGCTCATTTCGCTCGGCTTGATGACGACCGTACAACCAGCCGCCACGG
>Ga0210407_10000139_pt1 | contig 92015 bp, 71 predicted proteins | sample IncBWC27MmetaG_FD_150860 | JGI IMG/M metagenome (GOLD analysis project Ga0210407, IMG submission 150860) | Forest soil microbial communities from Barre Woods Harvard Forest LTER site, Petersham, Massachusetts, United States - Inc-BW-C-27-M | ecosystem: Environmental > Terrestrial > Soil >...
TCGCCGGAAGCCATGGGGCATTGGGATCATAGATGGCTACTTCGAGCGCACCCCATCCGTCTGGCACAAAGAGATACTTTGGGCGTTGAGCAAAGGGATACATATCTACGGAAGCGCGAGCATGGGCGCTCTAAGAGCCGCCGAGCTTTCTGCGTTTGGCATGATCGGAGTGGGAACAATCTATGAAGACTATGCGAACGGCGTGCTCGCGGATGATGACGAGGTGACTCTCGCGCATGCCTCCGCCGCGAGAAAGTATCGCGCTGTCTCCGAACCAATGGTCAATATCCGGCGGACTCTCTCAAAAGCTGCAGCGGAGGGGATCGTCTCTGGGGCGACCGCGGATCGTCTGGTGCAAATTGGCAAGGCTATCTTCTACCCGCTTCGCACATATGAAAAAATCCTAGAGGAGGGGCTTCGCGGACGATTGCCTGCGGGAGAGCTTCAGAACTTCCATGATTGGCTCCCTGCCGGGCGAGTAGATCAGAAGCGGATGGACGCAATCGAAATGCTTGCCCGAATGCTGGAAGATCTGCGATTACATCCACAACCAAAGCCGGTGAGTTTTTCGTTCGAAAACACGCTGTTCTGGGATCGGGCGCGGCGTGCATCCCCAGGCTCCCGGTATACTGGATGACCCCCTCTTCCCCAACGGGATCATTTCTTCGATGAACACGCCAAACCGCTCAATGCGGGAACTGCAAATGCGCAGCTTAAAACAGGCGAGCTTTGAGTTGAGACGCGGACGGTGACGCTGGGTGGGCATATCGACAGTGCCGAACAGGGGTCACCAGTCAGCAATTGGCGACCCCCGTATCTCACAGCCCAATGATCATGGAGCAGCCGCATCCTCGGCAGATTGTCGGACCTTGATTTTTATTAGATATGCGTGACTGTGGCCCTCAGTGGCTTGACGGGCTGCAGGGCCTTGGCCCTCTTCGGCTTCTTGGTTGCTGCTTTCTTCTTCGATCCCATGGTTTTTCTCCTTCCTTTGAATTGCCCCAGGCGCGTTCGCAACTTTATATGCAAATCGATGGCCAGCTGTCCAGTCGAATGAAGCGGTATCTCTTTTCCCTCTAAACTGTGGGGGCTGAAATCCCCGGATTCCGTCGACGCGTCTGGCCCAGTCGTAAAAGGTGGTGAATAAGTGAACGATCGCTGAAAAATTCAATCTTATTCAGCAAAGTCAAACGCGGCACATGGTCCCACGGCACTTCAAGGAGCCGCAGCGACAGGGATGCGAGCACCGGAAGCCGTAGTCAACGGTAAGCTCCTCTCCTGCCTTGATTTTCTTGAAACTGTAGAGGAAGACCTGCCCGCGGATTCTGCGCATGGTCAAATTCGGATCGCAGGCATGATTAATGAACTCGGCGCCGCTTCCGCCTACTGACCCGTCGAGCTTCGAGCGTTGATTCAGTTGAACGGTGTAAACACGTTCTGCCTTGCCCGCCAAAAAAACCTTCACGGTGCGGCGCATGGCCTCGCGCTGGCTGATCCGTTCACCGGTGTACTGAATGACCCTCTTGCCGGACGGGATTGTTTCTTCTGTGAACACGCCAAATCGTTCGATGCGAGAACGGCGGATGCAAAGCTTGAAACAGGCAAGTTGCGGGTTGAGACGCGGTCTGTGAGGCTTGGTGGGCATATCAGTAGGGCCAGAAAGGCGGCGACCGCCAGTCACCAATTGGCAACCCCATGCTAGACAATCCAGTGATCAGACACAGACGTGCTTGCCGGTCATGGAGAGTGGCTTGGTGTGCTTAATAGACTTGGCCTTCTTCAACTTCTTGCTCGCCCGCGTTGATGCCATGGTTTTTCTCCTTCCTGCTTGAACGCCCTGGGAGCGTTCATGACCATATACGCAAACGGGAGGCCAATTGTCCAGTCCAACGAGAGCGGAACTCATCTCGCGTGAAATGTGGGGGATGCCATGACCGGATTTCCTTAACGCGCCCGCGCGCGCCGGAAATTACGTTGAATAAATCAAAGTACGTTGAAAAGTTCAATCTTATTCAGCGGCAAGCTTTCAAGACGGCCGACGCGAGAACGGCGAATGCGCAGCCTAAAACAGGCGAGTTTCGAGTTGAGACGCGGACGGTGACGCTTGGCGGGCATATCGCATTGCCGAGCAGGCGGGGGTCGCCAGTCAGCATTTGGCGACCCCATGCTAGACAATCCAGTGATCAGACACAGACAGTCTTTGAGTTTAGGGAGAGTGGCTTGGTGTGCTTGATAGGCTTGGCCTTCTTCAACTTCTTGCTCGCCCGCGTTGATGCCATTATTTTTCTCCTTCCTGCTTGAACGCCCTGGGAGCGTTCATGACCTTATACGCAAACGGGAGTCCCAATGTCAACACAGAGTGAGTGACTCTGACCCCCTTTGAAATATGGAAAACGGCCGGTGGCCCGACCATTCGCTGCGCAGCTCCCACAATTGACCTCTCGACCAGCGGGGTGATACCACTCGTGCTGCTCATCTTGTGGTTACTTTGGCTTCCTTGTGATTTTTTCTTTGAATTTGCTTTTGAATTTTGGGGTGCGCCGTCCTTCGCCGGCCTTTGGCGAAGAGTGGGAGGCCTTTGACGTTGCCTTCGGCCCGTTACCTCCCCGCCTCCAAGTTCAAGTACTAACCTAAAATCCACACCTGAGTACTATTGCACTCGGCGTTCCGCCGTGCCAAGTTAGCGTGGGAGAATTCTGGGGTGAAGGACGGCAACCAATCAGCACGGAGACTTTCCCGATTCGGGAATGCCGCCTGCCTTCGCCAAGCTTTCAGAGGGCAGGCCAATCCAGCTTGTCCTGAGCGGAGCCCCGCACCGCATGGTGCAGGGCGGAGCCGAAGGGGGCGGCCTCAATTCGGTCCAAAGTTCTTCACTAGTCACTCGTCACTCATCACTAGCCACTGCCTTTCTAATCGTTACACCGCGCGAATAGAAATCGCCGTAACCTGCTCAAAACAAAGGACGGTGGTACTTTCTAGTCGGTACAAAAAGCCATCCCCCCGGGGAGTGGCGACCTGGTTACCCCCTGTCGTCGCACTCGATCATTCTAATCGCAACAATCCGGAAACCGGAATCGCTGTAACCCATTCAAAACAAACGATGGGGGCATTTTCTACCCGGTACAAAAAGACACCCCCCGGGGGAGTGCCTAAATGCTAAACAAAAGCGAACCCCAGGCGAAAACGCCGACTCGACGAGGCTCGCCGTCCGAGTCCGCCGCGGCGGGATCGGGATCCAGGGCAAGTCCGCCGCAGCGCAACCAACAATTCAAGAGGTCATATTGCAGGAAGGCCCTTGATAGGTTAGGTTTGCAACGGCGAGGCCCGGGTGGCGGAATGGCATACGCGGGGGACTTAAAATCCCCTGTTCCGAAAGGGACGTGTGGGTTCGACCCCCACCCCGGGCACTCTTTGACCTCCTCGAACCCTTCGCGGACCCTGGCAAACTCCCTACTCTGTGGTCGTACCGCCCGATGTCCGGATTTCGTTGTATGATTCCTGACAATGGAAAACGAACGCAAAGAGACCAAGCGCCCCATCACCTACTGGATCGGCGAAGGGGGTGGGTGGCTGCTTCGCCATGTCGTCAGCGGTCTGGCAGCCACGGGAATCACGCCGAACATGTTTACATTTCTCGGCCTGGCTGTGAATTCCTGGGCGGCGGCCATGTTTGCCATGGGGCGATTTCGCCAGGCGGCGGCGGTGCTGTTTCTTGCCGGGTTCCTCGATATGGCCGACGGGCAGGTGGCTCGCCGCGTCGGACGCGTGACCGCGTTTGGAGGCTTTCTCGATTCCACGCTCGATCGCTACTCCGACCTCGCCCTATATATGGGCCTGGTCGTCTATTACACGCTGATCGGCCGGTCGTTTTACATGATGCTCGCGGCTGTAGCCATGGCCAGCTCCTTCATGGTCAGCTACTCGCGTGCCCGCGCGGAATCCGTGATTCCATCCTGCAAGGTGGGTTTCCTGGAGCGCCCGGAGCGCCTTGTTCTCCTGATCATGGGAGGAGCCTTCAACCGCATGGCGCAAGTTCTCTGGGTGATTGCCACCCTCTCGTCGCTGACGGTGATTCATCGCGTGGTTTATACCTGGCAGGAATTGCGCGCCGGCCGCACGTTGCCGGAGGGCAGCGCCGTTCAATCACCCTGACCGCCGGTGTCGCGCAGCGACGCCTCTACCGGCTCGGCCACAATTTCCTGAACTCGCTGGCGCAATACATCCAGTTCCGTCCGGCTCACATTGGTCATATCAATCGTATCGTGCAAGTAGACCGTGATTTTCCCCGGGTGCAGCATCCAGTTTCCTGTCTGAAAAAACTGATAGGACCCGACGATGCTCACGGGCACGATCGGTACGGCAAATTGTTGCGCGAGATTGAAAATTCCTTTTTTGAACGGCTGAATGTGGCCGTCTCGAGTGCGGCCTGCTTCCGGAAAAGCGATCAGGCTGATGCCGGAGGCGAGCGCCTGTTTGGCGCGCTGGGTCATGATTTCCAGTCGTGCACGAGTGGGATTGTCCGGCACGGGAACATTTCCGAAGCGGCCCATCATCCACCCGTAAATCGGAAACTTGAAATGTGATTCCAGCTCGAATCCGCGGAGGAACTGCGGAATAGCGGAATAAATCACGAAAGGATCAAAGAGATTTACGTGGTTACAGATAAAAATGGTCGTTCTTGTGGGATCAAAACCGGGGGACCGCTTCACTTCGAATTTCACTCCCGCCAGGCGAAGAATGTTGCGGAAGAACGCCCGCTGCGGCCAGTCGTTTTTCCGCGGATCAACGAAAATCGCAAGCAGCACCAGGAACGTGCACACCACGCCGAAGTGGATTCCGCTGATGGTCCACAACAACAACGAGCGGACCGCCAGATACGCTGTCCTCATACGGCCACGTCCAGCGCCGCGGGCAGGATTTCCAGCGAGCGGCACTTGAGACGCAGGATTTCCCCGTCCACCAGCACATTCACGGGCGCTTCAAGATCAAATTCCACTCGCGTCGCCTCCTTGCGAGAAGCCAGCGGATGCTCAATGTGCGTGCCGGTGAACAGGCTCGGGAGGTTCCACAGTAGTCCGAGCCGCCTGATGGGGCTCCAGCGAACGTATTCGATCAGTCCGTCCGTGGCGTCGGCCTTCGGCGCAATCATCATCTTGCCGCCTGTGAACTTGCTGTTGCTGAAGGTGAGAAACAAGACCGGGCGGCGGTCCCATTCAGATTCAGAGTTGAGCCGGTGAGGAAATGCGCCGTGGCGCAGCGTGGCGAGTTTCGTGAACACTCCGAGGACGTATCCGAGCTCACCCCAGCGCTTGAACCGGCGGTTCGTCAACTCCCCCACGTCGGCCGGGAACCCCAGACTTACCAGGTTCAAAAAGAATATTTCGCCCTCCGTGTGGCGCAGCCGCAACACGTCGGCGGCCCGACGGTGCCCGTATTGAAGCGCTTCGATGGTGTGCTCGATGCCATTGTTGGTGAAATCTTTGAGAAACGAATTTCCAGTTCCCAGAGGCAGAAATCCGAGTGTCGGGCGTCCGCCCGTTGCTGCCTCCGGGAACAAGCCGTTCACGATCTCGCAGGAAGTGCCGTCGCCCCCGGCGGCCAGGAAATTTCGGAAGCCTTGCTTGTACGCCTCTCTTACAATTGCGATCGCTTCACCGGGCTGCGTCGTTCGCTTCGTCTCTACGTCAAGACCTACGCCGCGCAGACGAGCGAGCGCGGCATCCGCCAATTCTCCGCAACGGCCGCCGCCTGCCGCCGGATTGACGATCGCAAGAAATCTTTCCCCCATGCCTAGGAATTCTCCACATTCACGATGCGCTCCATTTTCACAGGGGCACCACGGCCGACCGTTCGAGAGACTCGCGGATCTGTCCGGCTAGCTCAGCCCGTTTGATTTTCAGCGAAGCGGTGAGAGGGAAGTCGCGCTCCCACGCAACGTAGCCGCTCAACCGCTTGTAATTTGCCAATCGCCGGTTGCGTTCGGAAATCTCCGCCACCAGTTGCGGCGTAATGGTTTGGCCCGCTTCCAGATGCAGCACGATGACAAGCTGTTCGCCGACCATCGTGCGATCAGGCCAAAGATAATTCGCGGCAAACACGCAGTATTCTTTCACCGGAAGCCCCTCGAACGCCGTTTCAATGTCTTCCGGATAAATATTTTTTCCTTCTTCCGTGACGATCATGTTCTTTTTACGGCCGAAGAGTTGGAGGTGGCCCATCTGGTCCACCCGCCCCAGATCGCCGGTCACCAGCCAGCCGTCCACAATCGTCTCGGCTGTCAACGTGGGGTCATCCAAATAGTGCGACATGACCGTCTTACTGCGCACGGCAACTTCGCCAATCCCGTCCGCGTCCGAATTCAATATCTTTACCTCGATGCCAGGCAGCGGTTTTCCCACCGTGTCGGCGCGGAATGGCCGGAAATCATTGACCGTAATTACCGTACCCGCTTCCGAGCAGCCATATCCATTCCCAACCAGAATTCCCAGGTCATAGAAGAACTGCAACGTGGCGGGCTCAGTGAATGCGCCGCCGACAAACAGGGCGCGCAACTCGCCGCCAAATGCCGCGTGCACTTCGCGCAGGAGGGAACGGCTCAGCCACAATTTCGGCCGCCGTCGTGTCAATGCCCGGTTCGCGGCAACCAGCGCGTTCAGCATTCTGCGACGGCCACTTGGCAACTTGTCGAAGCGCTCTCGCAGCCCGCGCTCCAAATTCTTCAGCACCAGTGGCACCAGGCTCATGTACGTGATTTTGTACCGCGTGAACGCCTCGCGAATGTATTCCGGCCGCAGCGTGCGCAGGTGCACCACGGCCGCGCCGCACGTGAACGGCCCGATAAATCCGACCATGAAGTCAATCGCATGATTCGTCGGCAGGATACTCAGGTACCGAACTCCGGGCCAGAATGGGTACAGCGAAGTGAGAGCGACGCATTGCTCCAGATAATTTTCGTGCGTCAGCACGCAGCCCTTCGGCCGACCGCCGGTTCCCGACGAATAAACGATGCATGCCGGATCCTTTCGCTGCCGGGCGACGAACTCCGGCGCTTCTTCCGCTTGAAATTCCTCCCAGCGCTTGGCTCCCGCGAGATCAACGCCCGCCGGTGCTTCGGTGACCAGCACCCCGCGCGCCGCCAAATTAGAAAACCCCTCTGCCTGCGTAAAGGCCCGCCAGAGGTGATACTCGACCACCAAGAATTCAGCTTTCGAATGGGCCAGCAGCTGAAGCTGCTCATCCGCTGTGAGTTTGTAATCGAGGGGAACCAGGACGCCGCCACAGAAGAATATCGCATACGCGGAAATCAGCCATTTCGACTGATTGGTCATGATGATCGCCGCGCGCATGCCGTTTTTGAATCCTGCATTCTGCAGAGCTCGCGCAAGGGGCAGCGCCGATTCTTTGAATTGACGGAATGTCAGCCGGACATTTTCCCGCTCGCGATCCGCCTCGATCAGGCAGACCTCTTCCGGCCAACGCTCCAGCGCCGCGCGCAGAGCTTCCCCCAGGGAATTGTATTGGCGGAGATCGAGCATCAGAGCCGCGACTGAATTCGCTCGGCGAGCGTGCGGAAATCGCTCACGCCCTGCAATTCATAGTCCGGCAGCTCGATGTGGAAGTGTTGCTCCAGACGCGTTAGCAGGTCCAGCGCCTGCAGGCTGTTGATGCCCAGTTTCGTGAAGAAATCGTCGTCCGCGGCAAGTTTTTCGCGCGGCACACGGAAATGCTCCGCGGCAAGTTGCAGAATCTGTTCTGTCGTATTTTGCAGCGTGCTCATAAGAATCTATATTGCCACAGGTCCGATGCGTTGCTCCTGATCCCGACTCGCCGTTTAGGTTCGTTAAGGCAGATACGGCAGCGCGTCCGTGCTTTCTACAAATTTCCGCAAGCCGGCCTCGACGGCCGGGCGCGTAAACAGCTCGCAAAAAAGATCGATCTCACGCCGCAATTCTCCGGCAAGATCCGCCTTGATGAAAAGCTTCGCCGCCTTTGCCGTCTCGCGGTCGAATTTCTTGATTTGAGCAGCGGTAGCACGCGCCACGCGCAGCGCCTGCCCCTCCGCAACGACCTGGCTCACCAGTCCCACGGATTGCGCCTTTTCTGCATTGATGCTCCGGCCGGTCAGCAGCAGATCGCGCACCACGGCATTTCCGAGGTCACGCTTGAGCCTCGGAATTCCCCCGAAGCCCGGAATCAGTCCGAGCCGCAGTTCCGGAAAACAGAATCGCGCCATCTTGTCCGCGATGATCAGATCGCAAGTCAGGGCCAGCTCAAACCCGCCGCCAAATGTGACCCCGTGTACCGCAGCGATTGTGGTGACGGGGGCCATGTCGATTGCATTCATCACGGCATGAATGCGCTCCAGAAATTCGCGAATGCCGGTCTTCCGTTGACTCAAGGAGAGTCCCTGAGAACGATGATAAAGCTCGCGCAGATCCGCGCCTGCCGAAAAACCTTCCTGCCGCGCGCTGGAAATTATCAGCGCATGCGCCTCATCCTGCAGCGTCGCAAGGGCGGATACAAAAGACTCCAGTTCTGCAAGCGTCTCCGAGCCGATTTCATTGCATGGCGCACGGTCGAGCACCAGCTCCATCGCGCCGTCCACGATTTGCCAGGAAATTGTTTTCCCCTTGAAGAGTTTCATCCCGCCTTCTTCCGATACAACTCTTCGATTTCGGCCGTAAACTTTGCAGCGATGGCGTCGCGTTTCAACTTTCCGTTCGCGGTCAGCAGGCCATTCTCAATGCCGAACGGTTCCGGCACGAGGTGAAACCCGCGGATCTGTTTGTAATGTGGCTGCCCGGCATTCAGCGCGTCGATGGCTGCCTGAATCCGCTCCGTGTTCAGTCCATTGGCTGCTCCGGCGGTGACCAGCGCCGCAAGAAAGCTCCGCTGATTCCCCAATAGCACAACTTGTTCCGCCTCCGGCAGCCGCCTCGCCAGCGCATCTTCCAGCGGCTCTGGTGCCACATTGTGCCCGGAATTCAGGATGATCAGATTCTTCAGCCGCCCGGTGATGCTCCAATTGCCGCTTGAGTCCACTTCACCCTGGTCGCCGGTGTGAAACCAGCCGCCTTCGAGCGCCTTTGCTGTCTCCGCGGGGCGCTGCCAATAACCCGGAAAGACATTCGGCCCTCGCACCAGGATTTCGCCATTCTCGCCGGCGGTCATTTCAATTCCGGGGATGGCCGGCCCCACTCGCCCGGGCTCCGCGCGTCCCGGATCATCCATGGTGCAAATGGCCGTTGTTTCGGTCAGCCCATAGACTTGCAACACTGGAATCCCCATCATCATGAAGAATAGTTGCGTTTCGACGGATAGCGGCGCCGATCCGCAAATCAGCGCCTTCAACTGCGGCCCGAGGCTCTTGCGGATGGCCGGGAATATGAGCGAATTCGCCAACCACAACCAGATGGAGCCCTTCCCGCTGCCGCCGCTAACGTGATTCTCGATGGTCGCGCGTTGTGCTCGTGAAAAAATCTTTGTGGCCAGTCCGCCGCGTTGCTTTACTGCTTCTTCGATTCGTGAGCGCACCCTCTCCAGAAGTGTTGGTACGTTCAGGAAGTAGTCGGGAGACGCGAGTTTCAATTCCTCGGAAAGATTGGCCAAGTCTGTGGATAGCGTCAGGACGCTCTTGCGTGAGAGAGCCGTGAGCATCAGGATCCACGACCCCGCGAAGCAGAATGGCAAATAGTGAAAAATGCTTTCGGCTTCCTGCCGTGAGCCCATCAGTTGATCGAGGCGCGCGTTCGTGCATCCCATCATGTGATTCACGTTGGCGGCATTCAGCACAACACCCTTGGGCTCGCCGGAAGTCCCCGATGTGTAAATAATTGTCAGCGCGTCGATATCCGTGTGGTGACATGGCGGCACAGGCTGGATCGCTTCGCCTAGGAACACGCTCTCGAGCAGGGAAACCTTTGGCCCTGTGGGCCAGGCCTTCTGGATTTCGGCGGCCAGCCCAGCACTGGCGCAGCAAATGCGCGCGGGCGTCGAGTCCTTCATCATGCCCACCAGCTCAGCAGGAGCCTGCCTGGCATACAAGGGCACCACAATAATGCCCTCGGCCATCATGGCCAGATCCAACGCGGCCCAGCGGATGCTGTTCGGCGCCACGAGCGCGCAGCGGTCGCCCTTCTTCAATCCCCGCGCCAGCAGAAATGCCCGCGCCTGCTGCACCATGCCCAGGAATTCTCCCCCGGTCGCAGAGGTGACCTTTCCGTCGCGGATTTCGCGAACCACAGGCGCAGTCCCAGCTTGCTGCAGCCTGTCGGAAATTTGTTCCAGGAACGTCATGCGTGAGCCACAATGCTGCTCTTTTTCTCGAGCAACTCCATCAGCCCTTGGCTGAGAGGCGGGAGATATTCTTCCCAACCGAGTACGCCTTTGCGGACCGGAAATTCGGGGAAATGGCGGGCCACCTGCTCCTCAAGGTACATGCCCATGCGAGCCATCAGGTGCAGATTGCGTACCACCGTTGCTCCCATTTCATCGCGGATGGTCTCGGCCTGTGCATCGAGAGCCCGAAGTGCAACAACAATCTTGTCCTCCAGGTTCAGCTCATCCACGCGCATCAATAGATGGTCATGTCCGCGGTCGTGCATCAAATTGCGAATCCGCTCGTCCATGGTGACACCCGCCGAAGGCACGCCCGCGGGCATGGTCGTAACGATGGCGTGATAACGCGACGACAGCAGCCGGTGGCAGGCGCGCAGGATGCTCACTGTCTGATACATGTCGTACTTGTCCGCGGTGAACATCGGGACGCCACCCAGCTTCGCCGACACGCGCTGGCACGCGTCGCGATCCAGCATCTCCATGGCAACCAGCACCGGGAAAACAGGCCGCGTCGAGCGGTATTTCGTCACCCCATTTGCCATCTCGGTCAGATATTTTTCGTACGCGGCATCCACCTCTGCGCCGCAACGGTGGAAATAGATTGTCCGGTAGTAACTGTGCGCGTACGCGCCTCCCATCGAATGCGCCGCCCACTTCATCACCGAAGCGCTCACCGGCCACCAGAAAGGATTGATCGGGCAGACGGCCAGTACCGGCGTCTTGCCGTCCCAGCCTGCATCGCGCAGCGCCCGCCGGCCGTATTCCGCGTCATGCGGCTCAAACGTCCAGGCCGTGTCCGTGCCCAATTCCGTTGGCACGCCTAGCTCCCCTAACACGGTTTGCGACTCCTTATTCCGCGTAATCACCAGTGAATCGGTGCAAAATCGTTTCACCATTTTCTGCAACAGCGGATTCATCTGACCGGCTTCGGCGCCATAGGCGACGCTCAATTTGTTCTGCGCGGCGGCAATTCCCAGCGCCCCGATCATCATAGTCGTCAGCGCGTCGGCAAATTTGCTCTTGAACATGGATCCTTCGCAAGCCACCACGCCGTCGTTTTTGCCTATTTCGGAATGCAGAAACGGCGGGTACAAATCCGGCAGGTACACCTGTTTGGCATCGCCAAAATAGCCGCGGGTAAGTTCGAAATTCTGCGACATCACGCTGAGCGCCAGATTTTCCGCGCCCAGGATACGGCGGACCTGGCACAGCATCTCCTCCACGCGCACATCCGAGCCAGTGTTGCGCGTCCCGTTGTAGCCTGCGAACAGCAGCTTCAGCTTCGATCCGGGCTTCCAGGAATTCCCGGCGCCCAAGACCCACTTGAACTTGTTCAGCTCGATCAGCGCGCTGACCCAGCTCTCCAGAACGAAATCCATCATGAGCGGGATTCCCGTGCGGCATTGGCGCGCTGCGGGGCTTCGTCCGCGGCGGCGCCCGCCGGCCAATCCTGATATTTGTAGATGAAGTTGTTTTCGCGGCTGAACCGCAACAGCGGAAAACAGTACTGCGAAAATGGCGCCGGCTTCCGCCCCAGCTCCGCCACCACGCGAGAGTTATCGAACACCGTGTTCCACACCAAGTAGGGCAGAAACACTTTCAGGAGCGTTGCCAGCCCTCCGATCTTTCCCGCGCGTCCGGCCAATGCGTTTACCATCTTCGACGACGGCTGCTCGAGCGCCGGCACAAACACCGGCCCGCGTTTGCCTTGAGATTTAGCGAGCGCTTCCGTCAATTGCACGAAGGTCTCCGAATCCGTGCCGGAGGACAGGTGATAGATTTCGTACGCCGGCTTGGCCTTCTGGTGCAGGGTGACAACCGCATCGGCCACGAAATCAACGGGCACAATGTCAATCCGGTCCGTCGGCCGGAACGGAAGCGCCGGCAGGCCCGCCAGAAACACGAACGCCCGGACCATATCGAACTGATTGGTCTCCGGCCGCCGGCTGTCGCCCAGCACGATGCTGGGACGAAAAATCGTGCGCGGCACATCCGCCAACAATTGCCCCACCATGTGCTCGCAGAATTTCTTCGTTCGCGCGTAGGGATCGTAGTCCGAGCGGCCCCATTCGATTGCCGTATCTTCCTCGATCACTTCGTTGGATCGCTGCCCCGCCACCGCCACAGTGCTGACGTGGCTGAACCGCCGCAGCCCGTGATCGTCGCGCGCCCGCATGGCCAACTGCACCACTTCCAGCGTCCCGCGCAGATTCACATTCAGGCAGCTTTTTTCGGATTTGCGGTTCAGCGATGCGGCGCAATGGATGACTGAGTCTGTGGTTTGGACCAGCCGTAGATATTCGCCCGCATCCAAGCCGAATTTCGCATCCGTCAAATCGCCAAGAAAAATTTGGATCCGTGAATTCAGTAGCCCTTCGAACCGCGCGAAATCCATGTGCAGCTGCAGTGACCGCCACAGGCGCACCCGCGCCTCTTGCACGTCTTTCGCGCGCACCAGTAGGTTCAACGAGTCGGAGTGATCCGTCAGCAGATTCGATGCGACATGCGCACCGATATACCCGGTGGAACCAGTCAGGAAGATGGCCACTGTGATTGAATCTCAGGCCGCCGAGCCGGGAGCTGCGCTTCCGACCCCTGCCGCGCTGGCTTCCGAGCGCGCTGCCAGCGGCACGTTGCGGCGGGGACGGGGCTCCAGTTGGCGCCCTTCGATGAGAGGATAGCACCACTTGCGCAGCGCCGGAATGTGCACGTTAATCCAGTAATCCCACCAATCGAGCGAGCGCGTGTCGTAGCCGAAGGCCTCGCGCTCTTCCACGGGCAGGGCCGCGCTCAACTGTTCCACGTTCCGGGCTTCAAACACGTGGTCGTTCAGCAAAATGAACGGCTCGAACAGCGAAATCAACTTGATCACTTTTTCCAGGTCGCGCTGCTGTCGCGCCAGTGGCGGGCGGTTTGAAAACGGCTCAATGGTGCGGTTGATGGCCTGCACCACGGCCTTTTGCGCCGGCGCGGACATAATTTCGTAACGCGACTTCGACACCGGGATGGCGTCGAATTTCAGCCGCAACTTCGAATCCAGGCCATCCTGCGCGCGGTAAAATTTTCTGTGCCCCAATCCGGTCAGCTCGATGGAGCGCCGCATGTCGCAAGGGTTCGCCACAGACGTCGCCAGTTGATACACGCGCGCATGCCGCCGCGCCACCAGAGCCGCGGCAATCAACGTCATGCCCTGGCACACCTGGTCCACCGGAATCAGGTCCAGGCATTTGCTTTCCTTGGTTGGAAGCTGCCGGAAAAAAGTCCCCAGCAGATAGGACAGCGACGCCGACGTGTTGATACCTTCATTCCAGCCGCGGAATGGGCGCGCGATCGACGACTCTACGATCGCCGGCCGCACCACCGCGATCGCCGCGTTCGGCTGCGCATCCAGATAATTCCGGATCAACGATTCGGCCAGGCTCTTCGTGAACGTGTACGTATTTGGCCAGCCGAGTTCGATGGCCCTCCGCGTGCCAGCATCCGTCAACGTCTGGCGCAGCCAGCGGACGCGATTCTTGCGGATCTGGTTTTCAAGCGCCGGGCCGCTCAGGTCCTTCGCCGCGTGCTCCCTATGCAGCGCCTGCCCGCGCAGCTCCGCGATCACCTCCGGCGATTCCGCGCGCGCTTCCGTTTCAGCAATCAGCGCTTCCAGCAATTTCCATTCCTTCACCGCATCGAAATTCCTGACGCCCGATGGCGTGTAATTCTTCGGCAACTCCTCCAGAATGCGCCCGTCCCGCCGCCCGATCACGTAGCACGTTGAAAGATGCAGCAGGGCGGCATGGTCCGACTGGCGGATGAATTCCAGAACATGCGCCGTCGAGCGCACATTCGTCTCCAGCGCATCGCGCAGGTCGGGATTGAAGTCCGTCAGCCCGGAGCTGTTCACAATTACGTCAAGCGTCCGCGACAGCCGCTCGCGCGTCTCCACTCCCAGGCCCAACCCGGGCTGGGTGACGTCGCCTTCCACCACTTCAATCCGCTCGCGCAAGAATTCCGCGAATCCCTCGCCATAGCGCCCCGCCAGCGCTTCAAATACCGGCGACTCTTCCACCACCCGCTGGAATCGTTCGAGCGACGACGTAGTGCGGTTCCTCCGCACCAACAAATGCACCCGCCCGACCTCCGGCAATTCGTTCAGCAGGTTCGCTAGGAACACTTTCCCGATGAACCCCGTGGCGCCGATCAACAGGATGTGTTTTCCGCGCAAGCTCTCGCGAACGGAGAACCGTGGCGCCTTTGTCCGCGCATCAAAATGGACCACCGGTACCTCGACCTTCGGCGAAAGTCGCTCTGCCTCCTGGATCGCGCCGTCCAGCACCCCGGGCCGCATAGTGAACCCAAGCGTGCGAACCAACTCCCCTCGGCTTACCCGGCCATCGGGCTTTCCGCCGATAACCTTTGCGAGCGGTCCGCGCGGCCGGATAACCGGATAATGCAGCCGGCCGGTGGCCTTGCCGCCTCGAAAATCCAATCGATTGCAGAGGATGCGGCTGACCCCCAGATGCAAAGCCAAAGGCCGCATCACATGATCCAAACCCTGGCTCACCAGCACCAGGTCACCGCCTGCCCCCATCTCCTCTCGCAATCTGGCGACTCCGGCAGGTTTCAGCCGTGGCTTCAGGAAATAGTCGAAAAATTCCTCACCCAGCAGGTCCAGCCGATCCCGGCTTACCCCTCGCAGTACCGTGTGCAACAACCGTGTGGCCATGACGCGGTGCGTGGCGTAGAGCGCCGGCCTGGCAATCGCCAGCACCCCCATGGCTCCGCGTCGCCCCCACCGCTCAAGGAAGCTTTGCGCATTCCAGGCGAAGAAGCCCACCGGGCGCACAGCTGTCAGGTTCAGCAGGCTTCCCTCGACCCGCCAAAAGACGGGTGCACTCGCGCCCTCGGGGCTGCCAGCCGGGCGGCCTAAGTTAGTCTCATTCTGCATGTTGCGGTAGGTGGACGACATCAATGGACGCTATTTTACACGTCGCATGGGTAAACTGGAAATTAGCACGCCCTCAATCCCCTAATCAAGCCGAAGGCATCGGATCTGGCCTGCAAACCTGTTACTGCTTAGGATATTGGAAACGGAAGGTTTCACTCGCCGGGCCTGCCACGCCCCGGGTGTTGTACTCGAGAAGGTAATTCAAATGCTGCTCGTCCGTTGGATAACCGACGCCCGCGGGATAGGGGTATGGCGCCGAGGTATGGAACGGCAGTGGCGCCACTGTGTCGCCATGTGCGGCGTAGAAATCCATGTCCTTGGCAAAGCCGTCGGCATAGAAGAAATAGTCGCGCGTCCAGCCTTCCGGCAGTTCGGGTAGTTGACTGGCGTCAAAATCCACCGCCACTTCATCGCCCGAGCCGAAGATCACGTATTCGTCGTCCGAAGAACGCACTAATTCCGTGACCTCGCCATACCGCGTGTAGTTACCCAGTTGGCGCGAGTAAGGACCCGTCACGCTTACGTCTTCATATACGTAGCTCAAGTCGTTGCGCGGGTTTCCTTCGACAACGCGCGGATAACCGCGAAATCTCAGATGCGCGCTCGCCAGCGGAACCTCTGTCAGTTTGAACGGGAGATCCGCCGGAGAATTATCCACGCGGATACGGTCCCAGTAGATTTTCAAATTTGTCGTGATGCGAATGAATCGCGTTCCGGGCGAAAGCTTTCCGGTCAGGTCCGCCACCATCGTGCGCAGCAGCCCGGCGGGGAAGCCCATGTCCTCCACCACCCGAAGCCACTTGCCGGAATTGTCCTGCGCCTCCACATACGGCGGCACCAGCTGAATTCCCGCCTGCCATGCTGCGTACATGGAATTGGCGCTGAAATAATCCGTGAACCCGTCCAGCAGCAGCCGCAGCGGACGCGACGTGTCCCAGGGACCCAGATCGAGTTCAATCGTGTGCATGGCGGCGAATCCCTGGTACGGGGCGTCGGCGAAGTTCGTAACATACTTGCGATCGCGCTCAAGCAACAGCGGCAGTATGTCGTGACTCTTGTCGTCCCATGCGCCAACAGGAGGATGGGCCTCCCGGCTGGCGATTACTTTGAATTTGGGGAACGGCGGATTGCTGGCGAAATACTCGTTCGGATTCACCTCAACATCGGCAGGATGATCCACAGCAAGCAGTCGCGTCTGGTCAAGATAGTCAAGCTCCTCCATCGGCTCGATCATGCGGAAACTGATTTTCCCATCACGCGGCTGCGCCTGCGAACCGGATACCTTGAAATATTCATCCGGGTCGGGCGTGTTGCGCTGCTTCGGGCCAATCCAGTGGCCCAGAATGCCCTGGCCGATCATGTCCGCCAGAAATTCGAAGCGCTCGCCGTTCCAGACGAACACAATCGGGCAGGAACTGCCGCGGCGGTCGATTTCCGTGACCAGTTCTGCTTTATGCGCCGGAATTTCCATTTCGTCTTGCAGCACCCCTGTAGGCCACAGCAGCCGCACGATCTCCGCTTCTCGCTCCACGCCGAGCCCGGCCAGAATTTCCGTCGAACCCTGGCCAAGGTACCCGGACGCTCCGGCCACCTCCCATTTCTGCTCCAGCGCCCCGGCGAATATTTCCACCTTGGTCCCAATCCCCGATTTGTTGTCGTGCTCTCCCTTGAAATCCAGGCGCAGCCAGTTGTACCGATTGCCGCCCACATTCTGGAGCAGAACCGGTGGCATGCCGTTTTGCGTGATCAGCAATCCCGGCGAGCCGTCGCCGGCCACGTCGATCGGGATTACGCCGCGCGGGTCGTGCAGCACAATCTTGTCGAGCCCCGTCTCGTGCGTAACGTCGCGGAAGCCGGCCGGGCCTTCATTGCGCAACAGCAAAATGCGACCTTCGCCCGAAAAATTCTCTCCCACAGCCACTAGATCAACCCAGCCGTCGTTGTCGTAGTCGAGAGCCGCAATCCCCCAGCCTCGCATCCAGCCGGGATCGGGCAACGGAACGCGCTCAAATGCCTTGCCGGCCACGTTGCGCCACAAACTCACTCCCACCGGGCCCCAGTGCGTGAATGCCAGGTCCATCCATCCGTCTTTGTTGAAATCGAGCGCCACAACCCCCGCCGTCGGATTCGGCATCGGCGCAATCCAGGGATGAACGGCGCGAAATGCGCCTTCGCGCTGGTTCACGAAGACTGTGGGCGAGTCCTCCCACCCCGTGACGACGAAATCGATGGCGCGGTCGTTGTCAAAATCGCTTCCGATGGCGCCAACTGAAGGCGCGCTGCCTCTCAAGCCTGACTCCGTCGTCCAATCCGTGAATGTGCCGTTACCGTTGTTGCGCCACAGGATGTTTCCGGCTGGCTTCGTCCCCGGCGGAAATGTGAACGGCTGTGAGGGAACGTCGATCGGAAAATCATTGAAGCGTGTCACATACAAATCCAGATCACCGTCGTGATCGTAATCAATGAACGTCATGCCCAGCGGCAGACCGTCTACGTGGATGCCAGCCTCGGCGGTCACGTCCTTGAATTTGCCTTTTCCTTCGTTGTGATAGAGCGCCACGCGGCCAAGAAAGCTCACTGCCAGGTCGGCCCGCCCGTCGTTGTCGTAATCACCCACCGCGCAGCCTGCTCCTTCTCCGTGCATCTCCAGTCCCGCCGCCTTGGTCACATTCACAAACTTCCCTTTACCCAGATTGTGGTAGAGCGCCGCGTTTCCTTTGCCGTCGGAGTTGACCAGAAAAATGTCCTGCATTCCGTCGCCGTCGAAATCGAAAATACATGCCCCGCTTCCCAAGAAAGACGCCAGCGACTTCGCCCCCGATTCGGGCGCGGCAGTGGTTGAGGCTGTCGTGCGCATCGCCTTTGCCTTGCCCCGCGCACCTGCTGACAGAACATGTGCGGTTGGCTCGGATGGAAGGCCGGATAATGAGGTCACGTTCACGAAGTGAACAGGAACCACCGGCGGCACGGGTTCCGGTGCCGGCGGCATCATGCGAGCCAGCGAGTATTTTCCCTGCTCCCCGTAAATGAAGCTGATGGGCTTGCCAAGCTTCTCCGCCCCCAGATGCTGGAATCGCTCCAGATGTTTTTTCGCGGACTCGGTGTCGCCCGTACGCTGCAAGGCCTGCGCCAGGCCGAATTCTGCGGAGACATGAAACGGATTTAACTTCAGCGCAGCCTTGAATGCTACGATGGCTTTTTCATACTGCTGCTGTTGCGAATACAGCAGACCTGAAAAATATTGCGAATCTGCATCGGCAGGGTCGAGCGTTCCTGCTTTCTGGAAATCCTCAATTGCTGCGCCCGGATGGTCCGTGGCCTTCTCCAGCAGCCCCAGGTTGAACCACACGCGCGGATTCTGAGGGTCCCGTTCCGCCGATTTCTCGAGGATTCGGCGCGCGTCCTCGAACCGCTGCATATTCAGGAAAGCGATTCCTGCATTCACGCAGCCGATATCGCTTTGCGGATCCAGAATGCAGGCGCGCTGAAATTTTCCCAGGGCCTCTTCGAATTGCTGGCGGTTCATCAACGCAACGCCAAAATTGTTGTCTCGCGCGATTTGCGCCCGGGGATCGGGCTTGGCCTGCTCGGCCGTTGCCTTGGAAGGGTGCCGAGAGGATTTGACGTGCGACTTCTGAGCCGTCGCAGCGGCGCAAGCTAGTGCCAGGGCAGCGAGCACAATCGCGATTCGTGTATTTTGGTTCATGCAATCTGGAGGCGAATCGCCGGGCACATTCTACCGCTTCGCAAGCGGCTTCGCTGCGATGATCCCGGCACCCTCTTTTACGGTGATGATTTGATCCGCGGCGACGTCCCGGACCTCGTCGGCTTGGCCGCTGGGCCAGTGGATTACGATCGCGTCGACCCTGGCATGAGCCGCGAGTCCAAATGTGAGGATGAGCTCGCTTGAGGACAGATAACTTGCGCCGCTCGTGAGGTCTTTAGATTGACGTTCGCCTCCCAAGAGCTCCGATGGTCTGCCGCTGTTGACGGCAACTTTGTTTCCATATGTCAGCCAGACTGACGCGCCGATGCCGTCGCGATTCGATTTCGTGCCCACAAGCTTGATGCGCAAGCTGTGATTCGTCGTGCCTGCGTTTCTGAATAACGCGGGCGCGCCACCATTGGTCGAGACCAATACGTCAAGCGCGCCGTCATTGTTGATATCGCCGTAGGCCGCCCCACGCGCCACACGCGGCGCGGCAAAAGCGGCCCCTGCTGCCGCCGTCGTTTCGGCGAATTTCCCGTTGCCGAGATTTCTGAACAGGTGCGGCGGCTCGGCATAACGTACGCGTGGTTGCACTCGCTCAATGGCATCCTCGATATGACCATTGGCTACGAAAATATCCGGCCACCCGTCCAGATCGTAGTCGAAGAAAAAGCAACCAAATCCCAGCGTCAGCAGCGTGGCTCGCCCAATGTCGGAGTGCGGCGCCTCATCAACAAACAATCCATTGCGCTCGTTGTGGTACAGCGCCAGCATCTGGTTCGAAAAATTCGTGATCATCACGCTCGGGTAGCCCGAGCGATCATAATCCGCCGCGTCCACTCCCATTCCCGCACGTGCGATTCCGTCTTCGCTGTAGCCGATTCCCGCCGCCACGCCCTTCTCGGTGAATGTGCCGTTTCCGTTGTTGATGTACAGCTTGTTCGGCTGCGTGTCGTTGCTTACCAGTATGTCCGGCCAGCCGTCCTGATTGGCGTCCAGGATGGCCACGCCCAGGCTCTTCGAAGTTGGATCGGCGAGGCCCGCTTTCTGCGTGGCATCTTCAAGTGTTCCGTCGCCGCGATTGCGCCACAGCCTCAGCGACGTTCCCTTATACGATTCCGGCGTGCAGTACGATTTCAATTTCCCATCGAGCGTGCAATACAGGTCCGTCTCCGGAGTCCACTGTACGTAATTCGCCACCACCAGATCGAGGTGCCCGTCGCGGTCATAATCCACCCACGCCGCGCTGGTGCTGAATTCAATTGGCCCCCACAGCCCGGCCACCTTGGTCACATCGGTGAATGTACCGTCACCGTTGTTGCGGAACAGGTGATTTTGCCCCAGTGCGGTAATGAAAATATCGTCGTACCCGTCGTTGTTGAAATCACCGACGGCCACGCCCATTCCGTACATTTCCACGGCCAGCCCCGCTTTGCGCGTCACGTCCGTAAACGTCCCGTCGTGATTGTTGTGATACAGCGCCAGAGTCGTGTGGCGCTTCACATGCCCCGCCCAATCTGCGCCGTTGACCATGAGGATGTCCTGCCAGCCGTCATTGTCGTAATCAAGAAACGCCACACCCGAGCCCATCGTTTCCGGCAGCCACTTCTTTCCAAAAGCGCCGTTGTTGTGCGTGGAACGGATTCCCGCGCTAGCGGTTACGTCCTCAAATTTGATCCCGCCGGAAGACTTAGACTTCTTCTCCGGGCTACTGCCTGCCATCGTCAAAATTGTGAGCGCGCATGCCACGCTCACGACCAGAGTCCTTATTCCCTGTAATAGCGTGTGGCTCAATCGGATTCCTTCCCTCGGCCATGGCCCATCGCAAACCTCTTTGCCGGAGGCGAATTTGTTATTTCAGACGTGTGCTCGTGAATCGGTTGCCGTTCCAGATTGTCCTCCGGATGCGCGCGGCGGTAGGGTCCGGTCAGCGTCTGCGACGCCTCATCGGCCTTGAATCGCAAATACCGTTTCTGGTACTGGCTGGCCAGGTCGGCTCGCCCCAGCCCCGTGTAACACAGCATCAAGTTGTAATTTGCTTCCAGGTCTTCCGGATCAATCGCGAGGGTAGCATTGAATTCTTTCACCGCCTCGGCATATCGGCGTTGGAGAAACAGCATCCGCCCCAGGTCGTCGTGGGCCACGCGGTCGCGCGGATATTGCGCCAGCACTTGTTGCAAATGCACGATGGCTTGGTCGTATTGGCCTTCGTTTCGCAGCATCCGCGCATAGAAGAAATGCGCCCGTGCCAGTTGGGGGCTCAGCGAGAGCGCGCGATCCAGCACCTCGTGCGCCGCTGCAAGATTGCCTTCCTGCACGCGTACTCGCCCCAGGTTCACCCAGCCGTCTGGATTCATGGGATCCGCCTCCGTCACTTTTTCGAATGCCGCCGCCGCACCGGTCAAATCCCCCTGCAGGAACGCCCCGATCCCGTAGTCGTTCCAGCGCGTCCAATCGTTGCGGTCCAGAGCAATTTCCGCTTTGGGATGCGGAGCGGCCGCCGGAATCACTTTGAAATCCATCGCGTCTTCCGCCATCACTACAATCGGCAGCGCCGGTACACCCTTGCCCCCGCCGGGAATTTTTCCAGGATCACCGCTAAACGCAAATTGGCGGTCATCGAAATCCGGTGTGAAAGTGCCGGCGGGCGGATGCATGTCATACACGCCGGTAAACGAAAATTGCGTGTTCCACCACGCAAACTTCCTGTAGTTCAACTTTGCCCGAACTCGAATCAAGTCGCCCGTATCAGGCGGGATTTGTAACCGGTAATGCACCGTGTCCGCCGCGCCGGGCGGAATCAAATGCACATACACTGTCGCGCGTGAAGCCCAGGCGTTGCGCTTGTTGATTGCGTTTCCGTGAGCATCAATCAGCAGCGAGCGATAGAAATGCGCGCCTGGGTCCACCGGGCCTTTCCCGTCATCCGCCGCCCGGCCGCTCCAGAAAATCGTCCGTCCTTGTTCGTCCGTCGCGCTCAACTCCAGCCAGCAATCAAACGCGTCCACAGTCCCGCCGGGAAAGAAGTGTCCGAGCTTGCGTGTGCGCACCACCACGTCCAGCCGGTACGTGTCGCCACGCCGGAGTGCCGCGCCGGTGCGGTTCAGCGGAGCAGTAAGTTCAGCCGTGGTTGCCGTCGGTTGTGCCGGATTCGCCGGGATGGCCGCCTCCGCTTCTTCACCCACCGCGAAAGTTGTCGCAATGCCCGCTGCCGACGGCCCCGCCGCGGGCGAAGCCTCGACTTGGCCGAGTGTCTCCGCCGTGGGTGTTTCCGGCGAGATGGCGAAAATATCCACGCTCACTTCTTTATCCGCGAGGAATTTCTCTGTTTCCGCCAATTGCGCCGCATCTTCATTCACAAACGGCAGCGCCGTATTCGCGGCAGGGAATCGGTGCGAATGAACGGCACCTTCCATGCTCCCTGCGTCCGCCGATTTCACCAGCGGCATATGGCAATCCGCGCACATCATGGCCTTCGCCGGATAGTAAAACGACCGCGCCCCCTGCCAGGAAACGCCGCTGGCCTGCCAGTTATCGTAATCATTGAACCCGCGCACCCAGCGGTAATGATTCACGGGCACATCCAGATGAACTTTGTGGCACGTGGAGCAGAATTCCGCCGTCTGCGTGCGCATGAAGGGTTTCAGAAACACTCGCCGGTGCGGTTCCGGGTTCAGTTCCGTCATGAAATCGTGCAGCCGCCGCACCAGCGGATTTTGACTTGCTGCCAGCCGGTGCAGCGCCGGATATTCCAGCTCGAAATCTCCCTGCCCCATGGTGCTTTTCACTTGCGCGATGGAGTGGCACATCATGCAGCCCAGGCCCGCTTGCGCTGCGGGCGTGTTCTCAATCTCGCGCACCGGCTGGTCGAACATGCCGCTGAAGAGCAGCGCCGGATCGTGGCAACCGGCGCACCATTTCGACGGCTTTACACCTTCCACGTCCTGCATGTACTCGATGCTCTTGCGGTACCATGCGTTATTGAACGACGAAAAATGATGCGCCGAGCCCAGCCACTGCTTGTAAATATCCGCGTGGCAGCGCTCGCATGACTGCGATTCCATAAAGTAGGTCGCGGGAATCTGGCCGCCATGCGCGGTTTGCGCGGAACTGGGAAAGAACGGCCCTGACGGCCCGTCGCCTTCCGCATCCATCGAAGCCGGTGCGAGCTCCGGATTTCCAATTCGATGGCCTCGCTCCCAAGGCACCGTGCGCAACCTCCACCCCGCACCGGTCAGCAGCGCAGCGCCAACCAGGAAAACCGCGCTGCGGAACACCCAGGCGATATAGCTGCCCGACAGCAATCCGCGGCTCCCCGCCCACGCCGACGCCACGAGCGCGCTCCCCGCCACGCATATCCCGATGTGCACATAGAGCAGCGGCCATTCCGCGCGGCGCGTGCCGGTGTAAATCAGCGTCGCCCCGATCAACCCGCCCATCGCCGCCAGAATCCATCCCAAGCGGCCTGCCGGTGTAGCTCCTTGCCAGATTCGTTTTCCCGCGAACATCAAGACAACCAGTAAAGCGACACCCGCGGCAAGGTGCAGGAAGATTGCCCCTAAATAAGGCAGGTTTGCCGACGGCCACACAAACAGGTACATAGCCGTCAGAGACAATGTGATCAGAAGGATGGACGCGAGCCGCCTCATCGGGCTCCCGGGAACATACAAAGATGAGAGTCTGTTATCTCAGGCAAGGAATTCCGGCCCACTCGAAACGCGAATTTTCTCCCCACCACGCGGCCAAGTCAATCCTAAGAATGGGAGTATAATCCGCTCGCTCGCACGCGGGCCGCGCCCCGCTACCGCAAAGAATTCAACCGGTCTGAATTTCATCAGGAGGCGACCATGGCACACCAGATGGAACATACCGAGAACGGCCAAGCTGACCCCCAGCCGCATTCGCACGCTTGCGGCAATCTGTTCGGCTGTGGCGAGGAACAGGGCACAGGCATTTTGCGCGAGGACATCAAAGATGCTGCTCTCACCCACCGCGCATCCGATCGCCTTCGGCACATGGACGAAATCGCCCAGCAACCGCTCGGCGGCTATCTGCACGCGCGCGCACTCTCGCGCCGCAGGCTGCTCCGCGCCAGCAGCTTTATGGGCGCCCTGGCTGCCATCGGGCCCTGGTTCAACGAACTGGCGCGCGCCGCTGGCTCGCCCTCAACCGGCGGCTCGGGGCATCTGAGCCTCGCCGCTGCCATGAAGAAAGAGGACGAAGGCAAGGTGCACGTCGTCGAATCGAACGACTCGACTGTGCATTTGGGCGTCTACGACACCAACCTTCCTCCCATCGTCAAGATTGATTCTGGCGACACGGTCAGCTACCCGGACACCTGGTCTCATTTCCTGAATAAGATGCAACCGGGCGTTCCGGTCGAAACGTTGGCGCAACTCCGTGTCAGCAATCCCGGCCGAGGCCCGCACTCCATCATCGGCCCGGTGTACGTCAACAACGCCGAGCCCGGAGATGTCCTGGAAATCGGCTACAAGCGCATTCGCCCATTCAATTGGGGCGCCGTCTTCAGCAATCCCGGCACGCTCGGGACCGGCTTGCTGGCCCAGGACTTTCCCGAAGGACAAGTGAAATATCTAAATCTCGATCTCCCGAAAATGACAGTGGAATTTGCGCGCGACATTCACATTCCGCTCAAGCCCTTCCAGGGCACTCTAGGCGTGGCTCCGCCCGACGGCTTTTTCCTTCCGGTCTCACCGGGAGTCACTAGCTCGGTTCCCCCGGGGCCTCATGCCGGCAACACCGACCTGAGCGAAATGGCTGAGGGCTCCACCATGTTCATCCCCGTTTGGAAGCCCGGCGCGCTCATCTATACCGGCGATTCTCACGCAGTGCAGGGTGACGGAGAAATTTGCCTCACCGCTCTCGAAACGCGCATGCAGGAATTGCGCATCCAGGTGTTCCTGCACAAGCAGAAGAACTTCGCCTGGCCCATCGCGGAGACCCCAACCCACTGGATCGCCATGGGCCTCGACAAGGACCTGAACACGGCCATGGCATTGGCGGCGCGAAACGCCATCAATTTCCTCGCCTCGCGCGCCAGCCTCACCAAGCTCGACGCTTATGCCCTCTGCAGTATCGCCGTCAGTTTCCGGGTCACGCAGGTGGTGGACATTGTGCGCGGCGTCCACGCCCTGATCCCCAAGAGCCTGTTCGCGCCCGATTTGCGAAAACAAATCACCATCGTCTAGCGCGCTTACAATTCGCCGCAAGATAGACTCGCCCGCTCATCAACCGAGGAGCCTGCTCATTGAACGATCTCGTCTATTCGAACCTGGTCGAAATGGCCGCGATGATCCGCGCCGGGAAGATTTCTCCCGTGGAATTGGTGGACGCACATCTCGCTCGCATCGAAAAACTTCAGCCAAAACTGAACGCGTTTGTAAAAGTGGATTTTGACCTGGCCCGGCAGCAGGCCAAAGCCGCGGAAGCCCGCGCCGCCGCGCCCGGCGCGCGCGATTCTCTGGGCCCGCTCCATGGCGTGCCCGTCACTCTCAAATCCTGCATTGATGTCGCCGGATTGCCCTCGGAGTGCGGCACGCGCCTCCGCCGGGGCTATATCCCTCAGTCGGACGCAACGCTCGTTTCCCGGCTGCGCTGCGCCGGCGCCATCATTCTCGGCAATACCAACGTCCCGGAATTCTTGATGGCCTACGAGACGGACAACCTTCTTTACGGCCGCACCAACAACCCTTGGGACACAGACCGCACATCTGGCGGCTCGAGTGGCGGTGAGACTGCTGCCATTGCTTCGGGCTGCTCGGCCGGAGGAATCGGCAGTGATGGCGGCGGTTCCGTGCGCATCCCCGCGCACTTCGTGGGTATCTGCGGGCTCAAACCCACTCCCGGCCGCATCCCCTCCACCGGGCATTTTCCCGCGTCGGCGGGCCCATTCGTGCAACTCGGAGTTGTCGGCCCCATGGCGCGCACCGTCCCCGACGTAACTCGAATCTTCGAAGTAATCGCCGGCCCCGATCCCGGCGATGCCGCTTCGGCGCCAGTCCCATTGCGTCGCTGGACAGACGAAGAACTGCGCAAGCTTCGCATCGGCTATTTCGAGGACGATGGCGTCACGCCGGTCACGCCCGAAACCGCCGCAGCAATTCGTACCGCAGCCGAAGCCCTGCGCCATTCCGGATTCCAAGTCGAGCCTTGGCGCCCGGAAAATTTGGAACGCGTTTGGCAACTCTGGTGGAATCTTTTTGGCCGCGCCATTCAAATGGCGCTCGCGCCCATGCTCGAGGGCCGCGACGCGGACCTGAGCCCAATTTTCAAGGATTTCCGCGCCCGCGTCGCAGCGGACCCCCCGCTCACCGCTGTGGATTTGTTGACCACCCAGCTCATGCGCGACGCCCTTCGCGGCGCGTTCCTGGCAAAAATGGAAGCATTCCCGATTCTCCTCTGCCCGCCCTGCGCCATTCCCGCCTTCAAGCACGGCGAGAGAAATTGGTCGATTCAAGGCCGAAACGTGGAATACCTGAAAGCCATGTCGTACTCGCAGTGGTTCAACTTGCTTGGAAATCCAGCCGCCGTCGTGCCGGTAGGGAAGTCGTCTAAGAGTTTGCCCATCGGAGTTCAAATTGTGGGCCGCCCGTGGGAGGAAGAAGCCGTTCTCGCCGTTGCAGCAACGATTGAGGAAACCTGTGGCGGCTTCCTACGTCCTCCGGAGCTGCCTTAGCTTGCCGTATTGGCGCGCGCCACCAGCAGGATGGCCAGCGCGTAAAAAATGAACATCAGCGCGAGGAATGCCTTCGCTTTATTGTTCGCGGCCGCGAATTCTTTCCAGGCAAAGATGCCCCACAGCGCCGCAACCATCGGTGCCGATTGCCCGATGGCGTAGGAAACCGCCACTCCCGTGAAGTGCGACGCGATCGAGAAAAATACCAGTCCCGTGCACCACACCGCTCCGCCAAAGAATCCCAACAGGTGATTTCCCAGCCCGGCCCGGAAAAATCCGCTGAACTCCACCGGCTCACCCGCCAACGGGTGCTTCATGAAATAGGTATTCCAGATGGGGCAAGAGAGTAGAGCTCCAAGCGTCAGAAACACGCACAGGCTGTATTCACCGAGCGCATTCCCATGAGTCAAAGCGCGCGTCGAAAACGGCGCCCACGTCCCCATCAGCACGCCGGAGACAACGCACACAATCATGCCCTTGCGCGAGACCGCTTTTCCCGCCGGCAATTGCGAATAGGCTTTGCCATCCAGAATCACCGCCACCACCGCACAGCCCACTCCCGCGGCCAGCATTCCCAGGTTGCCCTTCGGTTGCTGCACGTAGCTCAACACCACGCCCACCACCAGCGCGATTCCGATAGCCACCGGAAACGCCGTCGCCAGCCCGACCATGTCAATGCCCGCTACCAGCAACAGGTTGGCCAGGTTGAAGATCACCCCTGCCAGCAGGGCCCATCCGATATTCGAAGCATCCGCGGACCGGACATTGTTCAGGAAACTGGAGGCGTCATTTCCCGTGCTCCCCAAAGTGAGCGCGTAGATCAGCGCCGTCAGAAAAATTCCCACGGCGTAATCCCAATAAAAAAGCTCAAAAGGATAATTCTTCACGCCCTTGTAGGTGTTGGCCCACGAACCCCAGCAGATGGCGCTGGTGATGGTCATCAGCAGCGCGATATTCAATGACTGCGGCGTGAACATGATTTTCCTTTCGGATTGCAGCCTTAAAAAGCCGCTGCGCCGGCCGGGCTTTGGCTCTTGATGAAACTCACTACCTCATCCCGCTTCGACATGGCCCGGGCGCCCACCTTCGTGCAACACAGCGCCGCACACGCATTCGCGAAGAGCCCCACGCGCTTCAGGTCCCACCCCTGCAACAGCGCGTAGGACAATCCGCCCATGAACGCATCGCCTGCTCCGGTCGTGTCCACCACGTCCACTTTGAACGCCGGCACCTGCGCTCGTTCCTTGCGCGTGGCCACCAGGCACCCGTCCGTCCCCATCGTAATCGCCACCAGGTTGGGACCCAGCCCCAGAAGCCTGTCAGCGACCTTTCCGTAATCCGATTCGCCGGTCAGCTCGCGCGCCGCGGCTTTGCATGGCTTCAGCACGTCCACCAGCTTCAACGATTCCACCAACTGCTCCTGCGTGCCCAGGTTCGACTGGCAGAAGAAGCTGGGCGAGACGTCCAGGTCAAAAATCACGCGCACATTTGCCTCTTTGGCAATGCGCATCCCCTCCTTCACCGGCGCGATGGGCAGTTGTGAAGCCTCAGAGTGAAAATGTTTGGACTGCTTGATGTGCGGGGCAAACCGGTTGGCCACCTGGAACACGGTAATTTTTCCGGTGATGTTCGGAAACATATAGATGCAGCGTTCGCCTGCGGCATCCACGGGAATCCACGTCAACGAAGACATCTCGCCGTGTATGATCTCGACTCCGGAAAGGTCCATGCCATCGTCCGAAAATGCCTTCTGGATGATGCGGCCGTTCTCGTCGCTGCCAATCAGCCCCAGCCATCCCGTGCTGGCTCCCAGACGCGCCACCTGCGTCAGATTGTTGGCCGTCACTCCGCCGGCGTGAATTTCCATGCGCTCAGCGTTTATTTTTTCTTCCGGTCCCAGCAATCGCGGAACAATGGCGAAAAAATCCACCGTACAGCTGCCGATTCCCACCACATCTATTGTTTTGGCCATGAGTATCCTCAGTTCGCGTGGCCCGCCGGGCGCGCTCCAGGCGTCGGGCGGGTCATCAAATCTATGAATATTTTATTCAGCTTTGCCAGATCCAAATCCTGCTGCACGTTCACGAGTTGCTCGCCCAGCCCCGGCTGATCGCCTTTGTTCCACACCAGCGTGTTGCCGTAACCCGCGCCGTGCGAGTAATCAATGTCCATGTACAGCGAATCCTGTTTGGTGATCACGCCGGGATCGAGCCAGGCCACCGCCGCCAGCTCATCCCACATGTATTCTTCGTCGCCGTATTTGGCGATGTACTGCGCCGCCGCATTCGGGGACTTTGCGATTTCGGCGATCATCTCTTTGGTCATGCGCGTCTTGATGGAAATGTCCACGGTCGTGACCGTGATTTTGTGCCACGGAGCGGTCAGCGTCATGTGCACCGCTTCCGGATCCCACCAGAAATTAAACTCCCGCCGGTTGCTGGTGGCCCATTCGATTTGCACCACCGGCGCGATGCTCCCGCCCATCACCACCAACTCCTGCGCCAGCTCCGGCACGTGCGGATCAATGCTGATGGCTTGCGCCAGGTTCGTCAACGGCCCGCCAGCATAAATCGTCACTTCGTGGGGGTACTTGTGCACCATGCGAATGATGAAATGCGCGGCATCTTCTTCCGATGGTTTCGTCGTCGGATTTCCTTCCACCAAGTTAGGCACTTCATACGGCCCGTGGAAAACGCCGCGCACGCCTGTTCCCGTCGGTTTTTTGTTCCACGCTCCCTGGTAATTCACTTTGCCGTAGAGCTGCTCCCACCGTTCGATCATTTCCATCCGGTTGATCAGCGGATACACCGCCCCGGGAACCACGGGAACGTCGGTGCGCCCGATGATTTCAAGCAAACGCAGCGCGTGCGCCACTTCCTCGTCGCGCCACTGGTCTCCGCTCACAATCGTAATCCCCAGCGTTTCCACTTCCGGCGATTGCAAAAATACCAGGATGGACTGCTGGTCCGTGGTTGCCGGCCCCCGCGCATCTTGATCGACAATCACCTTGCGCCTCGCTTGCGCCGCCGCGGGCAGACTCATGGCCAGAAACGCTGCGGCCGCAATCCAGCTCCTTAATTTCATCGGGGGAAATGCTCCTTGGAATCCTCGGGATAACCTGCCATCGGCAGTGCGCTGCAAACCGCCTGCCACATCGCGGAGATTCTCATTTCGAGTAGGCGCTGCTTATAGTTCTCCCGCCGCCAGTACGTCAAGCAAAAAGCAGCACTTGCCCGCCGGCCATCCTTCCCCCGGCAAGGCCAAGCAATAGCGGATGTTATAATCCGCCGATGCCTCTCGCGCTTCATGGCGCCCCTGTCCCATCTCGAAACACACTTGCCCGCTCCGCTGCGCATCAGATCGCCTGTCTCCCTATCCTTATATATGCCATCTTCTGCCCCACCCTTGCGGCGCAATCCGCTCCTCCCACCGCCGAAAACTTCAGGCTCGAAGCTCGCGAGGCCGCCGCCAAAGCCCACTGGAGTGAAGCCGCCGCAAACTACCAGAAAGCCATCGACCTCGCGCCGCGCGATGCCAGCTTGCGATTGGAACTGGCTGCCGCGCTGGCCAGTGCCGGGCAGCATGTGCAAGCCCTAGCCGCATGCCAGCTCGCGCTCCGAATCTCACCGCGCAATCTGCCCGCCGAACTGGCCCTCGCGCAATCCTATCGCGCCGTTCACAATTACGACGAAACCCGTCGCGTCCTCGAACGCGCCCACACCGAGCATCCCCGGAGCCCCGCCCCGCTTGTTGCTCTGGGCGACCTCGAACTCGAATTGCAAACCTATAATGCCGCGATCGCTCACCTTCGCCCAGCCGTCACTCTCGATCCGGGGGACACACACGCCCGCAACTTGCTCGCCGCCGCTTACAAGGCCAAGGGCGACAACGAAAATGCGCTGGCCCAGCTCGCCAAAGTCCTCGCTCGCGATCCGCAGAATGCTCTGGCGTACTTCCAGCGCGCGCAAATCTTTTCGGCGCAGAATGACGACGCGCGCGCTTTGCCCGACGCGGAAAAAGCCGTTGAATTGCAGCCCCAAAACCCGAGCGCCCGCCTCGTTCTCGGCAAAATTCTTTTGCAGACGCCAGATAAGCTCCCCGCCGAAAAGGTCGCCTTGCGATGTTCACGCGCCGCCGCAAATCTCCAGCCGCTCGCAGAGGCCAAGCCCAACGATTCGGAGACACTCTTCCTTCTCTCCCGCGCCTATCGCTGCGCTGGCCGCCCAGAAGATGCGGAAAAAACTCTCGCCGCCTTCGAAACCGCCTCGCAGAACGACCGCTCCACGAAGCAAGATCAGCTCCAAGCCAAGCATCTCGTAGACGAAGCCGAGTCCCTGGCCATGAAGAACGATTTTCCCGGCGCGCTCGATGCACTTCATCAGGCCATCGAGAAAGATGCCACCTTCAGCCCGGCCTACTCGCTTCTCGCCAAAATCAATTTCTCGGCTGGAAATCTCGAACAAGCCAGCGATGCAATTGCCCGGGCGCTTTCACTTGCACCCTACGTCCCCGATTTTTTGTACGTGCAAGGGAAAATCTTCGAAAGGGAAGGGAAACTCGACGACGCGCTCGCTTCATTTGAACGCGCCTCGCTGGTCAATCCCAAAGAGTCCGACCTCTATTACGAAATGGGCGTCATCTACCAGCGGCGCAACGACCGCCCGCGCGCCCTCGCCGCCTACAAAAAAGCCGCCGAGCTCTCCCCTGATGATGCCGAATACCGCCGCGCCGTCGCCGCGCTTTCCGCGGCAACTCTCGCACATTGAGGCAAGGTCATTTCATTAACGGCCTTTTAGGGGGTCGGAGCTTTAGCTCCGATATTCAGCGGCCTGAAAGATTTTGGGCTTCAGCCCCTGAGGAGCTTACTTTTTGCCCCCGCCAGATTCTTCAGAAGGCATGGTGGTAAGCTCGCCGCCTATTTCGCGCCCGACGTTGGCCGTGTCATCAGCTCAACAAACTCGGTGTAGAACTGCTTGCGGTTCAGATTTTCCTGCAGCACAAGTTGCGGCTCGCCCAGCCCGGGCTGCGCCTTGGGCTTCCACACCAGCGTGTCGCCGTAGGAAGCGCCGTGGTCAATCGAAACGTCCAGGAAATAGTTCGCCGTCTTGCTGATGATCGCAGGATCGAGCCACGCCACTGCCGCCAGCTCGTCCCACAGATATCCTTCGTGCGCATACTTGGCCACGTACTGCGCCCCGGGCGTGGTGCCCTTGGCAATCTGCGCGATCAGCTCCTTGTCCATGTGCGTCTTCACGGAAATGTCCACGGTCGTCACGGTGATCAGCGGCCACGGCGCGTGCAACACCATGTGCGCGGCTTCCGGGTCCATCCAGAAATTGAATTCGCGCCGCGGCGTCACGCTGAATTCCGGATCGTCCGTCTCCGGATGGATGCTTCCGCCCATCACCACCAGCTCCTTGGCCAGCGCGGCGAATTGCGGATCGATCCCCTGCGCCAGAGCCAGATTCGTCAGCGGGCCGCCGGCGTAAATCGACACCTCGTGCGGATACTTGCGCACCGTGCGAATCAGGAAATGCGCTGCATCTTCGTCGAGCGCCTTGGTCGTGGGCGCGCCCTCCGGCAGCGGCGGCACCTCATAGGGCCCGTGAACCGGCTGGTTCCCGTTCCAGTTCCACGCACCCTGATAAACCACCTTGCCGTACAGCTTTTCCCACCGCGCGGTCATCTCCTTGCTGTTCACCAGTGGAAACACCGCGCCCGGCACCACGGGAATGTCCGTCCGGCCGATAATTTCCAACAGCCGCAGCGTGTGCTGTACCTCCTCGTCGCGCCAGGCGTCGCCGGTCACCACCGTAATTCCCAGCACTTCCGTCTGTGGTGAATTCACCAACGCCAGCACCGCTTGCATGTCCGTCCCGCCCGGGCCGGCGCAATCCTGGTCAATGATTAATTTGCGTTTGGTTTGCGCGGTCGCACTCGGGCCCACAGCGGCGGCAAGCGCCAGCCCGGCGAGAAAAAGGCGGCAAACAATTCTCTTCATGAATGGTTTCCTCAGTGCGGATTCTACCGCGGCTCAATACATGATGGTGCGCGTCAAGTGGTGCGGCCAGGTGGTCGTGTGGTAATGCGTCCACAGCCGCGCATCAATCTGCGGGATGATCACCTGCGTCTCCGGCGGGCGGATCTTGTTGATTTCCTCGCGCAGCAGCGCCGTGGCATACAAGCAGTGCGCGCGGATTTCGATTTCCTGCGTCGAATCGCGCGGGATCATCTGGTAGGAATTGATGGCCTGCTCGAGCGCCGGCGAATAGCTGGTCATGCCCATCAGCCGCAGCGCCACCGGCACAATGTAATCGGCAAACGCGGTCATCGAGCCGATGTCATCGAGCGCGAATTTCCCGAGCGGGTGCAGCGTCGCGTACACGAACCAGATGCCCAGTTGCGGCAGCTTGTAAATCTTGATTTCGTGGCCATCGTATTGGCTCACGTCGTTGAACCGCGGAAACTCCTTCGCCAGCCGCTCGATAATTCCGTTGCCGTTGTCGTACAGCTTGGCCGGGCACGAACGGATGAAATTGTGGAAGTATCCGCCGTATTTCTCCGCGAGCGCCCGGCCCACCTGGTTCCACAGTTCGGTTTTCTCCTCCAGCATGGGCATTTCGATTTTGCCGGCAAAAATCCGCGCCATATCCGCGCGCGTCACTTTGGCAAGGTAATGCCCATCCAGGACCGGTGTGCCCTGGTCCATGGCCCGCTTGATGCACGCGAACATTCCTTCAGAATCCGACCAGCGCCGCCCGTCATATTCCACTTCGAATTTCACATGCGTCTTGAAATCGGTGAACGCCGTGTCAATCGCGTCCGCGACCATGATGAAATCCATGGCCTGCTCGGGATTGTTCTCCCCCACACCCAGCGGCAGGTGATAGTCCGGCATGGGCAGCTCTTCGTAAGCCATCCACCCGGCTACTTCCGCAATTTTGTCGGTGTTGGTGCGCACGTCGCGGGATTTCTCGATGACGGGCTTCAGACTTTCCAGGACAGGACTGCCAATGGGTTTGGGCCAGCGCAAAGCTCCGCCGGGATTCAAAGGGGAGTGTGATTCATGAGAGGTAGATGCCGCAGCCGGCCGGAGGCTTTCACCCCCGGCCGCTGCCAGCATCATCGAACTGCTAAGCCCCTGCAGAAACCGCCGTCGCCCCAGGGCCTCAGAGTCCATCAGAAGATGAACTTGGCGCCGATCTGGAATGCAAACGGCGTGCTGCCTTCTCCGGGCGCGATCTGAGTGATACCGCGGAGTGTGCCACCCGTGCTCGGATCGCCTACCTTCGGCACCGCCGCAAAGGGCGTGCAATTAAAGCCCAATTGCGGCATTACACGCGCTGCACAATGGCCCGTGTAGTCGATTGTGGCGGTGGCCTCAGGCTGCGAGTATTTATTCGCGCGGTTTGTCACATTGAAGAAGTCAGCCTGCAACTGCACGTGGTACCGCTCGCCGAAGCCGAAGTCCTTCATCAGCCGCGCATCCCAGTTGGCATAGTTTGGCTGGCTCAACGGGTAGCGTCCCAGCAGGACCGTGTTTCCGCCCACCAGGACCGTGGGCCGGTCATTCTGGTGCCCGCTATTGGAAACGCCGTCTCCATTCACGTCCACATTGATATACACCGGGTACGGGGTGCCGCTGTGGGCGATGACCAAGCTGCTCACTTGGAATCCCATCGGGAGATCGTAAACGCCCGCAGCCTTAAATTGGTGAGTGATATCCAGCCCATTGCGCCCGTAGTCGAGTCCCAGGTTGATCGGATCCTGCGGGCCGAAGAACGAATCCGTGTCGCGCTCGCTCGAGGAATTGTCTTTGTTCTGCGACCAGGTGTAGTTGGCAAACACCTGGAAATGGTTCGAAAAGCGCTTGGTCACGTTGGCCACGAATGAGTAGTAATTTGCGTGGCTGTAGCTGCCCAGCGCGTCCGCCTGGGTACTGACATTCGAAACACTTGGGTTCGCAAGGATAGACCTGCCCACGGCGTCGGTTCCGACGATATCGAAATTCCGTTGCCATGTCTCCTCGTTAAACCCGCCGGTCCGCAGCCGCCAGGAGTGCACGTAGGCAAACGTCCCGGATACCGTCAAATTTCTTGCGAGCGTATGCTCGGCTCCGATGGTGAAATTGGACACCCGCGGGTTCTTGAACGCGGGATCCACGTAGGTGAAACTCGGCGCAGCGTTGGACGGTGGCAGTTGGGCGATGTTGGTAAAGAGGTAAGGGAAGCTCGCAGGTGCAATGCCGAAATCCGTCGCCGTCTTCCCGCCGCCTCCCTGCGGGAAGAAAATTGTCGGGTTTTGAGCATAGTAGAGACCCCATGCGCCGCGGACAACCGTTGGATGCTCATTTGAACCTATGTTCCACGCAAACCCGACACGCGGGCCCCATTGTTCGAAGTCGTTGGGGATGCGTTGAGGCACAGACGCCAGGCGCGTGCCCGCTCCATTCCCGATCGGAACCACATTGCCCGCGAAGGGAGTTTGCGGCTGCGGGTTCCATGTACCATCCCAACGCAAGCCGTATGTCACCGTGAATTTGGGCGTGACCGACCACTTGTCTTGCCAATACAGTCCCATCCCTGTCTGGTAAGCAGGGAATAGTGTGCCGGCTTTGAAAATGTTCGAATTGGGATCCACACTGAAGCCCTGGATAAAGAAAGTAGCCCCCGAGTTATTGGCGGCAAAATCTGAAAGTTTGAAGAACTCCCAAGAGCCCGCGCTCCATCCCGCAAACAGATCCTTGCGGTCAACGAACGGGTTCACATCGCCGCCAAACTTGATATCGTGCTTTCCCCAGGTCACCTCAAAGTTGTCTTGCGCCTGAAATTTTCCTTGGTCGTTATTAATAGGAAGGAAGAACCGCTGCCCGGCCGTGAGAGAGAAGCCGCTGCCGACGCTGCCGTCATTGATAATCAGCTCAGGCGCCCCGGGAAAATTCGGATGTCGTTTGCGTGTTTCTCCCGAAATGCTCACTCGAATTTCATTCACTTTCCGGCCGATCACTGTATTCAGGGCGAAAACACCGCTGAGGCCCTGGTTGATGAAGTTCTCGGTATTCCCGAAAGCGTCCGAGATTTCGTTCTGACCGCGGCCGCCCGTGAAACCGCTGGTGTGGTTCCGCGTGCCGTAGCCGCGGATGCTGAAATGGTTCGCCGGGGTCATCTGCCAGTCCCAGTGCCCGAGAACCGTGTTCAAGTTCTGGAATTGATTGTTTGAGCCTAGGAAGCCACCCAAGTTGGCCACGCCATAGCAGTCTGCAAGCACAGAATCGCCTGCCACGGGAGCTTTGCAGCTTGCCGGCAAAATCTGGCCGGCTGGTGCATTGGCCGGCAGCGGGACCTGGCCTGCCAGGCACGTAACACCAAAAGTGCAAGCTGCAAACGTCGGCCCTGCCGTCGCACCGAGAGTCGTATCGCATACCCCTTGGCCTGCCCCTGGAGTGCAGAACTCACTCTTCAGTGGGCCGTGCTCGCGCTGAAAATCTGCTGCCACGTAAAAAAACTGTGTGTTCTTGTGAATGGGGAATCCGAGCGAGCCGCCCCATTGCTGCTGGCGCTCAATGTTCGAAGCATTCCCCAGGAAATCGTCCGCCGTCAGGCCGCTGCCGCGATACTGGTAATGGGCGGTTCCATGCCATTCGTTTGTGCCGGATTTAGTCACCACGTTGATCAATCCGCCGGTCGCGCGGCCGAATTCTGGGGCAAAGCCGTTGGTCACCACCTGGAATTCCTGCACGGAATCGAGCGGAATGGTGAAGTTCTTCGTTTCGAGCGAACCGAAGTTTTCGCCGAAGAAATTGTTGAAACTGTCCTGCCCGTCAATTACCAGGCCGCTGTAGTCGCTGATCTGGCCGCCGAAACGGATGCCGCCGCGCAGGCCGGGCACCACTTCCGCCGAAGGGCTCAATTGCGCCAGGTCGCGGTAATCGCGCCCTGAAAGCGGCAAACCCTCCAGGTTCTTTTCGTTGATGACCTGGTTGATGCCCGCCGTGGTCGTGTCGATTGGCCCGGCGGCAGCGGCCGTCACCGTCACAGTGGTGGCCTGCCCCTTCACCGGCAGCGTGATGTCCAAATCCAGGCTTGCGCCGATGTTCACGGTGATGTCTGTGATGGTAATCGGCGCGAAGCCCCCGGCCTCCGCGTTGATCTGGTACATGCCCGGCAAAATCTGGGGAAAGGCGTAGCCGCCGTTGGTGTCCGACAGGTTCTCGCGCTTGTAGCCCGTGGACGGGCTCGACAGCGTTACCTTGGCCTTCGGCACCACGGAATGCGAAGTGTCATAAATAATTCCGTGGATTTCGCCGCGGTCAAAGCTCTGTGCATTCGCGGTCGTAACTGCGAGCAACGAACCGGCCAGCACCAGACTCAAGAACATCACTTTCCACATTTTCATTGTCGCTCCCCCAGTTGTGTCACAGCTCAATTCTGAAAAATCTTGCCGCAAAATTCCAGCCGCCTTATTTGCCCTGCAACCGCGTTATAAAGAGCTGAATAAATCTTTCGGAGTCTACACCAACACACACCTGCACGTTGGGATTCACTTTGTCCACGCCCTCAATGATGTAACGGTCGCCGTGCAGCACATTTCGCTCCACCGTGTTCTGGCGGTTGGCCACCGTCTCCCCGCGCGTGTAATCGCCCCGCGTTTCCACGTCCACGTGCATGGCCTTGGTCTTCACAATCGTCGCGTCAATGGCCGCTCCGATCGCCAGCGGGTCATACATCGGCGTCCCGGTCTCACCGAAGCTTTCTGATAGTCCGAGCAGGTGAATCAGCACCGCGACCATGAAGTCGTTTTCCGGCCCATGCGTCTTGGCCAGTTGCTGCGCGTGCGCTCGAGTAAATAGCGTGACATTGCCCACGTCCAGCCCCGCCATGGTCAGCCGCCACCCCGCCTGGAAGACGATCTGCGCCGCCTCCGGGTCGTTGTAAATATTTGCCTCCGCCGACGCGTTCACGTTCCCGCCGGTAATCCCCCCGCCCATCACGATCACTTCTTTCACCAGGGGCACGATCGACGGATCCTTCAGCACTGCCAGCGCAATATTCGTTTCCGGCCCGATAGGCAGCAGCGTGATTTCGTGCGGATACTCGTGCACCATCTGAATGATCAGGTCCGGCCCGAACCGCGCGTCCGCCTTGCACTTGCTCGCGGGCAACTCCACATTGGCCAGCCCGTTTTTCCCGTGCCAGAACTCCGCGGTTATCAGCTTTTGAAACAACGGATGCTGCGCGCCACCCGCCACCGGGATATCGCAGCGGTTCGCCAGCGACGCCAACTTCAACGCATTTTCCAATCCCTGTTGAGCCGGCACGTTCCCGGGCACCACCGTCAGCGCGCGCACATCCAATTCCGGCGAATTCAACGCCAGCAGGATGGCCACCGCGTCATCCGTGCCCGGGTCGGTATCAATAATTACTTTCTTTGCCGTACCGGCCTGCGCGGCCATCGCACACAGCAATGTGACGGCCGACGCCACCAATGTGCGCCACTGCCGCCGCGCCATTTTCATGCACGTGCTCATAGTTTTCTGCGCAGCTTCCTGCTGCATGTGGAAGGGGAGTACCGCTGGATTAGAAATCGAGGCCCCTTGGCCGTAGCTACAGTGATCTTCTGTCACGGTTGACCGCACCCACCCCAGGTGCAGAAAATCGGGCCAAGGCTAACGCCCGTATTTTGTAGTGTCAAGCCAAAATTCGCTCGTCGTCCAGTTTTCCACAGCCCGACGAATTTCCCTCGACAACTTGCCGCCACCTGCCAAGTTTGCTTTCCTGATTTCATTACGTCACATCCTCTGGCGATGTTCCGGAGGAGCGCAAACTTTGCGTCCGAATTCCGGCCTGCGCGCGGATTCCCCCTCATCCTGCTAGAATCTCCGGCGTCATGAATCGGCCTCGTTCTCCCCTCCGCCGGGCGCTCCTCATCACAGCAGTCGCTTTGCTGGTCGCCACCTCGGCAATCTGGGCGCCAGGCCTGCTGGACGCCGCATCGGCCATCGCCTCGGCGCAGCTCAAAAAGCGTCCAAACGAAGCCAATCCTTATAACATCCGCTTCCGCGACGTAACCCGCGAAGCCGGCATCAACTTCCACCACGAACGCGCGCAATCCCCGCAGCGCCTCTACCCCGAAACCATGGGCGCCGGCGTCGCCTGGATTGACTACGATCAGGACGGCTACCTCGACGCGTTTTTCGTCAACAGCGGTTACACCCCCAACTTCCACCCCACCGAGCCGCCGCAGCCCGCTCTCTACCGCAACAACGGCGACGGCACCTTCACCGACGTCACCGCCGCGAGCAAGATTCACACCGACGGCACCATGTTCTTCGGCGTGGCCGTCGGCGACTACGACAACGACGGCTTCCCGGACATCTATATGACCGGCTACCGCCACTCCGTCCTGCTGCACAACAATGGCGACGGCACTTTCACCGACGTCACCGCCCAAGCCGGCGTCGGCAACGACGGAAACTGGGGCACTGCCGCGGGATGGTTCGACTACGACCGCGACGGCAAGCTCGATCTCCTGGTCACCAACTACGTGCAGTTCGACGTGGACCATCCCGTCGTCTGCGGCGACTGGCGCCCGGGCGCCAGCAAAGCTCCGCAGGTCAGCGCCTACTGCCATCCCGACAATTTCCCGGGCACTTCGCCGCGCCTGTACCACAATAATGGCGACGGCACCTTCACCGACGTCACCGAAAAAGCCGGCCTGCTCAACAAGGACGGCAAAAGCCTCGCCGTCGTCCTTGCCGATCTCAATGGCGACGGCTGGCCAGACATCTTCATCGCCAACGACACGCAGCGAAATTTCGTTTACATCAATAAAGGTGACGGCACTTTCCACGACGCCAGCTACACCTCCGGCGCCGGCTTCAGCGAAGACGGCCGCGCCGAAGCGGGCATGAGCGCCGACGCCGCCGACGTAATGAACAACAGCCTTCCGTACCTGTTCGTCAGCCACCTGGATTTCGAGCTGAACCGCATGTACCGCAACAATGGCGACGGCACTTTCACCGACTACACCATCGCTTCCGCTCTCGGCCAGTCCAACATCCTCAACAGCGCTTTCGGCGCGCGCTTCTTCGATTTCGACAACGACGGATGGCGCGACCTGCTGGTCGTCAACGGCCACATCCTCGACAATATTTCGCTCTATCACCCGGAAGTGGCCTATGAAGAGGAAAAAAAGCTCTACCGCAATACCGGCCAGGGCCATTTCGTCGAGGCTACGAAATCGCAGGGCCCCGATTTCCGCTCCCCGCGTGTCGGCCGCGGCCTGGCCGTCGGCGATTACGACAACGACGGCTGGCAGGATTTTCTAGTCAGCAACAACGGTCAGGACGCCCAGCTCTTCCACAACGATGGTGGCGGTCCACCGTTCAGACCGGGCACTCCAAGGCCCGCCGCTGGTGTTCGTACTCCAGGTGCTGACGTCGATCGTGGTGTTGTGGGTGCCCCACCCTTCGATTCGCACAAGGGTGGGTCTTCCGCTCCGACAATTTCACCATCGCCTCCCGTTCAGCCGTCCCCCGCCCTGCCTCCTGAAGATGATCGCCCGTCCCTGCGACCCAAACCGAAAACCACCTCTCCCCCACAAAATCCCCCGGGTGCTGACAATCCGTCGGGCAATGTCAGCCCGCCTGTCCTGAGCCCGCCGAATGGGAGCGCAGCCGAGGCGCCCTCTCCTCGTCAGGGCACGGTTTCAACCGTGCCAAAACACGACGCCGCTCCGGGGGCTTCAGCCCCTGAGGGAACTCCATCGCTCGCACCGGGTGGTGTCATTGATTACCGTAAAGGTAAAGACAAAGTTGATTCTGGTGCTTCCGATCTCCGTCAGGGCACGGATTTATCCGTGCCGAAAGGCGCCGCCAGTACGGGGGCTTCAGCCCCTGAGGCCGGATCCCCCAAAAATCACTGGCTGGCCATCCGTCTGATCGGCACAAAATCCAACCGCGACGGCATCGGCGCGCGCATGAAACTCGTCGCCGGCGACCTGATCAGCTACGACCAATCCAAAGGCGGCATGAGCTACTGCTCGGCCCAGGACCCGCGCATCTTCTTCGGCCTCGGCTCGCACAAACGCGCCGACTCGCTCGAAATCTGGTGGCCCAGCGGCCAGCACGAATCGCTTACGAATCTTCCCGTAGATGTATTCCTAATCATCGAAGAAGGCAGCGGCTCCGCCAAAGCCGTTCGCTATCACTAGAGACGATCTGATAAGGATCGTCATCCTGCTTGTCCCGAGGGGAGCGACCGTAGCGAGCGAAGGATCCCTCGTCATTGTCATCGTGCGTCCCGTTTCATTGTCATCCCGAACGCGGGTTCTGCGGAGGGATCTGCTGTTTGCCTCCTGCTTCAGTCCCGGCCTTAGTAGCGCCGCCTTGCCCAATAGATTGTTAAAGGATTCTCCAGTTTCGTTGTAAAGAAGGTAGAGGGAAAAACAGACCTCGACGTAACTTCAACACGTCCATCCCTCTCGACTTCCGGATGGGCCGCAAGCCAATCGGAACGCCAGCAAGCGCCAGACCGGGCTGGCTGATATGGTTAGCTGCGTCGCGGATGCTCAGGAGGCAGAACGTGAAAGCGCCAATTCTTTACCGAATCTCTGCTGTTCTTCTGCTGCTTTATGCCGCCGGACATACGTTCGGGTTTCGCCAGAATAATCCGGAATGGGGAGCGGGCGCGGTTCTTGCGTTAATGCGCTCCGTCCACTTTGACGCGCAGGGCTTTACCCGGACGTATTGGGACTTCTTCAGCGCGTTCGGGTTTTTTGTGTCCGTATTTCTTTTGTTCTCGGCGGTATTGGCGTGGCTGCTGGGCGGACTGCCGGCAGAGACTTTGGCGCGCGCGCGAGGCATTGCCTGGGCGCTCGCCATTTGCTTTGTAGCACTTACAGCTTTGACCTGGAGATACGCCTTCACTACCCCCCTGGTTTTCTCAACCCTGATTTCCGTGTGTTTGACTGCGGCGGCGTGGCTCTCAGCGAAGACAACCTGAACCTTGATAGGGAAAGCGACAGGTCCGATCCTGGGCGGATCGCCGGCCATCCGGAAGTAATCCGATTCACCGGTTACGCGGCGCGCCCGCCGTTTCCTTGTTTGCCGTTCTCATTTTTCATGTCATCCCGCCTGCCCGCCGCAGAAGGGAACGCGGGTTCTGCGGAGGGATCTGCTGCTATCGTGAGTCGCGGTTTTCGTAGTTCCGTGGCGGGTCTCGCCGTAATTTGGCGAGAAGGCGGGCTTTTGCCTTGCGCCTGAGTAGACATGCTCAAAAGAAACGCGCATAACCGCGCGAGAAGCAGGTTCAGGGCGGCTCTTCGGACAAGGAGCACACACATGGCAGCAAGAAAGAAGTCGAGCAAGGGGCTGAAGAAGTCGAAGAAACTGGCGACGGCCAGGCCGCTGAAAAAGTGGCTGCCCGCGAACTGAGTGCTGAGGTTTAGCAAGAAGGCGGGCCTTACCGTCTCCGTCTTGGCCTTCGTGGCGCCGCCGCTCTTGGGTCCCGACTTCTTTGTCGGGACGGCGTCCCGCCATCCCTTTCCCTTCGTATCGTCATCCTGCTTGTCCCGAGCGAAGCCGAGGGGAGCGGCCGCAGCAAGCGAAGGATCCCTCTTCATTGTCATCCCGCGTCCCGTTTCAAGGTCATCGCTATGGCAAGAGAACGACGAAGAGCCGGCGGGACGCCGACGCTACGACGGAGGAAGAATCGGGCACAGGTTACTTGACGCAGATCCAGACGACGGGTTCGTTATTGCAGCAGTCGAGGAGGGCATTGCAATTTTGTTTTTCGCTGCCGCGGAAGAGGAGGCGGCCTCTGATCGAGCTTCCCTCGGCCAAGATCGGGATACATTCGTTCAGAGTAAGAACCTAGGACGAGTCCTCTATTCCTCAGGACGAACCAGCGCAACGAAGTGCAAGAAAAAGGCACCAGCAGGTCCCTCGCTGTGAACCACTTCGGGACGACAAACAAAAGGGAAAGAGCCGGCCTGGAGCCGTCGCGTTTCATGGCAAGTGGCCGCCCCCCGCAAGGGAATCGGGACGCAATCACCACGGGTCCAGGCCGGCGAACCATGCATGACTGTTCAACTAGAACCGGATGACGATCCCGGTCGAGGCGCGCGTGTTGTGTTGCGTGGCGGAGAAGAAGCGGGTCATCAGGTAGTCGCCCTGGACGATGCGCCAGGAAAAATGGCGCCCGATCTTCCAGTCCAGGCCGGCTCCGATGGCCGTGCTGAAATTCGTCACCGCATCTCCGCCGGCGAACCGCGCGCCGCCCACCAAGACGTGAGCGAACGGCGAAATGCGGCCGGGGTAGGAGATCTGCGGGCCGACCAGGAAGGTGAGGATGCTAGGCGGGATGCCCAGATTGCCGACTCCGGCGCCGAACTCTCCGACTCCGCCGAGCCAGTCGGTGAATTTGTATTCGCCGGAAACTTCAAAGGAGCTGAATCTGGTGGCGTTGGTGAATTTAGGCGAGTGGTCGAACCACATGTAACTGTACCCGCCGAAGAGTTCGACTTTGTCGGAGTCCGACTGCGCGCGCGTGGCAAGGGAGACCATACAGAACAAGCCGATGAGCAAACATGCTTTTCGCAAGGTGGTTCTCCTTTCGATCAGGCGGAATTGGGGGCCTGGCGAACGAACGCCGCGGAGAATTTTTCAGATGCGGCGCTGGATGCAGGGGTTGTCAGCAGCGAGATTCGATTGCGGATTGGCCTCGCGGGAATTTACCGGAAGGGCGAGCGAGCGAATGGGATTGGAATGCTACTTCGGACAAGAGCCGGAGCCGGAGTCGCGGAAAGTTTTGCCGGCCTCGGGGATGAACTCCCAATCGTACGAGTTGGCGTGCAGCGTCAATTTGAGAACACCGAAAGTATCGTCGTTGCGGAGTTCGCTGGTGGAAAGGGGGATGCCGAAGGGGCGGTGATTTTTTCCGCCCGTGCCCACGACGAATTCGCGGATGCCGTGATCGGGATCGGCTTTCCCCGAGGGGTCCATGGGCGCCAGGCGCTCGTAATCGTGATCGTGGCCGGTGAGGATCAACGCGGCGTGCGCGGCGTAAAGGTCCACCCAGAATGCCTGCGTGGACGAATCGTTGCCGTGCGAGCCACCGGAGCTGAACAGCGGCTTGTGCCAGTAAGCCAGCGTGCACGCGGCGGGATGCGCTTGCAAATCTGCTTTCAACCACTGCTCCTGCGGCGAGCCGGGGCCGCAGCCGCCGGCTGGCAAGCATTCGCTGTTGAGCACGACGATGTGCCACGCGCCGAGATTGTAGCTGTACACGCCGAGTTTGGGATCGCCCGCGGCTTCGCCGAAATATTCGAAGTACGGAGTGGCGCCGCCGGAATGGAAATCGTGGTTGCCGGCCGCCGGGCGCGTGCGGGTTTTGTGGCGTCCCCAGGTGGGGCCGTAGCAATCCTGAAATTGCTTCATGCTGCCGTCGGGATACACGTTGTCGCCGACGGTAAAAACCGTGCCGGGAATCGTATCGAGCAGCTTGGCGGTGGCTTGAGCGCCGGAGAGATCGGTGCAGTCGGCGATGTCGCCCGCGCCGACGAGAATGGGGTCGCCTGTCGCGCCAGGAGCCGGGCGTGGAGTCGCCTTCCGTGTCTCCTGTTGTGCCGCCGCGGATTTCGGTGCAGGAGTCGCGGCGCCGCCAGCGGGAGATTGCTGCGCGCTGAGGGTCGCGGTGGAAGTCGCCAAGAGAGCGCAGAGAAATCCCGCAGCGAAAATGCGATTCACCAGCTCCGCCTCCTAGAACTTAAACCGTACCATGAATTGCAGCTGGCGCGGGAGGCCCGTGCCTGTATTCGGCGACGCCTTATTGTCATTGTTGTTGTTGAAGTTCACGGTGGTGTCGATGGTGCCGAAATTTGGCGTGGGCGATATCGTGCCGTCACCATTGTAATTGACCGTGAGATTCTTCGAGCTTGGATCCCCAAGCTGAACATGATTAAAGATGTTGAATGCTTGAACGCCAAACTCCAATGCCAGACGCTCCGTCAACTTCGTTTCTTTCATAAGCGCCAAATCAATTTGCCAGGAGTTCAACGCACGAATCGCTCCGTTTGGCTCGTTCCCGAAGCGCAAGATGGTACCTGGGAATACGGCGGGGTTGGTGTTTAGCGGAGGCGACGCGAACGCGGCAAAATTTATCAGTGGGGCGCCATTCTTCCCACCACCGGGGAGTGTGAGCGGCACCCCCGGAATAATATCCGGCCGTTGGTTTGTAATGTCGTTCCCATCGGGAAGCTGGCCTGGTGGGATATTCAGCAGGACAGTGAGAGGATGGCCGGTGTGCCATAGGCCGACGCTGCTGAGCATCCATCCTCCCACGATTTTCCCGGCGACCCCACCTTGATTCATGAAGTGCTTGCCGGGCCCGAAGGGAAGTTCATACACGCCGTTCACCGCGACACTGTGACGAATATCGAAGACGCTGGGCCCTTTGTCACAAGCAAGACAATTTACGTTTTCCGGCCCATTCGATTCGCCGCCGCCGACCGAACCATCGTTGATGGAATGAGACAAGGTGTAACGAAAAGTGAAAGAAAGGCCATCCGAGAACCGGCGCTCCAAGTTAAGCTGCAAAGCGTTGTAGGTGCTTGCCCCGATGTCTCTCTTGATGTCCACCGATCCGAATGGGCTGCCACCCGCATAGAACGCATCCAAAAATCGAGTGCAATTGTCATTGATGTCGGGTGGCGCGGTGCAGAAATTCACTCCGCCTCGGGAGAATAGTCTGACGCCGCGAGTTCCCAGGTATGAGGCGCTGAAAAGAAATTTGGCGGGCAATTCCTGCTCGACGGTCAGTGACCATTCCTCGGCGTAGAGGTCCCGGCGCCCCTGCCGCTGTAATGCGCGAGGCGAAAAAGAGCTTGTGGTCTGCAATCCTGTAAAGTCGGGAACTGCTTGCTGCAGGCCAGGACTGAGCGGAATGTTTCCTTGCGCGTCGCCCGTAAACGTGTCGCTTTCAAGTCCTGCATTTAAATCGTCGTTCTGGGCGGCGCCGTGATAGAGCCCGAAGCCGGCGCGAATGACTGTCTTTGCGTGGAATCGGCTTGGGGCCCAAGCGACACCTAACCGTGGATCAAAATTAATGTAGTTCGCATTGTAGAGGGCAGGATTGCGGGGGCAAGGAGGAGTGGTACCCGGAAGAGGACTCCCCTCGAAATTGTTGGAACCTGACCCATTACACACACCATGGAATTGGAGGAGATCGAAAACGGTGGTGCGATTGTCGGCCTCGTGGCTGACGCCGTAGTACTCCCAGCGGAGACCTGCATTTACGGTTAAAGTAGGTGTAACTTTCCATTCATCCTGGAAATAAGGCATGTAGAAAGTCCGCCGGTATTTGTGGCAGCACCAGGGGGCATTGAATTTGATCTCGGAAAGCGTTGCCGAAACCAAGCTGTCATCATTCCCACTAAATGTAAGCGTGTTATCGGCGGTCTTCCCCTGATTGAGGCGGATGCGGCGGATTTCCATGCCGGTCTTAAAAGTGTGACGGCCATGCGTCCACGTGAAATTGTCAATCACGCCGTAGGTTGTTCCGACTTCCACGTCGGAGTTGTTATTGTTGATTTGATAGAAATTGGGCGTAACTACCGAATAAGGGAGAGTGCTGGATTGGGGATTGTGAAAGGGCTCGCGATTAATGTAGACCTTAGTTTCGTTGACTACATTGGGTGCGAAAACATGCTGCAAGGCAATGAAATAGTTGGCTGGGTGGTTGATCGTTCGCAGAAGATCCAGCCCATCGTTAAGGTTATTTGGTGCGTCCACTAGACTGATATCACGCTGGGCGCGTCCGTAAAGGGTGGTCTTGTCGCTTATCTTGTGGTCAACGCGAACCAGCCAAGTATCTTCGTGTACGATCGTTGGAAAGGTGCGTATGAAGTTTTGCGCATCGCCGGTGTCCGGCGCCGAAAGGGGACTACCCAAGGGAGTGAAAAAGCTGTCTGGAAAGGTAAACCTCGGGGCACAAGTCCCGACCGTCCCTGTGGAAGCCTGCCACGGTAACGCCTGCAAGATAGAGCACATCTGCGGCGAAGGCCCGACGCCATTCCTACCCGTCACTAGGACCTCTCGGAGAAGCTTCGGCGTAGGCACCGACGTGGAGCCCAAGGACTGCGCCTGAAATTGCCGCAGGCCCTCGTAGTTCACGAAGAAAAATGTCTTGTCCTTCTTGATCGGTCCGCCGGCAGCGAATCCATACTGTCCCAAGCGGAAAGGCGGAACGTCCGGAGGGTCATTGAAATTGCGGGCATCAAAGAAGGAATTTCTGAAGTAGCCGAAAACGGTGCCATGGAATTGATTCGTTCCGGACTTCGTGACGACGTTAATTTGCCCCCCGGCCTGGGTGCCATATTCGGCGTCATAGAGGGCGCTGCTGACGCGATATTCTTCGATCGCGTCTTCTGAAATTTGCAATCGGGTTTGTGATTTCTGAGCCTGTTCCTGAATGCCGCCCGCGTCAACGCCGTCGAAATTGAAATTGTTATCGTCCCGGGCGCGGCCGGCGAAACGAATGGTGCGCTGGTCACCTCCGCCGTCGTCCTGGGCGAAGGGCGCAAGGAGGGTGAGACCAGCCCAGTCGCGTCCATTTACGGGGAGATTGTCAATTTGGTTGCTGCGAATGACCGCGCCAATTTCAGCTGAGCTGCGCTCGGCGGGGGCCGCGGCGCTGGCGATCACTTCGACATGTTCTGCCACAGCGCCTACGGCAAGCTCAACGTCGAGGGTGTGCGTTTCACCCACTTGAAGTTCCACATCCTTGATCAATTTGGTCTTGAATCCGTCGCGCGTGACTTCGATGACGAAGCACCCAACAGGAAGTCCCGGAAAGCGATAGTGGCCATTGCTGTTCGTCTTTTTTTCCTGGCTCTGGGAGGTTGCCATCGCCGTGACTTTCACGTTCGCCCCGCCCACGACGCCACCGGAAGAGTCGGTCACCGTTCCTTCCAACACGGCGCGGTCGGTTTGCGCGGATGTGTTCGACGAGGAGCAAAGGAATCCGATCAGTATGATTGCTGCGGCCCAACCGATTTTGCGCCAGTTCACCTTGTTCCTCCTCAGAGCTTCCGCTGGCCCCACGCGCACTTCGCCCTACGGCATCAAAATGCAGACACTAACGGCTGGGTGTGCGAGGACCGCCTCGCCGGAAACTACGTTGACAATCTCTGGGCGAGGATTAGGAAGCAGGAATGTGACCCTGCTGTGAAGGCCCGATTAGAAAGATGTGAATCGCGTGAGGACCAATTCGCAAGAAAGTGGAAATTGCAGTCAACGCGCCACGCTAAATGGCCGCGTCGTTCAAGGCACCGCGTCAAAAACAATGAGCCGGGCGACAGGGACACCGGACTCTTCCTGTTCGGGAGCGTACACTCTGTGCGATTCCGGGTCGACGGCCAGGGAGTGAACTGCGTGTGCGACGCGCACATCGCCGAGTTTCAAGTAATGCGTCGGATCCTTCTGTTCGAATACGGAGATGGCGCCGCTGTAGCAGGCCACGTAAATGCGGCTGAGACCGGGATCGAATTTGACCACGTCGGGGCCTTCGGCGAGCGGGAGGTTGGCGACGGCCTCACTCTTGTCGAGGTCGAAGACGGTGAGGAGATTGTTTCCCTCGCACGCGAGGAAGGCGCGGTGATGTTCGGGATCGAGGGCCATGCCATGATTGCCGCGGCAGCGACCCACGGGATGGCGCTGCGTGACCGTGTCGGTCGTGGGGTTGATGACGGCGAGGACGTTTTCATCCTGCAAGTTGACGTAAACAAGTTTGGCGACGGGATCGTACTGCGGCATGCCGGTTTCGCTCTTGAAATGGAGGGTGCGGACGAGTTCATCAGTGGTCACGTCAATGACGGCGAGAGCTTTGGCGCGCTCATCGGAGACGTAAAGTTTTTGGAAGGGTGCAGCATAGGTGCTGCCGTCGGGTTTGGACTCCGTGGGAATTTTCTTGATGATTTTCATGGAGGTGAGATCAATCACGCCGATTTCATCTTCGTAGGCGTCCGAGGTGTAAACCTTTTTCAGGTCGGGGACGTACTCAACGCCTTCGACCCCGGGGACATCAGGAATAGTTTGCACGACGGCGTTGGTGCGCATATCGAGGACGTACAGATTTCCAGCAGCGAGATGGGCGATAAAAAGTAAATGATCGGCGGGATCGATGGCCAGGTAATCGAAACGCTTTCCAGCGGGGCCCGGAAGTTCGATGGAGGCGATTTGTTTGAGCAGTTTCGCGCCGAGGGGAGCGGCGGGCGGAGCGGCGGCGGGCAACAGCATCGCGAGAGAGAGGAAAACAACGAGCGTTGCCGGGGAGAGCCGGTTGTTTTTTGTTGGCTGCTTCTTTTTTTGATCCGTGGCCATTTGACGTTGATTGGGATGCTTGCGCGCGACACTTGGTTTCGTGCTGCCGCTCACCAGCACCGCTATGAATTCACCATGCCGATAGCGACCAGGTCATTTTCGCGGCGTTCCAGCATGACGCGCGGCAGCGGGCGCGGCGGTGGGCCGAACACCACCGATCCGTCCGCTGCTGAAAATGCGCCCTGGTGGCAGGGGCAGTCCAGCCGATTCTCTTCCGGCCGAAAGTGCACGGCGCAAGAGGCGTGCGTGCAGGTGCGGCTGAATGCGATGTAGGTTCCTTCCGCGGGGCGGAGAAGGATGCAGGGCATGATGTCCGTCGGGTACGTGAATATTTTGAAGCCGCCGACGGGGAGATCGTTCATATGGGCGATGACGCGAACGGGGTATGTTTTTGGCCTCATGCGGATGACCGCGACGATGCCAGCCACAAGCGCGGCGATGCCGCTCATCAAGAACAACTGGCCGAGGCTGCGGCGGGAAATCCCGGGATCGTTTTCGGTGGCCATGGGCGCGTCCTTTCTATGGATGCACCAGATGGCCAACTTGGAGACGCGTTTGCAGCACGCGAAGGATGGCGTCGCGAGAAATCATGCCGCTGATGTTGCCACCGGAGATGACCGGCATCTGCGCGATGTCGCTCGATTGCATGCGTTCGAGCACGGCCAGCACGGGTTCCTCAGGCGATGCGAACTGGATGCGATCCACCGGCAGCATCACGGCTTGAATGGAAGTGTTGACCCATTCCTCGCGCGGCAGGGCACGAGCGGCTTGCAGGCTCACAAGTCCCACAGGAGCGCCCGCGCCGAGCACGATGTGCGTCAGCACGCCGGTGCGCAGAACTTCGTGCACGTATTCTTCGATGGACATGTCGCGTGGCACGGTGGGGACATCCTGGGTCATGACGTCATGGGCGGTGAGTCCGGTGAGCGTGTTGCGTATGGCCACCTGCGCGTAACTTTCCTGCGCGGCACTCAGCAGGAACCAGCCGATGAACGCGGTCCACAATCCGCCGACCCAATTTCCATTCAGGGCTTGGACGCCTCCATAGACGATCAATCCATAGGCGAAAAGTTTTCCAGTGCTGGAGGCGATGCGCGTGGCGCGCTCGAGATTGCCGGTTATACCCCAGGCGATTCCGCGCAGGACGCGGCCGCCGTCCAGCGGAAATCCGGGAACCAGATTGAAGAGCGCCAAGACGACATTAATCTGTGCCAGCCAGTTGCAAGCTGCCGTCACCATTTCGTTGCCGTGGATAGCTCGAGCGACCAGATAAAAGCAGCCGCCGAGGAACAAGCTTGAGACCGGCCCAATGATCGCGATGGTGAATTCCTGCTTGGCATTGTCCGGCTCCCGCCCGATTCCCGCCAGCCCCCCGAACACAAACAGGGTGATGGATTTCACCGGAATCTTGTAGAGCTTGGCCACGAAGCTGTGGCACAGCTCGTGAAACAGCACGGAAGAAAAGAAAAGGATGCTGGTGATGACGCCGAGCGCGTAGTGCTGCGTTTGGCTCCACCCCGGATGCATGGACGTGAATTGCTTCGCAAGCGTGATGGTGATGAGCGCGAAGATGATGAACCAGCTCAGGTGCAGGTAGATGGGAATGCCCCACACGGTGAACAGGTGAATTCCGGGGGCCGGCGCCTGAGCCGGCGCCTGAGCCTGGGATGGCTGTGCCATAGATTTCCCCGCCGCGGATTCTAACAGAGGCGCAGGGCTGCGTACCAATTTCCACGACGTGTTCTGCGGGCCACGAATTGGTACTTCTCGCCAGAAAGTAACTGACTACTTTTCAATTACTTGCGTTGTGGTGCGCGCCATGCAATGACACACGCCGAGGCTAGGAGAAAAGAGAAACTCTCATGGATCAATTCGACGGCTTCATCGGATTTGCTGGAGTGGGCGGAGCCATCATCGCTTCGATGGGACTGGCGATGTGGATGGAATGGTATTGCCTGCGGTTGTTGATGCGCCTCATGCCTGGACGAATGAAGGCCATGCAAGCCACCTCGACGATGAACGTGACGGAGGTGGAATTGGATTCGGCTGCTGTGACACTCGAGGGAGAAATGCTTAAAAGAGATCCCTCCGGGGCCAGAGAGCCTGTGTGATGACTTCGTTTTTCCGTCAGGGCACGGCTTCAGCCGTGCCGTAAGCGGCGATAAATCAGAGCGGCTTTAGCCGCTGAGGTACAACTGATGCAGTTCTCACACAGACTCAAAAGCACAATGAAATTGCAGTGTCCGGGTCGGAGCTGAAGCTGCGATCCGTTAAGAACCTCGGTAAGAAATTCGCCTCGGGGTTTGAAAACTGAGGCAGAAGAACGGAGGGCAAGAACATGCTGTTTCTCAGGTTTCTGCTGTTGGCGGTGAGTTTCGGGTTTCTGGCGTGCGCGGCGGGCGTAGTCCTGTACGACATCTACCTGGCATTCGAGTTGAATCGCCTGCTGTGGCGGCGCGAGCCGGCGGCAGATTCGTCGCAAGGGGAGGAAGTGACACCTGGGAGTCCCGCGCCGCAACGAGTTTCAATCGGACCACGCGCGCGGCGGACCATCCGCCTGAACGTGGCCGCGAAGCTGGTGCTGGCGGCGGCCGTGGCGGCGCTGGCAGGGCACAGCATCGTGGTGGTTCCTGACGGGAATGCGGCGATTCGCGTGAGCCAGATTTCAGGAGTGCGGCCGGGAACGTTTTATCCCGGGACGCACTTCATTTTCCCGCTGATCGACCGTGTGGTGCTGTTCGACATCAAGGACCGCGTTTTTCAGACCGCTTCGGCGGAAGGGAAAAAGGAAAAATCGGAAGTGCTGACGGTCGAAGCGCGCGAGGGACTCGAGGTAGGTCTGGCGGTGACGGTGCGATACAGGCTGGACCCGCAGCGGCTGGACTTTATTCAGGCCAATCTGCCGCAGCCGGTGGACCAGGAAATTGTCGAGCCGGTGGTGACCAGCGTGTTTCGGGAGCTGGCCCCAAATTACATCGTCCGCGATTTATTTTCGCTGAAGCGCGAAGAATTTCGGGAACGCGCGGCGCAGGCCATCACCAAGCGGCTTGCGACCGATTCAATAGTGGTGAAGGAAGTGATGTTGCGCAAAGTGCAGTTGCCGGAGGAATACGCGCGGGGCCTCGAGGGATTGCTGCTGAAGGAGCAGGAGGATGATCGCACGCTGGTGGATGCTTCGATCGAGCAGAAGCGCGTGAAGATTGCCGAGTCGCAGGCCGAAGCGGCGAAAGTGCGGCAGGTAAAGCACGCCGAAGCCGATGCGGCTTCGCGCGTGATCATGGCCAAGTCGGAATCGGATTCGATGCAGTACACCCTGCCGCTGAAGCAGAAGCAGATCGAGCAGTCGCGCCTGGAAGCCGAGGCGCGCAAGGAAGCCACCATCAAGAACGCCGAAGCCGAGGCCCAGGCCAAGGTGATTGACAGCAAGGCGGAATCGGAGAAGGAGAACGTTCTTTCCGCATCGCGAAACCTGCAGACGGTGAAGAACGCCGAGGCCACCGCGCAGGCCAAAGTAATTGACGGCAAGGCGGAGCTGGAGCGGCGCTCGCTGCTCGCGGATGCCGAGGCGCACAACATTCGTGTGACCGCGCAGGCGGAGGCGGAGCAGTTGCAGTTGCAGGCAGCGGCGCTGAAGACCAATCCTCTGCTGGTGCAGTATACCGTCGCGCAAAGGCTGTCAGACCGGGTGCAGATCATGATGGTGCCCAGCGACGGGAAATTTTTCTTCACCAACGACGTGTTGAAGTCCGTGGGCTCGATGCCGGACGTGCCGGCGCGGCCCGCGAAGTAAACGAGATTCCCGGCCGCGCGGAACGGAGGAACGCGGCCGCGGGATGCCAGCCGGCAAAAACCCTTGCGGGTGGCGATGCTTTACCCTGAGGCTCTGATGGAAGGAGAGCGAAGGGTACCGCCGCACCTTTCGACCCGGAAAGATGGGTCTCAGGGTAAAGCATCGCCACCCTGCCGGCGTTTGTAGTGGAGCCATCTCATAATTAGCTTTCCGTCAGGGCACGGCTTCAGCCGTGCCGAAAAACGGCGTCAATTCAGGGGGTTCAACCCCTGGGGTAGGTGTGCCAGCCAGGCGACGCATTTTTAAGATGACTTCGTGACAAAGGGCGCGTTGCAAGAGAGGACACAGGCGAGCCAGTGCGGCGAGCTGCGGCGAAGGGCAGTTCCGGCGATGTGTTAAGATGGCCATTCGCGAACGGAGTTCGTTGTTCGCGCAAATCCATGCGGCTGTCCCGCCGACTCCTTCCTCCACTCCGTGCATGTTTTGTTTTTACGTTAGTCGTCGGCACCGCGTTCCCAGCATGGCCACAATCGACTACTCCGCCGTCAAACCAACTGACACCAGCATGGAGGGATGCCGTGCACACGCTGGCAGAGAAGATTGCGGGCGCAGCGGGCTCGACTCACGAAATTTCGCTCGATGTGAAAAACATCTCGACACTCAGTCCGCTCGAAGCCACCGCGGTCGGACGGGAACTGCAACGCGAATTGAACCGACGCGGGCTCTTATTGACCCGTGCATTTCAGTCAGAGGCGCAAGTGCAGGTTACGTTTTCAGATCGGGACGGAGGGCGTTTGTTGATTTTTGAATTTCGCCACGGCACCGAGCACCAAATTAACTTTATTCCCGCTCCCAGAGTGTCAGCCCTGTTGAATGACGGGCCACGCGAGGCGCTGACCCTTACTGCGAAGTTGGTGTGGGAACAGCCGGAGAGAGTCCTCGACTTCTTGGTATTCGATGGAATACCGGATCTGCAATCCAATCTGCTGGTGGTCGAGGCTGATCGCCTCGCGTTTTATCATTTGACGGATTCCCGGTGGATTGCAGTCCGTGCGATCCCAATCCCCCGGTTCAGGCCGGCACCCCGCGACCTGCGAGCGCAAATCGACGTTGAGCGAAATGAAATCAGGCTGCCTGATGCGCAGTGTTCCGGGAGAGTGACCAACGCTGATGAAATCCGTTGCCGTTCGTTGGGAGGAACGAAGGTGTGGTGGATGTCCGGGGCCTACTTCCCGGGCCACGAGGGAAGCCTGATGACCATCCTTCCCCAGAAGTGCGGCGAAGGAAAATTCATACTTGCAAGCGGCATGGGAGACTGGACCCAACCGGATTCGCTCCAACCGTTTGAACAAGCGCAATCCGATATGCCACCGGTTTCCGCTGGCAATACGATTTATTTCGATGGCCCAATTCTGTCACTGGTCGCGGACAAAGGAGATGATGCCATCCGCGTCGTTGTCCATAATTTGAAGACTGGGAACTACGAGGCATACATTGTCACGGCGACTTGCAGCCATTAGCGCGACGCTAATTTTCCTTGTCTGCGCTGCCCGGGTAGGGACTGCGCGGCGGCCGAGGTATGGAGGCGTACTACGGATCGAGATCGCAGCAACGGTGAAGTCGCTGGACGCAGGTGCTGCCGTTGCGAGCCCTGCCGAGGCGGACGGACGAGACCAGTTGAATGCCCTGGTGCTGGATCGACGGGCCGGCGACGGCATGCCGCCACTCATTGCTCCCTTCAAGATGGCGGAGTGGGAACCGGGAAAGCACGCGACCTTGGTTGCCAACGACGACGCTTCCGGCGGTCGGCCGTTTGTGGCTTCCGTGCAGGTTGAGATGGGGCGCACGGCGCGCGACAGGACGCTGGACTTGGAACTCGGCAAGGCAGACTTGGCGGAAATTCCTGTGGAGCAGGCGCGGCAGGCGGCGGACCGCGGAGTGCGAGTGAGCTTGTCGCAGCCGGATGAATTGCTGGCGCTGGTTTTTCCTGCCGGGCGCGCGGCGACGGAAGATGCGCGAGTTCGGGAGGCTCCGGCGGCGGCGATTGACCGCGCGTCGATTGTGAATTTTATTTTGCAGAAGAATGGCGAGGCGGCGGGCGGGCTGCTGCCGCAGTGGTCGAGCGGGACGGCGTTCTTGTTTCCTACCGCTGCGGATCCGGACCGCGCGAAGGAACTCTGGACGCAAATCGCGAGCGCACCCAAATTGACGTTGCGATATGATTCTGGCGACCCTCTCGAACAATCCGTGGCGGAGCGCATTGTGGTAAATGCCCGGGAAGCAGGAATCAGCGTGACGGCGCAGGCCTTGCAAGCAGGCGCACCAGCAGCGGGCGTGGATGGACTGTTGATGCGATTGCGCATGCCGTCGCCCGCTCCGCGGGCTGCGCTCGTGAATTTCCTGAGTGTACTGGGGCCGGTGGCAAACATTGACGCGTCACCTCTGCCGGATCCAGCCACCCCGCAAGATATATATGACCGCGAGCGCGCGGCGATAAGCAGCGGCCGCGTGGCGCCGCTGGTCTGGCTGCCGCAAGCGTACGGGCTGAGCGCGCGGGTGAGAAATTGGAAGGCGCCGGGGCCGGGCGAGACCTGGCCGCTGGCGGACGTCTGGCTGGATATTCCGCCATCGCCGGAGAGCGAAAAGGAAAAGCAGTGACGTTCCGGGCAAAACTCTTCTGGGTGTTCACCTTTGCGCTGCTGCTGTCGGTGGGGATGATCGCAGCGGGCGTGACGGTGGTGACGCGCCGGGCGTTTGAGGATCTAAACCAGCAGCACAGCGACGCGCTGGTGCAGCAGTTCCAGCGCGAGTTCGAGCGGCGCGGCCAGGAGATTGTGCACCGCGTGCAGGGAATCGCGGACGCGGAGCCGACCGTGCGCATGGCCATTGATCTGAACCGGCCGAAAAGCGACGTTTCGATTTATGTGAATGACGCGCGCGGCGTTTCGAAAGCCCACCAGCTCGACATCCTCGATTTTGCCGGCAACGACGGCTCGATTATTTCGTCCGCGGAATGGCCCGCGCGGTTCGGATACAAGCTCGGCTGGGTGACGCAGCCGGAGGACTGGCCGGCGCGCGGCGCGTTCCTGATGAAGGCGGAAACCCCGGAGGGACCCACGCTGGCGTTGGTGTCGGTGGCCACGGTGCGCGTGGGCGACAACAACGTATTTGTTGCCGGCGGGCAGCGGCTGGGAAGGGAATTTCTGGCGTCGCTGGTGCTGCCGCAGGGAATGCGCGCGCTGCTGTACCTGAATCTCGATCCGAATTTTCAGCCGACGAATCTGCTGGACGCGAACGGGTCGGCCAATGATGCAGAGCGCTTTGCGCCCATCGTGCAGCGCGAGCAGCAGCAGCCGGGAGAGCAGACAGCCAGCATCAATTGGACCAGCGATCCGGCGACCGCGGAGAATTTTCACGCGCTGCCGCTTGAGGGCCGACAGAAGGAATTGCTGGGCGTGCTGCTGGTGGGAAATTCGCAGCGCGAAGTAGCAGTCCTCGAGAACCGCATCATCTGGTTGGCGCTGGCGGTGGTGGGGCTGGGATTGTTGATCGGTTCGCTATTGAGCTGGTGGGGTGCGGCGCGGGTGACGCGTCCGGTGCGGGAGCTGGCGGAAGGCGCGCATAAAGTGGCCGCAGGAAACTGGAACGCGCATGTAAACGTTCACGGCGGAGGAGAAATCGGGCAACTGGGGCGCGCGTTCAACCAGATGACGCAGCAACTGATCGAGCAGCGCGAGCGGCTGGTGCAATCGGAGCGCGTGGCGGCATGGCGCGAAGTGGCGCGGCGGCTGGCGCATGAGCTGAAGAATCCACTTTTCCCGCTGCAAACCACGGTTGAAAACCTGCAGCGCGCGAAAGAGCAGAGCACAGACCAATTCGAAGAAGTGTTCCGCGAGTCTACCGGCATCCTGCTGTCGGAAATTGAGAACATGAAAGCAATCACCACGCGGTTCAGCGACTTCGCCAAAATGCCGCAGCCGGAGCTGGGGCCGGTGAATTTGAACGAAGTGGTCCGCAGCGCCATAAAATTATTCGAAGCGCAGTTCGGGGCCGTGGGGCGTCCGCCGATCACGCCGGAGCTGCACCTGGAAGAAAATCTGCCGACCATCCAGGCCGATCCCGCGCTGCTGCACCGCGCGCTAGAAAATCTAATCCTGAACGCCATGGATGCCATGCCCGCGGGCGGCGTCCTGATGCTGCGCACGGCGCACGCCAACGGCGATGTGCAACTGGAAATTTCCGACACCGGAACCGGATTGACGCCGGAAGAGTGCGACCGCCTGTTCACGCCGTATTACACGACCAAACAGCACGGCACGGGCCTGGGGCTGGCCATTGTGCAGTCGGTGGTCAGCGATCACGGCGGGCGAATCACGGTCGAGAGCGAAACCGGCGTCGGCACGTCTTTTCACATCGATCTGCCCAACCATCCTCCGCGGCGGGAGCCAAGTATTCCGATCACCTTCGAAAAGGAAAAAGCCAAAGAAGGGGCTTAGCCCGCCGTGCCGCCGAAAGCACACATCCTGATTATTGATGACGATGCGAACACGCTCGCTTCGCTGGCGCGCGCATTCCGGCTGGCCGGGCATGAAGCCACCGTGTGCGACAATGCCGCGCGCGCGCTCGAACTCGCCAAGGCCGACCGCTTCGACTTGGTGCTCTCAGACGTAGTGATGCCCGGGCGCGACGGCATCGCGTTGCTGGGAGATTTGAAGAGCGCGGGCGTCGCGTCGCCGGTGGTAATGATGTCCGGACAGGCGACCATCGAGATGGCGGTAAAGGCCACACGGCTGGGCGCCACGGATTTTCTGGAAAAGCCGATCTCCACGGACAAGCTGCTGCTGACGGTTGAGAACGCGCTGCGGCTGAAGCACCTGGAAGAAGAAAACCGCGATTTGAAGCGGCGCTTGGGGCGGCATCACATCGTGTGGGCCAGCGCGGCGATGCGTGAAGTGATGGCCCAGGTGGAGCAGGTGGCGGCCAGCGAAACGCGCGTGTGCATTCGCGGCGAGACGGGAACGGGGAAAGAGTTGATCGCGCGCACGCTGCACGAAAAAAGTCCGCGGCGCGAGGGGCCCTTCGTGTCGCTGAATTGCGCGGCGATTCCGTCGGAACTGATGGAGTCGGAGCTGTTTGGACACGAGAAGGGTTCGTTCACCGGCGCGGCAGCTCGGCACATCGGGAAATTCGAGCATGCCCACGGCGGGACACTGTTTCTGGACGAAATTGGCGACATGCCGCTGGGGATGCAGGCCAAGCTGCTGCGCGTGCTGGAGGAAGGCGAAATCGAGCGCGTGGGTGCGGACAAGCCGTTTGCGGTAAGCGTGCGCGTGGTGGTGGCGACGCACCGGAACCTGGAGGAGCAGGTGCGCCAGGGAAGTTTTCGCGAGGACCTGTATCATCGCGTGTTCGTGTTTCCCATCGTGTTGCCGCCTTTGCGCGAGCGGCGCGAGGACATCGGCGTGCTGGCGGAGCATTTCGTGCGGCAGTTGACGGACCAGAACAATTGGAGGCTGAAGAGTTTTTCGCGCGAGGCCATGGAAGCGCTGGAGAACTACTCCTGGCCGGGAAACGTGCGCGAGTTGAGAAACGTGGTGGAGCGGGTGCTGCTGTTGGCACCCGGTGAGATTGTGGACGCGCCAACGGTGATGCGCGCGCTGCCGCAACCGGTGACAGCGAACTCACACGGTTTCGCGGCCACAGGCGCACCGGCGTCGGGAGGCCTGGCGCAACGAGTGGAAGCATTCGAGCGCGAAACACTGCTCGCGGAATTGAAGCGCCACCACCATCACATGACCAACACGGCCAAGGCGCTGGGCCTCGAGCGCAGCCATCTATATAAGAAGTGTCAGCAACTTGGGATTGACCTGCGTGTGGTACGGCAGAACGAGTAAGCGGTCTCAGGTGGTCCCCGCAGGATTGCCGTATTTATCAGGCGTTGTGCGATTCACTCGCCTGAATGTAACAGGCATGTTTTCGAATAGAAAGCTTTTGCTGGCCCAGCCGTGCGGTGCGTGCGAAAATTCCCGATGCCAATGGATATTTTGCCTGTCTATGGAGCAGCGGGAGGGGTTTGTGCCGCGGCGGGCATTTTTGCATGGGCGGCCATGGCGCCGTCGGCGCAGCTATTTGGCCCGACGCTGCGGCACACGGGAAATGTTTCCAATCTGGCGCTGACGTTCGATGACGGGCCGAATCCGATAATTACTCCCGGGTTGCTTGACTTGCTGGAGCAGCACAAGGCGCGGGCCACGTTCTTTTTGCTCGGCAAACATACGCGTGCATTCCCCGGCCTGGCCAAGGAAATTGTCGCACGCGGACATGCCGTGGGAAATCACACGGACATGCATCCGAAGCTGACGTTTCTTTCGCCAAGGCGAATTGGCGAGGAACTGCAAAGGTGTGAAGAAGCCATCGCCGCAGCGACTGGGCGTAAAGGCGGCTGGATGCGGCCGCCGTACGGATTTCGCGGGCCGCAACTGGACGGCGTGGTGCGGCGGCTTGGCAGCGCCGGAGTGGCCATGTGGTCGGCGATGGCTTACGATTGGAAGCCGCAGCCGGCAGAACGGGTGATTGAACGCTTGCGCCGGGCACGGGGAGGCGATATCGTCCTGCTGCACGACGCGGACCATCGCGACCCGCAGGGCGACCGGCGACACACGGTCGTGGCGCTGGAATACTGGCTCCCCAGATGGCAGGACGCGGGTTTGAAGATGGTGAGCCTGGACGAGTTGGAGACGCAGTCACAGGCGGCTTGAACCATGGACGAGCGAAAATTTTACGACGAGAAGGAGGAGACGAAACAGATTCCATTGGTGTGCCCGCACTGCCGGCAGGAGAACACCTATCCGGTGCGCTGGATGGCGCGTACAAAGAAGGCGCAGCCTCCCAAAGGCGGGAATGAAGAAGAGCGCGCGCATTATGCCAAGGCGCGATCGTATTTGGTGCGCATGGATGACATGGTGGCTTGCCGGAACATTCGCTGCCGAAAACGGTTTGAGTTGACGGGCCAGACGGTGGTTCTTACCTAGGCATATTCCTCTCATTTGGCGCGGCGGCAAGAGATGGCTTCAGGGGCTGGAGCCCAATTGCAGTTGGCTGCCCTGACGGCGGGGTTAAATCCCGGCCCTTCCGTATGGAACTTCAATTCTCTTCAAGAGTGGCTTGCGAACCGGCGACGACGGGACGGCCGTCGAGAAGCTCGCGTATTTTCTTGGCCAGTGATTTTAGATTGAAGGGCTTCTGAAGGAAGGCCACGCCGCCTTCGAGCACGCCGTGGCGAAAGACGCTGTCGTCGGTGTAACCGGAAATATAAAGGACCTTGAGATCGCCACGCTCGGCGGTTAGGCGATTAACCAGTTCACGGCCGCTGAGCCGGGGCATGACCACATCGGTGATGAGCATGTGGATGGCACCCTTGTGGCGCGCGGCAACTTCGAGAGCGTGGATTCCGTCGGCGGCTTCGAGCACGCGATATCCCGCGGCACCCAGGAAGTCGCGGACGAGTTCGCGAACGCTTTCTTCATCTTCCACGAACAGAATGGTTTCGGTACCCGGTGCCGGGCCCTTCGAGACGGTGTCTTGAGCGGGCTGCTCCACCTGCGCAGCAACCTGCGGCAAATAAACCTTGAACGTGGTGCCGTGGCCCACCTCGCTGTAAACCCAGATGAAGCCTCCGCTCTGTTTCACCACGCCATAGACAGTCGCGAGACCCAGGCCGGTTCCTTTGCCCTGCGCCTTGGTGGTGAAAAAAGGCTCGAATATGCGCGCCTGCGTTTCAGCATCTATGCCACAGCCGGTGTCGCTGACAGTGAGCATCACATAGGGGCCGGGTTGAACACCTCCGACGTGCTTGGCGGCGTAGTGACGGTCGAGTTCGATGTTGGTGGTTTCGATGGTCAACGCGCCGCCGTCGGGCATGGCGTCGCGCGCATTCACCACCAGGTTCAGGACCACCTGCTCCATCTGTGTGGGGTCGGCTTTGACGCGGCCGAGAGTCAGTCCAGGCAAAAATGAGAGCTCGATATTGGCGCCGATGACGCGGGAGACCATCTCGATCATTCCCGACACGACTTCGTTGAGATCCAGGACGCGCGGCTGAAGCACCTGTTTGCGGCTGAAGGCCAGCAACTGGCGCGTAAGGGAAGCGGCGCGTTCGGAAGCGCCGTGAATCTGTTCCAGGCCGCGGCGAAGAGTGGATTTTTCCGGCAGGCGGTCGAGCAGTATTTCGGCGTGGCCTTTCACTACCATGAGGAGATTGTTGAAGTCGTGGGCCACGCCACCGGCAAGTTCGCCGACAGCCTGCATTTTCTGGGATTGCCGCAATTGATCGAGCAGATGCTGGCGGTCGGTGATGTCCAGGGCCACACCGACGACGCCGAGGGTTTCACCTTCACTCGAACGCAAAGGCTGGACGTGGGATTCGAAGATGCGTTTTTCCCATTCCATTTCGTATGTGACCGGCTCACCGGCAAGGGCTTGGCGGTGTGCGGCTATGGGAATAAATTCGGGGTCTTGCGTGTGGAAATATTCAAAAAGAGATTTTCCGACGGTCTGGTTCGGGCGCAGGTCCAGGGCTTTGAGCCCCGCGCCGACGGAGTAGGTGAAGCGCAGGTCGCGATCGGTGGTCCAGAGAACGGCGGGCATGTTTTCGACCATGACGCTCAAGCGCGCTTCACCCTGCTGGCGCTCGCTCTGAATTTTCTCGAGATCCTCGAGCATGCCGTTGATGGATTCACCCAGGTAGCCGAGTTCGTCCGTTCCACTGACAGTGAGCCGGCCGGAGAGATCGCCGCTGGCGCCAATTTCGGTGATGCTTTCAGTGAGGTAGGCCACGCGCGAGAGCACGGTGCGCTCGAGTAGATAAAGCGTGACGGCGCCAAACACGAATCCGGCGGCGAGCAGCAGGAGCAGAAACTGCAACAGGCTGGTCTGTCCCTGGTGGTAAATCCTGCGCGGCAGAAGCACGCGCACAACGAGGGCGGGCTTGCCGTAAATGTCGTTCAACTGCTGGTAGGCAGCGAGCAAATCCTGGTCATGGGCGCGGGTCAGCGTGGGGTGCTGGTTGGAGAGAATGCTTGCGGCAGACTGAAATTCAGGGGCAAGTCTCGCGGCATCGAGCCGGCTGATGTCAAGAGGCAGGTGCGTCATGGCCCCGAGGCGCACCACCTCGTCGCTGTCCAACGAGCGGCCCATGATCAGCGTGCCGGCCACAGGACCCTTCGATTCGCTGGTCAAGACGGGATGCGAGTCGATGAACACCGGGCCGGAAGCGAGCAGCAGGATTCCCGCCAGCTTTCTTGATTCGCTTCGGTGAGTGAGCAGGGGAGAGCCGGGTTGCAGGTAGTTGAAGAGATCGGGGGGCACGCGGACTTCGTCCAGCGTGACCAGGCTGAACCCTTTGGAAAAGACCTTGTGCCCGGAATTGTCGAAAATGACGACGAAATTCACTTTGAGTTGCTGAAAAGTAGCGACGGGAAACTCGGTTTTTGGATAGCTGGGCAGTTTGCCGTGCAGATAGTCATAGGTCTGATCCCAGGAAGCGTATTCGCCGGTGGTGCGCTCCAAGGTGTCGAGTTCGTTGGAAATGGCGCTGGTGGCGCGGCCCAGGTTCTGGCGCGCGAAGTCCTCTTCCAGGTTGTTGAAGTTGCGAAGGAGTACCAGCCGGGCGAGGGAGAAGAGTCCCACTACCAGGCCCAGCATTGTCGCCAGGATGATGAGCAGAGTCTTCCCTCGAAGCGAGGCAAGGAACCTGAGCGGCGCTGCTCTGAACGGGCCCAAGAGAATACCCCTGATTCCAGTATAGACGGGACAAGCATAGGCGGCTGGAATGGGTGTCGTACTCGTACACCGATGGGGGGCGGAGGGGCTGGAAGAAGTGACACGGGCATGGCAAAAGCATATAGTCGGGGCATCTAGTTGAACGGCCTGCGCATCCCTTCCAATTGGCAGTCTGGAGGGCTTCATGAAACGTTACCTGAACAGTCCATTAGTGGCCGCGATTTTTGGGATGATCTTCGTCGCCGCGCTCCCGGTATATGGGCAGCAGGATGGGCCAATGCCAGCTGGACAGCCGACAACTGCGGAGAAGCCTGCGCAGCCCCCAGCGGCTCAGACGCCGGCTGCTGCGCCTGAACCGGCACCTGCCAAGACCGCTGCCTCGGGGGCGCAGGTCCGAATTCCCTCCGGAACGGTTCTGCCGCTGGTACTTCATAACGGAATTTCCACGCGCAGCGCGAAGATCGGGGATCCCGTCTATTTTGAGACCCTTTTCCCGGTGATGATCCAAGGGCGGGTGGCAATTCCCGCGGGCTCCTATGTAAGCGGCGAGATCAGTGAATCGGTGCGGCCGGGGCGTGTGAAGGGGCGCGGAGAGCTGATGATCAAGCTGAGCACGCTGATTCTGCCCAATGCCTATGTAGTGAATTTGAACGCCATTCCCAGCGACGCCTCGACGGGAGGCGGAGAGACGGTTGATAGTGAAGGTAAAATCAAAGGCGACAGCGACAAGGCGTCGGACATTGGCACAATTGCAAAGACCACTGGAGCGGGAGCCGGAATCGGAGGCCTCGCCACGCAGAGCGCCAAAGGCGCGGGAATCGGGGCCGGGATCGGGGCGGCAGCGGGCTTGGTCGCAGTGTTGTTGACGCGCGGCCCGGAGGCGGAGATGCCGCGCGGTACCACCGTGAATGTCACGCTGACTCGCCCGCTGTTCTTGGATGCGGACAAGGACCAGTTCGCGACTCCGGGTACGGCCTCAGCATTGGCGGGGGCCGGAAACCGCGAGCCGGTACGAACTAAAATTCCCTACTAAATGAAATCAAGGCCGAGTGGAAGCACCCTTTGCGGATTGGGTGTGCGCGGATTGCGTGCGAAATCGCAGGGGTGAAAAGGCCGAGGCATCGAACGATGTCCGGCTGCCGAGAATCCATTCGCACAGCAGCTTGGCGGTCACCGGCGTAAGCAGGATGCCGTTCCGGTAGTGGCCCGTAGCAATGAATACGCCTTCGATGTCCGTGGGTCCAAGAATTGGAAGAGTATCGGGCGTTCCCGGCCGCAGTCCCGCCCAGGTCTCGATGATTTCCGCGCTGGCGAGGCCGGGCACCAACTCCAAAGCAGCGTCGAGTACGTGGCGGATTCCCGCGGGCGTGACGTGCTTGGCGAAGCCCGCGTCTTCCAGAGTGCTGCCGGCGATGATGCGGCCATCGCGGCGCGGCACCAGATAACCCCGCTCTGACCGCAAAACCCTGCTCAACCTCAGATCGTTCGATCGCAGCGCGAGAATTTGTCCGCGGATCGGGCGAGTGGGAGCATAGGCGGCCATACCTTTGATGCCAGCGGAATAAGCACCGGCGGCGAGGACCACGCGATCTGCGGCTATTTCCTGATTACCGGCGACGACTCCACGGCAGCGCGTGCCGTCGTGCAGCACGGAAGTGACCGCGGTGTTGTGGCGAATCTCGACGCCGCGGCTGCGCCCCGCGGCAATTACCGATTCGGTCAGCCAGCGCGGATCCACGACCGCTTCTTCCGGAAGCCAGGCAGCAACGCGCGCGGCCGGTCCGAGCGCAGGTTCCAGTTTGCGCGCGGCTTCAAACGATATCCGCTCCATGGGGAGATCGAAGCGCCGATACTCGGCGGCCATCTTTTCGCGTTGAGATTCGCCATCCGGGCCGGGGAAAATTTCCAGAGTTCCTTCGCGCACGAAGGCCGTGGATTTTCCGGAAGCGTCTTCGATAGCGGCAATGAATTCAGGATAGAGGCGCAGGCTTTCCTTCGCGAGAGGGACAAGCGGGACGGCATCGTGCGTTTCAGGTCCGGGGGAGAGCATGCCGGCGGCGGCCCAGGAGGCCTCCAGGCCGGGTTGCTGGCGGTCGAGGAGAACAACGCGAAGTTTTTCCCTGGCCAGCTCAAAGGCGATGGAGCCGCCAATAATTCCACCACCGACAATGGCTACGTCGTATGCACTCACGCGGACATTTTAGCAGCAATCGCGAATGGAAATACGCGATCAGAGGGACTCAACAAGTTCGACGGAGAGCAGGCGCGCCTTCTGCGCCAAAGTCTGGGCGCGCACCAGGTCGCCGGTCTTACCGGCCTCGCGCGACTGTTCGATGAAGCGGCGGATTTTTTCCCGCAGGTCATCCTGCGCGGCGCTGTGCGTCTTGCCGCTGGCCTGCTGAAGATTTCGTTCCGCGACGCCAATGTCCTCATTCATCTTGCGCTGATAATTGGCTTGCTCCTCAGGTGTGAGCTGCGGCGAAATCTGCGGCGCGGGAGGATGGGCCGATTCCACCGGCGCCTCGGCGGCGGGCTCGGTGGCCGGCTTCGTGGGCTTGACCGGCTTGGGGCGCGGAGCGACGACTGGCGTGGGAACTGTAACGGGATCGGGAATCACAGCGGGCGGTGCGATTGGCTCACTTGGTGGCGAAGCATTGGTATCCGGCGCGATGGTCATGGGCCGGGTTGTTTCAGCGATGGAAGGAGCGGGAGCGGCGGCAACCGGCGCAGCGGCCTGGACGGTCTTGTGCTTGCAACCCGCCGAAGAAAGCGACAACGCACAGGCGATGAGTGCGCCGACAAATCGAGCGTCTGAATTGCGGCTGGGCATTTATCTTTTTTCTTCTGCAAACGGCTGGCTGAAATCGCGGATTTTTCCGGCCGAAAGCTCGACGGTGCGAGCCAGCGGCAGCTCGACACGAAATGTCGTCCCGCGCCCAGCCTCCGAATCGAATTCTATCCGACCATTATGCAATTGCACAAACCGAAAGGTATTGGCCAGGCCGATGCCGGTGCCGCCCGGACGCGTGGTGAAAAAAAGCTGGAAAATTTTCTTCTGGTCTTCGGTGGAGATGCCTTTGCCGGAATCCGCCACGGAGATGACCGCCGATTCGCCGTTCTGCCGCAGGCCCACAGTGATTTTTCCGCCGCGTTCCGTAAATTCGCATGCGTTGAGGACCAGATTCAGCACGCCCTGGTGAATCAGTTGCCGATCGACGAACACCGGAGGAAATTCCGTGGGCAGTTCCATGCGCAGCTCGACGCCTGATTTGTTGATGGATGGACGGCCGGCGTCTATGACTTCCTCTAGGATCGTGCGCAGGTCGGTTTCTTCCAGCTTGAGTTCCACGGGGCGAGTGAAACTCAAAAAAGTTTTTACGGCGCGATCCAGGCGGTCAATTTCGTTGTCCAGCATTTTGACCGCCTGCTGCGGCTCCAGCTCCACGGGCATGTTGGCCTTCAAAACTTCCAGCCACAGGCGCATGGAATTCAGCGGGTTTTTCACTTCATGCGCCACTCCGGCAGTAACACGGCCGAGGGCGGCCAGGCGTTCGGAAACCTGCAACTGGTCGCCGATGCGCTCGCGCGATTCCACGTCGCGCAGGGTGACCAGCGTGCCCATGCGCTGGCCCGCTTCACGGATGGCCTGAGCGCTCAGTCCGATGCGGCGCGTTCCACTGGCGTCGTGCAGCGTGACCTCGGTTTCCTCGGCCGGCTGGATGATGTCCCCTTCGAATCGCAGCGCGCGGCGCGCGGGATGATTGGCCGGGAAAATTTCGCTGGCGCGGCGGCCGTGCAGTTCGCCGGCGCGCCCGCCGACAAATTTTTCGACGGATTTGCTGACCAGCACGGCGCGGCCTTCGGCGTTGAACAGCATGTAACCGTCTTCGAACCCGCTCATCATCTGTTCCACGTTGCCGCGCAGCGTGGTGAAAATTTCGCGCACGTCGTGCAATTGTTTGCCGATGCCGGCGATTTTCGTGCTGACCACACCCAACTCGTCGCCATGTCCGACCACGGGAAGCAGGTCGGATTCGCCCGCGGAAATGCGGTCCAGTTGCGCGGAGATGCGGTCAATGGGCGCCAGGGCAATGCTGCTCACCACGAAAGCCAGGATCGTGGAGAGAAGCACCGACGCAAGCGCGTACACCAGCGCGGATTCCAGGCCCGGCGAAATTTCGTTGCGAATGAACACCGAAGAAAGGCCGATGCGGATGTCCCCGAAGTGGCTCCCGCCCACCATGAACTGATAGGTGTAGTCGTAGGTCTGCGGCGGACCATACAGCGTGCGGAGTTGATCGAAGAAGCCGGTGTGCTCGGCGAAGGAGGTAACCTCCGGGCGACGCGCGACTTTTTCATCGCGCAGGGATGAGTCGCTGGAGACCAGCGCGATGCCGTCCTTGTCAGTGATGGTGATTTCGTAGATGGTTTGGGAGTTGCCCACCGCCGATTCGATGATGGAGTTGAGCGTGCTGCTGTTGTCGAACGTGTTGCGGATATACGCGCGCACGTCGGCGGGGCTGGAGGTGGAAGGCGCTTCGTCGCGCAAGGCCGCGTCTTTCAGCGCCTGATTGCAAGCCTCGTAAACCTGTTGGGCCACGAAGCGTGCGCGATCTTCCGCCTGGCGCAATACCTGCTTGGTCAGCCGGGCAATGTAGAGGCAGGAAACACCCGTGACCACGGCGAGCACCAGCACCGAAGTCGCCAGGGTAAACTTAGTTTTCAGGCTGAGACGCATTTTTCCGCCCCGCCTCGTATTCTTTCAATTTGTTGTGCAGAGTTTTCAAGCTGATGCCCAGCAATTCCGCAGCGCGCGTTTTGTTCTGGCTGGTGGCGGCCAGCGTCTGCACGATCAATTCCCGCTCGACGGCGTCCACCGTGGTGCCCACCGGGAAGCGAATGCCGCCAAGGCCCATCGAGGCGGTCGAAGGAGCGCGCCCGAACTCAGAAGGAAGATGCTGGCGCGACACGGTGCCGCGATCCGAGGCGATGGCCGCGCGCTCCAGTACATTGCGCAGCTCGCGCACATTTCCGGGCCAGGGATAGGATTTGAACATATCCATCACATCGGCCCCCACACCGGAAACTTTCCTGCCGTGCTTTTCCGAAATTTCCACCAGCAAATGATCCACCAGCGAGGGCAGATCTTCCTTGTGGTCCCGCAGGGGCGGCAAGTGGATGTGAAATACGTTCAACCGGAAATACAGATCCTGGCGGAGATGGCCGTCGGCCACGGCCTGCTCGGGGTTTTTGTTGGTAGCCGCCACGACGCGAACATCCACAGGTGTTTCCACCTTGCTGCCCAGGCGCCGCACCTTGTGGTCTTCCAGGACGCGCAGCAGCTTGGCCTGCGTTTGCGGCGGCATCTCGCCGATTTCGTCGAGCAGCAGCGTGCCGCCATCCGCCAATTCAAAACAGCCCACGCGGCGGTCGGCCGCGCCGGTGAAGGCGCCTTTCTCGTGCCCGAAGATTTCGCTTTCCATCAGCGATTCGGGAATGGCGGAGCAATTGATGGCCACAAAAGGCCGGTCGGCGCGCGGCGACAGCATGTGAATCGAGCGCGCCACCATCTCCTTGCCAGAACCGGTTTCTCCGGTGATGAGCACGGAAGCGCTGGAGGGAGCCGCGATTTCCACCTGGCGCATAACGTCTTGCATGTCGCGCGAGATACCGACCAGCACGCCCAGGCGGCCGGCGTCGCGGAGCTGGCGCGTGAGAGCTGCCACGGCCTGTTTGTCGCGAACCCGGCCCAGCGCGCGATCGAGCAGCGCCCGCAGCACCGGCGGCTTCAGCGGTTTTTCGATGTAGTAGTAGGCGCCCGCTTCGATGGCCTGCACAATGCGTTCATCGCTGCCGCGGCCGGTAATGATAATCACCGGAGTGTGGTTGATTTCGTCGCCCAGATGGCGCAGCAGGTCCAGGCCATTCATCCCCGGGAGTTCCACGTCGGCAAGAACCACATGCGGCGCGAATTCCGGGAATTTTGCCAGCGCATCCTCACCGCTGCCAACGCCCAGAACTTCGCAATTCCACTTGCGCAGCAGAGCTTCGTAGCCTTTACGCGCGTTCTCCTCGTCCTCGACGATCAGTATGCGGTGCAGGGAGTTGTTGTTGGCGGCCATCAGGATTTGAATCTACCAGCCTAGCGTGGGAAATCCAAGGGAACCGGAGGCGGGGCGGAGGGTGTGAACTGAATCTTCTTGGGCGGCTTGTACTTCGGGACAAGACGATAGAGATAAGCCTTGCCGCTTGGCAGGACGAACGCCAGAACTGGGTGGCAGTCCGCGAAAAGTTCGCTCGTGCATGCAATCGTTGACTGAATCTGGTCTCCGACTTTCAAGTCCGGCGGGGGTGCGCCTTTTGCGACGTAGAGGGTGTTGCCATCCTGAATCGTGAAGGATTTATCGGCAACTTCCACCACTTTCAACGGGAACAAAATATCCGGCCGCGGAGCGGTTTTCATTTCATGGGAACGCAACGCGCAGCCACCGAGAAGCAGCATCATTCCTGTGTATTGAAATAGCCCTACCCGCCTGATCATGGAAGGGTATCTCCTACATCCGGGATTGCCTGCTTTCAGGGGCCGAAGCGTTTGTGTGATGGTTCGGGAATCTTTGTAGGTCGCGGTTTCAACCGCGACATGACAGCAACAACATCAATCCGGCTTCAGCCGCTGAAGTTCCTCTTTTGTAGTTCTCACTCTGACTCTGAAGCCTCACCCTTCCGACCAAACAGTTGTTGACGCACACTCCACCAAAGCTGGAGCGAACCAAGACATTCCAGTATTTACGCGAACGACCTAACGCGCCGAAATCAGATTCGCCGCATGGCCAGCGGACGCGCGAGAACGAGTTCGAGCTTGGTGTCCTTTTCCACGGTGAGGTCCTGGCCGAGCCCGGAGGTGACCAGGAACGCCGTGACCGCTCCGACGCCCGCGCCGATGGCGGCCTCCTTGGGATTGCGCGCCACCACTCCCGGCGCGGCTCCTGCAAGAGCGGCTGCCGCCATGGCCTCTTCCTGCTTCTGGCGTTTGCTGGTGGCGGCGACAATTTCACCCTCGTGGTCATACACCACGCGGATGGAGTGCACCCCCGGAGCGTCAATCAAATCGGCGACCAGCGGACGGCGACCGGCGGGAGTTTGTATGTCATCAAACGTGAGCCACAGGCGCGCGCGTCCAGTCTTTTCCGCCGCCTCCACCTTGTCAATGTGCCCGCGAATTTCCGCGCCGGCGGCAAGCTCGCTGCCGTCGGCGGTCGGGAGCGGATCGAGAGTGCGGGCGCGGAAGCGCTTGCCGGGCTTGTCCTCACGAGTGGAAAGCTTCTCCCCGAGCAGAATCAAAAAGCGCGTCCCGGTGGGTACCACGAAGGTTCCCGGAGGCGCGTATTGCGTCGGAGGCTGTTGCGAAACGGATTGATCCGGCTGTTCCGTCTGTTCTTGCGGTGCGGAATTCTGGTCCTGAGCGAAAGCGGGCATTCCGGCTGCGGCCAGAAAAGCGGCGACAGCCAGAAGCATAATTGTGCGAATCATATGCTTCTCCTTAAGTCGTTTGGCTTGCCGCCCTTTGCCGGGAAGGAAAGGGTGTCGAACGCAATTATACATGGAGATGGGCGAAATAGGGGATGGCTCACCTGAAATGAATTCATCTCAAAATGGTCGTACGGAAGGGCGGGCCTTCAGCCCCGCCGTAAGCGGCCTTCGGACCAGGGCTTCAGCCCCTGAAGCCAGAGCCTCCGGTTCCCGCCTTCTATTAATGAGGTGCGCTCCGGAGTCCCCAGAGGCGCCAGCGCCTTGGTCCCGGAAAAAGTTGTACAGGTAACCGCAGGGCGTGAATTATAATCCGCCCGGTTCCAGCGGCCAGCTTGGGCTCACCGGGTCTCCATCATCGGTTGGCGACCCCTACTTCTGAAGGCTTCACATTTCTCCGATGCGTTGCCGGCGGTGAAGTTTTCCCGAGGGGCGGCGCTACCTTCGTGGGACGGACCGAAAAAGACGGGGAGGGACGAATGAAGATGTTAGGACGAGGGGCAATCCTGATATTGGCGAGCATCCTCCTGAATTCGCCCTCATTCGCCGCGGACGACAAGCCCGAGAACAAGGCCAAAGAAGGTGAAGTCTCCTCCGCCGTTGCCAAGCCCGAACCCGCCGCCGCTGCAAACCCGGTGCCAGCAGCGAAGCCGGCGAAGCAGGCTGCAACATATGCTGAACCGGGCGAACCGGAAATCAAGTGGACCCCCATGCCGGCAATGGACGGAAATCCGGGCCTGTTTACATTGGAAACGGGCGAAATCATTCCCAAGGGCGGCTTCAACATCGCCATGACCGCCAACAAGTTTTCGCGCATGCCCGGACAAATTACCGTGCTGCAATTTGTCCCCTCCTTTGGGGTGGGCATCACCAAGCGGTTTTCGATCTTTGCGAACATGCAGGTACACGACCACATCCACGTAGATGCGCCGTCGCAGCTCAGCTTGAATTCGCCTCTCTCGAACCCGCAATTTCCCAGCAATCCGCCGCAGTTGAACTCCATTTACCGTTCGCTATTGCCGGGAACGGGGCTGCCGCCCGCCTACGTGGAGGACTTCCCGTTTGCCTCACACAAGGGCGGCGGGTATGGAGAAGTGGATCTGGGATTCAAGATTGGGTTGCTTTCGGAGCGGCGCGGGAATTGGGCCAGCCTGGCCATCCGCAATGATTTTTATCTGCCCACCAGGACGGGGCTTGGCGCCCTGCTCGCGAACCAGATGCAGTATGGAAATTTCAGCTACGGGATCGGAGCGGAAGCTAGCAAGACCATTATGCACCGCACCATCCTGGCGACCATCGACTGGTCTTACCGCTTTATGCGTGAGCAGACCTTCACGGGAACCGTGAACGGGGTCACCCAGCCGCTGGTCCTGGACCTGGCCGATCAAATGCGGACAGGATTCGGAATGCTGATTTTCCCGGGCAAGAGATTCAACATCATTACCGAGTATTCCAGCCTGATTTATATGCGCAAGGGGCTGCCCAACACTTCGTTTGGCGCGCGGGATCCCGTAGACAACGTCTCCGGAATCCGCTTTTACCTGGCCAAGGAATTCGCCTTCGAAATCGGCTACCGCTACAGCATGAATCTGAACAACCACCTGGACCGCAACGGATTCATCGCCAAATTGTCGGGAGCCTACTGGCCGGAGAAACCGGGCGTGCCGGATTCCCTGACGGCCAGTTGCTCGGTGAACAAATCTTCAGTGATGGAAGGCTCGAGCGATCTGGTGGAGGCCACCGTCACAGCGACGGATTCCTACGGCCATCCTTTGACCTACACATGGACGGCGACAGGCGGAAAAATGGACGGCAGCGGCCCGTACGCGCGTTGGAGCGCCGCCGGTGCCGCGGCCGGAAATTACATCCTCACGGCGCAGGTGGATGACGGCGCGGGCAAGACCGCCAGCTGCACCGCTGCTGTGACCGTACAGCCAAAGTAGGCTGCGGCGTCGCCGTAGATATTGCCCTGCGGACCGCTCACGGTGCTTGCTGGTGAGCAGCCGCGTTCGGTTCAAAAATCGACCCCACTCTGAATTTTTCCCTCCAATTTCCCTTGACAGTCTAGTAACTACATGATAACATCGGCGCGGCATGATTGGACGGCACAACCCGCTACCCGGCCTAATCGCAACAGCTAAAATTCCGGCATCTCTAATCGCAACACACCCGGAAACCGAATTCGCCGTAACCCCTACAAAACAAACGACCGCGGTACTTTCTAATCGCAACAAAAAGACCCCCCGGGGGGGGGGTGTCAAACTACTAACCGGGAGCGAAAGGTGAGCGAAAACGACGGACCTGCAATCGAGGAGGGAAAGTCTATGGCGCTGTTGGCCGATGGTGGGCTGAGGTGATTTGCGTCGGGTCTTCAAACGAGGGACTGCTGCAGATGGACTATGGATCGAACAGCGGGCTGGAGGGACGGTAGATGGGCCCGGTGAGGCGTCAGTAGAAATACGTAGATTTCAGTTTCAAATCGGTCCGGCGAATCCAAATTGGGACAAAATGTCCTCCCGAAGTTGCAACTACAGGAGTTATTGGAACTTATAACTTTCCGTAACATTGCGGACTTGTTAATCATTCCATTTTGAGACTAAACTCCGCCGCAGGAAACAGCTGCCGGGACCCTAAGTTCAATCATTCCAGTTGGAACGCCGGTGTTCCCATTTGGTGTTCGCCTTGCTACCGACTCCAAGAAAGGGAATCCGGACAGGGGGGTGGAGGAGATGGCTAGCGCATCCGAAGCGATGATGACATCAGAGCGACCTTCCGTTGTGACTGTCCTGATCGTGGATGATGAGAACACCACCCGGACGCTGTGCCAGGAGGTTGTGTCGGAGTCCGGGTTGCGGACGCGCCTGGCGTCCACCACGGAACAAGCCCTGGAAATCTTGGATCAATTTCCGGTGGAGATATTGATCACCGACCTGCGCGTGCCGGAGATGGGTGGGCTGGAATTGCTGAAGCGCGTGCGCGAGACGCACTCGCAGACGGCGGTGATCGTGTTGACGCAGTACGGAACCATTGAAAGCGCCGTGGAAGCCACACGCTTGGGCGCTGCGGACTACGTGACCAAACCGTTCCACATCCCGGAGCTGCGCACCAAGCTCGACCGCGTCGTCCGTTCCCTCGAGCTGGATCAGGAAAACCGACTGTTGCGCGAGCAATTGCGCACTCGCCCGGGATTCGGTGGATTGATCGGACTGTCGCCCAAGATGCAGCGCGTGTACCGGCTGATCGAGAAAGTGGCCGAGCACAGTTACCCCGTGTTGGTGCTGGGGGAAAGCGGCACGGGGAAGGAACTGGTGGCGCGCTCCATCCATTTTTCAGGGTCGCGGCGAAACAAGCCGTTTGTGCCAGTGGATTGTTCGGCGCTGGTGCCCACGCTGATCGAATCGGAACTGTTCGGCTACGTGAAGGGCGCTTTTACCGGGGCGCTGCACACTCGGCAGGGATTGATGGAGGTAGCCAACAGCGGAACGCTGTTTTTGGACGAGATCGGCGATCTGCCCATTGATTTGCAGGCCAAACTGCTCCGCGCGTTGCAGGAGAAGGAAATCAGGCCGGTGGGGTCCACCGATCGTGTGTCGTTGACGGTGCGGATCATTGCCGCGACAAATCGCGACCTGGATGCATCCGTGCGCCAGGGCGCCTTCCGGCAGGATTTATATTTCCGGCTGAACGTGGTGCAGATCAAGATGCCTCCCCTGCGCGAGCGCAAGGGAGACATTCCCTTGCTGGTGAATTCATTTCTCGAGAAGTTCGCCGGACCGGACGGGAAGCCCAGGACGGTCTCCGAAGAAGCCATGGCGCGGATGATGGGGTATGACTGGCCGGGAAACGTCCGCGAACTGGAAAACGCCATTGAGCGGGCCATGGCCCTCGGGTCCGGGCCCATCCTGCACGTGGGCGATTTGCCCTCGAATATGCAGTATGGAACCGGCGAGCGATTGCCGGTGAACGATGAACTGCTGCCACTGGATGAATTGGAACGGCGCGCCATCTTGCGTGCTCTGCGCGAGGCGGGCAACGACAAGCTGGCTGCGGCGCGGCTGCTGGGAATCGGGAAAACCACGCTATACCGCAAGCTGAAGCAGTACGAGGCCCAGGCGCTGGGCAGCGAGGCGTAGGCCGGCCAAGCCGACATCTGAATTCCTGGGAAGCGCTTCGCGGACAATTCTGCAAGAACTCCACGCCACAATATTCCTAGACGGGAAGCCAGCGTATCGAACTGGGAAGATAACGCTTCTGAAATTGATGGAATGGTCTGTAAGTCACACAAAACAGATGGATTAAACGATTCGTGCGCGTGGTCAGCGTAATGCAATGCACTATGGTCATGCGCATAGATTTGCATAGCAGTCGGAAAGTGGCCTGGCTCCCAATTCTCCGCCGACTGCTTGAATACGGATGCGCCGTTGCCGCAGGACTCCTGTGCAGCTACTGGATCATTGGAGCACGCTGGTGAGCACGGTGCGAAATCGCCTGGACGGACTGGTGCGCCCGGCCGCCGGGCGGTTGCGCCGGGCCGCAGATCCGGTACTGGAAAACGATGCTTCGGATTGGGCGGAAAAAAGGGAGCTGCTGGTGGGAGCCAACTTTGGCGCGGTGTTCGAATCCAGCGCCGAAGCCTTACTGCTTGTTGACGAAGCGGGATACATTCGCCGGGCCAACCAGTGCGCTCGCGATCTCCTGCATTCAGGGAAACACAGTCCGGGCCAAGTGAAGCTCGCCGAGATTTTGTCACCTCCATCCGCGAACGAATTGGGGCAGTTTCTCGCCCGAGTTCCCAGAGCGTTGCCAAACGGAATGCGGCCGGCGGCACAGGAAGCGGCGGTGCTTGAGGGCTGCTTGGTGACTGGACTCCCAGTGCGCCTGACGCGCCGGGCCCTGTTGCCCGCATCGGGCGAGTGGCTGCTGTGCGCCATAGATGGAGCGCCGGAGCCGCGGGGCGGCCGGCAGATTCAATCGAAGCTGCTGCAGACGGAGAAAATGGCGGCGCTGGGACAGTTGGTGTCGGGGATTGCGCACGAGCTGAACAATCCGCTGACGGCCATAATGGGTTACGCGCAGTTGCTGCTGGGCCACGGTTTGCAAGCGGCGCAGCTTTCAGAAGCCAGCAAAGTATTTCAGCAGGCGGAACGCGCGCGGAGGATCGTAAAAAACCTGCTGTATTTCGCGCGCGAGAACAAGCCGGAGCGGACACGCGTGGACCTGAATGAGATCGTCGAGCGCACCCTGGCGCTGCGCAGCTACGAATTGAAAGTGGAAAATATCTTGGTCGAGTGCGAGCTGTCGCGCGATTTACCGGAAACTGTTGGCGATCCATATCAACTCCAGCAGGTAGCGCTCAATCTCCTGGTAAACGCGGAACAGGCGCTGCTGCTGGGCCGCGGCCGCGGGCAGGTGTGGATTCGCACGCACCGCCTGGAGCGCGACAAGATCTCGCTGGAAGTCTCCGACGACGGGCCGGGCATTCCGCTGGATATCGCTTCACGGATATTCGATCCATTTTTCACCACCAAGCCTTCGGGCATCGGCACGGGGCTGGGACTTTCGATTGTGTACGGAATCGTGCAACAGCACGGAGGCGAGGTGACCTTCGAGAGCCGGCCCGGAGCGGGGACAAAATTCCTGGTCGAGCTGCCGGTGGTCTCGCTGCCCGCGGAGGAGCAACGCACGGCGATGACTGCGCCGGCGTGGGATACGCAGGCCAGCGCCAGCGGCCGCATCCTGGTAGTGGAAGACGAAGCGACCGTAGCGCAATTGATTGTGGACGTGCTCCGCGAGGAAGGCCACCAGGTGGAAGCGGTGCTGGACAGCCAGGAAGGGTTGACGCGGATTTCGCGCACGAAGTACGACTTGGTGATTTGCGACCTGCGCATGCCAAGGCTGGATGGGCCGGCGTTCTTCGAAGCATTGGTCGCAGCCGGCAGCCCGATGCAGAACCAAATCATGTTCATCACCGGCGACACGCTGGCGCCGCGCACGCTGGAATTCCTGGAGCCCCATGGATTGCCATACCTGGCCAAGCCGTTCCTGGTAGAGGAACTGAAACTGGCGGTGCACCGGATGCTGGAAAAAATACGCAAGCCGGAACCCGCGGCTGAACTGGCGAAGGAACAGATGGCGGGGCCGGCATCATGACCGCGATGCTCACAGGGACCAAGAGCGCGCCGGTGACGTCGCAGCTCCGCGCGCTGCTGGGAGTGGCGGACGCGGGATTGGCTGGCAAGCTGGAGCGCGAGCTGGAGCGAATTTCGAGCAGCGGACAAATTGTGGTGGTCACGCGACTCGCGCAACTTCGCGAGCAGCTGGGAGAGACCAACCCTCGCGTGATCCTGCTGGATGAGAATGTGCTGGAAGGCGCGCCGTTGGTGGAATTGCTGCGGCAGATGACGGAGACGGCGCCCGTGATTTTGTTGGGAAACGCCGAATGGCGCGAAGATTTTTCGCACATGGTGGCGGAAGGCGATGTGGACTTTGTTGCGCGCACGGGCGACTTCGTCCCGCTGGTTGCCGGCCTGGTGGAAAGGCGGCTGCGCTGGGCGGAGCGGTCGGAGACGGCGCTGGGCCCGCCCTGGGCGGGATTGTCCGCCGATAGCGCGGCGATTCTGCGGCATGAAATCAACAATCCTTTGACGGGCATTCTGGGCAACGCAGAATTGTTGCTCAGCCATCGCGACCGATTGCCGGCGGCCGACACGCAGCGGCTGCAAACCGTGGTGTCGCTGGCGGTGCGGCTGCGTGAAACCATTCGCCGGCTGAGCAACGCCTGGGAAACGCAACCGGCCCCTCTGAAATCCGTTTAGCTTCAAGCTCACCCTGCGGCAGCTTCCTCCGCGATTTTCTTTGAGCAGGACAGTCGTGCGCGGAGACGAAGCCGGGGCCGCGGAATTCTCTCTGCGGAGGATGATCATTTCTTTTCTTCGACAGGCACCGCGGCTGCGGCGGCGCGGGCCTTGGCGAGCAAGTCATCGAGGTACGCGCGGGAAAGATATTTTCCGCTGAGAACGACAGCGGAAATTTTCTGCGTGTTGGAGATGTCGCTGAGCGGATCGGCGTCTAGCAGGACCAGATCGGCGCGCTTACCAGCAGCGACAGATCCTAGATCATTGCGGCCGAAGAATTCCGCGGGACTGTTCGTGGCCGCGGCGAGCGCTTCACGCGGAGTGAGGCCGGCGGCGACGAGTTGCTGAAGTTCCTGGTGGAGGCTCGCGCCGACAAAAACGTAGCTGTCGAGCGAGTCGCTGCCGGCCAGCAGCTGGACGCCGGCGCGGTGCATCTCGCCGGTCAATTTGCTGTCATTTTCGAACTGACGGAGCCACCAGGCGGCGGTATCGCGATCGTGCTGCGTGGGATTCCGCGCCGGGGCCAAATCCTTGCGAAGCGATGCGGGGAGATAGGCTAGCAGAGAATCCGTGGCGGAATCTTCCAGGTGATGAGCGTTGGCGCGAATGGCGAACAGCGTGGGAGTGACCCAGGTGCCATTTTTGCGGAAGATCTGCCAGAGCGCGGCGGCTTTCTCCGTTGAGAATGTGCGATTGGCTTCGTCGCGGATATCGCCGATGGCTTGCGCGTCATGTTTCACGCGGGCCAGGCGAAGTTTTTGGCGCATGGCGTCACCCTGCGAAGAGCAATCGAAGGCCAGCGAGCTGTAGAAAATGTGCTCAATGCTTTTCTGGCCGGAGTTGGAGGCTTCGACGGCGGTCACATCGGAGGGAACATGGCCGACGAAAGTGATGCCGTCCTTGCGGGATTCTTCGGCGATGGCGAAGTAGGCGTCGCGCGGGACGTCGATAACTTTGATGAAGTCGGCGCCGCGCTCGCGGAGGCGCCGTACTGCTTCGCGGGCTTCTTCAGGCGTGGCGACGGCCAGCTCTTCGGGTTTCGTGGGAGCCGGCGCGGCTGTGGGGCGGCGCGGGGGAAGCAGCATGGGACCGCCGGCGACAATTTGCGGGCCGAGGAGCGCGCCGGCGGAGATTTCCCTGCGCCAGGATTCGAGCGCGTCAAGATCGCCCCCCATGTCGCGGATGCCGGTGATGCCGCTGGCGACGAGGAGCGGAAGAAGGACCTGGCGCGCCCAGGCGGGTGCGGCGAAAACTCCCGCGACGTGCGTGTGCATGTCCCACAAGCCGGGGATGAGAAATTTTCCGCGGGCGTTGATGATTTTCGCGCCTTTGGGAGCTGCGAGCGATCCGGAAGCGGCGATGGCGGTGATGGAGTCGCCGGTGATAACGACGGTCTGGTCCGTGCGAGCCACTCCGCCGGCGACGTCTATGACCGTGACGTGATCTAGGACCAGCACATTGGATTTTGCCGGACGCGCGGCGAATGAAGGGATCAGCAGGACCGCGGCTGTCAGCGCCGACCATAGAGAGCGGGTGTTCATGGACCCTCCCCGCCGCGCCCAGAGCGCCCGGAAGAATTCACGTGGCGGGCGGTTAGACGGGACAGCGGCGCGGGGAGGTAGCGCGCTGTGTCCGGCATGACCCGGAGGTTCGTCTGCGATCCACACACCGCATCCCGAAAATTCCCTCGGGACGCACAAACGGTGAATGTGTGACGATTAGAAAAAGGTATGGGTCTTTGTTTTGAACGACTTACGCCGAGTTCTAATGCCAGGATGTGACGATTAGAAAATTTGCAGTTCTTGAAAGCGCCCCGCACATGCAGGGCTGGGCGGGTCAGAGGCTGGCGGGAGCCTCGTTCGTCACGCATCGTCGGGAGTGGTTCGTCAGTTTCATAAGCTACAACCGGGTTCGACAATTTCCCCGAAGTGACTATGGCGCGCTTAAACGCGGATTGCAATGGTACGAAAGTGTCAATGATGCGGGGCAAGGCGCAGAAATAGGCTGGCGTGGAGCGCTCGCGGTCGAAGCTTGCGGCGGAAGGAGTTACTGGTTCGGCAGAGTTGGGACCAGGTGCGGCGTGAGCGACATCCTGCTTATTTCGCTGGTTTGACGAAGAGGGCGTCATCCATGGGGACGTTGTAATGTACTTCAGTGATTTGGACTAGGGCGGTCTGCCCGTCAAAAATTTCCAAGTTGCGAAATGGGATCTTCACGCCACCTACAGATCGATAATCCTCGGGGAAAGTTTGTAGGACCATCTGTCCCTCCGGCAGAGAATCTGTTTCGTCATGGCGAACCAACAGACCATTCTCACATTCGAAATAAAACCGAGCTTTGGAATATTCGTCCGGAGCATATTCGACGACGTAAGCGTTTCGACCTGACATCACCTCGATGCCTGAGACTCTCGCTCGATCCGGAAATTGGATCAAATGCAGGCGCGCGTAGAACTCGCAACGCCGTAGGCGCGCGGTCAGCTTCGCTCCCGTATACTCACGGAAGCCGCGAGCGTCCACAGTCCAAATGGACTTGCCGTCGCAGCCATCTCGTCTTTCCGATCCATCCGGAAGTGTAAGACCTTAGAGGCGTTTGTCAGGAGCCTTGCCAAAGAGCTTCATGGTCAAGATCGCGGGGTTGTCGTCCACGCTGGAACGCCGCCGATGGCGGTCTGATAGCGGTCCACAATTTCCTTTGCCGTTGGAAGGGACACTTGAGCCGGTGAAGCAGCCCCCCGAGATTGAAGAGCACCACACCCCGGAAGACCGGTCGCGAGCAGCGTTGCAATCAGGAGAGAGGTATTTGTAATAAACCCGATCACTCCCGGGTTTGGATCGTCGTGGTGATGTCTCTACGCTGCCAACATAGACTCGATTGCGGCTTTGAGAGGTGACTAATTTGAAATACTTTAGTGAATGGTTAACCTCCGTGTGATGGCGCGCGGCTGGTTGATTGACGATGAGCCCCGTGTGTCGCGCCTACGGCGCTCGGGATGAATTTGAAACGTGGACCCCACCCTTACGGGTGGGGCTAAAATCTGCCGCGCCTACGGCGCTGGGGAATTGCCCGTGCCACCGCGCGGATGGGCATTTACTTCCGGCGCGAGTTTACCTACCATGTGCCGTGTCCTGGACTAGCCCCTGGGGGCCAACTACGTGCCAGTGCTGCCTGGCGCGAGAATAATTTCATGCCAAAAGCACCCCGATTAATGGTCATTGAACCGAGCGGCGTTCACCGCGAAGTGCCGTTGGCTGCTTCGCCGTTCCGCATCGGGCGGCAGGCGGGGAACGAATTGACGCTGCGCGACAACCGCATCAGCCGGCAACACGCGCAGATCCTGTCGGACAATGGCTCGTGGGTGCTGGAAGACATGGGCAGCCGTCATGGCACGTATGTGAATGGGGAAAAGGTGCTGAAGCACGAGCTGCAACCGCGCGACAAGATTGATTTCGGGATGGGGGATTCCTACCGGATCGTTTTCATCGGTGAGGGAGCGACGATCGAGGAGTTGGTGGAGCGGGTGGAAGCGCCGGCGCCCACGCAGGCGGGAACGCGCGAGCTGTATCACCTGGGCGTGCTTTTGGACGTGGCGCGAACGATGGGAACGGGCCTGTCGCTGGAGGATGTGTTGACGTCGGTGGTGGACGCGGCCATCAAAGTGACGCGGACGGAGCGCGGCGTGCTGCTGCTGGCGAACACGCCGGGGGCGGAATTGCAGATGGTGGTGGCGCGGGATGCGCAACGCGGAACGCTGCGGCCGGACACTTTGAAAGTGTCGCAGAGCGTGGTGAAGCGGGTGGCCACCACGCGGCGGGAATTGATTGTGAGCGACACGGGAGAAGATACCGGCGGTGCGACGGCGGGTGAAAGCGTGGCGCGCCTGGAGCTGCACACCATCGTGGCCATTCCCGTGGACAAGCTGCCGGTGATCGAGTCCCTGGACGCGACCATTTCGACGCGGCAGGGAGAATTGCTGGGCGTGCTCTATCTGGACAGCCACGTGCCGTCGAGCGCGTTTACGGACCTGGACCGCGAAGTTCTGCGGACGCTGGCGCGGGAAGCGGCGACGGTAATCGAAAACGCGCGGCTGTTTGCAGCCTCGCGGGCCAAGGCCAGGCTGGACCACGAAATTGAAATCGCCAGCGGAATCCAGAAGACGCTGCTGCCGAAAGCAATGCCGAAACTGCCGGACGTCGAGGTGACGGGCTCCACGCTCTCGTGCCATTCGGTGGGCGGGGATTGCTTTGACGTGATCCCACTGGGTGGCGGGCGGCACGGATTTTTCGTGGGAGATGTTTCGGGGAAGGGAATTTCTGCGGCGCTGCTGGCCACGCTGCTGCAAGGCGTGTTCTTCACCACCGCGGCAATGGATATTTCGCTGCCGGGAGTTTTTTCGCGGGTGAACCAATATTTGTGCGAGCGCAGCGGTGAGGATCGCTACGCCACGGTATTTTACGGAGTGCTCGACAAGATGGGGCGGTTTGAATATGTGAACGCTGGACACGTGCCGCCGCTGCTGCGGCACAAGTCGGGAGCGCTCGAGGGATTGGGGTCTGCAAATTTCCCGGTGGGAATGTTTGTGGAAGCGGAATATCAGAGCGCGCGCGTGCAACTGGAGTCCGAAGATTTTCTGGTGATTTACACGGACGGAGTTTCGGAAGCGGCGAATCCGCAGAACGAAATGTTCGAGGAGGCACGGCTGCGGAAGATTCTGGAAAGTTTTACAGGCCAGACCGTGGATGAGCTGGCCGACGCCATCCGCGCGGGGATGCGGGCGTTCACCGAAGGCGCACCCCAGTCGGACGACATCACCATCCTGGTGGTGCAGTACAAAGGCCAGCCTGCATGAAAAAGAAGGCCACCACGCGGGAAACGAAGGCAGCGGCGTCGCCGCTGCAAATGCTCGAGCAGGTGTTCGCGGGACTGAACCCCGAGACGGAGCCGGGCGAGCTGGCGCAGCAGATGGTGCGCGTGTTGACCGCGCCGGGAAGATTGCAAGGCGCGCGGCTGTGGCGCGTGGTGAACGGTGAGCCGTTGGTGTGGCACGAAAGCGGCTCGCTGCCGGCGGCCAACGCGTCGCACATGGAAGAAATCCTGCGGGGGAAGAAAGCGGCGCGGACGAACGGGCGAAGCACGGCATGGACGCTGGGGCGCGGAAATTCGCCGGTGGGTTTGCTGGAGGCCGCGGCGAAAGGCAAGTTGGACGAGCCGACCGAGGAGTGGCTGCACCTGTTCCGGCAATATGCGGAAGTCGCTCTGGAGAGCAGCGAGCGGCGGAACGCAGTCATCGAACTGTCCACGATTGTGGAGGCCACCAAGCGGCTGAACTCCACGCTGGACCTGGCCGAGTTGCTGAACATTATTCTGCAACTGACGACGCGGCACACGGGAGCCGAGCGCGGGACGGTGTTCCTGGTGGACCACGAGAAGAACGAAATATGGTCGCTGGTGGGGATCGGCCTCGATCAGCAGGAAATCCGGCTACCCATCAGCAAGGGAATTGCGGGGTGGGTGGCGCAGCATGGCGAGACGGTGAACCTGGCGGACGCGTACACGGATCCGCGGTTCGAATCAGAAGTGGATCTGCGGCTGGGGTTCCGGACGAAATCGCTGCTGGCGCTGCCGATTCGCAACAAGGATGGCGCGACGATCGGCGTGCTGCAATTGTTGAACAAGAAGACCGGACCATTCACCCACGCGGACGAGACCATGCTGCGGGCGATTTCTGATCACGTGGCGCTGGCACTCGAAAATGCGCAACTGCACCGCGAGCTGCTGCACAAGCAGCGCATGGAGCGCGACCTGGCCCTGGCGCGGAGCATTCAACAGGGATTGCTGCCGGAGCGGCCGCCGCAGCTCGAGGGGTTTGATATCGCCGTGTCGCACAAGCCATCGCTCGAAGTTGGCGGAGACTATTACGATTTCATCCGCATGGCACCGGACACGACGCTGATGGTGGTGGCGGACGTGGAGGGCAAAGGCGTGGGTTCGGCGATGGTGATGGCCAATCTGCAGGCCACGCTGCACGCGTTGCTGGCGCACCTGCATTCGCTGGAGCGATTGGTGGAATCGTTGAACGACATGATCCTGACGGACACGCGCGGACAGAAATTTATGACCATGTTCGTCGCGCTGCTGGACCAGCCGCACCGCACGCTGCATTACGTGAATGCGGGACACGTTCCGCCCGCGGTGGTGCGCGCCAACGGCAAGGTGGATTATCTGTGCGAAGGCGGCATGGTAGTGGGGCTGTTTCCCAGCGTGCACTACGACCGCGGGCACGTGAAGATGGAGCCGGGCGACGTGTTCGTGGGCTGCACGGACGGAATCACGGAAGCGATGGATGTAAATTCGGACGAGTTTGGGCGCGAGCGGCTGGCCGAGCTTGTGGGACGCGAGCGCGCATTGCCGGCGCAGGAGATTGTGCAGTCGGTGCTGACGGAAGTGGATCTGTTTTCACGCGGCGGGACGCATGAGGATGACCGCGTGATTCTGGTGCTTAAGGTTGTGTAGCGGCGGCCTGCTTCAATTCTTCTGGATATTTTAAGTTTACCGCTTCAGAGACTTTCCTCAGGGGCTGAAGCCCATGAAATCGGAGGCTGGAATGTCGAAGCTAAAGCTCCGACCCCCTAAATGTCTTTGTAGAGGCGAAATCCTTCCTTAGTGGTTCTCGGGAAATTTCTCAAATAGCGCGATGGTGCGGCGTTCGTATTCGGCGGGAGCGCGGCCGAGGGCGGAGGCGTGCTCGGCGCTTTTGACGACCCACAATTCTTTCGGGCCGGTGGCGGCGTTGTAGATGCGCTCGGCGTGGCGGCAGGGGATGCGGCGATCGCGCGTGCCGCAGATGAGCAAGACCGGAAACGGGCGGGCGGCGACGGCTTTTTCGGGTGAGACATCTTCGGGATTGAAGCCGCCTTCCTTTTGCACAGAGCTCATCGCTGAATTGACAGCCGGGCGAAACAAGGATTTTCCGAGCCAGGAGCCGAGAGAAAGGCCGGCGTAGTCGTAGCTGACTTCGCGCAAATCGGCGAAGGGATCTTCGGCGACGACGGCCTGGATGCGCGGCTCGACGGCGGCGGATTGCAGGGCGATGGCCGCGCCCATGGAGACACCTAGCGCGTACAGGTGGCGGACTTTTTCGCCCGCGTAGAGGGCGTCAGTGATGGCGACACTGTCGTTGCGTTCCTTCCAGCCGAATGTGGCCATATCGCCGCTGCTTTCTCCCTGGGCGCGCGAATCCATCATCACCAGGCTGTATCCGTGCCGCAGCAGGAATTCACCGTGGCCGGAGCAGCCGGTACGATTGTCGGCGATGCCGTGGTAGAGCAGGACCCAGTCGCCGTTGGGCGCGCGCGGACGGACTTTCCAGCCGCGTAGTTCGATGCCGTCGGAGGCGCGCACGACGAAATCTTCCTTCGTCGCGTGAGTATCCTCAAGCATCTTCTCGGCCCATTTCATTCGGTCGGAGTTCAGAGGCAGGCGGTAGGGATGCAGGATTCCGCCGCCAATCGAGCCGCCAACAAACGCGGCGAGCACGGGGGCGAGGAGCAGCAAAACGGCGGCAAAATAGAAGGAGCGTCGCATTGGCGTGAACACATAAAGGATACGCAGGCGAATGGTGCGATGTTGCAGCCAAAAACACGAACGTACAATTTAAGGTACCTTGCGGGTTCAGGAGCCGGTGGAGGCGTAGTGGCGCGTGCCGATATTCCACAGAGTGACGGAGAGGATCAGGAAGACGACCGCGACGATGGGGACGAGCGGAGCGTATTCGGGGCTGACGGTACGGCCCAGGAGACGAACGCTCGGATAGTAGGAAGCCAAGCCGAAGGGGATGATCCAGCACAGGAAGAACTGCACCACGCCGCTATAAATCGAGAGCGGGTAGCGGCCAAAGGCGATGACGTTCCAGACCGGAGGATGGACGCCGATGCGGTCTTCCCAGAAAAAGGAGACGGTGCTGAGCATCAGGAAGATGGAGACGTAAATTACGGAGGCGCAGATGCCGAAGAAAAGCAGCGTGGCCACCTTGGCTGGTGACCAATGTATGCCCAGGCGGATGGAGGCCCAGGTGATGCAGAAAATTCCGGTGGCGACTTCCTGCAGCGATTCAATCCGGAAGGTTTCGAACAGCACTTGGAAGAGCGAGGAGACCGGGCGCAGCAGCACGCGATCGAATTTTCCTTCGATGATGTAGTTGTTGCCGAAGTCGTAGAGATTGAGGCTGATGACGTTGAACAGGCCATAGGGAATCTGAGTAAAGCCCCAAAGGAAGACGACTTCTTCCAAGCGCCAGCCGGCGAGCTGCGTGGATTTCTGAAACAGGATGACGACGAAGCCGAGAGAGAAAATGGTGGCGGCCATGCTGGTGGCTACGCTGATGAAAAAGTCGGCGCGGTAGCTGATGCGCACGATGGCGTACTGGGTGAAGTAGTCGAAGAAGAGCAGGGCATGGCGCTTGGCGGCTGCCGCCAAAGCAGACAGACCGGAATGCTGGTCTGAGATTGTCACCGTCGTGGCGTCCGGCAAATGCTTCCCTTCCCCTGAAAAAGTCAAAACCGACACAGGCTGAAGCCGGTGCTACTAACCCCCGTGAATGGTGATCTTGCGCGAGGCGCGTTTCCACCAGAGATGCGCCAGCAGGAGCAGGATGAAAACCCAGAGCCACTGCGTGGCGAGGGCGCGCAGGGCCGCGGGGCGGTCGAGCTTGCCGAGATAAATCTGGAGCGGCGTGTAGGCGATATGTTCGAACGGTAGTACGGCCATGATGCGTTGCAATTTTGCTGGGAAAAAGGAAATGGGAATCAGCAGGCCGGAAAGCAGCTCGATGAGCCAGTATTTGGCGCGGATGAGGGCGAGGATGGATTTCAGCGGAATGGCGCAGGTGCCGATCATGAAATTGATGGCGCCCATGAGGAAGAAGCTGCCGATCACGCCCGTGAAGAATAGCGCGAAATCTTCCACGGAAGCCGGGCGCAGGACGGGAAAGACGAACGCGACAACAATGGCGGTAGGCAGCGTGAGCAGTCCGAGGCGGAATGCAGATTCGCCCATGGCGCGGGAAATCCACATCCACTGAACAGAGACGGGCTTGATCAGGTCCATGGCGATCTTGCCTTCGATCACCTCGTAGGCCATCTCCTGGTCGATGGTGTTCCAATAGAACGAGCGAATGATCCAGCCGACGCTGACGTAGGTGATGATTTGCGGCAGGGTGTAGTCCGCGATCGACGGCGCGGAATGAAACACGGCGGTCCAGATGAAGTAGTACACCGTGACGTTCAGGAAATAAGTGATGATGCCGGTGAAGTAGCGCAGGCGGAAGGCCAGGATGTTGACGAAGCCGACGCGCGAAAATTCCGCGTAGGGGACCAGGGCATCGCGGAGGGCGCTCATCGTGAACTGCCCTTCGACTGGTTGAGCCTCGACCTGGTCCATAGTGGATAGACGGGCGCGAGGGCCGGGCGGAAGCAGGTGGGAAAAGAAAATTGTAGCGTTGGGACCGTCATCTCACTCGTGACCGCCGGAAAATGTGTCGGCGCAAATTATTCAGCCGCCTTGCTCGCGAGGGTTTCAACAATCGCAATGTTTTGGAGCAGCGTGGCCGGGAAATCGTGGCGCTGCTGCAAGTACGCTGGACTGTTGTAGGAAACCCAGGATTTTCCCTGGGCATCCTGCCAGACGAGAATTTTGAGAGGCAGATCGATGGCGCTGGTGGGCGAGGCGAGCATCAGCGGCGTGCCTGCTTTGGGATTGCCGAAGATGAGCAGTTTCGTGGGATTCATTTTCAGGCCGGCTTTTTCCGCTTCGCCGCTGTGATCGACCACCACGAACAGCTTGACTCCTTTCGCCGCCAGGATGGCCTGAACCTTCTGCACCGTTTCGTCGACGGAATGATGGCCGGGGATGGTGACGATGCCGTTGTCGGCATTTGCTGCCATGAGGTCCTCCTGCTTGATGATTACATGATTTGACTGCGCGGGCTCGTGTGTGGAGACGAGGTAGATGGCCATCGCAAGCCCAACGACAGCCAGAATGAGTGCGACAGCAATTGCCAGCCGAGAGGGGCGATTATATCCGATTCCTCCTCGGTTGAGGTCCTGGACGAGATGAAGGTGGTTGAGCGTGCAGAAGATGTTGACGATGACCCCCAGAACGATCAGGGCGGTGCCGAACCAGAAGGACAAGCCATACGACGGAACGTGGAATTTCACCTGGCCAAGCTGCAGCGCCTCGAGGAACAGCCCGAAGCGGGCCACCACGAAGCCGAAGCCCATGAGGGCGAGGCCGGTGCGAATCCAGGCGAGAAAGGTTCGTTCGGCGGCGAGGAAATCGCTTGGACCGCTGGGGGGTTTTTCTGGCATCGGATTACTTCCTCCGCCGCGAGCGGATGATACACCGGTGCCGTGGTTTACAGAAGCCGCGCGGGGGTAAGACTAGACGCTGACTTCAAGCTGGGCCTGACCGGCGTAGATGCGCTTGACGATTTCTTCGATGGGCTCGTCTTCGATCAGCAGGTCGCGGACTTCGACGGCGGAGAGAATCTGGCGAATGAGGTCGGAAGTGGAGACTTTCACGCGGTCGAAGCGGATGCGGTAGGTGAGCTCGTCCACCTGCTCGGCTTCCAGGCCATCGCGGCAGAAGTCATTGATGTGCGCGGCCTGTTCGCGGTCCTTGAGGACGAATTTGATTTGCTTGGTGCGCAGCAGGCGCTGTTTGAGGTCGGCCAGCGGGCCGTCGTAGAGGACGCGGCCGTGATCTATGATCATGATGCGGCGGCACAACTCCTCGATGTCGTCGAGGTCATGCGTGGTAAGCAGAACGGTGGTGCGGAATTCGCGATTGATGGCGCGCAGGAATTGGCGGATGTGATCTTTGGCGACCACGTCGAGGCCGATGGTGGGTTCGTCGAGGAACAGCAGCGGCGGATTGTGGAGCAGCGCGGCGGCCAGGTCACAGCGCATGCGCTCGCCGAGCGAGAGCTTGCGAACGGGCGTGTGCAGGTAGTCGCGGATATTCAGAATCTCGTTGAAATGCTCCATTCGTGCGTCGAAATCGCGCTGCGGCACGTCGTAGATGCGGCGCATCAGCTTGAAGGATTCGATGACGGCGATGTCCCACCAGAGCTGGGTGCGCTGGCCGAAGACCACGCCGATGGTCTTGACGTACTGACGGCGCTGGCGGTGCGGGACGTATCCATTGACGCGGATATCGCCGCCCGAGGGGACCAGGATGCCGGTGAGCATTTTGATGCTGGTGGATTTTCCGGCGCCGTTGGGGCCGATGTAACCGACCATTTCGCCGCGCTCGATGGAGAAGCTGACACGATCGACGGCGGCTACAGTCTTGTAATCGCGGACGAAGAGATTCTGAATGGAGCCCCAGACACCTTCGCGGCGGTGGAAGGTGCGGAAATGTTTGCAGAGGTCGTGAACGTAGATGAGGGAGTCTGGGCTCATGAATGTGTGAATTCTAGCATTTGGACAGGTCCGGGAGGCGAGAGCACGACGAGGAAGGCTGCACCGACTGGCGCAGCCGGCCATCAGCGGCTAAAGCCGCCGGTTGCATTCCCACGGGACGGCACGACTAAAGTCGTGCCCTGACGAACCGCATGGCATTGTCACTCCCCCATTACTTTGACGAGGATGCGCTTCGGGCGTAAGCCGTCGAGTTCGACAGAGAGGACGGATTGCCAGGGGCCGAGGTCGAAGCGTCCTTCGGTGAAGGCCACGATGGCCTGGTGGTGGAGAAGTAGGCTCTGGAAATGGACCGAGGCGATGCTTTCGAAATGGCCCTTGTGTTTGAAGTCGTCACGGGCGGGAGCGAGCTTGTTGAGCCAGGCGTCGAGGTCTTCGAGCAGGCCGGGCTCGTCGTCGTTGACAATGACGGCGGAATTGGAGTGCAGCGAGGAGACCAGGATGATGCCGTCGCGGAAGGAACTTTTTTCCATGGCGGCTTTAATTTGTGAGGTGATGTTGAAGACCTGCCGCGTTTGCGTGGACTGCAGGGTGATGTGTTCGTTGTAAATCTTCATCCCTTGTGGCAGGTGGAGCAGTGCTTGGCGTCAATGTGGTCCATGGTGACTTCGAACATGTTGTTGCAGCCGATGCAGACGCGGTGGATTTTGACCGGCGGCTTTGCGCCAGGTTTGGGCGCGGCGGCTGAATCGGAATGCTGGGCCTGCGGTGTGTCGCTCATGGCGGGATTTTATCATGAAGTTGCGATTCAAGCGGTCGCGCCGCGGTCAAGAATCTGACGCACACGGGAGACGATATCAGCGATGCGCACGGGGGCATATAAAACCTCTGCGGCGCCTTGGACACTTGCCGGTGGGAGAGGGATTTTCTCCGCGCGCGAAGCAATGAGGATGGTTGGTACGCGCGCGATTAGCTTTTGAACGGCAGGATCGGCGGCGATTTCAGTGGTGGCTTCGAGCACGACGGCTTGCGGCATCTGGCCTGAAGCGATGGCGCAGCTCACATCTTCCGCCGATTCCATGCCGAGGGCGTCAACGCCCGATTCGCGGAGTTCGGCGCGAACGGCAGTGCGCAGTGTCCAATCGCGGGCGATCACTAAAACGACTGCCATCTTGTTGCCTGTGGATAGCATCCCATAAATGTAGGGTAGGCTACACGCCGGCAGGGGATTAGATAGGCAAGCACCAAACGGCTCTGTTACAATTTTGAGACGCTGGGGGAGGCTGCGCTCCTGCGCGGCCCATCATGGCAGAACACAAGAATCGAAAATGGATCGTCCTTGGCCTGGCCGCGGGGCTGGCGGTATTGGTGCTGGTGGTGTTGGCCAGCCGCGGGCAGGCGCCCGCTGTGCCGATGGCCAGCGTGGGGCGCGACGATTTGAGCGCCACAATTACCAGCAACGGGAAGGTGGAGCCGATTACTGCGACAGTGGCGCGAGCGCAATTTCCTGCATTCGTCGAGAAAATGCTGGCCACTGAGGGGCAGCCGGTTCACCGGGGACAATTGATATTGACGCTGGATGCGGCGGACGTGCGCGCGCAATTGTCGCAAGCGCGCGCGAATCTGCTGGCGGCGCGAACGGATTTGCAAAACGCGCGCGCCGGCGGACCTCCCGATGAAGTGGCGCAGATTCAAGGCGACCTGCAAAAGGCGCAGGTGACGGTCGCAAACCTCGAACGCACGCAGCAGGCGTTGGAACAGCTTGCCGCCAAACAGGCAGCCACGCAAGACGAAGTGGCGCAAAACCGAGCGGTGCTGGCCGAGACGCGCGCAAACCTGGAGAGTCTGCAACAACGCAAGACGGCACTGGCGCAGAGGGCCAGGGTCACAGTTGAGAGCGCCGGGTTGCGCGAGCGTGAGGCGCAGAGTCAAGTGCGATCGCTCGAAGAGAAGGTGCGCTCGGCCACGGTGACGGCTCCCGCGGACGGGACGCTGTATTCACTGCCGGTACATGCAGGTGACTATGTGAAATTGGGAGACGTGCTGGCGGAGATGGCGGACCTGCGGCATGTGCGGGTGCGGGCGTTCGTGGACGAGCCGGACCTGGGCTGGCTGGAGCCGAACCAGGGGGTGCAAGTGAGCTGGGATGCCAAGCCGGGGCGCGTGTGGGCCGGGCGGACGGAGACCGTTCCGAAGCAAGTGGTGGCGCGCGGGACGCGCAGCGTCGGCGAACTGCTGTGCTCGGTGGACAATGACAAACTGGAGTTGCTGCCGAATGTGAACGTGGAGGTGCGCATCCTGGTGCAAACGCGTAAGGGAGCGCTGGCGATCGACCGCTCGGCGGTGCATTTCGAAGCGGGCAAGCATTTCGTATTCGCGTTTGACGGCGAGAGAATTCACCGGCGGGATATTTCCGTCGGCGTGGCCAGCACTTCGAAGTATGAACTGGTCGCCGGGCTGAAGGAAGGCGAGCGAGTGGCGTTGTCCGGAGACCAGGACCTGCGGGATGGAATGGATGTGCGCGCTGCCGAGGGCAAATAAGAGTGCGGCGCACACGCCCGGCAGCAATCATCTCCATGCTGGCATTCGCGCTGATCGCGGCGGTTCTCACCATCCCGGCAGCGCTTTCCGCAGGCGATATCTCCGGCATTCTCCAGGCGGCCGAGCGGCAGTTTAATTCCGGAAATTATTCCAGCTCGATCACCACGCTGCAGTCCGCAGTTACACAAAATCCGAACAGCGCCGAAACATTCTACTGGCTGGGCCGGAATTATTACGAGCTGCGCGACTACGACAACGCCATCGCCAACGCCGAGAAATCGGTGCAACTGGACCCGAAAAATTCCCTCTACCACATGTGGCTGGGCCGGGCGTTTGGCGGAAAGGCCGACCGCGAACGCAGCTTCTCCATAGCAAAAAAAGTGAAAAAGGAGTTTCAGGAGGCGGTGCAACTGAATCCGTCGAACCTGCAGGCGCGTCGGGACCTGGAGGAATATGATCTGGACGCGCCGTGGATCGTCGGTGGCGACAAAGACGAAGCCAAGGCGCAGGTGGAATCGATTGCTGCCATTGATCCAGTAGAGGGCCACCTGGCGCGGGCGACCCTGTACGTGGAGTCGAAGAAGCCGGAACTGGCCGAAGCGGAATACCAGGAAGTGATGAAGGCGAAGCCGAATCGGTTGGACCCCTACTTGGAAGTGGCGACTTTTTATCTAAAGCGTGGAAAACCTACCGATGCGGAAACCGCTATTCAGGCGGCGGCGCAGACAAGCCCGAATGATGCGCGACTGAATTTTTATCGCGGCGTGTCGAGGGTAGTGGCCGGCATAGAACAACCCCGCGCCGAGGAATATTTGAAATCGTATCTGGCCAGCACACCGGACCGCAGTGACTGGCCGACCCATGCGTCGGCGCGAGACTGGCTGGGGCGGCTGTACGAAGCCGAGGGCAAACGGGCGGAGGCGGCCGAGCAATACCGGGCGGCGCTCCAACTAGATCCCAGCCGCAAAGACACCAAGACACGGCTGCAACAACTGGAAAAGAAATCACGCTAAGGGCAGGAGCGGCCGGAAACTCGCGCTGCCTTGCCGGCA
>Ga0210407_10000141_pt1 | contig 91592 bp, 64 predicted proteins | sample IncBWC27MmetaG_FD_150860 | JGI IMG/M metagenome (GOLD analysis project Ga0210407, IMG submission 150860) | Forest soil microbial communities from Barre Woods Harvard Forest LTER site, Petersham, Massachusetts, United States - Inc-BW-C-27-M | ecosystem: Environmental > Terrestrial > Soil >...
AATCTTTTCATTTGTTCTTATCCCCCCTGAAGCAGCTAAGCTGCGGTTTCAACCGACCTGGAATTGCGTTTAGACACACATCGAGCGATAAAAATTAGAGGCAACGCAATTGGCCACTTGAAATGGGTTCCAGTGCATCGAAAATGCACGCGGGCCAGTTCATGGGCGCATTGCTTAAAGCTCAACAACTTTGGTCAAATAACCTGGGCTAGCGAAAGCGCGTTTGACATCGATTCCCTGAACTGACATCAAACGCGTGTAAAGCTTTAGTTTTGGACGGGCAATTGATGTGCCACAAATCTAAGCTCTCACAATGCTGATTATGAAGACGTTAAAATGTATTCCTCAAATTTTTATATAAAAAATAGTACCAACCAATATGGGGGCTATGAATTGCCATATTTCCACAGATTCTTTTCACGTGGCCTATCCAAAATGTTCTTAGTATGATCCGTGCACCATTTAAATTTTGCCCACCGTTCCCCGCGAGTGTGAAAGTCATCTCTGCTTGTCTCCTCCACGTGGCTGAAATACAGTTCTTGCGTGACTACTCCTATCAAGGAATTTGAACCGCACGCGTGGCTGCGCAGCGGGCACGCGATGACGATTGCGTCGGCGATGGTGCCGCGGCAGTTTGCGTTGCCGCAGGGGGAAGAGCGGTTGTTTGAGGTGGACGCATGGTCGAAGCTGCTGGGGCATTGCCATTGGCAGCCCGGGAAGAGTCGCGACGTGCCGGTGCTAGTGATCGTGCACGGGCTGGAAGGTTCGAGCGATTCGAATTACGTTCGCGGGATTGCCGAGAAAGCGTGGCGGCGGGGATTTCACGTGGTGCGAATGAACCAGCGAAATTGCGGCGGCACGGAAGCGCTGACGCCGACGCTATACAACTCAGGGATGAGTGGAGATTACCGTGCCGTGTTCGAAGCACTTTCAGGCGCGAACGGGTTCGAGGAGATTTTCTTTGCGGGATATTCGATGGGCGGAAATTTGGTGACCAAGATGGCGGGGGAGTTTGGCGATGCGCCGCCGCGCGCGCTTCGCGGGATCGGCGTGGTGTGCCCGGCGATCGATCTGGCGGCGTGCGCGGATGCGCTCGAGCGCCGGGACAATTATTTGTACCAGCGGCATTTCGTGAAGGGGCTGATGGCGCGATTCGCGAGGAAGCAAAAGTTGTTTCCCGACCGCTACTCGAGCAATGGAATCGGGCCGGTTCGAACGGTGCGGGAATTCGATGATGAAATCACCGCGCCGCAATTTGGGTATCGCGATGCGGAGGATTATTACGAAGCGGTGGGGGCGAAGAAGGTGGTGGCGCAGGTGCGCGTGCCGATGTTGTTGATTACCGCGGAGGATGATCCGTTCGTGCCGTACGTTTCGATTTTGACGGCTCGAGTGGCGGAAAATCCAGCGATTCAATTCGTGGCGACGGAGCATGGCGGGCATTGCGGGTATATTTCCAAACATGCCGGTGTGGAACGTTTTTGGGCGGAAGAACGCATCGCGGAATTTTGCGACGCGATTCGGCGTGGGGAGAATTAAGCGAAGGGCTTTTCGAGCGAGATGGCGAAACCCTGGGTCAAGAGCTGAGCGGGGCCATCGGCGGTGATGACCATATCGTCTTCGCAGCGGATGCCAAATTCTCCGGGAATGTAAATTCCCGGTTCATTCGAAAAAGTCATCGCGGGTTCGAGTAGCGTTTTGCTGCCGCGGACGAGGTACGGGTGCTCGTGGCCATCGAGGCCGATACCGTGGCCGAGACGATGGGTGAAAAATTTGTAGTCGGGGCCGTAGCCTGCGCCGGTGATGACCGCGCGAGCGGCGTCATCGACGGTGCCGGAGAGGTGTCCGGCGCGAGCAGCGTCAAGAGCCGCGTCTTGTGCTTTGCGGACGAGATCGAAGGCGCGCGTGATTTTTCCCGACGGCTTGCCAAATATGACGGTGCGCGTGACGTCGGACTCATAGCCGTCGACGCTACAGCCGCCATCGATCAGCACGACGTCTCCTTCTTTCAATTTTTGCGGCTGCAGCGTGCCGTGGGGGAGAGCCGCTGAGGCGCCGAGCAAGACGAGCGCGCCGCCGCGAGTTCCTATTTTCGAGAAACCGGCTTCGACGAGCCGGCCGATTTCATCCTGAGACATACCAGCTTTCAGAGAAGCAAAGACGGCGCGGAAGACGTCGAAGGTGGCGTCGCACGCGACGCGCATGAGCGCGAGTTCGTTGTCAGATTTGTGCGCGCGGCAGGCGATGGTGACGGGATCGGCAGAAACGCATTCGAATCCGGGCGCAGCCTGGCGAAGGTGATCGAAAAAAGTGAAAGCGGCGGTTTCTTCAATGCCGAGGTGTCCGGTTCGAATGCCGCGATCGGCGAGCGCCGCCGCGGCGATCTGCGTGGGGCTTTGGTCTTCCTGCCAAATGCGAACTTCGAGGGGAAAACGAAGTTTTTCGCGGAGGCGGCCTTCTTCGAACGCGGGCACGACGAGAATGGGTTGACCTTCGTGAGGAATGACCAGGCCGAGGAGGCGTTCGCTGAGACCCCAGCGGATTCCCGTGAAGTAGTAGAGCGACGTGCCGGGCGCGACGAAGAGCGCGTCGATTTTGGGCTGTGCTTCGGACATGAGTTTTTGAGCGTGCACCATGCGGCTGCGGAATTCTTCCGCAAGAATTGGGTGAACGCGGGAGCCGAGGGGTTTCAGTCCAGAGAAAGCGGAGGGCAGCTTGTCCGCATCGGCGTCCGAAGCGGCGAAAGCGGGGGGCGCGAGAGCCAGAACGGGAAAGGCGGCGGTGCTCTGCAGAAAACGGCGACGGGTGGGTGAAGAGAGGGTATCGAGTTTTGGGTTGGTCATGTCCGTAAAAGGTTTATCCGGGGGCGGCCGGACTTGTCAAGCGGGATAAGGGCACGGCATAGAAAAACAAAAAAGGGGAGCGATGAAGCTCCCCTTTTGCAAAACAGAAGCTGGACGAGTGGGTTAGAAGAGAAACCGCAAAGCGAATTGACCGAACCGGCGCTCATCGTGGTTGCCGTTGTTGGCTAGAGTGGCGAGACCGCCCTTCTTACCTTGCACCACGACATCGGTGGCAGAGCCAATGAGCGCGACGTCCGAGCTGAATCCGTTCACGAAGAGGTCGTGGTGGTTGAGAATGTTGAATCCTTCGGCGCGGAACTCCAGTTTAAAGCGTTCGGTTATCGCGAAGGATTTGCTCATGGCGAAGTCCAGGTTCCATGCTCCGGGGCCCCGGAAGGCGTTTCGAGGCGTCATATTCGCCGGGTACGGGCCGAAATCGGAGTAGCCCAGCAGGCCCGTGAAGCTATTGGCCGCGGGGAGCGTCAAGATGTTGAAATTATTGGCCCCAGCAGCGACAGCAGTATTCGTGGAGAAGCTGGAGATCGGAGTGCCCGGCGTATAACGAACGATGCCGTAAGGTCCGGTCTGTCCATTGAGCGTGTTGGTGCTGTCCGAGATGGTGAAGGGAACTCCCGTTCTGGCGGTGAAAATCGGAACCAAAGAATATCCGCCGGCGAGCTGGCGAACCCATCCGGTGGAACTCTTGAAGAAAGGCTCGTTCCAGATGGCGGAGATGACGACGCGGTGGCGAATATCGAAGTCCGAATTGCCATAGTCGAGCGCGGGATCGCGCGGATCAAGATACCCAAGATTGCCGATCCCGTTGGAACTGCTACTGCTTTCGGAGAACGTGGAACTGATGTTGTCCTGCGAGTGTGAATAAGTATAGTTGCTGACGATGCTGAGACCTGAGTTCCAGAGATCTTGCGTCTGGTAGCGGACGTTGAGTCCGTTGTAGTGAGAGAAGCCAGCCGAACCCCGATTATTGATGGAAGTGAATTGTTGATTGGGCCTGGTCAAGCACTTCGGATTGCAGGAAAGGGGATTGCCGCCAGCGTCGAAGAAGGATTGCGGATCGCCGAGATAGACTTGACCGCCGCCGAGTTCGTTGATGTTTTTGATGTCGTAGAGATGGATGCCATGCGCGCCGTTGTACTCTAAGGCAAAAATGCCTTTGTGTCCGAGCTGGTGATCGACGGCCAGGCCCCAGAACTGAGTCTGCGCGGTCTTGATGTTCTCGTCCACGTTTCGCGGGCTGACCGGAGGCAAGAGGACGGTGCCGGAGCTCCCGGCCAAAGGTCCGAGGTTTTCGTTGGTGATGGGCACGTTGCTGACGTTTAGCGTCGAGTTGTTCGGGGGGTTTTGAATGATGTTAAAGGTGACGTTTCCGAAGTTGCGTTCGTAGCTGATGCCGTATCCACCGCGAACGCTGGTTTTCCCATCGCCGAATACGTCATAGCCGAAACCCACGCGAGGGCCAACGGTCCCGTAGCTCGGCTTCCAGAGTTCGCCAATCGGACTGTTTGGCGCCAATTGAATGCTGCCGCTTCTAACCTGCGCGAAGTAACTGCCGCCGGAACCATAGTAGAAGTTGGAATCGAGCCGCGGGTTGGAATTGTGTTGCACGCCGTAATACTCGTAGCGAACGCCAAAGTTGAGAGTAAGCCGTGGAGAGAATCTCCAACTGTCTTCCGCGTAGACGGCGCCGTCTTTGTATCTGTCGCTGCGTTGGAAAGATGGTTCACTCACGGGCAGGTTCACAGTGCACTGCGGTGTGGCCACGGATGGGCCGCGAGAGGTTCCTGTGTAAGGTCCGGCCACACAGGGAAACGCTCCTCCGGGATTGGCGGCGGCGGTAAAGCTGGTGAGCATTCCGCCGATCAGATTGTTCAAGCCGGTGCCTTGATCCTTGCCGACTTGTTCGACGGCTTGCGCGTAAGCACCGAATCCGCGGTTTACCTGAATGTAGTTGATCTGCCCACCGTACCTCATGGTGTGTTTGCCCCTGATCCAGGAGAGGTCTTCGTTCAACTGGATGGAGTTCTGCGGACCGCCGAAAGGAAGGCCACCGGTCCCGGTGGTGAAATCGAAGAAGCCCGGGAACTGAACGGTCGTGCCGTTGACCGTCGCATTGTTGAAGAGAAAGAGCGTCGGCGTGTTCTGAAGCGCGGTGTTGTATTGCTGCGCGACAGTATCCCGGAAGAAGCTGAGTTTGGAGCTGCTCAAGACGGTGGGTGTAAAAGTGTGATTGATGGAGAAGAGGTAGGAATTGTCAAAGATGGTCTCCCCGACGTTGTACTGCGAGTACGGGCTGCTGAAGAGGGCACCGGGAAGTTCTTTGAGGCTTTCTCGGCCGAAGCGGAAAAACATCTGCGTCCTGTCGCTGAAATTGTAGTCCGCGCGTCCCACGAGAGTGTAGGTATTCTGCGCCACGTCGCCGCCGGCATCCACGGGGGCAGTGTAGTTTACGAGTCCGAACACCGGAGTTCCGGTGGGAATCGCATTGTCAAACGCGCCTCCCGGCGTGTAATTGAGGATTTTATTTCCTTGGCTGTCGGTTTGATCCTTCGTGACCGTGCTAATGAAAGTGGTTGGCCCGCCCTTTCCAAAGGCGCTGAAATACCCCTGGGTATTGGCGGCTGTGGCGGCGATAAGTTGGGGCGTCGGAACGTACGCAAGCACGCTCGCGCTGCTTCGCACGCGGAGCCATTCCGTGCTCTGGAAAAAGAAGAGTTTGTCTTTCTTAACTGGACCGCCGACCGTGTAGCCAAACTGGTTTCGAGTATAAGTGCCCTTCGGAATGCCCTGCGAGTCATTGTCGTAGGTGTTCGCGGTGTAGGCAGAGAGGCGATTAAATTCCCACGCAGAACCGTGAAAGGCATTTGTCCCGCTCTTCGTGGTCAGATTGATGACCCCGCCGGAAGCGCGCCCGTATTGGGCGTCAAAATTGTTAGTGATAACGCGGAACTCCTGCACCGCATCCTGCGGAATGAGTAGCGCGACCGTAGTATCGAAGACGTTTGTGTTTTCCGCGCCGTCCAGCAAGACTTCCGTTCCTGCTGAACGCTGGCCATTCAGATTGAAGCCCACACCGCGGTCCGAATTGTTTTGTCCCGCGCCGCTCGTTTGCATGTTTCCATTGCCGGTGCGGTCGCCGCCGCTGATGTTCCCGGCCAGGGCGATAAAATCGTAGGGATTGCGCGTCAAGCTTGGAAGCTGCTGCACCTGGTCGGGCGTGATGATTTGCGAGATTTCCTGCGACTGCGTGTTAACCTCAGTGCCGCCTCCTGACACCACTTCCACCGTTGTAGTCTGCCCCGAGAGGGAAAGTGACACCTCCACGTTCAGGGTGCCTCCCACCGTAACCTCCGCGCGTGCCTTGAAGGCAGCGAAACCTGCGGCGTTGGCAGTTATGTCATAGAGACCTGGTGTCAAGCCCGGAAGCGTGTATTGGCCATTATTTCCGGAGATCGCCGTGCGAACCGCAGAGGTCGCGACATTCCTCGCCTCGATCTTGGCGCTTGCGACCACGGCGCCGGAGGCGTCCTTGACGGTGCCTGAGATCGCTCCAGAGTCCGCCTGGGCAAAGGCGGAGCTCGCGAGGAACGAGAAGAAGAAAAGGGTGAGAAAAACTCTAGCTAAAATCGAACAGCGAAGATAGGAGTTATTCAGGCTTCGCAAAGCGAGGCCTCGCAGATTCTGAATCATTTCGTCGTTCCCCCGTCCGAAGAGATAAAGCGCTGAACCTCTTTATGCACACGGATAACCACGTGAGGTCCAAACATAAAGTCATTTAAATCAATTGTTTGAAGTTTGAGACAAAGAGGATTTGATATTAAGAGTCCATACCTTTAAATGAAAATTTCGAAATATCGATTTGCTGCGGACAATAAAAAAACTTCTCAAGTATCGCAAAGGCCTGAAGAGAGTGCGCGGAGATGAGGCTCAGGCACGCAAGCGGGCTTTATATTTGGCAGTTCGACCAACGAAGGAAATCGGGAGCTATTCCATGCGGACGGCGAGGATTCTCTTTCCTTCGATTTTCACTTGAATCCCGAGGGGCGGCCGGAGGTCAGATCCCTGGGCGATGTAGCCGCGTACCCAGACGTCGCCGGGCAAGTTGGCCATGCGGAGAGGATCGAACAGGGTATGGCTGCAGGGATTGCCGACCATGGGGTGCTTGGCGGCGTGGAAGCCGTACTCATTCTTGAGCTTATCTAGGTCGGTGACATATTCGAGCTGGCAATTTCCATACGGGGAGTTCAGCGCGAAAGCCCAATAGCTATTGGGCTGAGAAGCGGCCACAGCGGGCAAGCGGACCAAAAGAGCGGGAACATTTTCGCCCGTCAAACGATTGCGGAAGAAGAAATCCTTGGAAGTCCAGGGTTTGGCCAATTCCGGGAGGGTGGCTATGCCAGGATCTTCATCGGTCGAGTGGGGAATCAAAGCGCTTGGATCTGGCGCGGGCGAAGGAACTTCTATTTGCGGAGTAGGCTGTGGCGGCGGAGCTGCCACGTGTTTGGGCCGAAGGGTCATGCGCGCGCCAACGAGGACCAGGACCAAAACAACGGCCAGTGCGGCCACGAGACGCAAAGCCGGGTTTTTGTTCGGACGGCGAGCGCTCTGCGAGGCTACACCCGGAATCTCCGGCATGTCTGGCTTGTATCGGTCTGGACTGGATAGATCGGGCATTTTACTCGGAAGCGATTCGTATTTCTTGTGCACGCCATTGCAAACGCACACGAATCCGTGGCGCCAAGAGACCGGAGCGTCGAATCCGTGGGTATTGTACGGCCTGGGGGTAGAGAGGAGCAACCGGGATGCATCGGGAAAGACACCTTCCAGGAGCAATCCGGGATTGTGTCCAAATTGTCAGCAGCGTGTGTTATTGAGATGAGTACAATGTGCATTGCTGAGCTTGTGCCGAATACCACGGGAACTTAATGTAGAAGGACACACGGTGAGGGTCGCACGCCTCGCCTAAACGTATGAGCTCTGACACACGTGGGGGGGCTCGGACATTTGTCCGCAGCCTGAACATCCTGCTGAAATTCGCACGTCTGTATGAATTTGGACACGTGCGCACGGCAGCCCAGTTCGAGACAACCTGGAAAGAGCTCCGCGCCGCGCTGGACGACAGCGCCGGCAGCGGTGTACTTCTGGGTGCGTCCGGAACGCAAATTCTGCTCGATGGCGTGCCGCTCGGATCCGCCACGGGAGAGCGAAGTTTTGCGCAACTGCTCATTTCCTCCGGAATTGCCAGCATTCACTTCGGCCCATCCTTAACCCAGCCGCAGTTTGCGCGCTTCGTGCGCGCGTTTCCCAGCGGCAACGCCAAACCGTCTTCGCTTGCGGAGCAATTGAAGTCGGCCCTCGCCGGAGACAACAGCATCAAGGTAAATGAAATTCGTTACGTTGCGGAAGACTCTTCCATCGCCGGCATCAAGGTGGCGGCCAACCTCACGGCAAAAGCGTTGGGCGCCGGTGGCGACAAGTTCAGGGATTTCCTCGAAGACCCCAACAAGCTGCTGCAGATGATCCTTGCTGCGGAGAGCGCGCGTTCCGGCGGGTCGGGCGGAGGCCCGGGCTTGGGCTCTGGCGGATCAGGCCCTGGGTTTGGCGGCGGGGGATCGGGCGGCTCCGGCACGGGAACTGGCTCGGGATCCGCTGGCGGCGGAAATCTGTGGGAGTCTGGCCCAGGAGCGGGCGCAGGTTCAGGTCCGGGTTCGGGTCCTGGATTTGGCGGTGGGTCGGGCGGCAGCGGTTCCGGGACGGGGACCGGAACGGGAACTGGAGACGGAACAGGAAGTACCGGCGGACTTGGCTTTGGCGAAGGCACTGGTTCCGGCGGTGGACTGGGGACGGGTAGTTTTGAGAGCGGGAGCGGGAAAGGCAGTGGTGGTGGCCCCGGGGCGGGTGGCCCTGGCGGTGGAGGTAAGGGCGGGGGTCCTGGGGGAACGGAAGGGGCAGCGCCCGGGAAGTGGCTGACGGCCTCGGCAATGTTGCGCGGCGCGACCGTGGGTGGCGCTCCCAGCATTGGTGGCGCAGGTGCAGGTGCGGGCGGGGGCCAATACGGCGTTGCGGAAGAAGACGTCCGCGCGATGCTCGGACTTTTTGCGCAACTGGGAAAGTCGCGAAAAGATCCAGATGCGAAGATGGATGCGCCAACATTCCAATCCCGGCTCAGCGCCATGCCCGTGCGAGCGCAATTCACCTTGCAACAGGCGCTCGCGGGACTTGCGGCCCAAGCGCCCAACGAAAAAGCAGACAAGCCCATGCTCTTGAAGCTCGCGGAACACGTGGCCATCCGCTTCGCGTTGGACAGCTACGAACGCGGCGAGTTGCGTGTCAACGCCGTGAAGCAACTTCTCGACCGCATGAACACCGAGATTGAAGCGCTGCGCAAAATTTTGGGCACCCAGGAACAGATGATGGCCAACGCCGGCCTTTCCGTGCAGTCGTACACGGAATTGCTGGATCAGGAGTTCTGGGAACAAGTTCCGGAAGAAAACAAGAAAGAAGTTCTGACTTCGGACGAAGCCTGGTGCGTCCCGCCGCGGAATGTGCGCGCCTTCCTGGAAGATATGTTGCGGCGCGGTGAACTGAAGACCGTGAATGAGATTTTGATGAACTACGCCACGTGCATCGGGCTGGAGGCGCCTGAGGCGCGGCGAACCACCGCGATCGGCTTGTCCGACCTCGCGGAACTTTATGGCAGCGGTGACGGCAGCGCCTTGATGGATGCGATTCGCCGCTTAGGCAATCAGCTGGCCATCGAGCGCGAACCGGAATTGCAAACACTCGTTAGCGCGACGTTCGTTCGCCTCAGCCAGGAGGCGGCGTCCAAGCGATGTTATCCAGCCATGCAGCAGGCGCTGGCATCGCTGGAGAGCGTGGAAGCGCAGCGTCCCGGCTCCACGCAGAGCTTGCGCCCGCGGATCGGCGCCGAAGAGCGGCTGCCCGAATTCATCGAAGAGGCGCTCCGCAGCGGGCAAATCGCCGATGGCATGACGGATATTCTCGGTTTGATGCCCAAAGCCACGCTGCTCTATGTAACCAATCGCTTTGGGCACTGCGGATTCCGCGAAGACTGCGAGTTGCTGGGAAATATTGCTTTGGGGCTTGGCGACGAAGCCATTCAACGATTGCTCGAAACCATGCAAACGGCCCCGGCGAATGAGGCCGCGGAGGTCGTCGGCCTGCTCACGCAGCTTTCCCCGGAAAACGTGGAAAAGATTCTTCCCGTACGCCTGACGCAATGGCCGCGTTCGGCGCACGACCGCGTCGTCCGGCAGCTCTCCTCCGCCCCGTCGGGAGACCGCGCTCGTTTGCTGCTAACTCTCTATGACTCGCTCGACGTCCTCATCCGGCCGCTGGCGATTGATGAGATGGGGATGAGCGGCCAGCCCAGTTGCATCCCAAAACTCGCGGAACTCGTGGAAAACGATGCCACTCCGGGCTATATACGATTAAAAGCAATTGAAGCTCTGGGCCGCCTCCGCGCTTCGGCCGGCAGCGAGCCTCTGCAGCGCATCCTCGACGCGCGCCAGGTTTGGCGCTGGGCCTATCCCAGCGAATTGCGAATCGCGGCCGCCCAAGCGCTCACACACATGGATCCGTCGCTGGCGATTGAGAAAATCGCCGCAAGTGGCATCGACCGCAAAGATCTCGCGCTGGAGCCGACCGATCCCGATCCCAATGCCTCGGTCATCCGCCAGCGCCGCTACGCGCGGCTCAAGCTGTCTCGCAATCTCATCGCGGTAACCACAAATCTTCGCGACAACTTCAAACTCTCCATACCCGAGCTCAATCTGGGCGGCGGGATCGGTGCGGGCGAGCGCCACCTGGCCCCGGGGTCCCTGCTGGCACTGAAGTTCGCGCAGGGCGTCCGCAACATAAAGGCGCAAGCCATTGTGCGTGGCGCGCGGCCCCAGGCGATGGCGTTCGAGTTTGTGGACATGGACCTGGATGACCGCTCGAAATTGCGCAAGATCCTGCTCGAGCTTGGCGGCTTGCCGATGGTCGCGCAGGTAACGAATCGCACGCGGCGGCGCGGCCGCATCGCCTATCAGAAGAACTAGTATCAAAAGTAAAAAAACCAGTAAGTAATAATCGCTTGGCCGTGCGATGGTTCTTACCACCTGTCCTCTCCAACCTGGCCCCGTCCTGTCGTGCAGGTAGCGCACCCGTCCTTAAGTGGCTTGACGACGGGGGCACATGGGACTTCTGTACCATTGCGGCGTACAGGTTGTGCCTCTACGGTACTAGTGAGGAAGTTCTATTGCTTGACTCTCAGGGCGCGGGATGAAAATAGACCCAAAAGCAACCTCGGCACGCGCTTTCGTAAGAAGCTTGAACATTCTGCTGAAGTTCGCCCGCCTGTATGGCTATGACCACGCCCGCACCATCGAGCAGATGGATATCGCCTGGAACGAGCTTCGCACGGCGATTCCTATGGGCACGGACAACGGCCTTCTTCTTGGCGCCACCGGCTCGCAACTGTTGCTCGATGGCGTCCCCCTTGAAGGTGCTCCCGCAGAAAAACAATTTGCTCAACTCCTCTCCGCCGCGGGGCTCGCCAGTTTGCAGTTTTTCCCTTCGATTTCTCAGGAAGAGCTGGGCCGTTTCGCGCGCGCCTTTCCCACGGGAAAAGCCAAGCCCGCCGAGCTTGCCGCGCAATTGAAAGCCGCCATCGCCGGCGCTCAGGGAATCCGCGTCAATGAAATTTGCTTTGTGGCCACGGACTCGCGGCACAAAGAGGCCAGCATGGCCGCGCAACTTGCAGCCGCATCGCTGGGCGACGATCAGGCCCAGTTCAAACAATGGCTGAATGATCCGCAAAAACTCCTGGAACTGATTGCCGCGGCACAGGGTTCGCAAGGCAGTTCGCCGGGCCACGGCACCGGCGGGGACGGTTCCGGCGCAGGTTCGGGAGGTTCAGGAAGTTCGGGAGGTCCCGGTGACGGAACGCATCCGGGTACCTCCGCCTACGCCACCGGCACAGCCTTCTGGAGCGGTTCAGGGACCTCGAGCGGCGCTTTGCTCGCCAATAGCACGGGCACGGCGGCGAGCGGTCCAGGCCCCGCGGGCGTTGCTGTACCGCCGGGCGTGGGAATAGGCACAGGCAAATTTTCCGGACTGGGTGCGCAGCCCAGCGAAGATGAAATCTTTGGCATCCTCAACGCATTGACGAGCTTCAGCCAGGTTGGCGCGGGTAACGGTGGAGTAGCTGCCGCGGGAGCCTTCCAGCAGCAAATGTCGCTGCTACCGGGAACCGCGCAAGCCACCCTGAAAGAAGCGCTCGCCGGACTCGCGGCGCAAGCTCCAAGCGGCAAACCGGATGAGTCCGTGCTCGTGCAGCTTGCCGAGCACCTGGCCATCAAATATGCGCTCGAGCGGTTCGAACACGGCGAGGTCAAGGTCAACGCGGTCCGCCAGATGCTCGACCGCATGAACCAGGAGATCGAAAACCTTCGCAAGATCCTCGGCGCCCACGAAGACAAGATGAGCGAAGCGGGAGTGCTCGTCGAGTCCCACCGCGAAATTCTCGACCGCCAATTTTGGGCCGCCGTTCCCGAAAGCGGCAAGCGCGCCGTTCTGCTTTCCGAAGAGGCTTGGTGCATCCCCCCGCGCAACGTGCAGTCGTACGTTGCGGAGTTGATCGAACAGGGAAACGTCGCCGAGGCCATCAGCATTTTGCAGAATTACGCCGCCTGCGCCGACAGCGACGAAGCCGACGCGCGCAAAAAAACCGCCATGGGCCTCTCCGAACTGGCCGAACTCTACGCCAAAGCCGATCCGCGGCTTTTGAGCGAGGCGCTTCGTCATTTGGGTTTGCGGCTCAGCGTCGAACAAGACGGCGAACTTCAGAGTCTGGTCAGCGCCGCCTTCGTGCGCTTGAGCCAGGAGGCGGCCACCAGCCGCTGCTATTCCGCCATGGAGCAGGCGCTCGATCTCATCTCCGGCGTCGAAACGCAGCGTCCCGGAATCGCCCGCAATCTCCGCACGAAAATGGGCATCGAGGAGCGCGTGCCGGAATTTGTCGACGAAGCTCTGCGCGCGCGGCAGGTCGCCGCCGGCCTCACCGGCGTTTTGAAGTTGCTGCCGCAAAGCTCGATGGAACAGTTGTCCACGCGCTTCAACCGTTGCAGCTTGCGCGACGACGCCGAGCATGTCGCCAATCTGGCCGCCGACCTCGGCGAAGAAGGCCTTCAATATTTGCGCAGCACCGTCCGCGGCGGACCCATCTCCGAGGCCGTTGATATGGCCGGCTTGCTCAGCAAGCTCGATCCCGAATCCGTGCAGGTCTTCTTGCCGGGCCGCATCCGGGATTTTCCCCGCACTTCGCAGGACCGCATCGTGCGGCAAATCTCCTCCAGCGGCGCCCCCGGCCGTTGCCGCATTTTGCTCGCGCTTATCGATCACGTTGACCCGCTCGTGATGCCCTTGGTGATCGACGAAATCGGCGTCTCCGCGGACCGCGATGCCCTCGGCCGTCTCCTCACCATTGCCGATGGGGACATGCCCGTCAATGGCGGCCCCTACCTTCGCGTGAAAGCCATTGAAGCGCTGGGCCGCATCAATGCTCCGGAATGCATCAACACCCTCAAGCGCATCGCCGAGAACAAGAAAATGTTTGGCTGGGTGAATCCCCTCGAGCTGCGCATCGCCGCGGTGCAAGCCCTTGAAAAACTCGACCCTGAGTGGGCGCGCGATTTTCTTCCCAAGAGCGGCATCGACAGGGATGACCTTACTCTGGCTCCCCTCGACATCTCCCCCAATTCGAAATTCGTCCGCCAGCGCCGCCATATGCGCGTACGCCTGCATAAACCCGTCCGGGCCATCAGCATGAATTTGAAGGAAGCCTGCTTGCTGGAAATCAAAACCGCCAGCTTGAGCGGGGGCCTGGCCATCGCCAGCAGACACCTCGCCCCCGGCACGCAAGTCCAAATGAAGTTTCAACTTGGCCTGCGCAACCTCCAGGCCACCGCCCTCATGCGCGACTACCGCGCGCAAGACATCGCCTTCGAAATTGTCGATATGAGCCTCGACGAGCGCAGCAAATATCGCCGCATGCTCTCCGACAATCTCGCCAATCACCCCACGGCCATCGAACCGGACAATCGGGTCTCTCCCGTGGACGCCGTCGCCGTCCGCTAGCTTTCCCGCCTCCTCTGCGCTTACCGATTCTTGGCGAAGCCGCATCCAACCAGTTAGAATAAGATGTTTGCACTAAAGCTGGTGTGACTGCCCGTGCGGGCCAGCACGCGAAACTCCGTCAGGAAACGGCGAAACCATCCATGGAAGTTGCACAGATACTCGATAGCGTCGTAGCGCGGTTTATCGGCACCAAACACGAACGCGACGTCAAGAAACTTCAGCCCGCCATCGCGGCCATCAACGCGCGCGAAGCCGAAGTGCGCGCGCTCAGCGATGAAGACTTGAAATTGCGCTTTAACGAACTGCGGGAACAAGTTCAGGCGGAGCTGAAGGACGCCGACCCCTCCGAGCCCACCTTCCGCGAATTGATGCAGAAGGCCTTGGAGCCCGCCATCGTGCCCGCGTTTGCTCTCATTCGCGAAACGGGCCGCCGCTTTTTGAACATGCGCCATTTCGACGTTCAGCTCATCGGCGGCATGGTTCTTCACGAAGGCAAAATCGCCGAAATGAAAACCGGCGAAGGCAAAACCCTCGTCGCCACGCTTCCCGCCTCCCTCAACGCGCTTGCCGGGCGCGGCGTTCACATCGTCACCGTCAACGATTACCTGGCCCGCCGCGACGCCGAATGGATGAGCGCGCTCTACCGCGCCCTCGGCCTCAGTGTCGGCGTGATCGTCCACGACCTCGATGACGCTCAGCGCCGCGCCGCGTACGGCGCCGACATCACTTACGGCACCAACAACGAATTCGGCTTCGACTATCTCCGCGACAACATGAAGTACGACCTCGCCCAGTGCGTTCAGCGGGGACATCATTTCGCCATCGTCGATGAAGTCGACTCCATCCTTATCGACGAAGCGCGCACGCCCCTGATTATTTCCGGCCCCTCGGAAGAGTCCACCGACAAGTATTTCAAGATCGACAAGATCATTCCCAAGCTCATTCAAGACATCGACTACACCATCGACGAAAAGCACAAAACCGCCACGCTCACCGAAGAAGGCTTCAGCAAGTGCGAGCGCCTGCTTGGCCTCGCCAATCTTTCCGATCCGCAAAACATCGCCTATCTCCACCACGTCAATCAGGCCCTCCGCGCCCACACGCTCTATAAAATCGACGTCGATTACGTCAATAAAGACGGCGAAATCGTCATCGTCGATGAATTCACGGGTCGCCAGATGCCCGGCCGCCGCTGGTCCGATGGTTTGCATCAAGCCGTCGAAGCCAAGGAAGGCGTTAAGATCGAGCGCGAAAATCAGACGCTCGCCACCATCACCTTCCAGAACTATTTCCGCATGTACAAAAAACTCTCCGGCATGACCGGAACCGCGGAAACCGAAGCCGCCGAATTCAGCAAGATTTATAATCTCGACGTCACCGTCATTCCCACCAATCGCGATCTCATCCGCAAAGAACATCCCGATGTCGTTTACCGCACGGAAAAAGAAAAATTTGAGGCCGTCGTCAACGGCATCCTTCAGGAAGACAATTCGCTCGCCAACGGCATCCGCCAATATCACGAACAAGGCCAGCCCGTTCTCGTCGGCACCATTTCCATCGAAAAATCCGAGGCCATCGCGGATATCCTGAAAAAATCAGGCATTCCGCACCAGGTTTTGAACGCCAAGCAGCACGAGCGCGAATCGCGCATCGTCGCCCAGGCCGGCCGCAAAGGCGCCGTCACCGTCGCCACCAACATGGCCGGCCGCGGCACGGACATCCTCCTCGGCGGCAATCCCGAGCAGATGACCCGCGACCACTTTCTGAAAAATAAATTGGCGATACCCTATGCCGCCGCTCCGGCAGTGATCGGCGCGGACTCCGATGGCGTTCCCGCGCAGCCCGCCTCGCCGATGGTCCTCTTCCAGCATGAAGGTAAAATTTTTCAAGTCCCCGCCGACCAGTGGAAGCCCGTCTACGATCAATTTGCCGAACAGTGCAAATCCGAGCACGATGAAGTCGTCGCCATGGGCGGCCTCCACATCCTCGGCACCGAGCGCCACGAAGCCCGCCGCATCGACAACCAGCTTCGCGGCCGCGCCGGACGTCAGGGCGACCCCGGCTCCTCGCGCTTCTTCCTTTCGCTCGAAGACGACCTCATGCGCATCTTCGGCGGCGAACGCGTCAAAGCGCTCATGTTCCGCCTGGGCATGACCGAAGGCGTGCCCATCGAGTCCGGCTTGATCTCCCGCAAAATCGAAGGCGCGCAAAAATCCGTCGAAGCGCAGAACTTCGACGCCCGCAAACACCTCCTCGAATACGACGACGTAATGAACAAGCAGCGCGAAACCATCTACGGCATCCGCCGTTCCGCGCTCGAGGGCAAAGACCAGCGCGACTACGTCCTCGGCATCGCCGAAGATCTCGCCCGCGAACTCGTCAACACCTTCTGTCCGCGCGAGCAGCATCCCGATCAGTGGAACACCACGCAATTCGTCGCGGAATTCAACGCCCAGTTCGGCATCGACCCGAAAACCGTTGGCGCCGACCCCGGCGCTCTGGCCCACGATGCGCTTTCCGATGCCGCCGCCGAAGCCGTCGTCAAGCGCTACGAGGAAAGGGAAGCGCAGTTCGGCGCGGACCTTGTGCGCTGGCTCGAGCGCCGCATCATCCTCGATATCGTCGATTCGCAGTGGAAGGACCATCTTCTTTCGCTCGACCATTTGAAAGAAGGCATCGGCTTGCGCGGTTACGCGCAAAAAGATCCGCTCGTCGAATTCAAAAAGGAAGCCTTCGTCTTATTCGAAGACATGATGGCGCGCATCGACAACGAAACGATCCGCTATCTCTTCCACATTCAAGTCCAGCAGGGCGAGCCGCAGCAGCAGCCTCCGCCTTCATCTCCGCCGCGTCAGCAAATTCCCAGCGCTCAGGCCGCCGCAGCTAGCGCCGCCGCGCGCGCCAGCGAACCGCCTCCCCAGCGCCTCCCCGCCTTCGCCCGCGAAATGGAGCGCAAACAGGAGCGCCAGCAAAAGGATTTGCAATATCAAACCGGCCCCGCGCAAGCCGAGGCCCCCAAACCCGTAAAAGTCGGCGCCAAAGTCGGCCGCAACGACCCCTGTCCCTGCGGCTCCGGCAAAAAATACAAAAAATGCCACGGCGCCAACGCATGATCCGCGTAGTCGCTGCTGCTAATCCCTACCGTTTCCTGCATTCCCGTGTAGCGCCGGGCTTTAGCCCGGCACCTTTGCGCCTAGACACGCAACTCCCTAGGGGCGCGGCTTGCCCCGCCCGCTTATGCACCGGCACCCACTTTGTAGCGGCGCACCATGCTGCGCCAATGCTAGGCAACTCTTTTGCATCGCAGCGGCCCCGCGACACCGCCATTTCGAACGGAGCAGGCCGACGTTTTTTCTTTCGGGCCGCGTCTGTTTCACAGCACCGTCATTTCGAACGGAGCAGGCCGACGTTTTTTCTTTCGGGCCGCGTCCGTTTCACAGCACCGTCATTTCGAACGGAGCAGGCCGACTTTTTTTCTTTCCCGCCGCGTCTGTTTCACAGCACCGTCATTTCGAACGGAGCAGGCCGACGTTTTTTCTTTCGCGCCGCGTCCGTTTCACAGCACCGTCATTTCGAACGGAGCAGGCCGATTTTTTCTTCCGCGTCGCTCCTGCGACGCGTCGGCCTGCGCAGAGAGAAATCTCTCTTCGATTTCAAAGAATTGAAGAATCGGAAAAGGTAATTACATGCCCCCAGGTCCAGCACCGCAACAGCAACCCGAACGCCAGCCCATCCCCGGCGTAAAAAACCTAGTCGCCATCGCCAGCGGCAAAGGCGGCGTCGGCAAAACCACCGTCGCCGTAAATCTCGCCCTCGCCCTCGCCAAACTCGGCCATAAAGTCGGCCTCCTCGACGCCGACGTCTACGGCCCCAACGTCCCCATCATGCTCGGCACCACCCAGGAACCTCTCGTCACTATGGACAAGCGCATCGTCCCCGTCGAAATCCAGGGCGTGAAAATGATCTCGATGGGCCTGCTCAATCCCGGCGACAAGCCCATGATCTGGCGCGGCCCCATGCTCCACAGCGTCATCACGCAATTCCTCCGCAGCGTCGTCTGGGGCGAGCTCGACTATCTCCTCATCGATCTTCCGCCCGGCACCGGCGACGTTCAGCTCACCCTCATTCAAACCGTCGCCGTCACCGGCGCCGTCGTCGTCACCACGCCTTCCACCGTCGCCCTCGCCGACGTCCGCAAAGCCATCGAAATGTTCCGCCAGGTCAACGTCGAAATCCTCGGCGTCGTCGAAAACATGAGCAGTTTCCGTTGCCCGCATTGCGACAAGCCCATCGACATCTTCGGCCACGGCGAAGGCGCCAAAACCGCGCAAGCCTACGGCGTCCCCACCCTCGGCGAAATTGAAATCGATCCGCGCATCCGCATCGGCGGCGACACCGGCCAGCCCGTCGCCGCCCTCGGTGAATCCGCCCCCGCCGCCCAATCCCTCTACGCCGTCGCCCGCGCCGTCACCGCGCGCCTCGCCGAAGTCGCCTCCACCTCCTCCGCCCCGTCCGTCCAAATCGACTAGCTTCGTGGAGGAGTTGGGAGCGACATGTTCGTTGTGAAAATCATCCTCAGAATCTGCGCAGGATTGCTCGGACTCGCTCTTGCTCTCTTTACTGTTTTTGAGCTTTTACTTTTTCTTTCCAATACGCTGCAAGAAATGGAATCGGCCAAGCAGTACGGAGGGCATGTTTCCTTGTTGGGAGCAGTGGGCGGAATTCTCATGGTGCTTATTTTCATCGGATTTGCTGGCCTAATTTTTTCCTTCCTGGCTCGCTACGCTATCCGTGGTAACAAATCGAACTAATGCGTTGTTGGCACGATTGTTCTGATATCTTTTCTATTGATATGGCTGTGACCAAAAGCTGGAAAATTATTCTCTGTTTTGCTTTGGCGGGATTCGTTATCGCTTGCCTTGTCGGTGCCTCCGAGTTGCTGATGGATACTTCTCCTCCGACTGATCCGAATTTGCCGTTGGTTGCGATAACGGTCGTTCTTTGTCCAGCAGTTCTCGTGGCCATGCCCTTTTCCGCCATTTTTTTCGAAGCTGCCGAGACGGGCACTCCCGGCTTCTACATCCTGTGGGTGCTGATCGCTCTGGTGAACTCTTTCATTTACGCGATCATGGGAGCAGCCATTGTTGGCCTTTCGAGAAAACCTGCTGGACCCACCACCTAGCCATTTCCTCGCACATTCACCTAATTCGCTTGTTAGCTTATCTAGCTCAAGGTGTACGATTCCTCCCGTAGGCGCACGATACATCGTGCGCTGTTTTTCTTTCAATTTACCGGGGCCCGAAATTTCAGCGCACTGAGCCGGTTGAACGAAATGCTCCGACTACTCTCCGCCCTTCTCGCTTTCGTCTTCATCGTCCTCGCCCTAGCCATTCCCATGCTCGGCTTCTGGGGCTTGCACAATATGGCTCTGATGGGCGTCCCCGTTCCGGGGAATCACCCGGCCGCCGCCAAAACGATGTACGTTCTGTTTCTCCTGGCCTTTGGTCTTTTCTTCGCCCTCGCCGCTTTCGCCTGCCTCCGCTATATGTACAGCGGCCGAGAAAGAGCCAAACTCCCGCCCAGCCACCGCATTTCCCAGCCGCCCCATCTTTAACCTCATTTTCATTTCTAAATACCCCGCCCAGTTCCAGTACTCCCGCCCTTGAACCCCAGCCAAATTTCTTCTATACTCCGCTTTGGATTCATCCACTGCAGCACTCTGCGGCAACCGTGTTGCCGCATTTCTTTTTGGAGATGATCCCACGCGTTGTACGGTCGAATCTTCGGCCTCGCCCCGGCAGCGTACCGTCGACTCTTTGGTTCCGCTCCCGGCCGTGTAGTGGCGAATCCTTAGATTCGTCCTTCGGGAATCCGCCCGAACCACAGCGCCCGTAACTCCTTTAGCAGCAACACTTACAAGCCATCTCACAAGTGTTGCATCTAAAAGACTTACAGAAAAGCTAAGCCCTTTAAATGCAACACTTACAAAAAACAGGGGGGTAGGGGCCGATTATGGTTAACCACAAAACGCAATCCACCCCTCCGCGCGCCTCATAAACAGATGACCGCCCAACCCAACATTCGCCCCTACCGCGGCACGCGCCCCCAAATCGCCGCCTCTGCCTACATTGACTCCGCCGCCGTCATCATCGGCGACGTGGTCATCGGCGACGACTCCAGCGTCTGGCCCTGCACCGTCATTCGCGGCGACGTGCACCACATTCGCATCGGCGCGCGCACCAACATTCAGGACGGCTCCATCCTCCACGTCATGCGCGATGAATGGGCGCTGGTCATCGGCGACGGCGTCACCATCGGCCACGGCGTCATGCTCCACGGCTGCACCATCGAGTCCCACTGCCTCATCGGTATGGGCGCCATCATTCTGAACGGCGTGCACGTCGGCCACGGCAGCATCGTCGCCGCCGGCACGCTCATCCCCGAGCGCACCATGATCCCCCCCGGCAGCCTCGTCATGGGCCAGCCCGGCAAAGTAAAACGCGCGCTCAGCGAAAGCGATCGAGCCTCCATCGACGCCTACGCCGCCCGCTACGTCGAATATAAAAACATCTACCGCGAGGAAACAGTCGAGTGAGCGACCGCGACCATCTTTGTAGGGGCGCAGCATGCTGCGCCCCATTTCAGCAAGGCCTCAACGACGAAAGACGGTTTATTCTTTCCGTGATGCGACTAATGGAACGCAAATCAAAACGCGTTGTCATTCCGAGCGTAGCGAGGAATCTGCTTTTTCTTTCCCATGGCCAATAAGACAAAATTTCAAGCGATTCGAGGCACGCGAGACTTATTGCCTCCCGACACCGCTCTCTGGAACCACGTCGAACAAACCGCCCACGAAGTCTTCCGCACCTTCGGCTTCGGCGAAATCCGTCCTCCCATTTTCGAGTCCACAGAATTATTTGCTCGTGCTGTTGGCAGCGATACCGATATCGTTTCCAAGGAGATGTACACATTTGAGGACTATGACGCAGCCGAGCTTGTCGAGTTGCGAACTGCGGCCGTAACCTTCGTGGGTCCATTCAGCAACAAAGAAACGTTTGTTCAATTCACGACTCGAGTTGGCATGTTTGTTTTGGCTGCGGCAAACGCATTCATCGCGGGACAAATCCCGAAAACTCCCGAAAACGAACGCACAATTCAAAAGGCTCGCGACCTAATCACCATCTTGAATACGTTCCAGAGTCAAGGTGACCGCGAACTCCTTCCGAGGGTGGGCGAACTGAAAGACACGATTCGCCAAGTCAAATTTGGAGACGTGATCTCGCTTCGCCCAGAAGCAACAGCTAGCGTCTGCCGCGCGTACATCGAGCACAACATGCAGCAACTCCCGCAGCCGGTGAAGCTGTATTACATGGGGCCGATGTTTCGGCGCGAACGCCCGCAGAAGGGCCGCTACCGCCAGTTCTACCAAATCGGCGCCGAGGTTCTTGAGGTTGTGCGTCCCGACGCCGCAAAGGGCGCAGTGACAGAATCAGCGAAGGCCGACGTTGCCGGTTCTTCGGTCGCCACTCGCCACTCGCCACTCGCCACTTCCCTCCAAAAAGACGCCATCACCGACGCCGAAGTCATCGAAATGGTCATGACCTTTTTCGATCGCCTCGGCCTAACCGGCGTGCAGCTTGACATCAATTCTATCGGCCACGCCGCCGACAACTGCCGCCGCGGCTACGTCGGAACGCTGAAAGCGGCACTCGAAAAAGTAAAAGACCAACTCGGCGCCGACTCCCAGCGCCGCATCGAAACCAATCCGCTCCGCATTCTCGACTCCAAACTCGAGCACGAGCAAGCCATCATCGCCACGCTCCCCAAAATCGCCGATCATCTCTGCGACGATTGCAAAGCGCATTACGCCGCCGTGAAGCATCACCTGCAACTGCGCGGTGTGCTCTTCCACGAAAACTGGCGCCTCGTCCGCGGCCTCGACTACTACATGCGCACCACCTTCGAAATTACTGCCACGGGTCTCGGCTCGCAAAACGCCGTCTGCGGCGGCGGCCGCTACGACGGCCTCGTCGAACTTCTCGGCGGCCCGCCCACCAAAGGCATCGGCTTCGCCATCGGCGAAGACCGCCTCATCCTCTCGCTGCAAGCGCAAGCCGCCGCGCAGCCCGGCGCTGCTTCGGGTTCTGGCTCGCCACTCGCCGCTCGCCACTCGCCACTGGTTTTCATCGCCTGGATGGGCGAACACGCCTACGCCACCGCCGTCCGCGCCGCAAAAGATTTGCGTACTGCGGGCTTCAGCGTCGAGCTGCCTCCCACCGAACTCAAATTCGGCAAAGCCCTCGAGCGCGCCAGCAAGCTCAACTCGCGCTTCGCCCTCATCCTCGGCGATAATGAAGTATCCGACGGCTTGTGGACCCTCAAGACCCTGGCCGACGGCACGCAGCAAAAATTAACCGAGCCGCAACTGCTCGACTTTCTCAAGAAGTTGTAGTGGCGAATTTTCAGATTCGCGCTTTTCGCTTGTGTAGAGCCGCCCTTTAAGGCGGCATCTTCGATGTAAACTAGGATCACAACTCGCTCTTCAAACCGGCATCAAAAGGGAATGGCACCGTGCTCGATTTTCTAGGCAACCTGAAACGCACCCACTACTGCGGCCACCTCCGCGCCAAGGACGCCAACCACGACGCCGTCGTCCTCGGCTGGGTCGCCAAGCGCCGCGACCTCGGCAATCTCCTTTTCCTCGACGTCCGCGACCGCAGCGGCATCGTGCAAGTCGTCTTCAACAAGGAAACCCAGCCCGACGCGCACGCCAAGGCCGAACAGGCCCGCGGCGAATTCGTCGTCGCCGTCGAAGGGCAAGTCGTCGCGCGCCAGAAGCCCAATCCGGAAATCGGCACCGGCGAAATCGAAATCATCGCCGCGAAACTCCACATCCTGAACAACGCCAAGACGCCGCCTTTTCCCATCGAAGACGAAATCACCGCCGCCGAAGAAACGCGTCTTCGTTTTCGCTATATCGATCTGCGCCGCAACAAGCCGCATCGCAACATCGTCTTGCGCCATAAAATCGTTCTCGAAATTCGCAAAGCCATGGACGACCTGGGCTTCATCGAAGTCGAAACGCCCATGCTCACGCGCTCCACGCCCGAGGGCGCGCGCGACTATCTCGTGCCCAGCCGCGTGCATCACGGCCAGTTCTACGCGCTCCCTCAGTCGCCGCAAATTTTCAAACAAATTTTGATGATCGGCGGCCTCGACCGCTACTTCCAGATCGTCAAATGTTTCCGCGACGAAGATCTGCGCGCCGACCGCCAGCCCGAATTCACGCAGCTCGATCTCGAAATGTCCTTCCCGCGCCAGGAAGATATTTTCGGCGTCATCGAAAACGTGATGGTCCGCGCTTGCGGCGTAGCCGGCGTAACCGCCACCGCGCCGTTCCCGCACATGCTCTACAAAGACGCCATCCGCAAATACGGCAGCGACAAGCCCGACATGCGCTTCGGCATGGAGCTGCACGAAGTCACCGATTGCTTTCCCGAGGAAGCGAAAACCAAGTTGCAAATCGAAGGCAATGTTTTCGCGTTCGCTGCTCCGGGCGGGGGAAACTATTCGCGCAAGCAGCTCGACGAACTCACCGAAAAAGCAAAATCCGCCGGTGCTCGCGGCGCTTATTTCATCAAGGTTCTGCCCGAGGGTCTGTCGTCCACAGTCGAGAAGCTACTCGGCGCGGACAACGTCAAGAAATTAGCCGAAGCCTGCGCCGCAAAGCCCGGCGACCTTGTCGTCGCCGTCAGCGCGAAAGAACAAATCAAAGGCACCGAAGCCCCCGCGCTCGTCGCCGGCCAACTCCGCCTGCAACTCGGCGAAGCCCTCGGCGTCATCGACAAATCCCAATGGAAATTTCTCTGGCTCACCGGCTTTCCGCTCTTTGAGTGGAGCGAAACCGAAAAGACTTGGGCGAGCGCGCAGCATCCCTTCACCGGCATCGTCGATGAAGATTTGGAAAAACTCGAAACCGCTCCCTGGGAAGTACGCTCGAAAGGCTACGACCTCGTCCTCAACGGCTACGAACTCGGCTCCGGCAGCATCCGGATTCACCGCCAGGATATTCAGGAGCGCCTCTTCAAAGCGCTTGGCCTGAGCGAAGAACAACTGCGCAACCGCTTCGGCTTCTTTCTCGACGCCCTCACCTACGGCACGCCACCCCACGGCGGCATCGCCCTTGGCATCGACCGCGTCGTCATGCTCCTCGCCGGAGAAAAATCCCTGCGCGAAGTCGTCGCCTTTCCAAAAACAACAAAGGCTCAGGATTTAATGGCAGAATCTCCCTCCGAGGTCGATGACGACCAGCTCGACCAATTAGGAATTGCCATCAAGGAAATCTCTAAAGAGAAATGAACCGCGTCCGCATACTGCCGGAAGCTGTTGCGAACAAGATCGCCGCCGGCGAGGTTGTGGAGCGGCCGGCTTCCGTCGTGAAGGAGCTGCTGGAAAACGCCATCGACGCGAGCGCAAAAACGATTCGCATTGAAGTGGAAGTCGGCGGGAAGCGCATGATCCGCGTCATCGACGACGGCCATGGCATGACGCACGACGATGCGTTGCTGGCTTTCGAGCGTCATGCGACCAGTAAACTTAAATCCGCAGACGATTTGCTGTCGATTTCGACGCTTGGTTTTCGCGGCGAAGCGCTGCCTACGATCGCCGCGGTCTCGCGCTTGCTCCTGGAAACGCGCGACGAATCCGAAGCCGAAGGCACGCGCATCGAGTTCGCCGGCGGCAAGCTGGTGAACGTGAAGCCCGCGGGTCTCCCCGTGGGCACCACCATCAGCGTCGCGGATCTTTTTTATTCCGTCCCCGCGCGCCGCAAATTTTTAAAGTCCGATACCACCGAACTCGGCCACATCGCCTCGCTCGTCACGCACTACGCGCTCGCCAACCCTGACAAGCAATTCGTCCTCACCACTCCGACGCAACAAATCATCGATTGCCCGCCCGCGGAAAAACTCGCTGACCGCATCTATCAACTCTTCGGCAGCCAGGCCCTCGGCGAACTCGTCGAAATCCCCTCTGTTTCCGCGGGTTTTCGCGCCGCCATCACCGAGCCCGAACTCGAACCCGGCGAAGAGAAATCCACGCTCACCGTCAGCGGCTTCACCTCGCGTCCGGAAATTCAGCGCACCAATCGCAACGGCATCTACATTTTCGTCAATCGCCGCCTCGTGCGCGACCGACTGATTCTTCACGCCATACACGAAGCCTATCGCAACATCGTTCCGCCCGGAGTTTTTCCGGCCACGCTCCTCTTCCTCGAAATGCCCTACGACGAAGTCGACGTCAACGTGCATCCCGCAAAAATCGAAGTCCGCTTTCGCCGCGCCAATTTCGTCCACGACTTCACGCGCGACGCCATTCGGCAAGCTCTGATGGGCGCGCGCCCCATCGCCAGTTTTGCCACCGCGACGGCAGGCGCAGGCACGCAGCAAAACGTTGCGCCGTATTCTGGATTTTCTGGCGCTGCAAGTTTTTCTCCTGCGCCCGAAAATGGAAATTCAGGAACCGCCGCATTCGCTGCAAACAGCGCCGTCCCGCGGGCCATCATTCCCCCGATGGAAGAAATTGGTCTCGGTTCCGGAGTTGGCTCTGACGGCGGTTTTGATTTGACTGCTGCGCCGATGCGTCCCGTCGAGCAGCGTTTCTCTTTCGAGTCTGGAACCAGCTTCGCCACAGCCACCGCGCTCGCGCCCGCACCTCCCTCCGCAAACTGGGCCGCAAATCTCGCCGCGCCCAATGCTGACGCGCCGGCAACTCTTCCGCGCCCCGATCAAATCATGGATTTGAAACCGCTCGGCCAGGTCAGCTCCAGTTTTATCGTTGCCGTCAACGGCGAAGGTCTCTGGCTCGTCGATCAACACGTCGCGCACGAGCGCATCCTTTTCGAGCAGCATCTCGAAGCGCGCCGCGCCGGAAAGGTCGAAGCCCAGCGCATGCTCATGCCCATGGTCATCGAACTCTCTCCGCGCCAAATCGTCATCTTCGAAAAGATCGCCGAAGAACTTTCCGCTAACGGTTTCGAAGTCGAGCCCATGGGCCCGAAGAGCGTCGCGATCCAAGCCGTTCCCGCCGGAGTCATGGCCCCCGACGCTGAAAGACTTCTCACCGAAATCCTCGACGGCCTCGACCGCGAAAACGCCGCCATCTCCATCGACACGCTACAAGCAAAAATCGCCGCGTCCACCGCCTGTCACGCGGCCATCAAAATCAACATGCCGCTCGACCAGACTAAAATGGAATGGCTCCTCGACGCGCTGGCCAAAACCGATTGCCCCATGAGCTGCCCCCACGGCCGCCCCGTCGTCCTGCGCTATTCCGTAAAAGAAATCGAGAAGGCGTTCCACCGCATTTGATCGAGAGAGATTCAGGAGGCCAGCGTGAAACTACGCATCTTAGCGTGCTTTGTGTTCTTGCTCACTCCCGTCGCAATTGGACAAGGTGCGAAACCCGAAAATGGATTTGTTCCTGATTCGAGGACAGCAGAAAAAATAGCCGAAGCAGTTCTCTCTCCTGTTTATGGTGAAAAACAAATCGAGTCCGAGCGACCTTTCCATGCTGAGTTGCGGAACGGTGTGTGGGCCGTAAGTGGCACATTGCATTGCCCTGACGGCACAAGTGGAGACATGGAGACCTGTCACGGTGGCGTTGCCACAGTGCGAATTGCCAAGGCTGACGCTCATATCCTTTACATGATTCACGGAAAGTAGCTGCCTAATCGAGTTCGCGAAAATTGTTTTCGAAAGGCTCTTGAATTTGTCTCGCGTGCTGGCAAGCATCTCGCCATAGTTGATAGACTCTTACGGTTCTCTGTTTTCTTTATTCGTCAGACCACTGATGTGGAAAACTTTCCTTCTAAGAGGTATTCGTGAGCGAATCACAAAAAACCGCAGTCATCTTCGGCCTGGCCAACAAGCGCAGCATCGCCTGGGCCATCGCCAAGAAATTACACGAAGCAGGCTGGCAGCTTGGCATCACCTACCAAAACGAACGCATGCAACAGGAAGCCAAGGACCTGATCACCGATTTGCCCGGCGCCCACGGCTTCATGTGCGACCTCTCTTCCGACGAGCAGATCGCAAAACTCTTTGCGGAATTGCAGGAGAAATACGGCACGCTGCAAGGCATCGTTCACAGCGTCGCGTTTGCCACCGCCGCCGATTTATCCGGCGAATTCGTCAACACGTCACGCGAAGGCTTCCGCATCGCGCATGACATCAGTGTGTACACGCTCATCGCCGTCGCGCGCGCCGCTGCGCCGCTCATGCCCAACGGCGGCGGTATCGTCACCATGAGTTATTTTGGCGCGGAGAAGGTCGTCCCCAGGTACAACGTGATGGGCGTCGCCAAAGCCGCGCTGGAAGCCAGCGTCCGTTATCTCGCCAGCGATCTCGGTCCCAAGGCGATTCGCGTGAATGCCATTTCCGCCGGACCGATCAAAACGCTCGCGGCGCGCGGCATCTCGGGACTCAGCGACATGCTGAAAGGGCACGCCGAACGTTCCCCGCTTCGGCGCAATGTTGATCCTGCCGAAGTGGGAGCCACGGCTGCATTTCTGCTTTCCGACGGCGGCTCCGGCATAACCGGCGAAACGATTTACGTCGATTGTGGCTACAACATCATGGGTTTTTAATGAGCACAGGCATTCAGCCTGTGCTCTGACGAGGTAAGATTCAGCTGCGTGCAAAACTCGATGGCGGAGCGTAATTCAAGCCCAACAATCTATGCCGAAACTCACCATCGCCATCGACGGCCCCGCCGGTTCCGGAAAAAGCAGCGTCGCGCGTCGCGTCGCCGCCCTGCTCGGTTATCTCTATCTCGATAGCGGCGCCATGTACCGCGCCGTTGCGTTGAAGGCTTTGCGTCGTGGCATTTCGCTGGGCGACGAAGCACAACTGGAATCGCTCACTCACGACACGCACATCGAACTGCGATCTCCTACCGCGGAACAGCAACAATGCGGCCCGCATAACCGCGTTTTCCTCGATGGTGAAGAAGTTACGCAAGACATTCGCACCGAAGAAGTTGCGCAAGCCGCTTCGCGCCTCGCCACCATCGCGGGCGTCCGCGAGATTCTCGTCGCCGAGCAGCAGCGCGCCGGGGCCGGCGGAGGAGTGGCCATGGAAGGCCGCGACATCGGCACCGTTGTTTTTCCGAACGCGGAGTTGAAGATTTTTCTCGAAGCCTCGCCGGAAGTCCGCGCCGAGCGCCGCTGGAAGGAACATCAGGAAAAAGGCCACCATTTCACGCTGTCCGAAGTCCTGGAAGAAGTTCGCGCGCGCGACAAGCGCGACCGCGAACGCAAAGTTTCGCCACTCGTGCGCGCTGCCGACGCCGTCCTCGTCGACAACACCGCCATGGACGCCGAAGAAACCGCCCGCCTCATCGTCATGCTCGTCCACGAGCGCGAGTCCGAATTAACGAAGACGGCAGCAGGAGAAGGAAAATGAATACGCGATGCACGACTTTAGCGCTAACGAGATCGCACCAAATCTAAAACGCGGCGGACTATTGCGAATCACGCTCGTTTTTCTCTTGTTGTTCGCGCTTGCCCCCGCGATCGCGGCACAAACGCAGGATGCCGACGAACCCGAGGCCAATCCGAGCCGCCCGACAGTCGCCACGCCCGCCACGCTCACACCCGTGGGCTATCTTCAGTTCGAAAGTGGATTCACGAGCGCCAGCCAGTCTCCGGAATTTTCTTCCAGGTACAGCTTCAACGAAGTGATGAAGCTCTCCGTGGCGCCGCGCCTAGAATTCATCGCGTCCGCTGAGCCCATCGTTCACTTCACGGCCGACGGCAGCACTGGAAACAGCGTGGCCGAGGTTTTCTCGGGCGCCCAAGCAGTGATCTATCGCGGCGAAGACGCGAAGCCGACTCTGGCCATGAGTTATTTTCACCGCTCCTATGACGGCGGTGCTCCAGAATTCGATATGGGAAGCCCTACAAATTCGTTCCTGTTTCTCGCGAGCGGCGATGTGAAGGGGTTTCATTACGATGCCAACGCCATTTTCACGGAGTTGAAGCAGGGAATGGTGCGCAGAGGGCAGTTTGGACAGACGATCTCGATCTCGCATCCGCTTGCTCGCAAGTTCACGATCTCGGGAGAGGTTTGGCATTTTACTCAGCCCTTCTTGCGAAACAATGCGATTGGAAATCTGTGGGCCCTGGGCTATGTCGCGCGCAAGACCTTGGTGCTCGATGTTGGCGTCAACCGTGGCCTCACGAGCACCTCCACGCATTGGGAAGCCTTCGTTGGTTTTACGTACCTGCTCCCGCACCGGCTATGGTGAAATTCCAATATCTCTGGCCGCAACTTTAACGATTCACGCCGTTCCGTAGTCTCACTTTTGAAAAAGTCTATCGGCCTGCGCTTGCGGCACAAAACGCTTCCCGTTGGTGTCTATTCCTCAGGCAGGGATGCCCAATGCGAGGAGCCCAGAATGAACGGAAGCTTGCTCGATTTGTGGCGTTCCATGAGCGCCATCTGTCACGTGGTGATTATCGTTTTGCTGGCGATGTTTTTGCGGTCGCTGATCGTCACCGTAAGCCGTCTTGTCCGTTATCGCGTGGCGCGGCGACAGTCGCAAATGTATATTGCGCAATCCGCTCTCGCATTTCGCGAGGGCAATCTCGATGAAGCTATTTCCGTCGCCGAAGTAAACCACAAGAGCCACATCGCCACCGTCGTAGCCGCGGGCTTGCTGGATTTTTGTTCGGCCCCGGCCGAACTTTCCGAGAATCAAGTGCTCGACGGCGTGCGGCAAAAATTGGATCGCTCGAGTGTCACCATTCGGGAAGAGATGAAGGAAGGGCTTAGCGGCCTCGCCACCATCGCGGCTACGGCGCCATTCGTCGGTCTTTTCGGCACGGTCATCGGAATCCTCGATGCATTCAGTAAAATCGGCACGGCTCACGGGGCGGTGATAAAAATTATCGCAGGCAGCATCGCCGAGGCGCTGATCACCACGGCCATCGGTCTATCCGTCGCGGTGCCCGCCGTGTGGTGCTACAACTTTCTCACCAATCAAATGGAAGCCTTCGGCATCGAAATGAAAAATTCGTCGCTTGAACTGGTGACCTATTTGAGAACGCGCCAAGCCGAGTGCGTCAAGCGCTAAAGGAAATTACTAAGCGTCCGATCCGTGGGGTCCGCGTGGCTTCGGCTGTACGCTACTCGCGGGTCCCGGTCGTTCCGTTGAAAGGTCGGGTCACTCACCGCTAGGTACTGGAAAACTAACAAGTTACGCGAAAAAACAGCCAAAAATGAGGTTTTTCGAAAATAGTGCTTGACAGATTTGCGATCTCCGTTTACTTTGCAGATACCTCAGACGTATACCCGGTTCGCCGGGAACCTCACTGAGCGTAAAGAGCAGATATGAGACATGAAGATAAAAGCCAAGACGGATCGATGACCTGGCGCACCAGTCTCGCAGTCTGCATTTTTACGCGACTGTAAGACCAACCGCCTAAATCGTTTCGATCCATGGAATTCCGTCGCGGGATTTTTCCCGGGATGGTGTAGTTCACGGTTACTTCTTGGCCCTAGAAAGTTTTTGCTTTCCAGGGACGAAGGCAATTTCCCGTGAGCGCCAATTCCTCCCGGAATTTCTGACGAGTGGAACCCATGGAAAAACGAAACGCTAAGGGTGTGCGCGAACGAGTGAAACAATGAAGTAAGGAGGAAATGCGGCAAGAAAAGTTTGAAGAGTTTGCGGCGTGGCGCAGGGCAGAGTTACTTCGAGGATCCAACGGCCGAAGGGTCACGGGTTCGAATCCCGCGGCAGCGAAAGCTTTTGAGGCGCCTGGGGCGCATTGGACATAGTCTCTGTCCGCCAGTTCCCGCCGCAGAGAATTTGCAGAGTGGTGGAGGCGCGAGCTACTTCGTACAACGGTTGCGGGTTCGAGTCCCGCCGGCGGCGAAAGCTGCCGTAGCTCAAATGGCAGAGCAAAGGGCCGCTCGGGCCGCGAGTTCCCTCTGCAAAGAATTTCCGGTGTGGTGAAGGTACGCGTTACTTCGGGTAGAGCGTCCCGGCGAAAGCCGGGAAGGTTGCGAGTTCGATGCTCGCTTGCCAAGGAATTGTAGACGCCGGGCTTGCTCGGCGCTCTGCAACTCCGAGGCAATAGCTCAAATAAAAAATACGCGGACCGTTTGTTCCCACCGGATCGAGATGCCGGGATGGCGCGGAGAAGAGTTACTTCGTTCGACACGCGATGTGGGGCAGTTGCTCCGCAACTCTGATCGACTATTCCTCCCGGCAAAAAAGTTGTCCGGCGCGAACCGCGAACCAGCCGGCGGTTCGCGCCGGGGCCGCGGAAAGCCGCGACGCAAAGAATGTGTTTCGCAAAATCTCGCAAGGAGGAGCAGAGACATGCAAAACGGTACGTATCCCGAATGGCCCCTGGTCAAGGCGAACGGCGAATTGATGCTGCTCATTCCACTCGAAATAGGCGCTGCGAGTCAACTTGCGGCTTCGCGAGGCGCTTCGGAGATGCAACGAGATTTCTTGAAGATCGTTATTCCGCCGTGGCTGGCGGAGATGCTCGATGTCGAGGAAGGCGATCTGCTCCGCGTCAGCAGCGAAGACGGCGAATTGCAAATTCAGCCGGTCGAATCGCGGCCCGTGAATTGAAGTTGCGCGAGCCGAGGAAATAAAAATCCGTGAGCGGCAGGAGTTCGCCGCCCACAACGAAGTTGAACGTGGTGCAGGACAGGGTTACTTCGACTGTCACTCGGGAGGATGTGGGTTCGAATCCCACCCGGTCCATAGGTTTGCATTGTGTTGCAAGGCGTGATGCACCGAGGGCCAGTAGCTCAATAGGCAGAGCGCCCAAAGTCCCTGAGCGTCTGTTCCCGTTCAGCAATTGTTTGAAATGCGGAATTCAATCCGCGGAAAGGAGGAGTGGAACATGATGAAGTTCAACGTATGGAAGAGAATGTTTCCAGTGAAGACGCACGAAGGAGCGGTGGCGCAGAAGGTGGATGCGAAGAGCGAACTCCGGCGCACGCTGCTTACCTGCTTGCTCTGGGAAGACACGTTCTACGAGAAGGGAAGCGACATCGCGAAGCGCATCGCGGAACTCGCCGCGCGGAACAAGCCCGAAGTTGTGGCGGCTCTCGCGCGCGAGGCTCGCAACAAGATGCAGCTTCGCCATGCGCCGCTCTTCCTCACGCGCGAGCTGGCCCGCCGCAAGGGCGAGGGACCGCTCGTGGCGGAAACGCTTGAGGACGTGATCCAGCGCGCCGATGAACTCGGCGAGTTCGTGGCGCTCTACTGGAAGGAGAAAAAGCAGCCACTCTCCGCGGGAGTGAAGCGCGGGCTGGCGAAGGCGTTCACAAAGTTCGACGCCTACCAGCTCGCGAAGTACAACCGCGAGTCGGTGGTGAAGCTCCGCGACGTTCTGTTCCTCAGCCACGCGAAGCCGAAAAACGCCGAGCAGGCCGCCGTCTGGAAAAAGCTCGTCGAGAACACGCTCGAGCCTCCCGACACCTGGGAGGTTGCCTTGTCCGCAGGGAAGGACAAGCGCGAGACCTGGACGCGGCTGCTCAGCGAAGGCCAGGTGGGCGGAATGGCCGTGCTGCGGAATCTTCGCCTGATGCTGGCATCGGGCGTTGAGCCGACGCTCATCCGCGAACGCCTCGACAAAGGAGTGGCGCGCGCGCTGCCGTTTCGTTTCGTGACGGCGGCACGCCAGGCTCCCAAGCTCGAGGACGCCATCGAGCTGGCCATGCTCAAGGGCATCACCGGACTCGAGAAGCTTCCCGGATCGACCGGACTCGTGGTGGACGTATCCGGATCGATGGACGCAAAGCTTTCGAACAAAAGCGAGACTTCGCGGATGGACGCCGCCGCGGGACTGGCGATTCTCCTTCGCGAGAAGGCCGGCGAATTTTCCGTCGCCACCTTCTCCGATGCGTGCATCGAACTGCCGGCGCGCCGCGGGTTTGCGCTGCGCGACGCCATCGTGGGCTCGCAGGCGCACTCGGGGACGTACCTCAAGCGCGCATTGACGCAGCTCCGCGAAAAGCGCGAGTGGCGGGATCTCGACCGGCTGATCGTCATTACCGACGAACAGTCGCACGACGGAATCCTCGCCGCGTGGACGCCCAAGGCCTACGTCGTGAACGTGGCTCCGTACAAGCACGGTGTTAGCTATGGCAATGGATGGAACCACGTCGACGGATGGTCGGAACGCATTCTCGACTACATCGCCGCGGTGGAAATCGAATCCGCTGCCTAACGCGATCCAGTTCAAACAAAAACAACTCAACCGGCGCGGCGAGGAAACTCGCCGCGTTTTTTTATGGAATCAGTCGATGTCGCGGAACGCTTGACGCGATGCCAGAGCTGTTTGAAAGAAATCGAGAGGGAAGGGAAGCGTACCGTGGCCACGGATTCCACCGCGGCCACCCAAAGAGATTTCCGTTCTAAGCTCAGGTCGGTGCGGACATCGAGCCCAAAAAGTCCGCGTTAGATTTCGTCTTGGTCAGACGGCTGATGAGCAGTTCCATGGCCTCGACCGTCGAAAGCGGGCTCAAAACTTTGCGCAGCACCCACACGCGGCTGAGTTCGTCGGGTGGGAGTAGGAGTTCGTCCTTACGCGTGCCGGAGCGCTGAATATCGATCGCCGGGAACACGCGCTTATCCGCAAGCCGGCGGTCCAGATAGATTTCCATGTTGCCGGTGCCCTTGAACTCTTCAAAGATCACGTCGTCCATGCGGCTACCGGTGTCGATCAAGGCCGTGGCCACGATCGTCAGCGATCCGCCTTCTTCCACGTGCCGCGCGGCGGCAAAAAACCGACGGGGCCTTTGCAGTGCGTTGGCATCGATACCGCCCGACAAGACTTTGCCCGAGGGCGGCGTTACCGCGTTGTAGGCGCGCGCCAAGCGGGTCACCGAGTCGAGCAGCACGACAACGTCCCGCTTGTGCTCCACCAGCCGCTTGGCCTTTTCCAAAACCATTTCCGCCACTTGAATATGGCGCTGCGGCGGCTCGTCGAACGTCGAGCTGATCACTTCGCCCTTCACGGTGCGCTGCATGTCCGTGACTTCTTCCGGGCGCTCATCAATCAGCAACACGATTAAGGCCACTTCCGGATGATTCACGGTGATCGAATTGGCGATCGATTGCAGCATCATCGTCTTACCGGTTCGCGGTGGCGCGTTGATCAGTCCGCGCTGCCCTTTGCCGACAGGGCACAGCAGATCAAGCACGCGGCCCGTCATATTTTCTTTGGTCGTTTCCATCTTCAGCCGGCCCTGCGGATAGAGCGGCGTCAGGTTGTCGAAGAAAATCTTGTTGCGCGCGACTTCCGGGTCTTCAAAATTGACCGCTTCCACTTTAATCAGCGCGAAATAACGTTCGCCATCCTTCGGCGGACGCACCTGGCCGGAGACGGTGTCGCCGGTGCGCAGGTCGAACTTGCGGATCTGCGACGGCGAGACGTAGATGTCGTCCGGGCCGGGGAGGTAGTTGTATTCCGGCGCGCGGAGAAATCCGAAGCCGTCGGGCAGGCACTCCAGCACGCCCTCGGAAAAGATCAATCCATTTTTCTCGGTCTGCGCGCGGAGGATCTGAAAGATCAACTCCTGCTTGCGCATGCCGCTCGCGCCGGGGATATTCAATTCCTTGGCGATCTTGGCGAGGTCGGTGATGTTCTTTTCTTTCAGCTCGGCAAGGCTGATGCTCATCTGATTGTTGCCTTCAACGCTTGTTTCTTTCATATGTCCTTAACTTTGATGTTGGTGTTTAAATTGGCCTTATCTTGATCTTGTGTGGCCGCGGAGCGGCCAACGACGATCCGGATTTTTTCGGGATGGCGCGCCACTCTGGCGGTTGACCGCTACGCGTTGGATGCTACTGGAGTCGCGATAGACAGCCAGGATGGGCAAACCAGACTTTCCATAACCTGCGGCAGCAATGAGCCAGCTCGAACTAGCCATCGCGCCCTCCAGCGGCCGAAAAACAGCCAAGCTAGAGAACGGACCGGGCTCAAAACCGCGCTGATTAGTTGGTCAAACTTTTGTCTTTCTCGGCGCCGGCCACGAAGGTTTCCGCAACGGGCGCAACCGCGGGATGCTCGATCGGCACGATCGGCCTTTCAAGCGCAACCTGCAGCACTTCATCCATGGTCTCTACAAATTTTACCGTGAGACTGGAGAGGATCTCCTGCGGAATTTCTGCCAGGTCCTTCTCATTGTCCTTCGAAAGCAGCACGGTACGCAAGCCCATTCGGTGGGCCGCCAGGAGCTTTTCTTTCACGCCCCCGATGGGCAAAACCTTGCCGCGCAGCGTGATTTCACCGGTCATGGTGACGTCGCGGCGCACGGGAATCCTGGTCAGCGCGCTAACGATCGAAGTGCAAATCGTGATTCCCGCCGAGGGACCGTCCTTGGGGATCGCGCCTTCCGGCACGTGCACGTGAATATCGATGTTCCGGTAGAAATCCTTCGGCAATCCCAGCGCCGCGGAGCGCGAGCGCACGTAGCTCATCGCCTGCGGCGCCGATTCCTGCATTACGTCGCCCAATTTTCCGGTGAGCGTCAGGCGCCCTTTGCCTTCCATCAGCGTGGCTTCGGTCGAGAGCACCGTGCCGCCGACTTCGGTCCAGGCCAGTCCGGTGGTCAAACCGATTTCGTTGTGCTTTTCCAGCCAGAATTCACGGAACTTCAGGATGCCCAGGTAGTCGTTCACGTTTGCGGGAACGATCTCGGTCGTTACGTGAGCGCCTTCGGTCACCACCTTGCGCGCCATCTTGCGCGAAATATTCTGAATCTCGCGCTCCAGGCTGCGCACGCCCGATTCCTGCGTGTAGTGGCGGATGATGTGCAGCAAACCTTCGTCGGTGAACGTCAAATTCTTTTCCGTGAGGCCGGTCGCTTCGCGCTGCCGCTTCACCAGGAAGCGCTTCGCGATTTCCATCTTTTCCTGCTCGGTGTAGCCGGGAAGCCGCAGGATTTCCATGCGGTCCTGCAGTGGTTGCGGGATGGTGTGCAGCACGTTGGCCGTGCACACGAACATCACCTTTGAAAGATCGTATTCCACGTCCAGGTAGTGGTCGGTGAACGCGTGGTTCAGTTCCGGGTCCAGCACTTCCATCAGCGCCGCCGATGGGTCGCCCCGGAAGTCCGTGGACATCTTGTCCACTTCATCGAGCACGAAGATCGGATTCACCGTTCCGGCCTTCTTCATCATCTGGATGATTTGCCCGGGAAGGGCTCCGATGTAGGTGCGGCGATGACCGCGAATTTCCGCTTCGTCGCGAACTCCGCCCAGAGACACGCGCACGAATTTGCGTCCGGTGGCGTGGCCAATGGACATCGCCAGGGAAGTTTTTCCCACGCCTGGAGGCCCAACAAAGCAGAGAATCGAACCCTTGGGATTTTTCACCAATTGGCGAACCGCGAGGAATTCGAGAATGCGGTCTTTCACTTTCTCCAGGCCGTAGTGTTCTTTGTTCAAAATCTCTTCGGCCGCCTTGATATCGCGGATTTCCTTCGATTTTTTCTTCCAGGGCACCGCCAGCAGCCAGTCCAGATAGTTGCGGCTCACCGTTGATTCCGCGGACATGGGCGGCATCAATTCCAGCCGCTTCAGCTCCTGGATGGCCTTCTCGTGAACTTCCTTCGACATCCCGGCCGTATCGATCTTCTTTTTGAGCTCGTCGATTTCGCTTTTTTCGCCGCGGCCCAATTCCTTCTGAATGGCTTTCAGCTTTTCGTTGAGGTAGTACTCTTTTTGCGCGCGCTCCATCTGCCGCTTCACGCGTGTATTGATGTTGCGGTCGACGTTCAGCTTTTCCAGCTCAATTTCCAGAATGTCGCCGATGCGGTTCAATCGCTCGATGGGGTCGACGGTTTCCAGTAAATCCTGCTTTTCATCGACGGGGAGCTGCAGGTTGGCGGCGATGGTGTCCGAAAGCCGCGCCGGATCGTCCACGCGCGCCGCTGCGATCATCGTGTCGTAATTCAGGCTCTGTGAGAGCTTGATGAACTGTTCGTACAAGCCGGTCACTTTTTCGACGGTCTGCTTGACCTGCGGGGAATCCTCGACGCGCGCGTTCAGCAGCCGCACCGTGGCGCGAAAAAATCCTTCTTCCGTGGCAATCGATACCGCGCGGGCGCGTTCCACGCCTTCCACCAAAACCTTGATGTTGCCGTCGGGAAGTTTCACGCTCTGCACGATATTCGCAAGCGTCCCGACCGCGTAAATCTCTTCCGGCTTCGGATCGTCGATCGAAGCGTCATGCTGCGTCGAAAGAAATATCCTCTTGTCGCCCGCGAGCGCCTCTTCCAGCGCGCGCACGCTCGCTTCGCGTCCCACGATGAACGGGGTCATCTGCTGCGGGAAGATCACCATATCGCGCACCGGCATCATCGGTACGCGCTTCAATTCTTGTTTTTCGCGGTTGAACATTAGGGCCCCTGAAATTCATTTCGTACGGCAATCGAACAGCCGTACCCTGAGATCCACCTCGACAGGCTTTATCCGGCCTTTTCGAGCAAGCTCCAATTGATTTCGCGTGTGCGGACCATATCCGCGGTCACCACGAAATCCCGCACCTTCCGTTGCATGGGCAGGTGGTACATCAACTCCAGCATGAGGTCTTCGAGAATCATCCGCAAGCCGCGCGCTCCGACTTTGCGCTGAAGTGCCAACTCCGCCACGGTCTCGAGAGCGTCGTCGGTGAACCGCAGCCGAACGTTTTCGAATTCGAACAGCCGCTGGTACTGCTTCAGCAGAGCGTTCTTCGGCTCCGTCAAAATTTTTACCAACGCGCCTTTGTCGAGGTCGTTCATCACGCCCGCGACCGGCAGGCGGCCCACAAATTCCGGAATCAGGCCGTAACGGATCAGATCGCCCGGCTGCACGTGCTCGAGAATCCCGGTGTTGCGCCGCTGCGCCGTCGCCGGCGAAGCATCGGTGTGAAACCCCAGCGAACGCCGCCCGGCGCGCTTCTCGATAATTTTCTCGAGGCCTACAAATGCGCCTCCGCAGATGAACAAAATGTTGGTGGTGTCCACGGGCGTAAATTCCTGGTGCGGGTGCTTGCGGCCGCCCTGCGGCGGCACATTCGCCACCGTGCCTTCGAGAATCTTCAGCAACGCTTGCTGCACGCCTTCGCCGCTGACGTCGCGCGTGATCGAAGGGTTTTCATCCTTCTTCGCGATCTTGTCGATCTCATCGATATAGATGATGCCTTGCTGCGCCTTTTGTACGTCGCCGTCAGCGGCCTGCAACAGCTTCAAAATAATATTTTCCACGTCTTCGCCGACGTAGCCCGCTTCCGTTAGCGTTGTAGCGTCCACGATGGCAAAAGGCACATCAAGCATCCGCGAAAGGGTTTGCGCTAGCAGCGTCTTGCCCGTGCCGGTCGGCCCGATCAAAAGAATGTTCGACTTGCTCAGTTCCACTTCGCCGGGCTGCTTGTTCAGGAAAATCCGTTTGTAGTGGTTGTAGACCGCCACCGACAATTTCTTCTTCGTGCGGTCCTGCCCGATCACGTAGCCGTCGAGAAATTGCTTGATCTCCGGCGGGCGGGGAAGCCGTTTTGCAGGCGCCGCGGCCTGTTCGCGCTTTTCATCTTCCAGAATGGTCTGGCACACGCCGACGCACTCGTTGCAGATGTACGCCCGGGGATAGTCCGAAGGCGAACTGATCAATTTCTCCACTTGCTCCTGGGTCTTATGGCAGAAAGAGCAGCGCAGCGGTTCGTCTGGATTGAATTTTTTCACGGGTGTGAGGGCCTCGTCTCCGCTGGGATTCGACGGAGTCTCTATCTACCATTCTAGGCCGAATTTTCCCCTGGGCAAATGAGAAAGTCGAACAGTTGCTACCTGACTTGAACCACTGTACCAAAGAACAATGCATGACCGCGCTCCTGAAGCGCGCTCATTTTATCGATGCTTGTAAATGATCTCATCAATCATCCCGTATTCCTTGGCCTGCTCGGGATTCATGATGTAATCGCGTTCCACATCTCTTTCGATGCGTTCCACGTTCTGCCCGCTATGCTTGGCGAGAATGTTGTTGATGGTCGAGCGCATGCGCAGGATTTCCTTGGCATGCAGGTCGATGTCGGTCGCTTGTCCGCCGAGCCCGGACATCCACGGCTGGTGAATCAGAATCCGCGCGTTGGGCAGCGCAAAACGCTTTTTCGGGGCGCCGCCGACGAGCAGCACCGCGGCGATGGACGCCGCTTGTCCCACGCAGGTGGTGACCACGTCCGGCTTGACGAATTGCATGGTGTCGTAAATCGCGAACCCCGCGGTGATCGAGCCGCCCGGCGAATTGATGTACAGCTGAATGTCTCTTTCCGGATCTTCCGCTTGCAGGAAGAGCATCTGCGCGGTGGCCAGGTTCGCGACATGGTCGTCGATCGGCGTGCCGATAAAGATAATGTGCTCCTTCAGGAGCCGGGAATAGATGTCGTAGGCGCGTTCGCCGCGGCTGGTCTGTTCGACCACCATCGGAACAAGAGTTGTGGCGTAATACTTAGGATCTTCGAAATTTTTCATTTAGGTGGTTTTGCTGATGGAATACTTCACTTTGCTTCTGTCGCCGCGCTTGCAGCCGCGACAGTCTTGATTTCCGCGTTCTGTGCGAGCCAGTCGAGAGTTTTATCACTCCGCAACTTGGATTTAATCCTATCTAGCGTTCCTTGCTTTGTCAAACGCGCGCGCATCGCTTCGCCCGATTCGCCACTATGGCTCGCCAGGTGCTCCAGTTCGTGCGTTACTTCTTCGTCGGTCACTTCGATGTTTTCTTTCGTGGCGATGCGGTCGATGATCAGCTCCGCCTTCACGTCATCCTTGGCTTTGTCTTCCTGGCGGCGCCGCAGCGAAACCCAATCCAGATTTACCGCCCTCGGATCGACACCCTGCTGCGCCAGCGAGCGCACTACGCGCTCCAGGCGCACATCCATTTGATGCTCCACCAGCGCTTCCGGTACGGGGAAGTCGTGCATCTTGACCATCTCGCCGAGAACTTTCTCGTGCAGCAGTTCCTTGTGTTTGTGGTCGCGCTGATGCTCCAGGCTTTCGCGCACCTTGGTCTTCAATTCATCCAGAGTCGTCGCGTCGCTCACGTCTTTCGCGAATTCGTCGTTGAGTTCCGGCAGTTTTTTCGTTTTGATCCCGAGAACGTCAACGTCGTAGTGATACGTCTTGCCCGCCAGCTTGGGGTCCGGATAATCCGCGGGATAGTTCACATCAAATTTCTTATGATCCCCGATATTCGCGCCGCGCAAATTTTCGTTGAATGGCTCCATCGTCTCTTCCGCGCCGATGTGGCAAAGCACGCTGTCCGCCTGCAACGGCTCGCCTTCGCCCTCGGGCACCCCGTTCAACTTCAGTTGCGCGAAATCGCCGTCTTCAATGACCCGGCCTTCCACGGGCGCAAACGCCGCCGCGCGCTCGCGAGTCTCTTCCAGCGCTTTCGAAATGTCTTCGTCCGTAACATCCATCGGCGGCATTTCCAATTTCAGCCCTTTGTACTCCGCCAATTCGAATTCCGGCAGCACTTCGAACACCGCGCGGAATTTCAGCGGCTGCCCTTCGTTGAAATCCAGCTTGTCCACTTGCGGTTGCGACACCGGAGTCAGTTTTTGCTCCGCCACCGCTTTTTCCACGCGCTCCGGCACCAGCGATTGCAGCACTTCGCCCTTGATGTCTTCCGCGAATTTGCGCCGGATCAGCGGCAGCGGCGCCTTGCCTGGACGGAATCCCGGCACGCGCGCGACGCGCGCAAATTCCTTGGCCACGCGCTCCATCGCCTTCGACACTTCTTCCGCGGGAATCTCCAATTCGAGTTCGCGCTTACAGGTTGCTGATGCTTCTGACATACTGCGGTCCTTCCTTATCTATGATCGGTCTGAGATTGCAAAGATTTGCTGGTCTCGACGGAATACGCCCGCTTCATCAGAATGGACGCCCCAATATTTCAGAAGAGGCCAGACAGGTGAGGTTTCACCCTGCGATTCAATACATCAGTATAGGCGACCGTCCGAGCACCGTCAATTCGAGCACGAGCCTTGCAGTGGAGCAGCATGCTGCTCCACCACAAAGACGAAAGCGAATCCAAAACCAAGAACTAAAGACCAAAACTAAGAATTAAAGACCAAAAGCTTGAAGGCTGACAACCGACAACGCCACCTTCGCTAGTCCGCGGCGGCGGGGTGGCCGGCTGCGTTGCTCGCCGCGCTGATCGAGTTTAGGGCGCCGGTCAAATCGGCGTGGAGGAGGCGGTGGAAGAGGTGTTCGCCGGCTTCGCGGCGGACAGAGAGCCGGCCGGCGACGTAGGCGCGGGAGCTGAGGCCGCGCTGGACGGCGTCGCAGATGGCCATGTCTTCGTCCTGGACTTTTTCGCTGACGGCGATGCTTTCCTGGTTGCGGGCTTCGGCGGCTTTGCTGACGTCGGAAAAATAGTAGTCGAAGACGACGGCGCATTTGTCGACGGCTAAGGGCAGGACCAGATTGGTGTCCATCACGCCTTCGTAGGCGTTGATCATAAAATTCGGGTAGATCCACAGATAAAATGCGCGGCCCTGGCGGGTGGCGGCGACGCCCGCTTCGGAGCCACTGTCGGAAGAGAGCGGGCTGGATTGCAGACAGGAGCGCTCGAAATTTTCGATGGTGTACTTGGTGTATTCGATGACGCTGCTGAGGCCTTTGTGCGTGTGGGGGACGTGGTAGCCGCCGTCGAGATAGTTGTCGACGTAGACTTTCCAGTTGCAGTTGAGGGTGTAAATGCGGCGAGCGAAGTAGGTGAGTTTTTTCGTGAGCAGGAGCGGCGCGACGAGTTCGGGCACGGCGCCGAGAAAATCTTTGAGCGGTGCGGCGTGGCCATCGAGATTCACGAAGACGAAATTTTCCCAAGTGCCGACGGCCACGGGGGCGAGACCGTTTTTCGCCCGGTCGAAATTGCAGACGCCTTCAAATTCGACCATGCCCTTGAGCGCGCCGTCGATGCCGTAGGTCCAGCCGTGATACGGACAGCGGAACTGCTTGGCGCAGCCTTGCGCTTCGGTGACGACGGCGGCAGCGTGATGGCGGCAGACATTGTAAAAGGCGCGGAGAAGGCCATCATCGCCGCGCGCGACGACGATGGGTTCGCCGGCAATTTCGGCGGTGAAGAAATTTCCATTTTCGCGGACTTGGTCAGCGCGGCCGACAACTTGCCACGTTTTGGCGAAGACGCCATGTTGCTCGAGTTCAACGATGGTGCGGTCAAAATACCAGGGGGAGGGAATGGTCCAGGCGTGGTCGAGCGGGTCGTTCGGATTATAAAGATTGATGATTTCGCGAACGCTGCGTGGCATGAAGGGCTCCCCGGGATGACGGTCCTCGCGCGCTGGGGACGGAAGGACCGACCTGAACCTTTCATATCGCGAAACCCTTTTGGAGCAAAGGAAAAAAAAGGGGCTATGGCCGCCGAGACCGCCTAGCCAGAGGAAACAGTGCCAGGATGAATCGTTTCGATGTCGACGTAGCGGGCGAAGTCCCTATCGGACTGCTTCTCAACCCAATTTCTCTTTTTCAGTCGTTCCTGTCGTGCAGTCTCTCTTTCTACGAATCGAGCCCATCGGGCATTCCAGGCATCAATTTGTAGCCGAGCTTTCGTTTCAGCTTCCTGTTCAGTTGCACCTCGAACAGTGCGATAAGCGTGCAATCCTTCATGCTTGATCTTAATTTCCCACATTGAAGCCCGCCGATATTGCGTGATCTACCTTGATAGTAGAAGCCGGACAAAAACCAACACCGATCTCACGGCGTTTCATTCTGTTACCCGCTTTCAGGTTCGGCCTTGCTCCCCGCATCTTTCTCGTTTTGATGGGATTCGAGCGAAAGACGAATTCGCCGTTCATTGCGTCCGGACACTAACCACCGGTCTAAGTTCTTGGTCACGGAATATTTATATCATTATCAACAGTTCTCCTAACACTCTATGGAAAATCAAAGAAGCTGGCAACTGAGTACCCCGTGTGTCACCTTTGTGTATGGCAGTCTCAATTCGACCCCACGTCCGATCAGCTTAGACGAATGGCCCTGGCGCACCTGAGAGGCAATGCTACCGCACCGCCATTCGCCTGTAGGAACCTATCTCGTTCCCCTTCAACTACATCCAACTCTAAAAGTTTATCTTGACTTACCTGTACAGATGTGTTAACATGAGTTGTGCTCGTCAGCCACCATACCCAATATTCCTCACTGGGGTCACTGCCTCCGCGTAACCCCCTCATTCTGCTCCTCCTGCGCGCATCGCGATTCGCAGGACTCTTCTCCGTTGCCTTTTCACCCGTTTCCATTTCGACTATCCCTTTTGTTTTCACACTATTCCACACTCTTTTGCCGTTTTTTGCACTTCCGAAAAACGCAACTCCCTTGTTTTCAAGCAAATCCGCACTCTTGCAGCAAAACACCCGGGGTGGGGGTACCCCCAATTTACAGAGAGGAACACGTTGACCGCTTCGTGGTCACCAATAACAAACGATATGAGACTCCCAACCATCAAACCCACCGCGGTCTTCAATCATTGCTGCCATCCCCGAACCCGACCCCTATGCCAAGCCTTCCCGAATGCCTGTCATTTTTGACGGACGGTGGCGCCGCGAAGGTGATAGTCGATGGCAGCTCCGACGGAAATGGCGAGCCAGTAGGCGAGGAGGTTCCAGGGGGAGAAGAAGCGGCCGAGGAGGAGGATGCCGGGGAGGGTGAGGCGGAAGGCGTCGAGTGCGGGGGAATGATAGAGCTTGAGGAACTCGACGGCAGTGGCGATGGTTCCAGCAAGCGGTGCAACAGAAAGGAGTCGCCAGGACGGGAGCAGAGTGGAAAGGATCCAGTAGATCATCAAAGCCCAGAGAGTGGAACCGCCGTATTTGACGAGGAAAGGAGGGAGGCCCAGGGGAAGGAAGCGGATCGCTAGCCCGCCGATGATGGTGAGGAACATGAACGCAATCGAGAGTTTGAGGGGGCGAGGAGGCATCGTTATTCGATGGGCGTGTCGGGCACAGGAATTTGGCGCTTGGTGCAGACGGGCAGAGTACATCATTCGGGGATTCATCACGAATGGGAGGAAGATGCAAGATGGGGAGGCCACGAAAGTGAGGTTCGGCTGGTGCTTTTGTTAGACTGAGGCTGGTATTGCGAGGGCGTGGCATATGTGCCGGAATATAAAAACACTGTTTAACTTTGAGCCGCCGGTTACGGACGAAGAGGCGCGGGCGGCTTCGCTGCAGTTCGTAAGAAAAATCAGCGGTTTCAATAAACCGTCGAAAGCCAACGAAGCGTCGTTCCTGGCTGCTGTCGATGAAATAGCCGGCGTGGCGAGGCGGCTTCTGCGCTCGCTGGAAACGAGTGCGCCGCCGAAGAGTCGAGAAGAAGAGGCGGCGAAGGCGAAGTTGCGGGCGGCGGAGAGATTCGGTGCGTCAGATTAAGACGCTACAAGAAGGGGCACGATGCATTGTGCCCCTTCCGGGACGAATATGGGAAAAAAGGCGGGTGAGTTAGGCGGAGCGGGATTTTTTCCAGTGGAGCGGGGGAAGTTCGAGGTTGGCGAGGGCGAGGTAGGCTTTGGCGTGGGCGGCGGCGCGTTCTTTGCCTTGGTCGATGTCGTCGACGGGCTCGGAAGGGGCGATCCAGGTTTTGGTGATGGCGTTGTAGACGGAGGCCTGGACGCCTTGGGCGTTGTGTTCGGAGAAGAGGCGCAAGTGTTCGTTTCCTACGCGGACTTCGGCCCAGACACCTTGATCGAGCATTCGGGGGCTCCCAAGAGTTGAGACATTGGATAGTTTATCACCCGCGATTAAAAAGTGTGGCGGCGGTTGAGGAAATTGGCGAATTGAGGATTAGGCAGGTCATAGCGAAATAGCAGGGAAGTGATGAGCGACGGCCATTTGGAGTTAGAATTTAACAATGAGGAATTGAGCTCTAAAATTCAACTTAGAAGGATTAACACCGAATTTAACACGGGGACGGACAAAGAGCGTAGAATGGGGCTACTGAGCAAGACATGAAAGCGTCCCAAGCATCACCTCAAGGAAGACCGCGCAAGATAGTCGATTATCACCTGGATGAGAGCCTGGAATGGGTGGCTGATCTGGAGTGTGGTCATCAGCAGCGGGTGCGGCACAATCCGCCCTATACGAGCCGCCATTGGGTGACGACGCCGCAAGGGCGGCTGGAGCATCTAGGGCAGGAACTGAATTGCTCGGTTTGCAGGCAGTAGACTTAGTTTAGCCGGATTGCAGGAGCAAGGAGTGCGATTGGTGGAGTTTGGCGTTCCCGCCGCGGTTAGATAACCCTTACATTTTGTGAGTGAGAGCCCGAGGAGGAGTTAGCCTCCGGCCATGCCGCAGAAATTTCCACCTTGGAAATCTTGGTGCGGGCGGAGGGATTTGAACCCCCACGGTTTTAAGGCCACAAGATCCTAAGTCTTGCGCGTCTGCCAGTTCCGCCACGCCCGCAATACCAAGGTGTAATGATACCGGGATTAGCGTCACAATCTCCAGAGGGATGTGTATTTGGAGACGAATGGGGGGCTGAGAGACGGAAGTGACTCCGTCTAGGTCAGGGCAGGCGAGTGAAGGAAGATTCAGGACTACTAGCAGGTTAGTTTGGGCGCAGATTGATGCTGGATTGCGGCAAGTGCCCGGAGCATAATGGAACAGTCCTCGCAAGTCCCGCCGGGCTCCTCCCAGCCGGGCTAAGCGCCTTTCCAGAAGGCGCAAATCAGAAGAACTGCTGCACTTGAGGGCAGCGCCATGATCATTCAAGAGCAGGGCGATCAACTGGTGGTAATTCGCCAGACAGACCACGGTGTCCTGTCCGGGTATTTCGCGCGCGAATGGGGAAATGAGGTGTTCGCGCGGCCGGAGCCGTTCGGGTCGTTCAAGTTGGCGACGGCGGAGCATGACAACGGGTGGACGGAATGGGAGCTACAGCCGCAGATCGATCCGGTGACGTTTTCGCCGTACACGTTCATGTCGATTCCCACCGAAGAGCACATCGCGCTGTACAAACGCGGGATTGACCGGATGATCAAGGCGGATCATTACGCGGGGCTGCTGGTGAGCATGCACTGCGCGGGGTTGTATGACCGGGCGCGGGCGACGCTGCCGGGATTTTCGGCGAAATACGTGAAGGCGGGCGAGTCCGCGCAGGTGAACGAATTCGTGCAGCGGTTGCGGCTACAACAGTTGCGGTTGAAAGTGGATTTGCGGGCGCACGGAGATACGCAAAGCTTCGCGGATGATAAGCCGGTGCACTTGAATGTGCAGCGATTTGAGGCGCTGGATAGGCTGTCGCTTTATTTTTGTTTGGGGCCGCCCGCGGACGCGGTGATCGATGCAGTGCCGGTGGACAACGGAGTTCAGGAAGCGGATTGGGAACTGCGTCCGGATGGTGCAAATGCGGTGACACTTTCGCCATACCCGTTCCGGAGAGATCCGCTGGAAATTAGCATCTTGGCGCGGCGCGTGCCGAAACGGCCGTACGCAGACAGCGCGGATTTTCAGAAGACGCTGGCACTGGCGCCTTATTTTGCGATGAAGTTCACGGTGCGCGCGGGCGGCGCGCGCGTGCAATCGCGGGCGGCGCGGGCTTGATCAGGTGAGCTGGCGGCCGCGGGTTTCCGGCAGGGCCAGAGAGAGCATCGCGGCCGCGAAAAAAGCCGCGGCCAGCAGCGAAAACGCCGGACCAATACCAAATTTTAAGGATAGAGCGCCGACGGCGAAGGGCGCCGCGGCGGAGAGACCACGTCCGACGTTGTAGCTGAGGCCCATGGCGGCGGCGCGAATTTCTCCGGGGAAAATTTCACTGACGATGGCTGCGTATCCGGAGAAAAAGCCGGTGCCGAAAAAGGCGACGAGCGGGCCGAGGGCGAGAAGCCAGAAGGCGCCACGGGAATTTCCGTAGACGGGCACGAGCGCGGCGGCGATCAGCAAATAGAGGAAGTAGGGTTTTTTTCTGCCGAAAGCGTCGGCAAAAAAACCGAAGAGCGCGTAGCCGAGCCACTTTCCGAAACAGATGACGAGAAAAAATGTGGTGGTTTTGACGAGGCTGAGGCCACGTCCGCCTTGCGCGGGAGGGAGCGAGAGATAGGCGGGAATCCAGGTGAAGAGGCCCCAGTAGCCGAACATGGCGCAGGAGTTCATGGCGGTGGCGAGGAGGCCGTTGCGGAAAACCTCTCCTTCGAGCAGGCGGCGCAGCGGAACGCCGGAGTTGGACTTGCCTCGCGCTTTCCACAACGCTGACTCAGGGACGCCCCGGCGAATCCAGAGAACGAGCAGGGCGGGTAAAACACCGACGAAAAAGACGGCGCGCCAACCATAGTGGGGAAGTACAAACAGGACAATGAGTGCAGCGATGGCTTCGCCGATGGCGTATGCAGATTGCATGAGGCCGAGGGCTTTGGCGCGATGTTCGGCGCGCCAGGTTTCGGCGATGAGCGCGGCGGCGGTAGTCCACTCGCCGCCCATGCCGAGTCCGAGGATGAAACGAAAAATGGCAAGTTGCGAGATGGAATGAGAAAAGCCGCAGGCGGCACTGGAGAGGGAATAGACGAGGATGGAGGCCATGAGCGCGCGGGTGCGGCCAATGCGGTCGGCGATGACGCCGAAGAGTAGGCCGCCGATGGCGGAGGCGACGAGCGTGAGTGTAGTGAGGAAGCCGGCGGTGCGCGGGCTCATGGAAAAATCGCGGATGAGGTACGTGAGGACGAGGGAGTAGAGCATGACGTCCATGGCGTCGAGCATCCAACCGAGGCTGCCGGCGACAAGGGATTTGCGCTCGGGTGCGGTGACGTCGCGTGGCCACTGGAGGCCGAGGAAGTGGAAGGGAGGCGGAGTGGGTGTAGAGGCAATTTCGTTGCGGCCAGAAATTGGTGGCGTTGAAGAGAGGGGCACGCCCCGATTGTAGCCAAGAGAAGATAAACGGAAAGAAGAATCGCAGGAGGGAGCGAGCAAAGCCGCGTCGGGCAAATCCGCTGTACCGGAAGTTCGGGGTTTGTTACGCTTTGCTCAGCTTTCGTGACGGGTTTTCGAATGGTCGCCGGAGTGGACGAATGGCTTATTGCGTCAAATGCGGCGGGCAGATTAACGAGCAGGCGCCATATTGTTCGAACTGTGGAGCGCAGCAGAAGGTACCGACTGGGGCGCAGGCTGCGGCGGTCGGCGCGGCGCCGGCCTCGGCGCTGACGGAGAACGTGGCCGGACTGCTGTGTTACGCGTTTTTTTGGCTGGGTGGAGTGATTTTCTTTTTTATCGACCGGCGGCCGTTTGTGCGATTTCATGCGGCGCAGTCGGTGGTTGTGTTTGTGGGCTTGCATGTGATTCATGGGATTCTGCGAATAATCATCGCTGCGCGCTTATTGCATGGGGACTGGTTTGCGCTCTGGCCGGGACACTTGCTGCTGCGAGTCGTGGACATCTTCGGCGTGATTTTGTGGATTGTTTTGATGGTCAAGGCCTACCAAGGCGAATGGTTTAAGGTGCCGGTGGCGTGGGAGCTTGCCGAAGGAATCGGCGGGCAAGTGCCTGCCGACAAGCGTTAATGAGCGGGAGCACTCCGAAAATATTTGCACCCATGAAATTTTTGCGCGGCGCGCGCGAAGTGTTTTTTCTTGACAATTGGGCCGTACGCGTCCATCTTGGATGGCTTTGCCTCCCGCTGGGGCTATCAGAGTCCAGAATGGGAAGCGCGACCACTTACCTATGACCAAGGTCCGGCTTTGTTTCCACGATCGCTGCTTTGATGGCACTGCTTCGGCCGCTCTTTTTTACCGGTTTTATCGCGAGCGCTTCGACCAAAACGCGGAATTTGGGTTCACCGGAATGACGCACCGGGCGGTACAGCCTTGGGAACCCGGGCTGTTCGACGGTGATGAAAACGTGATTGTGGATTTTAAATATTCGAACTCGCCGAAAGTGACGTGGTGGTTCGACCACCACCAGAGCGCGTTTTTGACGCCGGCGGACGCGGAGAAATTCCGGAGAGAGCCGGGTCCGCACATGTTTTACGAGCCAGACTACAAGTCATGCACGAAACTGATCGCTACGGTGAGTGCGGAGAAATTTGGATTTGATACGGCACCGCTCCGGGATTTGATTCATTGGGGGGACATCATCGACGGCGCGCAATATCCGACGCCGCAGGCGGCCGTGGAAATGATCGAGCCGGCGACGCAGTTGGCGCTGGTGATTGAGGCGGCGCCGGAAGACGGCTTGCCCGCGAAGATTATTCCGGAGCTGGCGTACCGGCCTCTGAGCGAGATGGTGAAGCTTCCGCTGGTGGCGAATCACCTGGGACCGTTGCTGGAGCGTCACCGGAAGTCGATCGACATTTTGCGAGAGCGGATTGAAGCGAAAGACGAAGTGATTTTTTTTGACGTGAGCGATTTAGATCTCGAGGGATACAACAAATTCATCCCGTATCTGCTGCATCCGGAATGCGTGTATTCGGTGAGTGTGAGCGCGTCGGCGGTACGGGCGAAGGTGTCGCTGGGAACGAATCCATGGAACCAGGCGACGGCGGACCAGAATTTGGCGTCGATGGCGGAAAAATATGGTGGCGGGGGGCATCCGCGCGTTTCCGCGATTTCGTTTGACCCTGGCGAACTGGAGCGCGCACAGCAAGTGGCGCGGGATCTAGCGGCCGCGCTGCGGAAGAGGTAAACCGAGGCAAAACGGGCGTTCGAGTTTTGGGCGTTCGACAAAACCGGGCGGCCTGTGTAAAATTTTAAGTACAGCAGTGGACCGGTAGCTCAATGGTAGAGCAGTTGACTCTTAATCAACGGGTTGGAGGTTCGAGTCCTCCCCGGTTCACCAGCTCTTTCTTAACTGCCCTGAATACAATTAGTTAGTTTTTTCGCTCTGCGCGTTTTCACCCAATTCGAGAACACTCGTGAACATAACCTCTGACACCCTATTCACTGCCCGCCTTTGCGAAGCCGGAAGGGCATGCGCGTAGATGTTGAGCGTCGTTTCAAGATCCGAATGGCCCAAGAGGGCCTGCGCGGTCTTCATCGACTCTCCCACCTCCGCGAGTAGCGTCGCATGCGTGTGCCGGAACGAGTGCCACGAAACACGTGGCGTCTTTATCCGATCACAAGCGGGAGCAAGTTCCCGGTTGTAGAGGTTTTTCGAACTGAGTGGCGTGCCTTTGGGCGTCGTGAACACCAGATCTTCGGAATCTTTTCGGATTGATCGAGACCTGTGTGCTTCGAGTGTCTTCCGGAGAGAATCGCTCATGGGGATGACGCGCCAACTGCTGCGAGTTTTCGGTGAGCCAAACTGGCCATCCGAAAACGTTTCGGCAACTTCAATCGTGTCGCGCAACATGTCCACACGCTTCCACCGCAATGCGAGAATCTCCCCGATGCGAAGTCCAGTTAGCACAGCGAGAGCCACTACCGTCCGACAAGGCTCCGAGAGTTCTGGTAGGAGTTTTTGAATCTCAGCGGGTCCGTAATACCGACGCTCGGCTCTTCCGCCAGTACCTCGGAGGCGGATGCCATGCGCCGGATTTTGGTTGAGATACCCACGCTCCACGGCGGATCGCAACACGGTCGAGACCGTTGCCCGAACGCCGCGGAGTGTAGTTCCCGTCTCGCCTTTACGCCTCAGATCCGAAAGCAGACCCTCGATGTGCCCCCGGCTCAGACTGCACAAGCAAATCGAGCCCAAGGCAGGGAGAATACGGCTATCGAGTTGAGATTCGTAATAGCTCACGCTTTTTTTCTTTAAGGCCAGTTCGGCGTTTGGCTTCCATTCCACTCGGACAAAATCTTCGAGTGTCATCGTCGCCTGGGGCCGGAGTAGACCCAGATTCAAAGGACTTAATCGCTCTTGAAGGACTTGCCGAGCTTGTTGTCGAGTGATTTTACTGACTGCTCCTAGCGTTTCGGCTCGAAGAACTCTTTTCATCGAACCGTCGGGCAGAAGTAAATCCTCTCGCCAGCGAAGCACCCATACTTTTCTCCGTTTACCACGAATCCACAAACATCCATCTTGATGACGCGGTCGAGTCATACGCTCCTTTCGGCTGACTCTTCCGCCTCTTTCTGCGTCGGCTAAGATTGTAGTCCCGACGTCAAGCATGGGCGCGTCCTCCACTGCGTTGCCGCTCGAGCCACGCGAAGATATCTTCTGCTCGGAACCGCCAATATTTGCCCAGCCGGAAACCGGGGATGCGTTCCAGGCCACGCTTACGCGTCCGCTCATAGACCCAGGACACGGGGACCTTAAGCAATTCAGCCACGTCTTCGACCGAGAGCAGGGATTCGTTTGCGAAACCACATAGGTTGTTCATCGCACGGTCTCCCGACGCCCCACCGTAGCCTTGTCTCCAAACCTCACGCAAGTAATTGCTCGATTTGTGCCTTCGCTCTTATGCATTCTTGTTCCATCCGTGAAGTCTTGCCAAACTTCTGAAGGCCCTAAGCATCTGGCGAGGGTTCTCACCCCCATTCGCCAGTTCCAGCGCCCAAGGGTGGACGCATTGTCTAAGGGGGATGGTTTGGAAGGGGGGAACCCCCTTCCATATGCTTTGAAAGGAACGGCGGGAGAGCTAGCTGCGCGACAGCGCAGCGGACTCGCATCTCCAGACTCTTCCCAAAGACCAAAAGAAAGACCAAAGAGACTACTTGTGCGGTTTGTGTCATGAAAATGGGAAGTTTGCGCACGGCAAACGTGCAGTTTGCGTAGCCTGACGACGGGAACTTTGCGTATTTTCGCCTGGGAAGTTTGTGTCGTGATATTCATACTTAGCTTCTATTCATCCATTGAATTGCGTGCTCAATAACGGTGGCGCGTGTCCGGGCATTTTTCGGAAGCACCTGAGCAAGTGAGCCGGCCGATTCGTTGGCATGCACGCCCTTGCTCGCCAGCCCCTGACCTAGGACTCTCTCTAAGTGGCGAACGCGGCAGACGCCGTTTACCTTTTCCGTCCACACCTCGTGCCGCCGGATGAGCCAGCCGTTCTGGGATGGCGTAATCGCGTCAATCTCGGCAAGGATACGGAGCGCCGAATAGATTTGGCGCCGCGAGTAGTGCTCGTCAGACTTCACCCACATTTTCCGATTAACCCGGATCCACTTGTACGTTCGTTCCTGGATCCGCCGCTTTGACGGGAAGACATAGCTGAGCGGGTTCGGGTGCTTTTCTAAAATTGCAGCCAGGTAACCATACACGGACCGCACGGCACTGCCGCGTCGCATGTGTCGTTCGTAACCTTTGCAGGTGCCGTCAAATTCGAGGTGTGTATGATAGATGCTCTGCTTGGCAGATCGGACGGCATTAGCCCTGTTCGTCGGCATGACGGCGAGTGCTGTTTTCACTAGGACCTCCCCAGTATTGGTTGGCGCGACAAACGCAGCTCCCCACGCTCTCTCATCTGTCGCGTGTCTTCCCTCGCGCGGATGAGCTGGGCGAAAGTAGGATCACCCTCACCAAGCACTTCTCGTTGCATTTCGCTCGGGTCTGCCTGGAATCGCTTAAGTAGCTTTTGTACCCAGGTGTGGGAGACGTCAAGCTGCCTAGCCCACGAACGTGCCGACGGCTTGCTGCGGTCCCGACAGGTCAGCCATTGCCATACGAATCGACGAATCATGCGTGACTCTTCACTGCTGCGCCATGGCCGCGGTCGGTGGTAGCGCGGACTCCTCCGCGCTTTTGCGAGGTTTGCCATCCGAGCCTCGTTGGGTTCAGCGCGGCACCATTTCTGATACAGGGACGGCATGCTATTGCTCTCCTTCCTTCTCCCGTGTTCCCGCCGAGTTGCCAGCCGTCATTGGCTTTTCTGGGTGCGAATCTAAAGGACTTAGCAAAACCACGGGAAAGCTTTGGCAAATTTCCGCTTTGACTTTCCGGAAGTCCACTTTGCCGGGGTTCAGCTCGAGGACGTGCTTCAGTTCGTCGCGATATTTTACAAGTTCTTCCACCACGGCACACGACACGGTGCTCTCTTCTAGAACGAAGTAACAGAGTACGAGCACGCCACCAACCTCCTCAAAGCGCTCAACAATCTTCTGCAGGCGGATTTGCCGATACCAAGCTTCCGGAGCTTTCGGGATGGTTCTAACCGGCCGCGGGGACGCCGTTCGTAATCGCTCCCGTATGGACTTCTGTCCTTCTGGAGAGAAATACTTCTGGAGCACTGTTCGTGCCATTTGGGTTCCTCGGTGGGCCGTTCGTCCTGCTGGAGTGGAGGCAATCATTCGCAGCATCTTTGAAACTTGGGGGGCCGGGGCGTTGCCGTCCCTGATTGTCTGCTCTATCTCACGCTCCAATTTTTGAACATGGTCGTCCAAGGAAGACTCTATGAAGAGGCACAAGGCACGCCGGTCTAGGGCGCGAGATTGCTCTTCTTCCCAAGGTGTCATTGAACGGCCATTGGTTCGCGCAATAGCGCGAATCTCTTTCGCACGTCGCCAGTATTCATCTGCCTGCCATTTCTCAAGTCCAGTAAGACAGTGAGCCAGCATTTGATGACTGGTTCCAAGCCCGCGGGCGAGCGCCCGGAGCGATGGCCTTGAGGATTCCGGTATCCGCTTCCAGGCAAGTAGCCTCTCTCGAAACTCTGTTGCGCGCGATTCCTTCTTAGGTTTCCGGCCTCTCATTTCGTCGCTCCTGGAAAATGCGAACTCATACTTCGAATTGCGGGTCTGCCCTTGTAACGAATGTCGGAAAGGTCAAGACTTTGGAGGAACTCAATGGGCAGCTTCTTGGCTTTCGCGTACTCCGCAAGGGTAAACGTTGCAGCGTTGGTGCTGTGACCCTCCGGGGTCCCGCTCCCTGCTCTTTCCGGCATTAAATCTGACATCGCGAGACCAGGTCTTCTTACGATCTCGGTCGTAGGGCAGCCTACAAAACGGTGGGGCAATATCTTGCCGTTTTCCTCACAAATCGGAAGCCTTGGGTTTTTGGCGTCGTGTGTAGGGCAGACAGCTTGCCATTCGTATTTGAGCCTTCTGGCCCCTTTCAGCCGTGAAAGGATTTCGTTGATTTTCATTTCCCGCCCCGATGGCGCGAATCACTGCTGCAACGCGATGAGCCTTTCGGGGTACAGTGATGTTGTGATTGGGAATGGTTGTCGGCCTGACTCAGGACTTTGTTGCGTATTGCGCCTGGAGCCGAATTTAACTCTCCACTTGCACTCTCGAGAATTTCGACCCTACGCAGTAAATTGCGCCAGTGCCGAGAGCGAATGGTTACAAATTCACCCATATTCATATAGCTCCTCATCCTAAGACCCCGCACTGCGGGGTATGTGAGAGAACTCCTTCCCGTAAGGTGGATCGGATACTGGACTTATGTCATTCGGAAATTGAAAAGGAGTACCTGCGGAGGCAATTTTTTCGGGGTGGGAATGCTGACTGAACTACGAAAAGTGAATTCTAAACCAAGGCGGTTGTTGAATGCTCGTTACTCTAAGAAGGAACTCGCTTCGCTCTCTTTTTAGCACTGCCCAATCTCGAGCGGTGGTTTTCAATTCTCCGGTGAGCGGCGCTTATATGCTCGTCAACCGTAGTTCGATGGATTCCTAGCCGTTCTGCAATCTTTATCACAGAGATCCCATATTCAAGCCGAAGCGATATCACGTCTTGCTGCTTCTGGGTGAGATCGTACTGGGCCAAATGCAATTCTCGTTTCATCTGCTTCAGGCCCTCAAAGCCCTTTGGGCGGTCCCGTTTCTCTTTCGCAGTCGCCGGTGCCTCCTCCAATTTCTTAACTCTCTTAGGGAGGAACACACTGGCTGCGGCTTTCTGCATAAGTTGGCCCTCGGTTTCTTCATTCCACCAATCGGGTTTCTTACTATTGTCCTCAGAATTGAGCCAAAAAGGATTTTCCCAGCTCATATAGTTAGCCCTTCCACCGGCAACGCAATTCTTATCGTAATCTGACTCCACGAATCGGGCCTAGTCCAAACTAGCTAGCCGGGTCAGCTGAGCCAACAGTCTGTTCTGCACCGAAGCGCGATAGCTGCCCAGAATCTAGTATTTGTGGGCACTCTAAAGTTTAGACTTTTGGCTCAACAAGTCCAATGGCTTACGGGCATTGCTTCGAAGGGGTTTATGGGCAAGTGCACGAGGTTGGATATTGCCGCCCAATTTTGCCAGTCCGATTCGGGGCCCGAATTGGACCGAACGCTTGCTGGTGAGATTTGTGATGTTGGCAGCGGTTTGATGAATTGCCCCTGGCGTCGTGCATAGACAATTATGTACATCCGGGGATGACCGTCAAAACCTTTACACTGGCGCCGCCGAGGCAAGGAAGGCGTAAATGGAATTTCCCGGTGCAAGGGCCTTCCCACTCGGGTTCACCTGTCTACGGGCGGTGCCCGGCGAGACACCGGGTATCCAGCGAGTGTCTGAATCGTCCGAAATCACAGGTCGATTCAAGAGCCAGATAATTCTTCACGACCCGAGAGGTTTCAGCATCGAGCCACTGGCAGGATCGGAATAGCGCAGCCCACAGCACGGGCCGCGGCCTTACCTGTTTTCGTAGGCGGTCAGGGTTTCCTCACAGCGTTCAATGTACTCCCACGGTGCCCAACGCATCGCGTCTTCCCAGATCAGCACGATTGTGGGATAGCTGCCCAAGTCGTGTTCCTGCCACTGGATCTCAAGCTCCATTTCGGGAGGGGGCTCACCACAGACCTTCACCAAGTGTTTGATCGCAAGCTCGCACTCCGCAACGATCCATTCCCGTTCTGCGCCAGGCGTGCCAAATTCGCCGATAATTTCAGTTGGCATGTTCACGCTTCCCAACTCGAGTCTGTACAACTGGGAAGTCCGCAGTTCTCGACCTGCTTATCCAACACATCCGTCGGGGCAAGGCTAGTCTCCCTTTCTTGATTGCTTCTGTTCAATGCTAGACTCGGGTTCCATATTCATGCAGTGCCACTGGCTAGGCGTGTTGTCGAGTGCTTCTTTCGCCTTTTGAGATCCAGACTTCGCCATCATCGCTACGACCGCAGTGCTCAGGGTTGCGCGGACAATCGTCCAAACATACTGAAGGATCATGAACAGCGCAAACCACTGCAAAATTGACGATCCGAACTCCGTGATAGGGGATCTCCAGCCTGTCAGGAAAAATTGCGGAAGATGTGGCACGATCCAAACAGCGAAAAAGCCCACCATAATCCAGAGAACGATTTGGACTAGCACCATCGAAAGAACTCCCCATACGGTAATCTCTCCGTTGGGGCGCCGCACATGATCAGGTTTCAAGCTTGTGTCAGTTACGCACCAAAGCAAGCACGCCACAATCCCGCTCAGAATCGATAGGCGCATCACGGAAGGCTCCTCTCACGGTGTCATCACACTTATAGTGTGTAGACTCATCGTGGTCAAGCTTCGCATGATGCCGTGGTGCCAGTTCCGGATCCACGGATTTTGTTCGGCAGACGCTTGAGGGCGCTCCGCCTTGAACGGGGCTTCTCCCAAGAGAAGCTGGCGGAACTCGCGGACCTGCATCGGAACTACGTGGGCGGTGTGGAGCGAGGGGAACGAAACATCGCTCTACTAAATATCATCGCATTGGCTCACGCGCTCAAAGTGCGGCCAATTAAACTCATTGAAGTCATCTCCTGACAGGCAGCCGCTAGCCAGTGGATGGACCGCACAACGCATGCCGTATCAAATGGTTCCCGGATCTATATTCCCTAAGTGCTTATTTTCGAGTCTCCACGCGTCGAGTCGTTTGGCTGTACCAAACGATTTGGTTTGGTACGAACTGAAGGCGCTCCCCGGTCAATCGCCTGCGGGACCTCAGAACTTCCAACTCTGGGACCTGACGAATTCCAACAGATTCTGGCACGGGATTGTCATTCCCGCGCAAACATCTGGTATACGAGGACGGGTTGCGCTTCCGCTGGGCCTTTCACCTGTGACGACGGAGTACCCGTGAACGGCGGCAACGGCAATTACGAAGGCATCGCCTCCAGACCGGCGCTTACTTGCGTTCACCAATCGCGGATGCGCCTTGGGGATTTGCCTCGCCCACACCAGCAAATCAGGATTGGACAGTGCGATCATGGCGCACGGAGCCATCACGCTTTTTCTTTAGCGCGCGAGTCGGAGGCGATGAGGGAGAATTGGTCAAGCGCGGCCTGCAAATCTTCGGCGATTTCGGCGGCGATCACGTCGGGATCGGGTAGGTTGGCGGAGTCCTCTAGACTGTCGTCTTTCAGCCAGAAGATGTCTAGGTTCACCTTGTCGCGCTTGAGAAGGTCTTCGTAAGCAAAACACTTGAAGCGTTCGGTCTCTTTGCGCGTGTGGCGGTTCTCCGCGTGGTAACTGGCAACGAAGTCGTCCAAGTCCTCGCGTTTGAGCGAATTTGTTTTCAACGTGAAGTGCTCGTTGGTCCTGAAATCATAAATCCATAGCTTTGTGGTCCAAGGTTTCTCGCTGGCAGGTTTCCTGTCAAAAAAGAGGACGTTCGCCTTCACCCCCTGCGCGTAGAAGATTCCGGTCGGCAATCGCAGAACGGTGTGCACATCGCATTCATGCAGGAGCTTCCGGCGAACGGTCTCTCCAGCGCCGCCCTCAAACAGCACGTTATCGGGCACCACAATTGCCGCCCGTCCGTGAATCTTCAGAAGCGATTTCACATGCTGTAAGAAATTGAGTTGTTTGTTGCTCGTCGTCGCCCAGAAGTCGTCGCGATAATACGTGAGGGCCTCTTTCGTCTCTTCCCCTTCTTCGCTGACAACGGTGATGCTGGACTTCTTGCCAAAGGGCGGATTCGTCAAAACGACGTCGTAGTAGGTCGAAGGGGCTTGGGCGAGAGCGTCTATCCCGTCGCGGATGGGTGAGTCTTCGCCGCCGATACCGTGTAGGAACAGATTCATCACGCACAGTCGCGCCACTCCCGCGACAAGTTCGGTGCCAGACAGGACTTTGTGCCTCAGAGCCTGCTTCTGCGTCTTATCAAGTTCGTAGTGATGGCTCTCGTAGTCATAGGCCGCCAGCAGGAAGCCGCCAGTCCCGCAAGCTGGGTCGTTCACGGTCTCGCCGGGCGCAGGGCGCACCACGTCCACGATGGCCTTGATGAGAGCACGCGGGGTGAAGTACTGTCCCGCCCCTCCCTTCACGTCCGCTGCGTTTTTCTCCAGCAAGCCTTCATAGGCGTCACCTTTAACATCCACTTCCAAGCTCATCCACTGTTCTTTGGCAATGAGATCGCTGACAAGTCGTTTCAACTTGGCGGGGTCTTGAATCTTGTTTTGTGCCTTTCGGAAAATTACGCCGAGCATACCGGGCTGCTTACCAAGCTCAGTCAAGATGTGGCGGTAATGACTTTCTAGGGGGTCACCGTCCAGCCGTTCTAGGCTGGCCCAATCCAAGTCCTTCGGGATACGCGCCGGGCGATTGTATGGCGGCTTCGTCTGCTCATCGGCCATCTTCAAGAAAAGAAGAAACGTCAACTGCTCAACATAGTCCCCGTATGAGAGGCCGTCGTCACGAAGAACAGTGCAGTAGTTCCACAGCTTTTGAACAATTGCTGATGATCCGTTTGGCATGTCCTCACCGTTCGCAATTCTTGATTGTGGCCTTCAATTTAGCCTTGAATTTCTGCCAAACGTCAGCCGAAACAGGTTCGCGCTTCAACTCAGCGACAAAGTCATCAATGACTTCCGCCAGCGTTTTGGCGAAGGTGTCCGCATTGATTCTACGGTTGGCCGCTTCAAATAGAGGCCCAAGCAAGCTGATAGTCCATCCTCCCGTTGTTTCACCCTGATGGAGGATTCCGCAACGAACATTCTGGTAGAAGGATTGCGCATGGCCCTTGAAGTCATGGAACTTGCTCTCACGATCAAAGAAATTACAGAAGGCTAATTGACTCTTCCCGTTCGAAGAATCCCAGCCTTGGCGAAATGTCTCAAACGTTTCTATAAGCAAGCAGGACAGGGCCATGATTGAAAACCCATTTTCGTTTAACAGACTCGGACGTAGAACAGGGTCTATGTATCGTTCGTGAAGGCGCTGACGAAAGAACTCCGCAAGTTTTTCTCGCCCGGCGTCCGCCTCCGCCAGCCAATCGTTGCAGTCTTTCACAGTTACGTGGCGACCGGAACCACCCGACGTCAACAAGTGTTGAAGCGCGGGCGGCCAAGTCCAACAGAGAATCGTATCGTCTGGCATCGCGACCTTCTATCCGCTTGTTAGAGCGAGTCCTGGTTTGCCACCTTGGCAAACCGGGCATTTGCGCTCGTGGATGTCACTGCCGTTCGCCCCGTAATGTTGGGCGCAATGCTGGCACTTCAACTCGTAGACGTATTGGCCGTGATCTGTTCCGGCTTTACACGTGTTCTGAATAACTTCTTGCCCGTGGGGATTCACAAAGCCAGGAGAAGTCGTGCGTTTGTCACGAGACATGCTGTGCCTCCTTCTTCCATCGGCCTCGGCCAAGGGAAGGCTTGGGCGCAGCTTCCCGTGCTTCGTGGATGCGTTCAAGTAAGGCGCTTGCAGGCTCGTCACTCGGGTCCTGTGGTACGAGTTTGCCTTCAAAGGCGCATCGGAGCACGGCTTGGCGCAGACGTTCCGCACGCTTTAGGTTTAGCTCAATCTGCAACTCAACCTCATCAACTACAGACATTCGACGTTCTACTTCTTCCACGATACGGACTTGCTCGCACAAAGGGGGGATCGCAATCGTTGCGCTACGCACGTCTTCTAGATTGAGCGTCTTTCTGGCAACTTCATGGGCTTTGGCTGTCATTTCTTGAATTTTGTCAGGGTTTCGGAACCAAATCTCAATCCAATGTGCATTTAGAATGGGGCTGACTGGAATTACGCCAACGGCCCGAGCGGTGTTCGCACCAGCCAGCGATGGCGGGGCGACGGCAGTCCGACCAATAGCACCGACAAGGGTGATTAGAACTTCTCCGCCCCTCAGTAACGTTCGCGGATAGTTAGAGGCTATTTCGGCGCTTATTCGTTTCAGTCCAGCGACACGTATGCGCCCGTTGCCGATGTCTCCCACACGAACAAACGGGACTCCATCTTCTATGTCGTCGCCAGGTTGGAGCACCCCGTACGCGGAGGGCCGATCTCCTCTAGTTAACTGGTCCGTTGTGGCCCAACCCCAACCTTCAGGTAGAGGATTCAACGACTCTGTTTTCGGCACAGCGGGGGTTGCATACTTGAATGTCAAACGATCGCCATGCGGAACACGTCCGGCAGTACGGGACTTGTTGACCTGTGCTCCTTCCCAACTCACTCGCCGTTCATCGAAAATACGACCAAGGAGCACAGAAGCGGATTCGTAGGAGCGAACATCACGCTTGGCAAGCTCGGCTTCGCTGGGAACGAGGCGGCCTTCACAAGCGGATTTGAGAACGGTGGCGCGATAGCGGCTGAGGTTGGCTTTGGTCCGCTCTAAAGCCGCGACAGCCGCATCAAGCCGCGTGAATTGCTTTTCAATTTCAGCAACTATTGCATCTTGCGTCTTACGAGGAGGAACGGGTAACGCAAGGGATGCAAGTTTTGCAGCGTTTACGTTTGGTTGTGCAATGCCTGCGGCATTCTGTGAGATTAGCGTTCTATACGAAGGACCCTTCAAAAAATATGCAACGTATTTGGTACTGAGGGCGGCATGAGGCCTGAATCTGATCAAATAGGATGCGAACACTGACGGTGGACAATCGTCCAATAGGAGACTATTTCCGACTCCAGCTCCAGTCCGAGTGATCACTATATCGCCGGGGTACAGCTGGTATTTTTCTATTACGGGAGGCGGCGTCTCACAAAACGGCACCGTCTCCCAATTGACCGTTCCATGCGAGATGTCGGTAGAGCGAAGCAGTTTGATGGCGTTGAATTCATCTGTCGCGCTCGTCGTCCACCCATATTGTGGCGGGTCACACACATCGCCCAAAGTTGCGCGTGCCCAGCCTGTGGGCAGGGCGTTAGTTTTGGGTCCACTCACGCCGCCAGAACCTCGTTGAGTTGTTCGAGCATGGGTTGCAAATCAGCGCCGAATATCTTGTAAGCTTTGCCGAGGCCGCCCCACTGGGAAAAAGGAGACAGCTCGAAATCGTCCGTTTCAATAGAGACGCTGGCGGCAATGTGGTCGCGAATCGCTGTCAGCCACTGCCTTTGCTCATCGGTGAATTTTCGGCCATGTTTTTCCTGGTCTGCGAGCCATTTCTCAAAACGAGCGAACGCGACGTCCTTGAAGGGCCTAAGCTCGCCGTCTTGATGAACGGCATATCGGACAAGAGAAACCAAATCCGTCATCAATTTTGTCGCGCTGCCCCGGACCTTGGATTTATCCAAGACCTCATAGGCTTGCCAAACACGTTCGGGCGGCATCGGGACAACGCCCGGTTGTTTGGGACGCTCAATTGCTCGCGCCAGCTCTTTTAGCTGCTCATGGGTGATCCGCTGCTTGTATGGGCGGCTGTAAAGAATCTGAAGCGCCGCGATTTCATCCTTGTTGTCTTCGATGAATTTCTCAAACGACTTCACCAGACCAGCAGCCCGGTCGCGACCATCCTTCGACACCCCGGCCATCAAGACTTGATCCTTGCTGACGTTATCAATGATCTGCTCGAAAGACTTTTTCAGGTCCACCAATCGCTGGCGAAGTTTGGCATTGGTCGCTATGGGTTGTGCCGCCTGCGTCAACAATGCTTGCGCTGCCTTAGAAATCTCTTCCGGAGGAGGCTCTTCTTTTCCCGTCGCCTTTTGAGCGGCCTTTAGCTGTTCATCAGGGTCCAGCGCCTGCACGAGATTGTAGGCAATGCTGGCAACCGTTTGTTCGCCGGATACTTTCTTGATCTCTTCCTTGTCTTCTTGGGCCAGTTGCCGATCCAGCCGGGCCAGTCGGGACGCAATGGAACTCAGAACATCGGCCTCGCGATTGCCGAACGCAACAAGCTCCATGAGCTTTTCCAGAGAGACATTCTTCTTTCTCTCCAAGGGCTTCGTCTCGTTCATTTCATTGGGGTCAATTCCAATGGCATCCACGATTACAAATCGGTCTTTGGCGGAAGCGTCTGGCGTGACCTGCTTCAGTTCGGTCTCTGTTACGACGCGAGCGCCGCGCCCCTTCATCTGTTCAAAGAGTGAACGGCTCTTAACAGTTCGCATGAAGAAGACGATTTCGAGAGGCCGAACATCGGTTCCCGTGGCGATCATGTCCACGGTGACGGCGATGCGCGGAAAATAGCTGTTGCGAAAGGAAGAGAGCAGGTCCTCTGCTTTTATCCCACTGTTGACCCAGGTGACTTCTTCGTACTCGGTTCCGTCGTCTCGCTTCTTCTTTGCCGTGAGACGGGCGGTCCCCGTCCGGTATGTAATCTTCTGCGCGAAGTCGTTCCCCTTGCCAAATTCCTCGCGAACGATCTGTACGATGTCTTCGGCGTGAGAATCATCTTTGGCAAAGATGAGGGTCTTCGGAACATCCGTGCGGCCTGGAAAAATCTCCGTGAAGAGCCGATCCCTAAAGGTTCGGATGATCGTGCGGATTTGGTCCCTCGCGACGACCCGACGATCCAGTTCGTCGGCATCATACGGGATGTCCTGATCCGCCTTGGAGAAACGGATGCGGCGGGTTTCGCGGTCTCGGAAGTCCACGTAGTATCCGGCATTGATGGTGGACCCGTGTTCGCTAATCAGGGTGCGAATCGTGTAGAGGTCAAAATCTACGTTCACTCCGTCCGCGACCGCCTGCTCGAAGTTGTATTCCATTACCAAATTCTGGTGAAAAAAGCCGAGGGTTTGTTTCGACGGCGTCGCTGTGAGGCCGATGAGTGAGGCATCAAAGTATTCGAGCACTTGCCTCCACAGGTTGTAGATGGATCGGTGGCACTCGTCGGTGACGATGAAGTCAAAAGTCTCAATCGGGATGTTCGGGTTGTACGCGACGGGCGCTGGCTCGCGCTGCAACGTTTCCAGAGTGAATCCGGCCTGCTCTTCAAGCGCCGGGTCAAGCTCCTCCTGTCCCTGGAGCATGGAGTAGAGGCGCTGAATTGTGGAGATGCAAACCTTGCTGACCTTGTCCAGCTTATTGGATTGAAGATGCTGGACGTTGTAAAGCTCGGTGAAGAGACGCTGCTCCTCTGGCGTACGAAAATTCTGGAACTCTTTTAGAGTCTGGCGGCCTAAGTTGCTTCGGTCCACGAGGAACAGGACTCGGCGGGCACCCGCGTATTTGATGAGCCTGTAAATGAAATTGCAGGCGGTGAAGGTCTTTCCTCCGCCAGAGGCCATTTGAATGAGAGCGCGGGGCTTTCCTTGCCCAAGAGACAACTCAAGATTCTTGATTGCCGTGATTTGTGCTGGACGCAGGCCCTCTTCGGCTAATGGTGGGGCTTGCCTGACGCGGCCCTTAACGGTGGAGTTTGGCTGCGCGAGTTCATCCCTCAGCCATTCCGCGAGCGCCTCTGGCCGATGAAAGGAAAAGACATTGCGGCTGGCAGCGTCGGGTTCCAAGAGATTTGTGAAGCGGGTTTCGATCCCGGTGCTCTGGTAGCCGAACGGCAATGGACGTTTGGGAGCAGGCAGAGTGTCAGGAAGCCCCTCGCTGTATTTTGCGGTCTGCCCCTCAAACCCGGTGAGAGTGCTGCCTTCTTTCTTTGCTTCCACAACGCCAAGGGCCTGACCATCCACGTACAGAAGGTAATCCGCTTCACCGAAGCCGGGCTTCATCGGAAATTCACGGATGGCGACGCCCCGTCCCGCTCCAAGGTTCACGTCTTCGCGTGACTGCACAATCCAACCAGCAGCCGTCAAAAGCTGATCTATATTCTTCCGCGCACGGGCTTCGGGGGAGTCGGGCATTGAGTCAAACAGATTATAGCTGGAACGACGAGGCTGACCCTACTATGATGCTGCACTATTTAGCTCTGATGATTAACTCGCGCCGGTAAGATACGCTTCGGGCAATCTGCGGGTTCTTGCGGCAGCCGCATTACAGAGGCCGTTTTTGCTCTTTGCTTGCAGACATCGAAGCGTTGGAACTGAAGAGGAACCTAACGAATGGCGCTGGCACGACTGAAACGAATCCTCCAATCCCAATACGCTGTCCGCCTTCGAAGTGATCAGCGTCTCTTGAACCGTGTAAATGCCAAGATCATCCGTAGGGCACAGAAGTTTACGGCAAAGGCGCAGACGGCTCCGTCGACGAAGACTCCGACAACCGTTCCTTCAGTGCAGGCCCAGACTCAATGGCGAATCCGCGCCATAGACCTCCTTCATAAGATTGGGAGTCTGACTACACCCACGAGGGTGAATTTAGCGCAATTAAGTGCGAGTTGGGCGACACGGAGGTATTTCTGGGCGATTGCGGATGGCAAGGGAGGGCAGCAAAACTTTCGACTCAGCCAAGACGCTCGCCTGCTCGACTTTCACCAGAAAACGCTGCTTTCTGATGAGTTCGGCATGGGCATGGCTGGCTTGCTGCTAGAGCAGTTTTTTAACGCCCCCTCGTTTGTGGATGTGTCAGTAGCCCTGAATGACCCTAACGTGTACCAGAATATTCAACAGATTGGAGAAGCCCAGCCAGACTACCTCATGTGGGGGGCAGACCCGCAATCGCCTTATTACGTCGTTGAATGTAAGGGCTGCCAAACGAATTCCTCAACGAGCATGGATCAACTTCGTCGAGGCCTGGAGCAGGTCCCGTCACTCGTGTTCGGTGCCGGAACCCGCCCTGTTGTGACTCTGGTAGTCGCGACGTTCATGGCAAACGAACGGACGACAGTCTATGTATTGGACCCCCCGAGTGACGATGCCTCCGATTCACATCCACCTCGTCGCCCGCAAGACGATAAGGTGTCTGAAAAAATCGGCAATCGATCCTGGAGGATTACGAATCCAGCGGAATTCGAGAAGAGAACACAACTTTCAAAAGAATCTGAACTCCTCAAGTGGGCTGGACAGTTTAACAAGGCGTTAGAGCGAGACAGGTATCTTACCCGGAGAGAAACCATCCCAACGATGCAAGATTTCGAACTAGACACTAGAGAGACAAACATTGCGACGTACAAAGGCTGCTGGTGGCCTCTTTTTTCTGAGTTGGGCTATCAGAAATTGAGATTATTTACCGGTGTCGAAGAGGAGCTATTGGCCAGAATCGCGGAGGCATCACCAGAGGTGCATTTAGCTGCCAAAGCCATCCAGGATCGAGTATCGGAGCGAGGTTTTCCGCAAGAATCGCCTTATGAAAGCCTGAGTCGCAACGGAACATGCATGATTGTCGAGGGCCTCGGTTGAGCACTAGAGTCAAACTTCCGGATTCCATTAGGGCCAGAGTGCTCATTGCGCGACCGAGCGCCCCTGTTGCGGCGTTCTAGCAGGGCGTGTTTTCTGTGGTCTTGGGGACCGGTTGAGCCCCGGGCCCAAGCTTCAATATCCATTGTTGGATCGGTTCAAGTCTTCAATCCCTCTGTCGCGCTTTGGCTCTCCAAAGAATAGATTTTCCTTGACATTCTTACTTAGCGCCAAGTAAGATAAAAATATGGAAGCAAAAAATCCACATGCAGTCGGTCTAGGGAAATTAGGGGGCGTTGCTCGCGCGCTAAGGACTACGCGTGAGCAAAGGCAAGCCTGGGCTCGCTTAGGTGGACTCGCTAGAGCGAAGAAGCATTCGAAGGTCGAACTTGAAAAGTGGGCAAAGCTAGGTGGAAGGCCGAAGAGCACAGATTAAGGGTGGGCCATGAAGAGAGCAGCGATTTACGCTAGAGTGAGTACCAATAACGGACAAAATCCTGAAATGCAACTCGGAGAGGTCCGTCAGTATTGCTCTCGACGCGAGTGGCAAGTTATCCATGAATACGTGGACAGGGGCATCAGTGGGTCTAAAGAGCATCGCCCCGCACTGGATCGGCTGATCGCCGATTGTCAGAAGAGAGCTGTCGACTGTGTGGTGGTCTACCGTTACGACCGGTTTGCGCGGAGCCTCCGTCAACTCGTGAACGCACTCGAGGAGTTCCGGGCACTTGGAATTGATTTCGTTAGTTTGCATGAGGGGGTTGATACTTCGACGCCAAATGGAAGGCTGGTGTTCGGAATCTTTGCGTCCATCGCTGAATTTGAACGTGAACTGATTCGTGATCGGGTCAAATCTGGGTTGGCCTTGGCAAAATCACGAGGGAAACGACTTGGAAGGCCTCGAATCCCGGTGGATAGCCTCAAGATTGGTATTCTTCGTAAGGAAGGGCGCTCTTGGGCGGAGATTTGTGATTCCTTAGGAATATCCAAGGGGACCGCGCAGCGAGCCGTTCTTTCCTTGCCCAAAAACCTGCCTGAAATAACCTCTCTAAGTTCCTGATTTTGTTCAGCTCGACCTCTAAACTTTGGATTGCCCAGAAACAAATGATTTTGGGTTGCCGATGTTTCGTTGGGCGCGTCGACTCCCAGTCCGTCCATCTCTGCAAACAGTTGGCTCAACGTAGTGTGGTTTGACCCTGGGGCGTTCCAGAGCTGAAATGATTCTTGGAACCAGTTTCTAACGATCCGGTTGAGGCCATTGACTTCGTCGACAACCGAAACTGAACCAGTCGGCGGCCCAAGCCACCCATCACATTAACGCCATCGGAAACGCCGCCTGGCCAGTTACTGTTCGCAAACTGGCGCAGACTTAATGTTTGACTGAATCCACTCTGAATAACTGGGAACACGAGCGTAAACGCTCGGAGTCAGCGCGCATTTCACGTCTCCCCAACTCGTAACGCCTTCGAGGTACTCCACTCCGTCCTTTGTCCTTACGATCAGCGGACCACCGCTATCTCCACGGCACGTGCCCGTTGTTTTTTCGGTCGTGCAGACCATCCGGTCAAGTATCTGCCCCGCTGGATATTTTGTACTACACTCCCGGTTTTCCATAACGCTGACCGTACCGAACAGAAGATCGTCGCTTTTCGCCCGGTTTGCAGATCCCGTCTGGCCCCAACCGCTGATCGTGCCATTTCTAGTGAATTGTAGAGCGGCTGATTCAACCTTGCCGTCTGGGATAGCGATTGGTTTCAAGTCCTGGACAGCGGTCGCAAGCTTCAGCAGCGCCAGATCGTTTTCGCCGTGCTCCCCCGCGACCTTATATTGCGGATGCCGGCAGACAGACGCGATGTCATATCGCGGGACTACCTCCGACAACTTGAGGATATCCAACACGACTTGGATATCTCCCGGCTGCGTGGACTTTAAAACGCAGTGACCCGCCGTCAGCACCCATTGCGGATCTATCAAGGTGCCGGCGCAATACTGGCCGTCGTAGGCGTTCGTGTAACCAGTAAGCACAAGGGCGGCCTGATAAGGAAACTGCCCCTTTCGGGCCGGACTGCCGTTAATAATGAACGACTCAGACGGCAATTGCGCTTGAACCTCGATCTGTCGATTGAATCGATCAAGCACGTCTGCTGCAACCTTTCGTTCCGCTGGATGTTCAGCCTGAAGAAGAAACGTCTGCGCGTTTTTCTGGGCAGCCAGAAGTTCACGGGTCTTCCGCTTCGAGCCGCCTCCCTCCAATGGCTTTACCACACTTAATTTGGATCGCGTTTCCTGAAGCTGCTGCAACGATGGTTGGCTACTGCAAGAGATAACTCCGATTGAAAGTATGCCTATCAGAGCGAGTTGCAATGCATTTTTCCCAGACACAAGAGTTCTCCTCTCCAATTCGATCTTCGAAAATTGATCCTTTCCCTGTACACTGGCTGCGATCGGGGAAGGCGCCACCTGATCTGTCGTGAACTGGCCAGCGGCCTGTACTACGTCTTGGCAATGCCTACTTCCTCGTCACGTAAGAGTCGATCACTCGCTAAACGTTGCGTTTGCTTCGTTTTCCTTCTCGTGCTTCCGCTGGCAGTTTCGTCGCAGGAAAAATCTCTGCACGTGACCGGCGTGGTGACGTACAACGAACGGATAGGCCTTGCTAAAGACGCGAAAGTCCATATCCGTCTCGAGGACCGCGCGGATCGACGAGACGCTCCAGTCGTCGTAGCCGAACAAACTGTCCTGACGGGATATAGCCAGGCACCGATTTCGTTTTCCCTCTCCTTTCCGGGTTCCCGTGTGAACACGAATCACAGTTACTCCGTCAGTGCCGAGATTGAGATGGGTGGTCGCGTGTGGCTCCGTGGACGGAAACTCCTGCGAGCTGCGCCGACCAAGACCCTGCGCAACATAACAATCGCAGTCTCTTCGGTAGAGTAGTTCCGCAGGTTTTGGCGGTCGCAGATCCTACTTCTTGGTGACCTGCTTCTTCAGCGCCGTCACACTAAAGTTGACGCCGAACGTAAACTGCGGGCACCATCCGCTGCACGCGTTCTTGGTCAGATTGGACCCGGCGGTCGGGTATGGTTGTTTGGCAATGATTGATCCGATGTAGAACTGCAAGAGTGGGAGTCCCCATCCCACCGCAACCACCGGTTTATGCAGCGGCTGGCTTGCTAGCGGTAGCCCCGTAATGAGCGCGGGGTACCAGGTGAAATTGTTCTCCGCGAGCTGTTTCCTCTGCTGTTTCAGCGGATAGAAGTTCAGCAACCCAAAGAGTCGCCGCTGGTCAATCGTCTTTGGTGTCAATCCGTTCGTCGTCGAATCGAAGCTCAGCGTATTGACATTCGTTGCGGGATACCCGATGGTCAGGTCCACCCACGGTCCGGCTTCGTTGTGGAATGTTTGGGCAGCATCAATCGCGCCATCTTTCGGCGCCGGCGTGGATGCCGGTCCAGTGTTGGTGATGTTTGACGTGACGGCAATGTCCGAAGTTTTGTAGCTGAAATCGAACTCCCGCCCGCCCCAGATGTTCGTCCCTAAGGTCCCCTCCTGGCTCTGAGCTTGGGTCAATACCGACGCCAGCGTATACACGTGCTGCAGAAAAACGGGAGTCGCTTGCGTCGAAGTAAAGCCGTAGTTCGTGACATATTCCGCTCCGCCACGGTTGATGTGAACATAAAGAAAGTAAAACCGACGCACCCCTAAAAGACGCTTTTGCGGCGTAAGTTTTCCATCCCGGTAGACGTACCAGCGTTGCGTAGGTACCAAGATATTATTTGCCGTCTGGCCTTTGCTCTTGTCAGGAGCCCATACCACCACATTGATGATGAACGAAACCCTTGTTAGAGCGTTGGTATCCAATTGTTGGGCCGCAGGAGTGGTGGCTGCGCCGTGGAACAGCGAAGCGAAATTCTTCTTTGCATAGGCTTCCGCTGGCGTACCAGTGCTGCTGAACAGAAGAGTTAGCAGTTGCAAGACACCCGCGTTGCTTATTGTTCCGTCTTGTTGATTGATGAAGGAAAGAGCTGGGTCCGGGAAAGGTGCGGCCTTGTCGGTACCCTCCTGAAGGAAGTCGGTCTCCACATTGGGGTTGTCCGCGACCGTTGCGTTACTCGTTGCGGTGCCGGCCTGGGCAAACGTGGGATCCATCCTTGTCACCATGAGAAGCGAAAAAGCTAAAAAATGGACTGGTCTCAGCAGCTTCAGTACATCAATGATCCGCGATCTGGTGATTGACATGAGAAAAAGCCTCCCTTTTTGAAGCAGCAGCCTGTTACTCATGACAACGCAAAATGGCTCCATTTCCCTTTTACTGGAGGAAGTTGTCTAGTTTGGATCGTCTACCTGTAGGTTCGCGGAACAATGTCCGGGCTGCGAGTTCGTATCCTTGCTCGCAGTCACATCGCTTCGCTCTCTTCGTACTGCCGATTTCCTCGTCATATAGTCGGGCCGTGGAGCTTTGCCACGTGGCCCTCAACCACGAAAAATCGCGCACCAAAGTCGTGACCGAGTCACGCATCTTGGCAACCTGGTCGAAAAGCACACCCGTCATTTGGAAGAAGACGACGAATCGCAGCAAAATTCGCGCTGCATTTCTAGTTACGTTCTAAAAACCTATCCCGCTGATGTACAATCCACGGATTCATCGGGAGGTCCGAGGTCGTTGGACTACAGTTCCATCGCGCCAGCAGGGCTATTGTCCGTTTGCCTCCGGGGAGGTGATAGCGCTGCCTGGGCAGAGTTTGTTCGGCGCTTCCAGCCCGTCATCGCAAGCTCCATCATTCGTGTAGCCCGCCGCTGGGGAGCAGTTTCTCCATCCGTCGTGGATGACCTGATCCAGGAAACGTACCTTAAACTGTGTGCGGATAAGGGCCGCCTGCTTCACGATTTCAAGTCGGACCGTGAAGACGCGATCTACGGATACTTGAGGGCATTCGCGAGCAACCTGACGCATGACCACTTTAAGTCTTTGTACGCTCAGAAGCGCGGCGGCGACTCGGAGACGGTTTCGATCAGTGATGAGGGCTGGTCAGAACCGTGGGCGAAGAGAGAACCCGTGCATGCCGTGCTCGAAAAAAGATTGCTCGTTGAGAAAATTGCGAATTGCCTGGAAATCATTATTTCGGGACCGCAAGCAGAGCGCGACCGACAGATTTTCTGGTTTTACTACCGCGTAGGATTGAGTGCGAGTGAGATTGCAGCACTGCCGGTGATCGGCCTAAGCACGAAAGGAGTGGAGAGCACCATTCTGAGACTGACCAGAGCCGTTCGACGTGAAATTGGCAAGCGCAAACCGCAGAGCCCGAGCACTAACACCTCGTTGGAAGGGATTAGTCCAGAAAATTCGTTTTGATGGGAGTGAGCCGTAGTGAATGCGGAAGAGAAACATTTAAGCATTGAGCAAATCGAACTCCTGATGGGAATCGAACCCACCGCGAGTGACCATTTCGAAGATGCGGAACTTCGGGAGCAGGGAAGACTGCATCTAGCGCAATGCGAGGCTTGCCAAACGCTCCTCGCCAAGGAGGTCGAGGCAGATCGCGAGCTTCGTTCTCTTTCGATAGGACTTCCAGCGAGCAGTGAAGTACGGTGCCCGTCCATGGACACCTTTTACAAGCTCGCAGCAGGCGCCTTGATCCAAAGCGACTCCGAGGGGTTGATGAAGCACATCGTGGAGTGTGATCACTGCGGTCCCGTTTTTCGGCAAGCGGTTGAAGACCTTCGTACGGAGGTAACTCCAGATGAGATTTCTATTATCCGATCCCTGAAAAGTAGCGCCCCCGGGTGGCAGAAAGAGTTGGCAAATCGCCTTGTTTCTGGCGCGAATAAATCCGGTGAGACAATCCCGGATGCGATGCGTCCTCTACAGCAGGCGGTGCCCTTCGTTACGACACGTTGGGTCTATGCCGTCGCCGCTATATTGATTGTCGCCCTCCTTGCAGTAGGCGGTAGAGCGATTTGGCTTTCGCGCCCCTCCTATACGGAACAACTCTTAGGGCAGGCTTACGCCGAGCGCCGAAATATGGAAGTGCGCATTGTCGGCGCTCTTTACGGGCCTTTGCGGTTCGGGCGTGGAGCGCACCCTTCGAGTTCGGATCGGCCAGCAGTACTCTCGGAAGCTGAGAAACGGATTAGGGACGAACTCGGTCGGCACCCGGGAAGCATCCCTTGGCGACAAGCCAAGGTTCGCCAAGAACTGCTGGAAGGCGATTACGACTCTGCCGTCCGAGTTGCCGAACTCGCTCTTGATGAAGGACCAGCATCCCCATCTCTGCTCAACGATTTAGCTTGCGCTTACTTTCAAAAAGCGGAGTACGAAGGCACTGTATCCGCAGTCGAGTATGGCAAGGCGTATGAGTCTTTGAGCAAGGCATTGGCGATATCCCCCGATGACCCGGTGACTCTGTTCAACCGAGGTGTTGTGTCGCAACGATTGGAACTGTACTCGCAGGCGAGAGAAGATCTGCAGCGTTACCTGGCGCTAGACCCCAACCCCAGCTCTGAATGGCACGTCGAGGCAAGCTCAAAGCTGAAAGATGTCGAAGACATTCTAAACAGGCAAAAGAGTCAGAGCGATAAGCCTCTTGAAGGTCCTAAGGAGGTCGCCGCGGATCTCTCAAGTGGCGAGTCGGAAAGAATTTCCGAGGTCGATTCTCGAGCGGATGTATACCAAAAACTGGTGGTAGAGGAATGGCTTCAGCTGTTCGCGAATGGCCGGACCTTGGATGGCGAAACGCGCGACTCCGTGGAGAGTGCTCTGAGACTACTGGCAGAGGATTTTCGGGTCCGCCACGGCGATTTGTGGCTGACGGACTTTCTCTCAGTAAGATCCTCTGCCAGTCCCATGGCGGTGCAATCGTTGGCACAGGCAGTGAAGGCCAGTTCAAAGGGCGACCAAGAAAGAGCGATTCAACTAGCTAAAGTTGCCGAGGAACAATTTCAAATAGAGCGAAACGAGCCAGGTCGAATCAGAGCGGCATTCGAAAGGATCTATGCAAACCACCTCGCGGCGCACGGGGAAGTCTGTCACGAAGATGCCGGAGTCTTACTCAATGTTTTAAAGGGGAGAAACTACGCTTGGATCGAAACGCAGACTCAACTTGAGTCCGCAGCATGCGCACAGCAGATTAGCCGAATAGATGAATCCATTTCGCGTTCTCGCGAAGCGCTCGAACTGGCCCGAAACGCCAACTACGGAAATCTGGAATTGCGCGCCACGATGTTCGCCATTGATCCGCTCCCCGCTCCGATCCAGCGCGCAAATTTACTACTGGAAGCCCTCTCGTTGTATTGGCGTGGGCGTTATGAGCGGATGCGGGGCTACAGTTTATATGCCTCGATGGATTACACCTCTGGCGACGATCTAGAGATGTGGCATCTCAATGAAGCTGTGATTAAGGAAGGACTGCGACTTCTAGAAACGGACCCCGATCTGGCGCTCCGAGGACTAGAAACCTATCGGCTGGCGCACACACAAATCATATTAGGAGAGACAGAGCAAGCGAACCAAACTGCTGTTGAAGCAAAAAAGCTCCTTGCTCAAAGTGAATCGCCTGCGCTATCGGCGGGAGCGGTAGTTGATTTGGCCGAAGCTGATGTGATCAAGGGGCGCTACCGAGATGCACTTGGTTTGCTGGGCTCCGCAGAGCCGTATCTGGCTGGCCTCTCTCAGGACATCGTCGCAGGCAAATTTTATTCAGTCCGAGCGGCGGCACTTCTGGGCGATGGCCGTTCTTTTGAATCGGAGGAATCCTTCGTTCAGGCGCTGCGGATTGCACGCAAGGCGCTTGCTGGGATTTCGGAGGAGCGCGACCGCTATTCCTGGATGCAAACCCTTGTACCCGGCTACAGGTCACTCGCTTACCTTGAATTACAAAAAAACCCTGAAACTTCGTTTCGATTGTGGGAATCGTTCAAGGGTGGTTCCATTGCCAGTATTCCCGACGTTCAGGAGGAGTCCTTCTCTGTTAGAACTCTAGAAGCACAGCTTCCATCCCTCGATGCGTGGGCCGATGGCAGCACTTTGGTCTTGTCTTACGCATCCTTTCCCGAAGGTATTGCGATTTGGGGTTATGACGGGAAACGAGTGAACAAAATCTGGCTTCCTGGCATGAACAGTGAGATTGATCCACTCGCGCGTCGCTTTCGTGAAGGTTGCGCAGATCCAGGTTCTGATCCTGGGTCGCTCGTCCTTCAGGGACGAAAGCTGTATGACTTGCTCATAAAGCCGGCGGAAGGTTGGATGAGGGGGCGGTCTAGGCTGATCGTCGAACCCGACACGTCAATCATCTCCATTCCATTTGAAGCGCTCGTGGACGAAAAAGGAAAATACCTCGCTGATTCGTACGATATCGAGTACTCCCCAGGAACTGCGTTCCTCAACAGCGATAAGAGTTCAGGGCGAATTAGCCATCGAAGCCGTGTACTGGTTGTCGGCCAATCACTGGGTGACGCTGAAGAGAATCTGCCACGTTTGCCGGGGGCTTCTGAGGAAGCGCGGGACGTTGCTGCTCAGTTCGATGAAAGCGTCTTGCTGATAGATAACGATGCAAGACTAGAGAGCATTTTCAGAGAGCTTCCTCGCGCCGAAGTGTTCCATTTTGCAGGCCACGCACTCGGCACGCGACAACGTAACGGACTTCTTTTAGCGGGCTCAGGTATCACGCAAGATGAGCGGTTTCTTGACGCTGGAAAGTTCAATTCTAAATTACTAGGGCAAAGCCGTCTGGTCGTATTGTCGGCCTGTTCCACTGCTAATGGTATCGGGTCGGGTATGGATGACCGGGAGAGCCTAGTGCGAAAGGTTCTGGGCGCTGGAGTGCCGACCGTCGTGGCAAGCCGCTGGGTTGTGGATTCCATTGCAACTCGCGAATGGATGAAGACATTTTACGAGCAGGCCGCAACAACCGGATATGCAGGCGCCGCTGCGGGCCGAACAAGGATGGCCATCCGAACAATTACAAAGTGGCGCCACCCGTTCTACTGGGCGTCGTTCAGTGTTTTTGTGTAAGTAAATCTATGACTTAGGAGTCTCTCATGGCAACTTTGATCGTCACGATTAACGGGCCCTTCGCATACGTGAATGACTATCCAGCGGGGTTCATTACTTTGATGGCACCGATGTGTTCGCAGCATCGCGCCGGAATTTCCACGATCGAAGCAGGCGAGCAGTACATCCTGGACCAGTGCAACAAGCGAAATCACGACGCCAATCAGGCAGGTTGCAAATCTCACAAATACGAACTGAAAATCCGGGGCGGCCATCCTTCATCTTCTGTTTGGGTTGGCGACTACTTGAGCTGCCCTAAGCCCTCGAAGAATTGGGATGCAAAGGAATGGCGTTTTTGGCTCCAAATCCCTAAGCCGAATGTCATTTTCTCCGTCAATCCGGTTGCTATGCATGTCATCCATCCGAATCCGGGATTGCCCGATACGGTCGTCGAAGGAAACTATGCGATAGGGACCCGATTGATTTATGAGAACTGGGATGGCGGCACCGTGCCAATTTGGTATAACGATCAGCCGATTATCTATAACGGACACCCCGTGGTTTTCCATTTCAGGAATTGCGGGGAAGGTCAAGGGATACTGGAAATCGAGTACACGGGCCCGCTTCGCGACGACAACGACCACGAGGATGCGGTGGATTGTTTCGAAAGTCTCATGCGTGGTCTGGGACTTCCCTGGACGATCTACATACCACCGCTGGTACCCCAGCCGACGACTGGCAGTGGCGTAGTGACCATAGAGGCCGGCAAATTGAATGACTGTAAAGCGGCAATCGCTCGAGTGGGCTGATCGTTTCAAGTGCTGACCAAAAATAATGGGCTTTTGACCGAAGCGTGCTTCCAAGCATCATTTTGCGCGACAGTTTAAATTCGGATTGATCAATTCCATGCCAGACCTGAAGGGTTTCGAATATCAATTGCGTCTTATGTATTGATACTCCGGCGCCTCCGAGAAGCCCGGAAGGGCAGTGGGTGTCCTCGCGAGAGTTGACACTCACCGCCCCTCAATCTCAACACTTTGGAGGGACCCATGGGTAAAGTTAGGTCAGTGCTAGGGATTGTTGCCCCCTGCGGAGCTCTGTTCTTCACTGCGGGTCTTACTTTGTTGGCTGGACAGACGGTCACCGGCGGGGCACAGATGAATCGCCCGGATCATGATCGAAACCCGGAGCGGCGCGGTATTCGAATGCTGAAGGATGAAGACATTCGCAAGCTTTCCTCGCCCAGAAAAAAGTCCACGCCAGTCAATCTGGACCCCCGCAAATCGATCTTCATCACAGACCAGGCCATCCTCAATCTCTTCACCTTTGAGGAGTTGATGGAAAAACTGGCCGGCGAGAGTAAGTCGCACAAAATCTCCAAGGAGCAGCTTTTTCAGCAGTGGTGGGATTCGGCTAATCCAAAGGCTGCTTTCAACTTGCCCTTCGGCGGCCCCAATTGCGATTCAGGATTGCTGAACACATTTCCCTACACCTGTCCACGCAACGAGGGCCAGCAGGTCACCGTCAACCCCTATGGTCCCCCAACTCCCGTCACTTACACCGCGATTGCGTTAAGCAATCGCTTTGATCTCGCCACACCGCCAGAGAAAGGTGGCACCGATTGCGGCGAGTATCGCATCGTCTTCGAACGGAACAGTGGCGGCAGTAATGGTCTGGACCGCAACCTGATCATCTTTGAGGCGGTCTTGCCGAATCCGCACCCACTGCCGCATTCCTTGAAAGGATGCCGCCCCATTCAGGATTTCTGGGAAGATTTGACAGACAAGAATTTACCAGTCGCTGCAAGAGCCAAACTCCTGCACGATTTCTACTACAAGGGACTGCCTCATGATCATGTGGAGCCCGTCGTCATGGCCAAGCACTATGGAGATGCCACGCCTGACGCCGAAGGCCAGATCCGCACCAATCAATTCATGGCCGGAACCAGCCCTCAAACCTGGATGCTCCGTCAGTTTCATGTGGTTCAGGATCCACAGGGGATGAAGATCATCCCGGTACCCGTCGCCACCAATCCACCCGCTTCCTTGTTCGACGAGACCATCAATCAGCCACAGGGAGTCAGTTTCCGCACTGATTTCCTTACCCAGATCACTGTGCTCACTCCAGTCGCCGCCAATTGTACTTTGCCGAGCCTGCTCGATTGCATTGCTATGGAAACGCCCGGCCAGGATGACGACGGCGAAAGTATCGAAGGGGGACCGGGCGGGCCGCCGACCACGATGCTTTACGCTCCAGCATTTGCGAATTCCCCCAATTTCAAAGCCTCCATTCAGACGAAACTTGGCTCCAGCACCGGTCTCACGCCCGATGACGTTGTCGCTCGGGCCCAAACCCAGACCTGCGCCGGCTGCCATCAGCTCAGTGCCAATGCCTCCTTGGGAGGAGGCCTTATGTGGCCGGCCACTCTCGGTTTCACGCATGAACGTCTCGCTCCACCATTCGATACGACGGGACCAGACGGTCCGCGCTATCAAATTTCACCCGCACTGCAGAACGTCTTTCTCCCTGCTCGCAAACACGTGATTGAGACATTTCTGAAGTGATTTAGTGCGTTGCCCACGGGTGCCGCGTTAAATTCCCGTTGAATTGTTCTCAAGAGAATTGGGGTTCAGTTGGCAGGTTCAATCGACAGCAAGTCGAGAACAGAACCCGCCCATTGCGCTTAGGATGGTCTCAAAAAAATTGGGGGTTCAGTTCTCAGGTTCAAAACCGAAAACACAACGAGGACAGCTTCCTGCAAATTGTCCCCAAGGAAGTTGGGGGTTCGGTTGGGAGGTTCAAAGTCGAGAACAAATCGAGAACAGAACCCCCCAAATACCCCCTAAAACGGTGCGGTATGACGCAGCTAAAGGCTAGAAGAATCAGCTACTTAGTAATCTCGTTGGGAACAACGGGTTGGAGGTTCGAGTCCTCCCCGGTTCACCAGATTTTTTCCACCGTTTGCCTTCGTCCGTTTTCTCTAAGACAAGAACTGTTGACGATTTTTGCGGTGCAGCCGGCACAAAATCCGCCGTGCTGAGACCGTCAAAGGCCTGCCGCTTGGCCTTCCTTCGATTGTGTGAGGAAGAAAAGGGCGGAGGCTTCACTCGGAATAAGAAAGACTTGCGCATGCCCCGGATGTGGTATCGTACGCCGCAGTAATCGATTACTTGAGGCAATTCTATCAATTTTGAACTGGCCGAACTTGCGTTCACGTGCAATGGTATGGGGCCCAAGGAGCGGATAAATGGTTCGCAACTCTCGTCGCCGTTTTCTGCGGCAAGCTTCGACTGCCGGGATAGGACTTAGCGCCACGCATTTACTCGGCCCGCTGGCGTTATATCAGAGCGGCGGTGCTGCGACCGGACAGCAGACGCGAGTCGATGTGGATTCGCGACGGACGCTGGCTCCTCTCGACCGGAATCTTTTTGGATCATTTCTCGAGCATTTGGGCCGGGCCATCTATGAAGGCATTTACGATCCAAATTCGAAGCTGTCGGACGGCAACGGTTTTCGCAAGGACGTCCTAGAAGAAATTCAGAAGTTGGGTGTGCCCATTATTCGATATCCCGGTGGCAATTTTGTTTCCGGATATCACTGGCTGGATGGAGTAGGAGCCAAGCAGGATCGTCCCCGCGTTCTGGACAAGGCCTGGAATACGATCGATACCAATCAATTTGGGACGAACGAGTTCCTCGCGTGGGCAAAGCTAGCAGGAACGGAGCCTTTGCTCGCGGTGAATCTGGGCACGGGAACGCCGGAGTCTGCCGCCGCGCTGGTGGAGTACTGCAATGTGGAGAAGGGCACGCGCTGGAGCGACCTTCGGAGAAAACACGGAATTGCCGAGCCGCACAAGGTGAAGTCGTGGTGCCTGGGGAATGAGATGGATGGTCCCTGGCAGATCGGACATATGTCCGCGACCGAATACGGAATGAAGGCGGCGGACGCCGGGCGACAGATGCGCTACCTCGATCCTACGCTGAAGTTGGTGGCTTGCGGGTCCAGCGGACCGACGATGGGGAGTTTCCTGGAATGGGATCGCGAAGTGCTGGAACAGTGTTACGACTACGTTGATGCGATTTCCTTGCACCGCTATTTCGACAATACAACGGAAACTGGCGGCGACAGTTCAAAATTCCTGGCGTTGAATTTGAGCATGGAGTATCAGATTGAAGAGGTGGCCGCGGTTTGCGATGTGGTTCGCGGGCGAAAGCGGTCGCCGAAGAAGCTGTGGCTTTCCTTTGACGAGTGGAATGTGTGGTACCGGGCGCGCAGCGGCGCGGCGATGGAGGGGGAGAAGCAGGAAGCGCCGCACCTGCTCGAAGAAGTTTACAACCTGGAAGATGCGTTGCTGGTCGGCGGGCTGATCAATTCGCTGCTGCGGCATTCGGATCGAGTGCGGGTGGCGTGCCTGGCGCAGTTGGTGAACGTGATTGCGCCGATTATGACCAACGCGAATGGGTTGTACCGGCAGACGATCTATTATCCGTACAGTTCGGCGTTGCAATATGCGCGCGGTGCGGCGCTGGAAATACGGATAGAAATTCCGCAGACGTATGAAGTATCGGGGATGGGACAAGTTCCGTATCTGGATGTGGCAGGAACCGTGAATCCGGCTGATGGGACAACGGCGTTGTTCATCCTCAACCGGGATTTGGCGAAGCCGCACCAATTGGAAATCAACTGGCAGGACAAGGCGGGTGGGCGCTTGCTGGCGGCGTTTGTCATAACCGGAAATGATTTGAAGGCTTCGAATGGGTTTGATGCTCCGGAGAAAGTGAAGCCGCAGGCCGCAGATAAGCCGAGCACCAGCGGGAACAAGACAAAGATCGAAGTGCCGCCACGGTCGTATTCGGTTTTCCAGTGGGGTGCATAGGCCAGATCCAAAGAAGAGTGTTCGCTCTGGTGAAATCTCCAGCGCTACATCGCTCCAACTGGAGAGTCGAACAATTATGAAGAACAGAGTATGGAGTTGCGGTTTGTTGCTGACTTATTTTTTTCTTGCAGGGTTCGGCGAGAGAGCTCTTCCATTTCATAAACCCGGAAAAAAAGTAGCGCGTCCAATGGAGACTGCCGGCTTGGACAGCCATAGCGGAGAATCGCCGACAGGCGAAACGCAGTTGCTGGCGCCAACTCCGCCTCTAGGTTGGAATAGTTGGGACGGTTACGGGACGACCGTTAACGAAGCCCAGGTGAAAACGAATGCTGCGTGGTTTGCGGAACACTTGAAGCCGTATGGGTGGGAATACGTGGTCGTCGATATGGAGTGGTTCGTAACAAATCCAACGCCGGAGGGGAATTCCAAGACTTCGCTATACAGCTTGGATGGTTACGGACGTTACACGCCGGCGCTGAATCGCTTTCCGAGCGCCGCGGATGGTGCGGGATTCAAACCGCTGGGCGATTATTTGCACTCGCTCGGTCTGAAGTTTGGAATTCACATTTTGCGGGGGATTCCCAAAGAAGCAGTCGAAGGAAACCTTCCGATTGCGGGGTCTACTTTTCACGCTACGGATGCGGCGGACACGTCGGAAACGTGCCCGTGGAATTTCGATAACTACGGCATTGATGCTTCAAAGCCAGGAGCGCAGGCGTATTACGATTCGATCGCGACCATGTATGCAAGCTGGGGCGTGGACCTGATCAAAGTGGATTGCATCAGCAGCCGTCCGTATCGAGGTGACGAGATTCGCTTGCTCAGCGTGGCGCTTGCAAAAACCGGGCGACCGATTGTGTTGAGTCTTTCGCCGGGCCCCGCGCCGCTGGAAAAAACGGAGGAGATGCGGAAATACTCGCAGATGTGGCGCATCTCAAACGACATTTGGGATTTGTGGCACAGCGATGTGGAATATCCGCAGGGACTGGGAGACCAGTTTGCGAATGCGCTGAAGTGGGCGACGGTTTCGCAGCCTGGACATTGGTCGGATGCGGACATGCTCCCGCTCGGATATCTGGGGCCGGCGCCTGGATGGGGAAAGCCTCGGCGCACCGCTCTGACGCGTGGAGAACAGCGCACGCTGGTTACGCTGTGGGTGATTTTTCCTTCGCCTCTGATGATCGGCGGCGAACTGCCCTCCGCGGATGAATGGACGACTTCTTTACTTACGAATCGAGAAGTGCTGGCGGTCGACCAGCACTCGACGGGGAATCATCCGACCATCGTGACGGACAAGGCGGTGGTGTGGTTGGCCGAGGCTCCATCGAAGGGCGGACACTACCTGGCCGTGTTTAACCGTGGAGAGGCAAACGCCGAAATCAGCTACTCGTGGAAAGATGTCGGTCTCGACGGGCAAGAATTTGCGGTTCGCGATCTTTGGGAGCACAAGGAATTGGGCGTTGCCAAAGCGCTGCGCGTGAGCCTGAGGGCGCATGAGAGCGTTTTGTACAAGATTCAGCAGGCTTCCGCTTCAAAGCCATAGGCTCGCTTCGGATTCGCGCCCAGCGATTTACAAAAATCGAGGTGAGCCTGGACTGAGACTTTTTCCGGTGAAAGCGAGTGAGATGGACTCCAAAGCGGAAGAATCCGTAAGCATCTCTGGCCGAGCACGGGCCTCATCCGCCGCGCATGCGGCTGCGACAGGATCGCGGTTGATTCCAGCGACGCAGTTCGTTCCTTTCATTCTTGTAACTGTCCTGTTTTTTCTCTGGGGCATTCCCAATAACCTCAACGATGTTCTCATTCGCCATTTCATGAAATCGTTTGAGATCACACGGTTTCAGGCCGGCCTGGTGCAATTCGCTTTTTACATGGGATATTTTGTGCTGGCTATGCCAGCAGCATTTCTCATGCGCCGCTTGGGATACAAATCGGGTTTTGTCATCGGGTTGATTCTTTTTGGGGTGGGCGATTTTTTGTTCTGGCCTGCCGCGCTGGCAGGGAGCTACGGTTTTTTTCTGTGCGCACTATTCGTGATTGCGAGCGGACTTTCATTTTTGGAGACTGCCTCCAACCCATTCATCGCTCAGTTGGGGGACCCGGATAGTTCAGAGCGCCGGTTGAATTTTGCGCAAGCGTTCAATCCCATTGGCGCTATCAGCGGAGCTCTGATCGGAACGATCTTCATTTTTTCGGGTGTCGAACTGGCGCCGCAGGAAATTGCGGCGAAACAGGCGAGTCATACGTTCGAGGCGTATCTTCAATCGGAAACGCTGCGAGTCGTGAAGCCGTATCTCGTCATTGGCGCGTTTGCCCTGATTTGGGCAATGCTGATTTTGCGCACCAAATTTCCTCCCATTCAGAGCGAACACGAAAATGGATCCGGTGACCGTGGACACTTTTTCGATCTGTTCCGTTATCCACATTTCCTTTTTGCCGTCGTCGCACAGTTTTTTTATGTTGGCGCGCAGGTGGGAACGTGGAGTTATTTCATAACCTACGTACAGGACTACGGACATCAATCCGAGAAAATCGCCGGCTACGTTCTCACAGGAACCCTGGCTGGTTTTGGAGTAGGCCGATTTGCATCCGCCTGGCTAATGCGATTTATCAGCCCAAACAAGCTCATGGGGAGCTACTGCATCGTCAACATTGTTTTAGTGGCCGTTGCGGTTGTCCTTCCTGGCTGGCTCGGAATCTGCTGTCTTTTTCTGACCAGCTTTTTCATGTCGTTGATGTTTCCAACCATTTTTGCGCTTGGATTGAAGGGGCTGGGACCGAACACTAAACTCGGAGGCTCACTTCTTGTGATGGCGATTGTCGGCGGAGCACTTTTTCCGCTGCTCATGGGTTTCATCTCGGTGAAGACCCACAGCCTTGCGCTGGCTTATTTCGTGCCGCTTGCCGCGTACATCATTATTGCCTTCTATTCGTTCTGGGGCTCGCGCCCACGAAACGCAACTCCTCTTCCGGGCTAAGTTCCAGGCAAAAATAGACTGGAGGGATCATGCACGGAGATTGCAAACCACGCGCACTTTGTTGGCGGCGATCATCGCTACTTGTGGTCGGATCGCGACGTACGGCCTTCACATCCACGTTCCTTCGCAAGCGCCGGGGAAGTACGCTCACTGCTTCGAAATTACATCTCAACCCGCGCATCCCTAGAGGACGAACGAGAAGAGCTCCGCTTCGTCACGCCTCGGCAGGCGTAGCGGCCAGTTCCTTGCGCACCATCGGGGCCACTTGCGTGCCGAGGATTTCGATGGCACGGCGCATTTTTTTGTGTGGCAACGTGGAAACGCCCATCTGAAAGGTGATGCGCGAAAGGCCGCCGAGAGCTTCGTTCACGTAGAGGATTTTTTCCGCGACGGTCTCAGCGTCGCCGATCAAGAGAGCACCCTTCGGGCCGCGCGTCGCGTCAAACTGTGCGCGAGTCGTTGGCGACCATCCGCGCTCCTTGCCAATCTCCGTGAACGTGTGCGCGTAGCCCGGGTAGAAGACGTCCGCGGCCTGCTCGGTGGTGTCCGCAAGAAAGCCGATGCAATGAAGCCCAACGGAGAGTTTGTCTGGCGAATGTCCGGCGCGTTCGCCTGCCTGGCGATAAAGATCGATGAGCGGGCGGAAGCGATGCGGTTCTCCTCCGATGATGGCGACCATGAGCGGCAGCCCAAGTTTACCCGCGCGCACAAAGGAGGCCGGTGTGCCGCCGACGCCAACCCAAATGGGGAGCGGATTTTGCAACGGGCGCGGATAGATGCCCTGGCCCGTGAGCGGCGCACGATGCTTACCAGACCAACGAACGTGCGTGTTTTCCCGAATCGCGAGGAGGAGCTCAAGTTTTTCCGCGAAGAGCGCGTCGTAGTCTTCGAGCCTAAGGCCGAAAAGCGGGTAAGACTCGACAAACGATCCGCGTCCAGCCACAATCTCCGCCCGGCCCTGCGAAATGAGATCCAGAGTTGCGAATTCCTGAAAGACCCGAACGGGGTCGGCGGCGCTGAGAACCGTGACCGCGCTCGTCAAGCGGATATTTTTTGTGCGGCCTGCCGCTGCGGCCAGAATGATTGGCGGAGCGGAGTCGAGAAACTCCGGCCGGTGGTGTTCGCCGATGCCGAAAACGTCGAGACCCACTTGGTCGGCGAGTTCCATTTCCGCAAGCAGGTCGCGAAGACGCTCCGTGGGACTGAGCGTAAGGCCCGTAGCCGGATCTGAAATCGATGCTGCGAAACTGTCGATGCCAATTTGCATTTGGATTTGCTCCCGATGTGCAGTAGGCCTTGTCTTGGGGATTTGATGCTCGGATGCCGCAATAGGGTCACAATTGTAGCCGAACGCACCGGCCACCACGCTTATTCGAACGAGCCAAGACCGGCGAATGAAGTTCCATGAACGACTTGCCAGTTGTACCCGGCGACCTGAATGTTTAACGGCCTGGGGGGCACGACGACAAATGGATTGCCCTCATCACGTAGTAGTTGCAGTTTGCGAGCTTCCCTTGTAGAGTAAAAGCATGTCACGAGTCTTCATCCAGAATTCCACCTGTCACACTTGTTGTATGTGTTGTGCAGGGGTGTCTTCTGGCGCTGGGAGGCTCGAACTCTAGAAAATTAACTCTAGTCGAGTTGCAGTAAAACCCACCGCCAGAACAGCTGGCAGGTGGGATTTTTGTTTCTAGAGCCATTTCTTGGCGAAAGATAAGGACTCGTATGACATCCGCGGCACCGGAAACGATTCAAGGATCTCCCACGCAGAGCAAGCTACCCGGCCTCTCGCGCTTCTCCACGGGCAGGACCTTGAGCCATCTGCAGGCTCTCGAAGCCGAAAGCATTTATATCCTGCGCGAAGCTGCGGCAGAATTCTCGCATCCGGTGATGCTCTATTCCATCGGAAAAGATTCTTCCGTGATGCTGCGGCTGGCGCAAAAAGCCTTTTACCCCGGAAAGATTCCCTTTCCGCTCCTGCATATCGATACGAGTTACAAATTTCCCGAGATGATTGAATTTCGAGATGAATATCCAAAACAAATTGGCGCGGAACTTCTGGTCCATCAAAACCGGGAGGCTCTCAGTGCCGGAGCCAATCCATTCTCGCTGGGAACCCAGAAATGCTGCGGCTTGCTGAAGACAAAATCCTTGCTGGATGCGCTGGCGGAGGGCGGATTCAATGCGGCTTTCGGCGGCGCGCGCCGCGACGAAGAGAAGTCGCGGGCCAAGGAACGCATCTATTCGTTTCGCGACGCGCACGGGCAATGGGATCCCAAAAACCAGCGGCCCGAGCTTTGGAATATTTTCAACTCGAAAATCGACAAAGGGGAAAGCATTCGAATTTTTCCCCTTTCGAATTGGACCGAACTCGATGTGTGGTTGTACATCCACATGGAAAACATTCCGATTGTGCCGCTGTATTTCGCGAAGGACAGGGAAGCGGTCGTGCGCGGCGGCTCCATCGTGCTGATTTATTCGCGGGACCAATTGCAGTTCGGAGAGAAGTCTCAGCCGATCCTATGCCGCATGAGATCGCTCGGGTGCGTCCCCTGCACCGGCGCAATCCGGTCCCAGGCCGACACGGTTCCAAAGATTATCGAGGAGATGATTTCCTTCCGGCGGTCCGAGCGCGAAAACCGCGCCATCGATCACGATGAGGAAGGATCGATGGAAATGAAGAAGCGGGAGGGCTATTTCTGATGGCTTCCGTGGCCGGCATTGAAGCGCAGGGAGAGTTCGAAGCATTCCTCGAGCAGAACCTGAACAAGGATCTGCTCCGGTTCACCACGGCCGGCAGCGTGGATGACGGCAAGTCCACGCTGATCGGAAGACTGTTGCACGATTCGAAGACCCTTTACGAAGACCAACTCGCGTCGGTGAAGAAGAGCCGCATCAATCGTGCGAACGGACCGGTCGACTTCTCGCTGCTCACCGACGGATTGCGCGCGGAACGCGAACAAGGCATCACCATCGACGTGGGCTATCGTTATTTCGCGACGGCCCGGCGGAAATTTATCATCGCGGACACGCCCGGGCACGAGCAGTACACCCGCAACATGGCTACCGGTGCCTCGACCGCGGATTTGGCCGTCATTCTAGTCGATGGAACAAAGGGACTTCTTCCGCAGACATTTCGCCACGCGTACATCTCCTCGCTGCTGGGAATTTCGAGCGCCGTGGCCGCAATCAACAAGATGGATCTGGTGAATTATCGGGAAGAGGACTTCCGCAGGTTCGAAGAAGAGTTTGTCGCGCTTGCCAAGCGGCTGGGCATCGCCGATGTGAAGTGCATTCCCATCAGCGCTCTCGAAGGAGACAACGTGGTCGAGCGCAGCGCTCGGATGGCCTGGTACGAGGGCCCCACGCTGCTCGAATACCTGGAAACCGTACCGATAACTGGACCGGCGAAAATGCAGGGCGTCCGGTTTCCCGTGCAGTATGTCGTTCGGCCTGATGCCAACTTTCGCGGATTTGCGGGACAACTCGCGAGCGGAGTGATTCGCCCCGGCGATGCTGTCACAGCCTGGCCATCTGGTCAAAGGTCGCGGGTGGAATCGATCGTTTCCTACGACGGTTCGCTGGCGGAAGCATTCCCTCCGATGTCGGTCACGCTAAAACTGGAAGATGAAATTGACTTAAGCCGCGGAGACATGCTCGCGTCGCCGGACAGTCCGCCACGCGTTTCGCCGCGATTCCTCGCCACGCTTGTTTGGATGCATGCGCAGCCGCTCGAAACAGGGAAAAACTATCTGATCAAACATTGCGCGCGGCAGGTGCGCGGCAGAGTTGCGGCTATTCGCCATCGCGTGAACGTCGGCACACTCGAAACAGAAACTGCCGAGCGGCTGCAGATGAACGACATTGCGGTCGTAGAGATCGAAACGAGCAGCCCGCTTTTCTTCGATTCCTATCAGGAGAACCGGACCACTGGAAGCTTCATCGTCATAGATTCTCTGACGAATGCGACTCGAGCCGCAGGAATGATCCGCGAGGATCTTTCGGAGAGCGGAGAACCATTCTGGAGGTTGGGAACGGCGACTCCGGATGCTCTGATAGATCCTTTCGAGCGACATCAGCGGCACGGCCACCATCCGGCAATCATTTTAGTCGATGCCCGCGTAGCACTCGCGCGTCGCCTGGAGCGCGCTCTTTTCGAAGAAGGATTCGAAGTGATGCTTGTCGAGCAGCACGCAACTTCAGCTTCCACGAGAAGCCCGTGGGCCGTGCTGTACGACGCAGGATTCGTCGTCATTTATCAAAATCCATCGCCCAGCAGGGAAGAGCGAACGGATTTGAAATCGGCGGCGGGGGAGCGCTTTTTCGATCTTGCCGAATTGAATTTGCCGCTTGGAGATGCAGAAGCCGCCAGGCGCGTACTCGCTTTGGCTGAATCTCTCCGCCTCCCCGCCGGTGTGCGAAATCCAGGGAAGGTGGTGTGAAATGCGGACAACAATTTCTGCCGAAGACATCGAGGCTTTTGGGCCGGAGGAAGTCCTGGATGCCGTCTTGCATTCGAATTCTGATCAGCTCTCATGCTTGACGTGCAGCTTCCAGGCGGAAGACATGATCGCGCTGCGATTTCTCCGCAAACGCATTCCATCGATTCCCGTTTTGTTCCTCGAAACCGGATATCACTTTGCCGAGACGTATGAATACCGCGACCGCATGGCGAAGGAATGGTCCTTGAACCTCGTGAACGTCATTCCCCGCAAAACGGTCAAAGAGCAGGAATCGGAATTCGGGATTTTATACCGTGGCGACGCGGCGAAATGTTGCCAGTTGCGCAAAGTGGATCCTCTGTTCGAAGCGCTCGAACCTTACGAAATTTGGTTCACGGGTTTGCGGCGCGAGCAATCCCCAACCAGGAAGAATCTCAAAAAAGTGGAAGAACACCGCCTTCCCAGCGGCAAAAAACTCCTGAAAGTGAGCCCCCTCGCGGATTGGACCTGGGCGCAAGTCTGGGATTACACGGCGAAGAATCAAATCCGTTATTTGCCGCAGTACGACCAAGGTTATTTGAGCATCGGCTGCGAGCCGTGCACGGCAATCCCAGACGATCCGAAGAACCCCCGCTCGGGGCGCTGGGGCGGAACAAAATTGGAATGCGGAATCCACACGGCCTCGGAACGAGGACAATGATGTACTCCATGATTGGATTCCTCATCGCGCTTGCCGTCGGCTTGACCGGAATCGGCGGCGGAAGTTTCACGGTTCCTGCCTTATTGCTGCTTGCGGGACTGACGGCCGGAGAAGCAGTCGGTACGGCGTTCTTGTTTGCCGGTGTTTTGCGCTTGATCGCGGCGCCTTTTTATTTGCTCGGGAAACAGATTCATTCGCGTTACCTGTGGCTCTTGCTGCAAGGCGCTGTGCCGGGCCTTCTCGTCGGGATTTGGATTCTCCGTTGGCTGAATCGTGATGCGGGAAGTCCTATCGTCATTCTCTTGCTGGGTGTGCTCTTGGCGGCGTCTTCCAGCGTAACGTTCATCCGGCGCGTGCAAAATCCCGCCTTCGCTCGGAAAAATTATCGCTGGCTCCCCTGGCTCGCTCTCCCGATCGGAGTGGAATCAGGATTTTCTTCCGCGGGTGCCGGAGCGCTCGGCACAGTTCTCTTGCTCAACTATTCCGAAATGACTCCGTCGCAAGTCGTCGGAACCGATCTGCTCTTTGGATTGGTCTTGGCAGTCATAGGCAGCGCGTTTCACTGGAGTTTCGGCTCCATCAGCATGCCGATACTTTTTCAGCTTCTTCTCGGCGGCGTTCCCGGTGTGCTATTCGGGTGCCTCCTCGCACGGAGAGTTCCCGCGAACAAACTGAAAACCGCAGTCGCCATGATAGCTATTTTCGCCGGACTCCAACTCGTTTGGAGCGGCGGCCACGCGCTCGCGCAAAGAGCCTCGGCCAACGCCGCCAGGATCACGGTTCGAGCAGGTGGCAGCCATGCCCGCTAGACAAATCTTTTTCGGGATTGAATTTCGTCGGCTGGCGTTCTCGCGCCGCACCGCCACACCGTTCCTCGCTCTTCGCACCGTCTCACGCCTCTGTTCCTGTTGTTGATCCCGCCCGAGTTTTTCGCATCTTCACCGCCGCGTTTTTTCCTGTCCGTTTTCAAGCATAACCCGGGGCCTATGCACGCGGACGGCCCAGCAAGACAAATAGATCTGGAGAATAAAATGAGTTCTCGAAGCGTTAGTGATTTTCGCTTAGGTATTAGTTTACGATTTGGACTTCTCCTCCTGATATTGGCCATGAACTTTGCCACGCGTTGCTTTGCGCAAGGAGATGCCTCCATACAGGGCGCCGTCCGGGATTCCTCCGGCGGAGCCATCGCCGGCGTGACGATCCACATCAAGAATGTGGAGACTGGCGCCGTGAGAAATCAGCTGACGGATGAGGCGGGCCGCTACGATGCGCCTTCGCTTCCCGTGGGCCGTTATGATCTGCGCGCGGAAAAAAGCGGCTTCCGCAGCGAGGAGAAAACCGGAATCTTGCTTGTGCTCGGTCAACGGGAAACCGTGGACCTGGCTCTGCAAATCGGAGACGTTCGCGAGACCGTCAAGGTGGAATCCGCCCCCACTCTCGTCGAGGTCACCACGGAAGACGCTTCCGGTTTGGTCGGTGAGCGGCAGGTGAAGGATCTCCCCCTGAACGGCCGAAGCTACGACCAACTCATCACGCTCAATCCCGGCGTTGTGAACTACACCTCCCAGCGCGCTGGCGGAATCGGAACCTCCAATTCCGTCGTCGGAAATATGTTCTCGGCCTCCGGCCGCCGTCCGCAGGAAAATGTCTTCTTGCTGAACGGCGTCGAATTCACCGGCGCCTCCGAAATCAATAACACTCCCGGCGGAGTCAGCGGACAACTTCTCGGGGTCGACGCTGTCCGCGAATTCTCGGTCGTAAAGGACAGCTACGGCGCCGAGTACGGCAAGCGTCCTGGCGCTCAGGTCAACATCGTCACGGCTTCCGGTTCGAATGAATTTCACGGCGACGCGTATGAATTTCTGCGGAACAGTGCGTTGGACGCCCGGAATTTCTTCGACCACGGCGACATCCCCGGCTTCCGCCGCAACGTCTTCGGCGGTTCTCTCGGCGGTCCCATCAAGAAAGACAAAACCTTCCTCTTCGGAAACTACGAAGGCTTCCGCCAGAATCTCGGCTTGAGCGATCTCACGCTTGTCCCCGCCGCCGCCTCGAGGGCCAGCGCAGTCGCGAGCGTCCGGCCTCTGCTCGCTCTCTGGCCGGTGGCCAACGGACCGGAAATTTTAACCTCCACAGGTGCGGCGAGCGGAATTGCCGAAGCGTTCACCAATCCCAACCAACGGATTCGCGAGGACTTTGGCACCGTCAGGATCGATCAGATCTTTTCCGAGAGAGATTCTTTGGCTGGCGTTTACACCGGCGACGACAGCGAAGCTCATTCGCCAACCAGCAATCCATTCACCCTTGTCGATATTTATTTGCGAGAACAAGTGGCCAGCCTTAGCGAGACACACATTCTTACTCCCACACTCATCAACAAGGCGACCTTCGGCTTTTCCCGTGGCGCATTCTATTTCAACAGTGGAACGACCGCGGATCTTCCGAGCTGGATCCACGACGGCCAGCCCGTTGGCGCCATCGTTGTCGGCGGCGGTACGACCCTCAACGGCGCTTCGCAAATTACCAACGGCGGCACCAACGCCGGAAGCAATCTCCGCGCCGCGCGTAATCTGTTCAGCGTCTCCGATCAGGTCACGCTGATTCACGGCAAGCATCTCTTCAGTTTTGGCGGGTCGCTCCAACGAATCCAGGCCAACGACAGTCTCGTCCAAGCCCAATACGGCCAAATCTCCTTCACCAATCTCCAAACATTTTTGCAAGGAAAAGTGAGCACCTACACGTACGCTCCCAGCTACACGCCGTTGTCCTGGCGCTCGCTCGAAGGCGCCTTCTATGCCGAGGACGCCATAAAACTCACTCCCTCTTTCGAACTCCGCATCGGCTTCCGCGGCGAATCAACTAACGGGTGGAACGAAGCGCAGGGGCGCGCCTCGAACTACACATTTAATTCAAATGGAGTGATCGCCACCCAACCGCTCGTCGGCGGCTCCGCCTTTTCCGCCAACAACGCAAAATTCCTCCCCGCTCCGCGCATCGGTGCGGCTTGGTCTCCTTTCGCATCCAAGAAAACGGTCATCCGCGCAAGCTTCGGTCTGTACTATGCGCTGCTCGACAATTTGAGTTATCGCCTCGACCAAAACGGCCCGTACAACACAGTGTATGCCGTGAAAAATATCGCGTTTTCCAGCATCGATCCGAACGCTACGTACGCAGGCGTGAAAGTAATTCCCAGCGGCGTGCAGCCCGACTTGAGGACGCCGACAGTCGAGTCCTGGTCTCTGAAAATGGAGCGGCAAATTTCCCCGTCCACTTCACTGAGCGTCGGCTATGCCGGCTCTCACGGCTACCACGAATTGCTCTCTCTCGACGCGAATCTCCCCACTCCAACGATCTGCCCGGCTTCGCCTTGCCCCGCAGGATATCCCGCCGGCGCGTACTTCTTTCCGACTGGCGCGCCGCTTGCCAACAACGCAGTGTGGAACACGACCAACTGGTTCTCCGAAGGCATCAGCTCCTACCACGGCCTACAAGTCGATCTCGTCCATCGTTTGGCCCGCGGCCTGCAATTCCGCGGCGCGTACACATTTTCGAAAGCGCTCGACGACGGCGACAACATGAACACCAGCGTCGCAACCAATTCTCCCGCGTTCGTCGCCAACCCTTTGCAGCCGAAGAGCGACTATGGCCGCGCCTCTTTCGACGTGCGCCACGCCGTCGTGGTCAGCGCCACCTACGAACTCCCCTTCGGACGGGGCAAGTGGGCGCTCACCAATCCGTGGCTGCAAAAAACAATCTCCGATTGGCAAATTAGCGGCATCGAAACTGTCCAGTCCGGACTGCCCTTCACTCCGCAACTCTCTTACAATCCGTCGAACGACGGCGACACGCGCAATCCCGTCCGCCCTTCTTGGAATCCGAATTTCACTGGTCCAGTGATCGAAGGCGGCCCCAGCCAATATTTCAATCCAAGCGCATTCATCCAGCCGCTCAATGGCACCTACGGAAATGTCGGCCGCAATATTTTGCAAGGCCTTGGCTTGGTGGAAACCGATCTCTCGTTCGCCAAAAAACTTGCTATCTCCGAACGCCTGAAATTGCAGTTCCGCGCGGAGTTTTTCAATCTCCTCAATCACACGAACTTCAACACGCCAAATCCCGTCGTCTACGCCGCCGCAACCGGCGGACCATCTCCCACCGCGGGCGTGATCACTTCCACGGCCACCACCTCGCGGCAGGTCCAATTGGGCTTGAAATTATTCTGGTGAGCCGGCGCTAATTTACCCGCGCGTCGAACACGCCAGTTTGCACCGCGCCACGGCGTTTGACTTGCACGAAAATGCGATAGACGCCGGGCTTTGGGAAGCCGTACGGAAACGAAACTTCGGACGATGTTGACGCTGCGGCCATGC